>Ga0078972_1001318_pt1 | contig 94008 bp, 87 predicted proteins | sample YelNatPaOPGAMG01_FD_67568 | JGI IMG/M metagenome (GOLD analysis project Ga0078972, IMG submission 67568) | Hot spring thermophilic microbial communities from Obsidian Pool, Yellowstone National Park, USA - OP-RAMG-01 (SPADES assembly) (version 2) | ecosystem: Environmental > Aquatic > Thermal... | reverse complement strand
CCTTGAGCTCTATCACTACTGGCTCATGACCATCGGCTTCATCATCTTCTGGACCTCGCTCACGGCGGCCGGGCTCATCCAGGCGGCGGCCAAGGTCTACGAGATCCCCTACGTGGCCTCCATCCAGGCAACCCACCCCTACATGGTGGCCCGGTCCTGGGGCGGCTTCATGATCATCACGGGGCAGTGGATCTTCCTCTACAACCTCTACAAGACTGCAACCGCCCCTGCGGCCAAGGCCATTCCTCAGGAGGCCGAGGCAAAGGCCTAAGGGCAGAAAGGCTTCGTGCATAAAAAAGGGTGGCGAAATGCCACCCTTTTTTTGTGTGTGTGGTTAAGTTGATTGGAATCAATCAGGGTCAGTCCTTAAGAAGAGCTCGAAACCTCCGGGACTCGTTTAGCCAGAACCCTGACAATCTTCGACTCCGTTCTCTTTTTAAGCTCTCTGATTCTCCCGAGAAATCGCCGTCGTTCTCTCCCCTTCCCTTTGAGACGTGGATATATCTCTTCAAACATCAAAAGATCGCTCATTTTTCCCAGAAGCCTAAGGATCTTCTGAAGATCCGACTTTCTGCCTTTGTCGAGAAACTCCTCTCTCCCCTCCATCCCGGACAACACTTTCTCTTTTCCGCTTATTAATTTAAGATGGATACGGAGTTTATGGACCGATGAAAAATCCTTTTCGGTCCCGGAGCTCCAGAGGAAATAAAAGATCCCGAGATCCTTGAGGACCCGGTCAAGCTCCCTGTCAAGTCCATTGGCTCTTTCCGGAAATTCGTTCCGAAGCTTCTGGGACATTTTCCGGCATATCCTTACAAATTCCTCCCTTGATCCGGGAGTCCAGATCTTTCTCAATCTCCGGCAGAGCCTAATGGCTCCGCGCTTTCTTGAAAAGCGGTCCGAGAGTCTGATCCCTTCCTTTTTCAAAAATACCCGGAGGACATCGGCATTCCGAAGCTTGCGAGTGGCCCTGAGAGTGCGCCGAAGGGTCTTTTTATAATTCATTGAGAGAGGATCGACTGGTGAGGCCAATAGAGCCTGGAAAGCCTGGCCAGTCCTCAAGGCCCGCCTTAAATTATGGATCTCACGCCGGGAGGGACTTCGAAGGACCTTATCGAGGTGGTAAAGAATCTCAGATTCACATATTGCGGAAAATCTTGTGTTCATATGAGAAAGAACCCCTGGAAGAGAGGGAGCCGCCTCACTCCGGAGCCGGGGTTTCATCGTCGTCCTCCAGATCGCCTAGCTTCCTTTCCCGCTCCTTTTCTCTCCTGGAACGCCGGGGTTTCATCGGAAATCCTGGTGGGATAGGAGACCTCCGCGACGAGGGCCTCATGGGCCCCTCCCGTCGCCTTTCTTTTCTTTTTCCGGATTTTTCCGACATGCAGATCTCCCCTTTCCCTCTTTGTTGACTATACCAGAGGATAGGACGAATGGAAGACGGCACTTCCTAGACCCTAAAATGAAATCCCGTTTATCGGAGAGGAAGGCTTCGCCAGGATCTCCGGCGAATGGGGCGATCATGGGTGGAGAGGTCGAGGATGGGAGAGACAGGGGCTCCCGGGCGGAATCCGCCGTCTACCAGAGCCAGATCAGGAAATACCTCCCGGATCTCCCCGGCGGTCCTGAGAGGAGGGGAGCCGGAGAGGTTCAGACTGGTTCCAGACAGAGGTTCTCCAAGGTAGACAAGAAAATCCCTGAGGCAGATCTCCGGCGGGATCCGGAAGGCCACCTTGCCACACTTGGCCATTCCAAGCGCCAGGGCCAGGGGACGTGCCGGGAGAAGGAAAGTCAAAAATCGGGGACCGGCTTCAAGGATTCTTCTCCGGGAGGGCTCCTCCGGCAGGAAGGCAAAACGGGAAACGATCTCCAGGCTTCCTGCAAGATAGAGGACAGGTTTTGTTTCGGGACGTCCCTTGAGACGATGAATGCGATGGGAGTCCTTTGGATCCCTGGCGGTCGGAACCTCGGCCAGAGCGTAAGAATACTCGACCGGAAAACCCGCCATCCGGGATCCCAGCAAAAAGTTCCGGATGGCACTCCATTCGGATCGCCGTGAAAAAGAAAAGACAGGAGGAGAACTCACTCCCCTACCCTTCCCCGGCCTCGCGAAGAGCGATGTCGGTCCGGTATTGCGAGCCCGGAAGCCGGATCCGTTTTATCAGACGGTAGGCCGCCTTCCGGGCGGCCAGGAGGGACTCTCCCCGTCCGACGGCTGTCAGGACCCGCCCACCGGAGGAGCGCAGAACCCCATTTTCCCGTGAAACGCCAGCGAGATAATAAGTACCGTCGGAAAAAGATTCCCCCTCGGAGGGGAGGCCTTCCAGAATCTCTCCCGAAACCGGTTTGTCCGGATAGCCCTCTGACGCCAGGACCACTCCCACCCTGGGAGCGGGAGTAAGGGTCCAGCCGGCTTCCAGGGAGCCGGTGGCCACTTCTTCCATGAGGGCAAGGGCCCGGTCCCCCAGGACTTCGAAGAGAAGCTGAGCCTCGGGGTCCCCCATCCGGGCATTGAATTCGAGGACAGATGGGCCATCGGTCGTCATCATGAGACCGGCATAGAGGAAGCCGGAAAATGGCGTTCCTTCTTTGGAGAGCCCCCAAAGACACCGCTCGATGATCTCGCTGGCCCGCTCCTGGTCTTTATGCGTCCAGCCGGGAACCGGCGACAGAGCCCCCATACCCCCGGTATTGGGTCCCTTGTCCCCGTCATGGATCCGCTTGAAGTCCCGGGCGGTCGGAAAGGGAACGAAGCGCCTTCCGTCGGTGGCCACGATGAAGGAGACTTCGGGGCCCGACAGGCCTCGCTCAAGAAGGACAACCTCTCCACCGGGCACGTCCTTTTTCTCGAAATAACGGACCAGCGCCTCTTCCCACTCCGCCTCCGTCTTGACCACGGCGACACCCTTGCCCTGCGCCAAACCATCGGCCTTGAAAACGAGAGGAAGCCCCCACCGTTTTCTGAACACCTGGGCCTCGGAACGTCCCGAAACTTTGGCCCACTCGGCCGTCGGAATTCCGACCCGTTGCATGAGTTCCTTGGCGAAACTCTTCGACCCCTCGATCCGGGCCGCCGCAGAACCGGGGCCGACCACCGGAACCTTACGCAGCCTGAGGGCATCTGCCAACCCGTCCATCAGGGGTTTCTCCGGTCCGATCACCACAAGATCCGCCCCCGACTCCGAAAGGATCCTGGCGGAAAGGGCCGGATCTCCCGGAAGGGATCCCCCCCGGAGCACTCCTTCCATGCCGTCATTTCCCGGCCATACCGTCACACTGACTCCGGTCCCCGAGCGCTGGAGGGCCGCCACCAGGGCGTGTTCGCGGGCTCCGGACCCTATGACGGCAATTTTCTTCCCCATCAGGTCCTCCTTTCTCTCGTAAAGGGTCCGTTCAGTGCCTGAAGTGGCGGATACCGGTCAGGATCATGAACATTCCGTATTCGTCCGCCGCCTCGAAGACCTCCTTGTCCCGGATCGATCCACCGGGCTGAACGATTCCTGAAACACCAAGCTTGGCCGCCTCGTCGATTCCGTCCCGGAAGGGGAAAAAGGCGTCGGAGGCGAGAACCGTTCCCCGGGTGGTGCGGTTGGCCTTCATCCCGGAAAGCCTCACCGAATCCACCCGGCTCATCTGTCCAGCCCCGATTCCCACCGTAACCTGGTCCTTGACCAGGATGATGGCGTTCGAGCGGACATGCTTGGCGACGGTGAAGGCAAAGACAGCGTCCTGCCATTCGGTGTCGGTCGGAATCCGCTTGGTGGCGAAGGTGACCTGGTCCCGGCCCGGCATGACGATCAGGTCCTGCGTCTGGACGAGAAGTCCGCCGGAGACCGAACGAAGCTCAAGGATCTCTCCTGCACTTTCCGCCTTTTCACGGAAGGCCTCGGGGGCCTCGAGGAGCCGGATGTCCTTTTTCTTCGTGAGAACTGACAGGGCCTCGGGGGAAAAGCCGGGGGCGATCACCACCTCGAGGAAAATCTTGGCCATTTCCAAAGCCGTCTCAAGATCCACGATCCGGTTGGTGGAGACAACGCCCCCAAAGGAGGAGACGGGATCGGTGTCCCGGGCCTGGCAGTAGGTTTCAAGGAGGGTGGTTCCTGTCGAGACGCCGCAGGGATTGTTGTGTTTCACGATCACTGTCGCCGGTCCGGAAAACTCCCGAACCAGGGCCAGCGCTGAATGGGCGTCCAGTACGTTGTTGTAGGAGAGCTCCTTCCCATGACGCTTGACCGCCGAACCCACCCCCACATCGCGGGGATCGGAGGAGCGGTAGAAGGCGCCTCTCTGATGAGGGTTCTCTCCGTACCTGAGGGTCTGGGCCAGGGTATATGAAAGGGAAAGGGTTCCGGGAAAGGTCTCTCTCTCCCCCGACTGTCCAGCCTGCCCAAGATAGGACGCAATGGCCACATCGTAGGCGCTTGTCATGCGATAGGCCTTTGAGGCGAGTTCCCGGCGCAAATCCTGGTCGACCGGGGACCCGCTCTCGAGAAGGGAGAGGACCCGTTCATAGTCGGAGGGATCGGTCAGGATGACCACATCCCGAAAGTTCTTGGCCGAGGCCCGGACCATGGCCGGCCCCCCGATGTCGATCTGCTCGCAAGCCTCGGAGAGGGTCGTTCCGGGCTTCGCGATCGTCTGGACGAAGGGGTAGAGATTGATGCAGACCAGATCGATGGGGGCAATCCCATGCTCCTCCATCTCCTTTTTGTGGCCCGCATCCTCCCGCTTTCCTAAAATTCCCCCATGGATCTTGGGATGGAGTGTCTTGACCCGTCCCCCCAGAATTTCAGGAAATCCGGTCTCGGCCGAAACATCCTTGACCGGAACCCCCGCGGACCGAAGGGCTTTCGCTGTTCCTCCCGTCGACAGGATCTCAATTCCCAGATCCGAAAGACGGCGGGCCAGATTTTCAATTCCTGTCTTGTCTGAAACGCTGATCAGTGCCCGGGTAATGCCCGTTGTCGGTCGATTCATTGAAGTCTCCTTGACGATTGTCATGATTTAGGGTCCTTGACCTTCCTCCCCCATTTCCCTGGCGGAGAATTCTATAAGGAAGGCCCGATACGTGAACGTTCCTCCTCAGAAGACCCGAAGGGGTGGCGGCGGCTCCCCTGAAAGACCATCCCTGAAGGCGGGAATCAGGAAAACGTCCTGCTCCAGAATGGGGGCCTGATCTTTGGCTCCCCGCCTGGGAATATGCAATGTCCCAAGAAAGCGCGTCGTTCCGTAACGGTCTTCAAGCTCCCGGACAAATCCGCCTCCCGGACCGTTCTGGATCAGGAGAACGGGCTTGCCGACCAGACGTCTGGCCTCCGTTTCTGACAGAACCGTGGTCCGGAAGGGCCTCTTGGGATGGATCTCGTAGACCGGAGTCCTCCCAAACTCCTGGAACTTGAGCTGTGAGGCGTTGGAGTATCCGTCCACAAGCCAGGCTGCGGGGCGGTGTTCTGGAGGCAGTCCATCCGCAAGGGCCCGGATTTCACGGTCTTCGGTTCTAAACCCCGCCATGCGGCCCGTCGGATCGACCCTGGGATCGATGGGGAGCAGCGGCCAGAAGACCTGGAGTCCCACGAGAAGGTTTGCAAAGAGTCCGAGACCGACACCAAAAAGAGCGGTCCGGAGAAGCCATGGCTTCACCTCCCACCCGGTCAGGAGAGCGCCCGTGACCAGAAAGGCTCCAAGATAGCCTTCCACCGGCCAGTTGGCCTCAACCTTGGCCTTGAGGCTCGAGTAGGCGAAAAACAGGAGGATCGGATAGGAGGTGAGCCAGAGAAAGAGGAGAGGGCGGGAGCGTTCCCGGAACAGACCGACCGCCGCGATGGCCCCGGCCGCCAGTATAAGAAGGTAGACGATCGGAGTCATCACTCCGATTTGTCCTCCCAGATAATCGGAAAGTCCGTCCAGGGGGGCCATCTGGTGCGCCTGCATTCCGTGGTGCCACTGGAAGCGGAAGGAAGCCCAGTCGTGCCGGCTGTTCCACAGGATCACCGGAGTGAAGAGCAGAAGGGCCACCCCCCCCGCTCCCCAGAGGGAGGGCCGGGAAAACCAGGAACGTCCCCGGGGATCCAGGAGAAGAAAGAGGACCAGGAGGGGTCCCAGGAGAACCATCGTGTACTTTGACAGAAGTCCCAGACCGAACCAGAGTCCCGAGAGCAGCATCTCCCTGTCAGAGTTCCGGTCGATCGCTTTCCAGAACGAATAAAGTGCGAGCAGGAAGAAGGGGATCACGATCGAATCGGGAGTGATGAGAAAGGCCCCGGCCGAAAAGAGAAGCGTGGATGTCACCAGGAGAACGGCCCAGAGGCCGGCCCAGCGGTCCCGGAACATCTCCTTGGCCATTCTGTAGAGAAGGAGGCCGATCAGAACGGAGACGAAAAGGGAGGGAAATCGGACTCCCCACCGGTTCGTTCCGAAGAGATGGGTAGAGAGCCAGAGAACCCAGGCGATCATGGGCGGGTGATCAAAATAGGAGAGGGCCGGATGGAGCGACCATGTCCAATAGTAGGCTTCGTCGGCCACCAGTCCGGCCTTAAGGGCCAGAATGACATGGAAGGCCAGGGCCAGGAGGATAACCCAGAAGACGAAACGCCCCGGATTCCTGGAGCGGTTCATGGGGATCTCCGGGGCAAGCGCGTCCGTCCGTAACGCCGCCGGAACTCGAGAACGATCCGGAGGCTGTTTACAAGGATCCTCCGGTTTAGGGTCGAGGTCCCGAGGACCCGGTCCCGGAAGGTAATAGGGCTCTCGACAAGAAATCCTCCCGAGCGATGGATGATCACCAGCATCTCCTGGAGAAGCGAGGGGCCCCGGCTCACCAGGGTGTCCCAGGGAATGCCGGCCAGGACCTCATGACGGAATATCCGGAAGCCGGAGGTCGTGTCCCGGTAGGGAAGACCCAGGAGAATCCGTATGTAGAGGTTGGCCGCACGTGTCAGGAGGACCCGGGCCAGTGTCCGTCCCTCCTCCCGGCCTCCGGGAACGAGCCGGGAGCCGATCACCCCGGCGCTCTCTCCTGAGAGGCGCGCCACCATGGCGGGAAGATCCTCCGGCGCGTGGGATCCGTCGGCATCCATCTCTCCGATGACAGGAACATTCATGAAGAGCGCCTGCCGGTATCCGTCGATGCCGGCCTGTCCCCGTCCCCTGTTGGTTTTTCTTTCAAGAAGGTAGACATGCGCGGACCGGCTCTTCTGGTAGCGGCGAACCAGGCCGGAGGTTCCGTCCGGAGAATGGTCGTCCACGACGAGAACCCCGTATTCCGGTCCCAAGGCGACAATCCGGTCGAGGAGACCTTCGATATTTTCCGATTCGTTGTAGGTCGGAACCGTCATGAGGATTCGAAGGGGGACAGCCGGAGGATCGGAAGGGCCGGAAAAGGCGGCCTCGGTGGCCGGAAGAGGAACCAGGGTAAATTGAGAGGACAACGGCAACTCCCTGGTCATCGGGCCGCGGGCCCGGCAGGCGACGGCTCACCGGGGCCCGAAGCATACCTGCGAACCGCTTCGAGGACCCGCCGTGAATCAATAAGCTCCATGCAGGAGGGATGGATGTCGCAGGATCGCCGGTAGCAGGGGGCACAGGTGGCCGGCGTCACCACCTTCTCCCCCCGGCCAAAGAGCTCGATCTCGTGAGGCTGGGTCGAACCAAAAAGCGCCACCACAGGCCGCTTCATCGCCAGCGCCACATGCATTCCGAGGGTATCCCCCGTGACAACCACCCGGCACTGCCCGATCACCGCCGAAAAGACCCCCAGGGAGAGGGATGAGCCGATCTCCCGGACATAGGGGCTTGAGACGCGGCGGGCTATTTCGGAATTCCGGCTGGACTCCCGGTCTCCCCCCAGGAGAAGGACGGGGATTCTGCAGCGCTCGAGTTCCCGGATCAGCTCAAGATAACCAAGGACGGTCCAGTCCTTGTTGACGAAGACCCCCCCGGCACCGGTGTTGAGGCCGACGATGGGATCCTTTGCCGACAGGCCAAGGCCGGCAAGCAGACGGCGTGCCGCCTCGATGTCCCCCTCCGGAACATCAAGGTGGTAATCGTCCAGGGCCGGATCGTAGGGGAGTCCCACGGCCTCGGCCAGAAGGTCCGGATAGGTGCGTGTGTTGCCGAAAAACTTGAGGGGATTGTCCAGCCCCAGACGGAAATAGGTCGCCATTTCCCTGTTGAAGGGAAAGACGGCCCCCCGGGAATCGAGACCCATTCCCCTCTTGTCCTCCGAGCGGGCAACCATGGCCAGGGCCGTCACCTCCGGCTCCTTGTCGAGGGAGAGGACGAGGTCAAAGGTCTCGGCGTGAAGCCGGAAAAGGGTCTGGGGAGTGAGGGTCCAGATCCGGTCCACAAGGCTGGGAGGAACCAGGGGAACAGCGGCCGCCGCTGTGATCCAGGTAATATGGCACCGGGGATAGCGGCGACGGATTCCTCCCAGGAGGATTGTCGTCCGGAGAACATCTCCCAGAGCCCCGGTCTTGAGGATCAGGATCCGGAATCCCTGGGGGGAGTATTCGGGACAACCCTCGCAGGGGCGGGCGAAGCGGCAGGGACGATCGCCGATGTAGTACCGGCAGTCGAGGGCCACCGGAAAGGGATCGAGTCCCGCCTCCCGGGAAAAGTCGCGCCAGCCCTCGGGCAAATTGGTGTATTCAGACGGCGTCTCTTCCAAGAACGTCCTCAATGTTGGGGCCTGAAGGGGACCTGACGAAGTCCTATCAGCCAGTAAAGATAAAAGATCCGGGCCGGCTTTCCGCGGCGAAGGATCACCAGAGGAGAGAGAGGGATGACCCGGTCAAAGGTTCCGCGAGGATAATAGGTCGCGGGATCCACCCTGTACTTGTCGGTCGAGACAAAAAGGCCGTTCTTTCCGATCATGCGGTGGGGATCGGTCCAGAAGTCGAACTGGGTCACACCTTGGGACAGACATATTGTATGGTAAGGACGCCCCAGATAAAAGGCCAGTTCGTCGGCGGTGTTGAAATGTTCGGCGGCAAAGAAGAAAGGGGTCGTCACCAGGTCCGGATGACGGCCCATCTCCGCCCAGATGGCAACGGCCAGCCGTCTGAATCCGAAGAGGTCGTTGGTGATGTCGACCCAGAGAGGAACGCGTGCGGGGAGGAGGACTGGCCGGAAGAAGAGCTGGAGGGTGACAAGAAGGGACATGACAATGCCGAGCCACGTTCCTCGGACAATCCAGGCCCTGGTGCCGGATCCCTCCCGACTTTCCATGAAGAGCGCCACCAGGGGGATGGCCGTGAGATAGCCCATGGCCGGCCAGTGGGGAAGAATCGGATGAATAAGGCCGATCAGGTTGAAAAAAAGAAGGGGAAAGAGCGCAAACCACAAGAGAAAGGAGACCTTTTCCCGGGAGATGGGAAGCCAGGATATAGCGCCCCCTTTCCGTGCAAGGGTCCAGAGAACGCCTGCGATCACGAAAAAGAGAATCGGAGAGACATAGCCGACCTGACCAAAGACCATTTGGTAGAACGGCACCCAGTCAAAGTGAAATCCTCCCCCCCCCAGACCGTGGGCCGCCTGAAAGAGAAAGGAGGCGCCACCGTTTTCGATGTTCCAGAGAAGGAGCGGGGTGGCCACGATCACTCCCAGAAGAAGGGCCAGATAGGGAGCGGGGCTTTTGAGAAGGCCGCGAAGCCTGGGCGTGGTGAGAAGGAAGAGGGCGGTGGCCGGAGCCAGGAGGATCCCGTTGTACTTGGACAGCAGGGAAAGCCCGAAGAGGGTCCCAAGAATGATCCAGCCCTGGGTTCTGCTTCCCCGAGGGATTTCCTCGTAGCGGGTAAAAAGGACCAGGGCAACGAGGATGTAGAGGAGCCAGAAGACCGAGAGAGCGGAGTCAGGGAGAATCAGCATCGACCCGAGATATCCGAAAAGGGGGATGGCATTCACGAGGATCAGGCTCCACAGGACGACCCTTGGCCGGGGAAGGAGGACCAGGGCGATCATCGCCAGAATGAGGGAAGAGAGGAAAAAGAGAACGGGCGCAAAGACGCGCACTCCGAAGGCGGTCGTTCCGGAGAGGGCCATTCCCGTGTGGATAAGGAGGGCCACCATGAAGGGATGGTCAAAGTAGCTGAGGGCCGGATGGACCGCATACATGTAGTAATGGGCTTCGTCATTTCCCAGATCGAAACGTCCGATCACGAAAAGTCGGAAAAGCGTCGGCAAAACAAGAATCCCAAGGAGCAAAAGGAGAAATGTCCGACTCCTTTTGGGCCATGGTCTTCGAGTCGTCCTCACCGGGCCTGATCCTTTCCCAAAAACCGCCCCAGTCCCGGAATCTTCCGAAGGAGCCGGACCACCCCCCACCCGACAAGCACCCCGACTCCGGCCCCTCCCAAGACGTCAAAGGGATAGTGGAAACCCAGGTAGATCCGGGAGTAACCCACCAGGGAGGCGAAAAGATAGGCCCAGGGTGTGGCTCTGGGAAAGACGAGGGAGACGATCGTCGCTTCGCAGAAGATGTTTGTGGCGTGGCTTGACGGGAAGGACCAGGAGTCGGAACACCCCAGGGGGAGATGGACCGGGAGTTCCCCGTGGCAGGGACGGGGCCGCCGGAAGATCCCCTTGATCACCTGGCTTGCGAGGGGATCGGTGATGGCCACCCCGATTCCGGCCGAAAGAACGAGGAAGCGCCCCCGCCCTCCGCCCCAGAGGATCAGGAAAAAGGCGGAAACTCCGATGGCCAGAAAGAAGTTCTCGGGACGTGTCACGAAGATCATGGCCCGCGTCAGCCAATCCGGATGGGGAGCGTAGAGAATGAGGTGGTAGAGGGAAAGATCGAGGGACTGGAAACTTGTCATCAGGAAGGAGGATCTCCCGCACGGGAGCCCTTCAGTCGGTCCAGCTCCCTGGAAAGGGCCTCCACGGCCCGTTCAAGCTGCTCGATCCGTTCCTGGGTCGGGTCGGGCATATCCTGGTGGTTCAGTGTCCATTCAGGATATCCGGGTTCCTTTGTCCGGACCACGCGGCCAGGGATTCCGACGACCGTGGAATGGGGAGGAATCGAACGGAGGACGACGGCGTTGGAGCCGACCCTGACCCCCTCCCCGATCGTCACATTCCCCAGAATCTTTGCCCCGGCTCCTACCAGGACATGATCCCCGAGGGTCGGATGGCGCTTCTGCCCCCGTTCCTTTCCAGTCCCCCCGAGACTCACTCCCTGGAAGAGGGTCACATCGCTCCCGATGACGGTCGTCTCGCCGATCACCACTCCCATCCCGTGATCGATGAAGAACCCCGGTCCGATCCGGGCCGCGGGATGGATTTCGACACCCGTCAGAAAGCGCGAACAAAGGGCGATGACCCGGGCCAGGAGCGTCAGGTGCCATCGATAGAGACGGTGGGCAATGCGATGAAGAACGACAGCGTGGAATCCCGGATAGGTCAGGAGGACCGAAATGGGGGAGCCTGCGGCAGGATCACGTTCGAAGATCACCTTGAAATCCCGGGCGAGGGTCCGCCGGAGGGAATTTTCCCGGCTCTTTGCCTCCTTGACCTTTTCCCTTCGCGCCGCAACCAGGCTCATGATCCCTTCATCTCCCGGACTGTGGCGATCGCCCAGACGGCGATCCCCTCCTCCCGCCCCGTGAACCCCATCCGCTCCGTCGTCGTGGCCTTGATCGAAATGTCGGAGGCCGCAAGTCCCATGCATTCGGTCAACTCGGCCACCATGGCCGGAACATGGGGAGAAATCCTGGGTCGCTCCGCCAGGATGGTCACATCCACCTGATAGGGGCAATACCCCTTCGAGCGCACGAGCGCGGTTACCTCCCGGAGGAAGAATCGGCTGTCCTTACCCCGGTATCGCGGGTCCGAAGGGGGAAAATGGCGGCCGATATCGCCCAGAGCCAGGGTTCCCAGAAGAGCATCGCAAAGGGCGTGAATCACCGCATCCGCGTCGGAGTGGCCATCGAGCCCCCGGTCATGGGGAATCCGGACCCCCCCCAGCACCAGATCCCGTCCTTCCCTGAAGGGATGAACATCCACACCCTGCCCGACTCTTATCGTCATCGTGTTTCGCTCTCCATCTCTGGGTATTTCCTCATAGTAAAAGATCCTCAGGGCGCGTTATCTTCCGGTTCCTGTTCGATCCCTCGACCAGGACAAAGGGGATCCCGGCCCAGAGGAAGAGACTCGCCTCGTCGGTAAATTCTCGGTCTTCAACCTTCGCCCGGTCAAGTGCGGAAAGAAAAAGCGGAAGGGGAGCGCCCTGGGGAGTCTGGGCCGCCACGATGGCTTCCCGGGGAACAATCTCCCGGACTTCGATCTCCTTCTCCTCCCCTGAAACCCGCCAGAGAGTGTCGGAAACAGGAACGCCCACACCGACGGCCTGCCCCCGATCGAGCATCCGGATGGTGCGATCCAGAATCTCATGTGAGAGAAAGGGGCGGGCGGCATCGTGGACCAGAACCCCGGTAATCCCGGATATCTGCTCCATCAGCCGAACCCCCTTCTCCACCGTGTCCTGGCGGCGCCTCCCCCCCGGAAAGACGGAGATCCTCCCGGAAAAGACCTCACCGGGATAGAGTTCCATGAGCGCTTTCCCGACCTCGTCGGTGTAATCCTCCGGCATCCCGACCCGTATGGCCAAGACCTCCGGATGCTCGAGAAAGGGGCGGAGGGCATGAAGGTAGATGGGTGTCCCGTCAATGGCGATAAACTGCTTGGGAACGGTTCCTCCCATCCGGAGGCCGCGGCCTCCGGCCGCGAGAACGATCCCGACACTCATTCCGCCCTCTCTCCCCGAAGAGAAGTCTCCTGGGTCTCGGGCTCCTTCATCTTGCCGAAAATCATCCTCCCGGCCGAGGTTTGGAGGACGCTGGTCACGATCACTTCGATATTCTTTCCGATATACCGGCGGCTGTTGTCAACGACGATCATCGTGCCATCCTCGAGATAGGCGACCGCCTGGCCGGCCTCCTTTCCCTCCTTGATCAGGTAGACCCGCATGACCTCTCCAGGAAGGACCACCGGCTTCACCGCATTGGCCAGATCGTTGATGTTCAGGACCCGGACTCCCTGAAGCTCCGCTACCTTGTTGAGATTCAGATCGTTGGTGATGATGACGGCCTTCATGCGCCGTCCCAGGGCCACGAGCTTGGCGTCCACCTCACGAATGTGGGGAAAGTCGTCATCGATGATCTGGATCTTGAGGCCTGGCATCGTCCGCATCCGCTGGAGCACATCGAGACCCCGGCGTCCCCGTCCCCGCTTCAGGCTGTCCGGAGAATCGGCGATGTACTGGAGTTCATGGATGACGAACTGCGGGATGATGAAGACACCCTCGGCAAATCCCGTGGCGGAAATGTCGGCGATCCTCCCGTCGATGATCACGCTTGTGTCGAGAAGTTTCGGAGGAACCGCCCGATAGCCCTCAAGCCAGAAGGAGAGGAAGGATCCGGCATAATGGAACTCCCGGCCGGCACGGATTCCGACGATCAGCCCGAAGTAACCCATAATGAGGCCGATGAAGACATCGAGAGGGGCCGTCTGTTCGAGGGTCATGTGAAAGAGGGAGCCCGTCGAATAGGTCAGAAGACCCGCAGCAATGAGGCCCCCGTAAAGGCCGATGATCCCTCCCAGGACAATCCGGAGCTGGACCTTTCTAAAGAGGTACTGGACCAGGATGGCGGATCCCCCGATCGCCATGCCGATGCCGAGACCTACCGGCCAGGGGTCGTCACGGATACCGGAAAAGACATAGATGCCGGCCGTGGCGGTCACCACCAGAAAAAGCATCTGGGTCATGGTTGATCGGTTCATCGAAACAAAACTCCTTCCGAAATTCAGTGAAAATGACGCTGCCCGAAGACAGGGACAGAGTGTTTAGGTCGTCCGGCCAAGCGGTGGCGCAGGCTGACCTCGTTCTCCATGACAAGGACCAGGGCCATGACCAGCATGAAGATGAGGGAGGGAGACCCCCCCCACATGGGGTGGGCCAGACCCGCCAGGAGAAGGTTCAAGACGAAGGCCACCGTCATTCCCTTCAGGAAACGGACAGTCGCGGAGTTCTCCTTCTCCCGGAGAACCCGGGCCACCCAGGCAAAAAGAATCAGGGAAAAAAGAAGGACTCCCAGAAGTCCGTATTCTCCAAGGAGGTTGAAAAAGAGATTGTGGCCATGGGAGGCATAATCCGGAAGGTGGTAGAGCCGGTGGATGTTGGCCATCTGGAAGGTATCTGGACCCACTCCCAGAAACGGGTGGTCATGGTAGATTCTCAACGCCCCCTGCCAGGTGGCGTAACGGCTGAGGAAAGAACCGTCCTGGGAGGGATGGATGACGGTTGTCATCTCCCAGCGAAGGTGAGGAGAAAGGGCAAAGGCTCCTCCCGCCAGGAGCATGGCCACCCCCACCCCCGCCAGGGCGCGCCACTTCTTGCAAAGGATCAGAAGAGCCATCGAGGCAACAGGAACCGAGACCAGAAAGGAGCGGCTGTGGCAAAGGACAAGCAATCCCCCTGTAAGGAGCAGGAGCGGGCCGACAACCTTCCAGGAGAGACCCGCCTCCCGGCCCAGGGTTCCCGCCCCCAGGAAGAGAAGGAAGGCCATGGAGAGAAACTGGGCGCTCGAATTCTTGTCCCCCAGGTTCATGAGCTCCATATTCGGATCGCCCAGGGCCACCATCTTGTAGAGGCCCACGAGACCACCCGCCAGGATCCCTCCGGCCAGGGCGAAAAGAGTGATCCGGAGAGTCCTCGCCCGATCGAAAAAGAGAAGAAAGACCCCGGAAAAGACCACCCAGGCCATCAGAGCCTCAAAATCCCCCCAGAATCCATGCATGGCCTGAAGGCGATTGATGGAGTGGAGCGCGGAGAAAAGTGACCCCGCGGCAAAAAAGAAGACGGGAAGACCGAGGAGGACAATTTTCCCGGCCATGGAAAAGGCATCCTCCCAAAGGCGGAGAAGGATCAGAAGAAAGGAGAGGACAAGGGAGATCTCCTTGATCGCCTCCGAAAAGGGAAGATCAAAAACAAAAACGAAAAAAACGGCAAAAAAAAGCCGCTCGTCAGAAAGCTTCCTCAAAATGTCCCTTACCAACGAGGCTCCTTTATTCCGATTGATCCACCCATTCGCCAACAACCCCAGAGGTGCTCCCCTCCCGTTCCCCGGAAAGCGCCTCCCGGATGTCTTTTCGGTCGAAAAATGCCGATCCTTCATCATATCCCAATGCATAGATTTTATCTATGGAGGACAAAGAAAAAAGGGGAAAGTCTCCCCCGGGGAGCGGCAGGGTGAAATCGGCAAATGTCCTCTCCAGAAGAGAGGCCCGGGCGATCGAAAGCCAGAGAGGGCCAATCGCCATGGAAATCCAGTTCTCCGGAACAGGCCTCGCTTTCTTCCCCCCGTTCCCGGGGAAAGGGAAGGATTTGGCTGATCGGGCATTGACGTCGACCGCAATCAGGAGATCTTCCGGAAAAACCTTCCGGGCGGCCATTGCCGGGAGAATGGAGAGAACACCCCCGTCGAGATAGTCGGAGCCTTCTCTTGTAACCGGAGTGAAAAGGGGCGGAAGAGCGCAACTTGCCGCGACTGCGCTTGCCAGATCCCCTGTTCCCAAAAGTTCGAGGGAGCGGTTGGTCCAGTTCGTCGCCGCCGCCAGCAAGGGAACGGAAAGCTCTTCGAAGGATTTCTTTTCGAGCGCCTCCCCGATCAGCCGTGTCAGGTGATCGCTCGAAAAGATCCCGCGTCTCGAAAAGGCAAAGCGGAGCATATGGCCATACCCTGTCTTCCTGACCCGCTCCCAGGGCGCCCTTGTGGTACAATCCCACGAAGAATAGAGAGCTCCCATCAGGGCTCCGGCACTTGATCCGACGATCGCCTTCGGACGGATTCCCCTTTTCTCCATCGCCGAGAGGAACCCCAGATGGGCCGCCCCCCGGGCCGCCCCCCCAGACAGGACGAGCACCGGCCGTCTCATGGAATTCTCCCCTCCCCCGGCGGGAGGAGGCGGAGACCGATCAGAAAGGTTTGAATGGCCATCTTCCCCGAATCTCCCGGAATACATCATGAGGATCTGGTCCGGCGGGACCGGACCGTCCTTTGGCACCCCTTTGCCAACCTGGCCCTCTGGGAGCGGGAGGATCCCCCCGTCATCGCATCGGGGAAGGGAGTCTGGCTCACAGATATCAACGGCCACCGGATGCTCGATGGGACCGCCTCCCTCTGGGTCAACCTCCTGGGCCACCGCCATCCGGCCCTCGACCAGGCGCTGATCCTCCAGACGGAACAGATTGCCCATTCCACCTTCCTGGGAGCCACCCACGAGGCGGCCATCACCCTGGCTGAACGTCTCCTGGGACTCGCCCCCGCGGGTCTGACCCGAGTCTTTTACTCCGACAACGGGTCGACCGCGGTGGAAATCGCCATGAAACTCGCCTTTCTCTTCCAGCGGAGCCGGAGATTACGGCAGGGGAAAAAGATTCCCGCGACCTTCTTTTCCCTTGAGCGGGGCTATCACGGGGATACGCTGGGAACGGTCGGGGCCGGAGGAATCGAGAGGTTCCATCATCTCTTCGGGCCCCTGGTCCGGTCCTCCGTCACCGCCCCCGCTCCCGACTGTTCCCGCTGTCCGGCCGGCCTCATCCGGACCTCGTGCGATCTCGAATGTGCCGACATGGCCGTCCGTATTCTCGAAACCCACCAGGAGGATCTTGTGGCGGCCCTGGTCGAACCCCTTCTTCAGGCCGCCGGCGGGATGATCGTCTGGCCTTCGGGATACCTGGGAAGACTGGCCCGGGCCTGCCGGGACCTCGACATCCCCCTGATTACGGACGAGGTGGCCACGGGGTTCGGCCGGACGGGAACCCTCTTCGCCTGCGAGCAGGAGGGCGTCTCGCCCGATTTCATGGTGGTCGGCAAGACCCTGACGGGAGGCTACCTTCCGCTCGCGGCTACCCTGGTCCGGGAGAGTGTCTACGAGACCGTCCGGGAGGACCCAGGGACTTTTTACCACGGCCACAGCTATACCGCCAACCCCCTCGCCTGCAGGGTGGCCCTGGCCACCCTGGACTGCCTCGAATCGGAGAAACTCCTTGCGGCTATCCCCGAAAAGAGGGAGAGGATCCGGAAGGCCTGGCAGCCGCTTGAATCCTCTCCCTTTGCCGGGAATCTGCGTTTTATCGGGCTCATCGCGGCCCTGGACCTTCATAAGGCTGACGAATCGCCTCTGGACGACCCGGCCATTCTCTCGGCGATCAGGGAAAAAGCCCGGAGAAAAGGTCTCCTGATCCGGCCCCTTGGAGCCACCCTTTACCTGATCCCCCCCCTTTCCGTCTCCCTGGAGGAAGCGGATCTGATGGCCAGGATCCTGTCCGACTCCCTGTGGGAAGCTCACAGGGAAGGACTCTTTGGGAAGCTCCCGTGAGGATTTTCCTGGCGCTTCTCCCCTCTTCCTCCTTCCGGGAGAAGATCGCCTCCTGGCAGGACAGCCTGCGGCGTGAGGCGCCGGGGTGCCGTCCGGAGCCTCCGGAGAGGGTCCACATGACTCTTTTCTTTGTCGGAGAGGGTGGGGGAAAAGAGCTGAAAAGCCTCGAGGAAACAGGAGAAAGACTCGGCAGGACCATCGGCGGATACTGGCTTCCCCCTCCCTCTCCGCACATGTTTTTTGACTCCCGGTCCCTGCCGGGTCTCGGGATCCTCTCCTTCGCGACTGACTCTCAGGAGGCTTCACCATGGGCAGAAATCCGGGAGATCTTGAAGGGATCTGGCGAAGGCCGTCCCTTCTGGCCCCACATGACCCTCTTTCGCCGATTTTTTCCTGTCCGAAGAGAAGTCCGCCCTCTCCATGAAAGCCCAGAGGCCGGATTTTCAGCCCTCGTTCTCTTTGAGTCGATTCTTGAGGCGAATCGATCCGTCCACAGGCCCCTTCATACATGGCCCATAGGAGAGGCCCGTCCGGTCTAGGTTTGGGTCTTGCCAGATGATACCATGTTCCGGTTTTTTCTTTTCGGGAATTTCAAACCCACGACAGATAGCATTCGGCTCTCCGCGGATATCCCCCTGACACCTCCATCCCCGGATTCCGGAGTCTCCGATAAGGGGCCCCGGAGGCTCCCGGGAGACAAGGTCGTCGGGGAATCTCTCTTTAGTCAGATCGAAAATTTTCCGGGAGATTCCTTTTTAGTGGGAGACGGGCGCGGTATTTTTGAGGACACTCTCCGAACTCTGATGCATCCCGAGACAGACTGAAAGCAAGGAACGCCGTGAATTTCCCACACCTTCACAAGCCTCCTGAGGACTTCCTTTTTCCCCGGGCAAGGCGGAAATCCGGTCCCGGAGAGGGCTAGGGATTCACTCCATGAAGAAATCCTCCTATAATAGAAAATCACACATTTTTCGGTTAAAAAATTCAAACCTTCCTGAAAGGACTCTTTGTGAAACCTCTTCTCCGGTCCCTCTCCGTTCCATTCCTGTCCCTGGTGGCCCTCGGGGGATTTCTGGGAATCTTTGCCTCCAGGGGGGGAGAGGCCGCCCAAATATCCGCTCCTGAACCGGCCCTGGTTTTTACCGTCCGTGTCTCCGATCACAACGCGGGGAAATCCCCCGTCGTGCGGACGGTGACCTATACCATCACCAATGAGGCCATGCGCATCGACGCCCCCGCGGAGGGGAGCGACCGGAGTTATCTCTGGAACCTTTCCACCCGGACCGTGGCCTCCCTCGACAACGGGAAGAGGACCTACCATGCCGACTCCCTCGACAAGATCATGGGATTTGTCGATTTCTCCCAGCTCCTGGGGCAGTATGCGGGAAGCAATCCCAAGGACAAGGTCATTTCCGGAACGGTCATCCGGACCGTAGCCGGAGTCCCCTGCACCGACAGGACGACCCTTCACCGCTTCAAGGGGCGCGTGGTGGGCATGATCAATGGGGACCAGAAGATCGTCCAGTGTCTGGCCACGACCTTCCCCGGAAGCGCCCTTTACCGGAACTTCCAGACGGGACTAGCCGCCCTTGCGAAAAAAGGCGCCTCCGGCAAGACTGCGGTTCCTCCTCCCTTCATGCCACTTGCTCTCGAAACCGTCCGGACAACCGACTATTCCAAGGGATTCCTCGTGAAGATTCTCTCAGCCCTCCATCTTTACGACTCCTCGAAAATCCCCGAGCGCCAGGTGGAGAGGGAAAAGGTCACGGCTCTCTCAGTCCGTTCCGTTCCTCCCGAAACCTTTTCGGTCCCCGCCTCCTACCAAAAGGAGACGGCCCCGGCTTCATGATCTTCCGGCGACCCTTGCTGATCGCCAATCCCGGGGCCGGATCCCGCCGAAGGAGAGCGGCTCTGGGCCCCCTTCTCGACTCCTTCATGGCCAAATTTCCGGAGGGCCTCGTCCTTCGCTCTCTTCCGGAGTCCCCTCCGGAGAACTTCTTTGATCGCTACTCCGACCGGGATCTTCTGGTGGTCTACGGCGGGGACGGGACGGTTCACCGGATCCTGGGCCTCTTTCCCCCGTCCGAGCTTCCGATCCTCGTCCTTCCGGGGGGAACCGGAAATGTTCTCTCCCGCTACCTCGGCATCCCACATTTCCTGTCCCACCCCGACATCCTCTGGGAAAGACTCCCCCGGGCAGGAGTCCTGAGAGTGCGGCCCGGCCTTGCCGGATCCCGTCCCTTTCTCCTGATGGCCGGGGCCGGATGGGACGGTCTCGCCGTCCGGCGGATCACCGGGAAGTTCCTTCTGGGATCCCTCTCCTATTACCTGGCGGGACTTGCCTCCCTCCTCTCTCCTGACCTTCCCACTTTTTCCCTGACCCTGACCCTTGAAAACGGTCATCAGGTGACCCGGACCGCTGTGCGCTGGTGTCTGGCCAGCCGCCTTCCCCCCTACCTTGGCCCTTTTCGGGCCTTCCCGGACGACCGGCCTGATTTGCCACGCATAAATCTCACGCTGGTGTGCGGTGGACGGTGGAAAATCGTGACAGCCTTTGCAGGCCTTCTCCCCGGAGCTCCGGGGTGGATACGGCCTTTTTCCCTGAAGGTTCGCGAGGTCGTCTTCCACCCCACGGCCCGGGGAGGGGAGATTCCCTTCCAGGCCGATGGGGAGGCCATTGCCTCGGCCGGGCGGCTGGCTCTCTCTGGCTCCGTCCTCTCCCTGCTTTCTTTCCGGCCGGAGCATCAGATTTGACAGTTTATACCAGAAATCCGGGGGTTGATCGTAAGAATTCGATGAACTACATTGAAAGATGAAGAAGATTTTGATCGATCACGGAAAATCATTCCAGGGGATATCCGATGATGCGGAGAATCGGGGATTTTTTTATGCGTTTTTTCGGAGGATTTCGGGGAAAGGCCCGACGGGCCTTGCTCTGCCTCTTTCGTCCCGGGTACGTGAAAAGGTCGGTCGAACAGCGGGAGGGTTCCTGCAATCAGTGCGGAAACTGCTGCAAGATCTCCTTCTCCTGTCCCTTTCTCAAGATCTATGGAAGTCACGCCCTCTGCCGGATCTACCACATCGGACGTCCGTCCCCCTGCGTTGCCTTCCCCATCAACAAGGCCGACCTGGCCGATGTCGGCTTCGAATGCACCTATACCTTCCCCTCCGAGGAACGCTCACCCCGGCCCAATGGGATCGAACTACCGGTCTGGAATCCTTCCCGCCTCACCTTCAGCGAGTCTGCCGGAGAGCTTGAGGAAGGGTGAGTCCGGGGTCCTTCCCGGCTCCTAGGACCGGTCGACGAGATCAGAGAGATATCCCGGAGCCCGTCTTACCCAGTCGATGATGAAATCCACCGCAAAGAGAACATCCTCCCGGGAGAGTTCCGGGTAGCATTCTGTAACGATCCGGTCGATCGTGTATCCCTTCTTGAAGAGCTCCAGAAAGACCGTGACCGGGATCTGCGTCCCATCGAGACAGGGAAGCCCCCGGGCCACCTTCGGGTTCATCCGGACCTGTCGTATCTTCCGGGAGGGCGTGGAGGGTCCGGGAGCCTTGGCCCTCTCCTCCCCTCCTCCTTTGTGCATGGGGATCTCCATCGATTTTCTCCTCAAGTCTTTGGGTTGTGCCAGGTCATGAAAGGGGTGGGAAAAACGGATCCCCCCGTCCCCCGGCGATCTCGTAAGGGTTGACCCCGAGCCTTCCCGCCTTCTGGCGCTCAAGGGCCCACCGGTAGAAGCGTTCGGTTCTGGCGGCCGCCGCCTCGATGCTGTACCGCTCATCATACACCTGCCGGATCCTTGTGATCTCCGGACAGGAAAGCTCGGGCCTATTGGCCCAGAAAACCGCCCTTCGGGAGAGCTCCGGGAAGTCCCAGGGATCCACCATCTCTCCCCAGTTTGCCCAGGATAGAGCTTCCGGAAGCCCCCCCTGCCGGAAGGCCACCACGGGAACCCCCAGGACAAGGGATTCGAGAGCCACCAGAGAAAAGGCCTCCCGGAAGGAGGAGATGACCGTAACAGCCGCCTTTTTGTAAAAGGGAACGGGATTGCACCATCCCGGCAGGTGGATCCGGGAGCGGACCTCGCGAAAGCGCTCAAGCGAGAGTCTCCTTTCGAGATTTCCCCGGAGAGGTCCATCCCCCAGAAGGACAAGGTGGAGGGCGGGATGAATCAGGAGCATCGGGAGCATGGCTTCCAGAAGGGAGAGTTGTCCCTTGTCCCGCTGGAAGGTTCCGATCTGGAGGACGATCCGGGCTCCTTCGGGAAATTCCGGATTTATGGCGGGAGGCGGGCCCTTGCCCTCCCCCGGCCCGGGAATTCCCCGGGGAAGGGAGACCACCTTCCAGAAGGGGATCGACCGCTCGATATAGCCAAACCGGGCGATATCGCTGACCGCCACCAGAAAATCGCAGAAATGACGGTAAGGAATGAGCCGCTTCGGGGGATTGAGAATATGGCGTTGACGGACGACAACCGGGCGCTTACGTCCCAGGGAAAGGGCGGCAAACCACCCAAGGACGCTGTCGATGTAGCTGGTCGTCACCAGGATCTGGACCCTGTTTTCCCTGATGAAGCGCCGGATGACCCGGAAGGAGTGGAGGTCGAAGTTCGAACGGAAGGGAACGGAAAGTCCCATGTTCTTGTTTTCGGCCACTCTCAGGAGAAAGGTTCCCGGACGGGCCGCGATGACGTACCGGTGGCCCCTCTTCGAAAAGGCCACTGCCTCGTGGATGTGGTCCTTTTCCTGGCCGCCCTGCCCCATGGTGCAGTCGAGATGGAGGATTGTGAGAGGCTCTGTCACGGAACATCCCCTCCCCGGAGACCCAGCCGGTAGCCTGCAAGCGTCAGGGCAAAACGGGGAAGCCCCATCCGTCCCGACACCGGCCGGCAGGCCATCCGGAAGGGATCAAAGCCCCCTCCGAGCCGGTAGCGGCGGACGGTGCGGGCCGCCCTGTACCCCGCCTCCCGGACCATCGCGGGATGGGAGTCCCGGAAGGAGCCATAGGGATAGCAGAAGGTCGTGACCGGGCAGGAGAGATCCTGGGAGAGGCGCTCCCGGCTCTCCCGGATCTCCCGCCAGGCTTCCGGATCCGGAATCTTCGCAAGATCCGGATGGGTCACCGTATGGGAGCCCGCCTCGAATCCCCACCTTACGAGCTCCCGGGCCTTTGCGGGCTCCATCAGGCGATGGCCCGCCCAGACCGGATCCGGAGTCCAGTCGACGGTTTGTCCCATTCGGCTGGCCACGAAATAAATCGTCGCCACGAAGCCGAACCTCTCGAGAATCGGGGCCGCAAAGGCAAAATTGTCCTCGTAGCCGTCATCGAAGGTGATCGCCAGAGGGCGGCGATTAAAAGGATCGGAACCCTCCTTCCAGGTCAGGGCCCGGTCAAGAGAGGTCCCGACAAAACCCAGGCGTCCAAGAAGGGCCATCTGGGAGGAAAACTGCCCGGGGGTCACCCCGGTCCGGGGATCGGCATCCGGAGCCACCCGGTGATAGTAGAGGACCGGAACCCTGAGGTCGGCCGTCATGCCAGGACCCTTTCCACCCGGTCGTAGACCTCCTCGACCAGAATGGTCTCCAGGCAATTATCCTCTCCCAGGCTGCAACCGGTATGGGCACAGGGGGAACAGGAGAGACGATGGTAGACCACCTCCCGCCGGGGGGAGGCCGTGGGACCCCAGACCGCGGGAAGGGTCGAGCCGAAGAGTCCGACCAGCGGGAGATGGGCCGCATCGGCGATATGGAGCGGTCCGCTGTCGGCGCCCACGAAGACCGTCGCCCTGCGGATTAAGGCATCGAGAAGTCCGATCGGAGCTCCGATCAGGGGAGTGACCTTCGCCCGGGCGACTCCGGAGAGGACCGATTCGACGAGGGTCCGTTCGGGGAAGGAGCCGGCCACGATCACCCCTCCTCCCGTCCGCAGGCTCCACAGGTCGGCAAGCCTGGCGAAGCGGTCGGGAGGCCAGCGCTTGAACCAGTGGCGCCCTCCCGGATGAAGGAAGAGGACCGGCTCCTTTTTCGGGAAGTTCCGGGCCCAAAAATCCAGGGCCTCCTGGCTCCACCGGGGATCCGGGGGATAGGCCTTGTCGCCGGACCCTGTGACGGGAAGTCCCAGGGCCGAAAAAAGTTTTCCATACTGAACAGCCACCGGCTCCGGGCCGAAATCCAGGTCCACGGGAAGATAGGTCTGCCAGGGGTCGGCCTCCCGCAAATCGCCTGCAGAACCTGCCGCCCCCGTCCTTTTTGCGCCGGAAAACCGGGAAATGAGGCGGGACCGGTCGGAGACGGTCAGATCGAGAAGAAGGTCAAGTCTTAGGCCCCGGATTTCCCGGGCCAGGGCCAGGGTGCTGAAAAACCGGCGGACTTTCCCGTTTGTGGCCATGGTCAGGAGGGAAATTCCCGGGAGACGCTCAAGGGGATAGGTGGTTCCGGCATTGAGCACCACCGAGATCCGGGCCTTGGGATCGAAGGACTGGATCTCCCGGATGAGGGGGACCAGGAGGATGACGTCTCCCAGATAGCGGGTCCGGATGATTCCCAGGGAGAGGGCCATGTCATTCTCCGGAGAAAGAGGCCAAAGCCGATGGGGCCGGAAGTCTCCGGATCTCTTCCCAGACCTTCTCGGATGAAATCAGCTTCATGCACTGGTTGTCCGGACAGCGGGCGGCAAAGGACTGGCAGGGCTGGCAGGCCAGATCGGCCTTGAGGAAGCTCCCGAAAAAGGGGGCATAGGAGACATGGTCTCCCGGGCCGAAGAGGACCAGGCAGGGAGAACCCACGGCCTGGGCAAGATGGGCCGGCCCCGAGTCGTTCGAGAGTGTTCCCCGGGCCAGCCGGCAGAGACCCTTGAGCGTTCCCCAGGGGAGCTGGGTCCGGAGATGGACTCCGGGGGGGAGTGTTCCGAAGGAGGCGGCAAAGGCCTCCTGCTGCTCCCGGTCGGCCATTCCTCCCAGACAGAGCACATGGAAGCCTTCCCCAAGGAGGCGGCCGGCAATCTCGGAAAAGCGGTCAGGAGGCCAGTTCTTGGTCCGGGCCCCCGAGCCGCAGAAAAAGATCCAGTAACGCCCTTCCAGAATCCCCTCTTCGGCCAGGAGATCCCGCGCCCTGGTAAGGTCTTTATCGTTCACGGTCAGCCTCGGGAGGTGGACTCCCCCAAGCCTCCCCAGTCGGCTGATCAGGTAGGGGATCCGGTCCCGGGTCAGGGCGAGCTGGACCGGCGGACAGACGGCCATGGTGTAAATATGACGGTCCAGGCGACGGTGGATCCAGGCGCTCTTGTCGACCAGACCCAGTCTAAAGGTGGCTCCGGAAAATAAGGTGATGATCCGGGAGCGGGGGCCCCGGGCAAAGAAGTCGATCACCAGATCATAGCCCTGGCGTCGGATCTCCAGAAGAAATCTGCCATAAACCCAGAGGCTCGAAAACAGGGACTTCCTTCGGGAAGGAAGACAAAAGGCCCGGTGGAGGCCGGGTTCCTCCTCCAGAAGGGAGTCGTAGGGGGCCCGGGTCAGATAATCGATCCGGGCCCCGGGATAGAGCTCCCTGAGAGCGGAGATGGCCCCTGTCGTGAGGATGACGTCGCCCAGGCTCCGGAGACCGATCAGGAGAATCTTCCGGACAGGAGCGGAAGGGGCGGCCTTCAGGGGCGGCCTTCTCCGGCGGTGGCAAGGGGGATGGCCTCCTCGACCAGCATCACCGGAATGTCGTCCCGGACCGGATAGAGAAGCCCGCATGGCTGGCAGAATAGAGCGTCTGGGTTGTTTCTGAGCGTCAGGGAGCCGTGGCATTTCGGGCAGACCAGAATCGACAGGAGAAAGGGATCGACACCCAAGGGAACCTCCAGAGGTAAGATGACTCCGTATGTTATTTTTCGCAACCGGGAACTCCCGGTGATCTTTGAAAGAAGAATATCATGATCCGGGTTCCGAATACAGGAGGAGACCTCCCGGAGATAAGGGATTTCCTTCCCCTCCCGGGAGATCCCGAAGGTCTCATCCGCGCTCGAGCCAGCTAAGGAAGCGCTCCACCCCTTCCGCGAAGGAGCGGACCCGAAACGGGGAAAAATCGGTGTGTGACTCCGATTCCCCGCCCACGATGCGGTATCCAAGCGAAACACCCGCCGCCTGGCCCGCCAAAAGGTCCCTGTCGGCGTCGCCAATGACGACGCTTCTCTCCGGATCCCCTTCAAAATCATGAAGGGCCCGGAGAAGAAGCTCAGGTTCCGGCTTCCGGCACGAGCAGTCTCTCCGGTATCGGGCCAGGGCGGCCTCCGGGACGGGATGCGGATCCTTGGGCGAAAGGTGTGGGCAGTAGTAGAGCCCCTGGATGGCGGCATCCTCCGCCGCCAGAAGCTCCATGAGACGGGCATGGCTCTCCAGGACGAAGGATTCCGGGAAATATCCCCGGGCCACCCCGGACTGATTGGTGACCAACGCCACCGGGATCTGGCGCCGGTTGAGCAGGCGAATGGCCTCCGCTACCCCCGGAAGAAGGGCGATCTCCTCGAGCCGGGAGAGATAGGGAACGTCCCGGATGAGGGTCCCGTCCCGGTCGGCCAGGACCATCGGATGTCTCTTCCTGTTTTTCACGAAAGCGTATCTCCTTTCAGCACCGTCAGGATCTCGGAAAGCACCCGCTCGGGGGCAAGCCCTTCCATGCAGCGATGGTCAATGGGACATTCCCGGAGAAGGCAGGGCGCGCAGGCGGTCGGGACCGAAAGGACCGAGATGCCCCGGCCCGACGCGGGAGGAAGCGGACCGGTCGCGACCGGGTCGGTCGGCCCGAAGAGGGCGACCCCGGGACGGCCGGTGGCGGATCCCAGATGCATCATTCCCGAATCGTTGGTCACCAGGGCGTCACAAAGGGAGAGAAGGGCTGCGCTTTCGGGAAGAGAGAGCTCTCCCGCCACCGAATGGAGTCGGGGATGGGGAAGGCGGCGTTCGATCTCCCGGGCCAGGGGACGGTCCGCCTCCCCCGAAAAGAGGATCGCATGAAGGGACGGACGGGCCTCGAGGAGATCGCCAAGGAGACGGACAAAGTGATGGGAGGGCCAGGTCTTGGCACGACCGTAGAAGGCGCCGGGATTCACGGCCACCGCCTGTTCTCCCTCCGCCACAAACGACAAAAGCCGTCCTCTGGCCCGGGAGAGGGCCTCTCCCGAAAGGGAGAAGGCCGGGGTTTCGAAGGCGGCCCCGGGATCGACAGACCGGACAAGAGTCTCGTAATAGGTCGACTGGTGGCGATGGGCGCTCTTCCAGCCCTGATAGTCCAGAACCTCGGTCAAAAGGAGGGAACGGCCCTCCGAGGCAAAACCGATCCGGCGGTCCGAGAGGAAGAGCGACTCCCAGGCACTCCTGAAAGAGCGCGGGAGGATCACGGCGGCGTCGAATCTGAAACCCGAGCGGAGCCCGGGAGGGGGAACGACCGCGTCGACTGCGGCTGAAAGCCGATAGACCCCCTCCGTGGCCGGGGGGGCTCCCACGGTGAGATGGAGATCCGGGCGCACCTTTTTGAGTCCCTGAAGGGCCCCGAGGGAGAGGACGGCATCTCCGATCCAGTTGAGACCCCGGACATAAAGGCGACCGTTTTTCGGGAGGGGCTCCGTCATCGGGGAGCGCTCCCGGAGAGAGTCGGGAGGGGGACGGATCCCCTCCCCCGCTCCCGGACCCGTTCAAGCAGGACAAGGACCGCGTCGAGGGCCACCTGGGGGGGGAGGCTGACCTGGCAGGTCATGTGCGCGCAGGATTTGCGGAAGTCCCCGCAGGGTGAGCAGGCGACAGGCTCACGGAGGACGATGTTTCTCTGCGGATCCCCCCAGGGACCGGTGCGGCCGGGATCGGAGGATCCGTAAAAGGACAGGGTGGGCACACCGGAAAGGGCCGCCATGTGGAGAGGTCCCGAGTCGTTCCCCACAAAAAGGAGGGCCCGGGACAGGAAATGGGGCAGAAGATCGAGGGGGATCCGGCCCGGCAGGACGGAAACGGGAACCCCCGAACGGGCCTCGATTTGGGAGAGGAGGGAGGCCTCGCCTCTGTCCCCCAGGAGGAGGGGTCGGGGCAAACCTTTTTTCGCCATGGTCCGCAGGAGGTCCGAGAAGTAGGTCGAGGGCCAACGCTTGCTCTCCCGTCTTGCCCCGGGATGAAGGGCGATGAAGGGCTCTCCCGGCAGGAGTCCGCACTCTGCCAGAAGGCGATCGACGGTCTCCCGGTCTTCGGGAGCGTACTGGAGCCGGAGCGGACCCGGGGTCCCTCCCATCCCTGCCCCCAGAGCCTGGAGAAAGAGGAGGTTCCGGGGGACGGCATGGAAGGGATGGCCGGGAGATTCGGGAATCTTAACCGTCCGGTCATACAGGAGAGTCGCCCCCTCACGGGCGCTTGCAAAGCCCAAGACCTGCGAACCCGCCCCCCTTGCCGCCATCCGGGAAAGAAGGGCCGAACGCAGGAGCCCCTGGGCATCCAGGACCACCTCATAGGGATTGGCGGAAAGATTTCGGGAGAGGATCCCCATCTTCCGGAAGAAGGCCGGCCGCCCGAATTCCTTGCGGGGAAATTCCCAGACATTTCGGAGGCCCGGATGGCGCCGAAGCAGGGGAACGAATTCTCCATTGGCCACCCAGTCCACGGAAATGCCGGGAAAGGCCAAATGCAGTTCTTCCACAAGGGGAAGGGCGTGAAGGATGTCTCCCAGGGACGAGGGCTTGACGATCAGGAGGTTTTTCAGTGGCCGCAAGGAGGTCTCTTTGGAAGGGGGTGTTGTCATCTCCGGCTCTCCATAAGCTCCCGGGCCTGGCCCGCCTTCACCTGTCCCCTGAGGACCTCCTCGAAGGCCGCGATCACCGCCCCGGGCTCCAGACGGTCCTGACAGGGCGTTCCTATGGGACAGCGGCGCATCATGCAGGGCTGGCAGGGGAGCCCTGCCGTCACCACCCTTCCGTTAGGTCCCATCTCCTCCTCTCCCCTCGCCCCCACCCGGGGGCCATAGGGCCCCAGGCGGACCGGATCGGTCGGGCCGAACAGGGCCACCACCCGGGTCCCTGTTGAGGCCGCCAGATGCATGGGACCGGAATCCACTGCCAGAACGGCCTCGGAGAGACCCATGGCCAGAGAAAGCTCCCGAAGGGAGAGTCTCCCCAGAAGATCGACAAGACCTACGGAGACCGATCTTTCAATCTCCGCCTTCATCTCCTCCTGGGTCGCCCCGCCGGCCCCCGCCAGCGCGATCCGGAATCCCCGGCCCGAGAGCTCCCGGACCACCCGGGCCCAGGAAGAGGAGGGCCAGTTTCGGGTCGTCCAGCTGGCGAAGGGGTGGATCAGAATATAGGGGGAAGATCCCACAAGGGAGCGCACATGGTGGTGCTCCTCCTCCGTAAAGGCGAGACGGAGGGGCTCCGGAGAAACGGCCTCACCCAGAAGCTCCCGGACTACAAGGAGATGGCGTTCGACCAGATGCAATCCTTCCTGGGCCATCGGAACCTGCCGGGAAAAGAGACCGGCCCCTTCCCGCATCCGTCCGTAGGTGGAGGGTGATCCCAGCTTGAGATCCCCCCGGGCAAGAAAGGTCGCCACCCCGGATTTGAGGAGTCCCTGGAAGTCAAGGACGGCGGCATAGCGCTCCTGCCTCAGACTCCGCACCAGCCCCCCCAGGATTCCGAGAGCCTGTCCGTATCGCCGGTCTTTGACCGCCCGGGAATAATCCCCCCTCCGGAAGAGAAAGACCTGTCGAAGGGCCGGATGGCCCAAAAGAAGATCGGCACACCGGTCTTCGACCAGCCAGTCGACGGAGATATCCGGGCGGGCCCTCTTGAGAGCCTGGACCGAGGGAAGGGTGAAGATCACATCCCCGATCCGCCCGAAGAGGACGATCAGGACGGATCTTCCGGAGGGCAGGGCTTTCCCTGACGCTGAGCCGGGGCCCAAGGGGCGCAGGGATACTGGAAGCCTTCTCGGGGACTCGGGAGGGGCGGGGACCACGTCTTCGGGCAATTGGGCGGGCAAATGATCTCTGTGGGAATGCATCAGGATATTTTAGCATATCCGGAAGAAAGGGAGGGATTCATGCGAGCCGGAACCCGTATTTTCCCTCTCCCCCAATCCGGAGACTTCCCCGGGGGTGGCCCTTCCGGACCGGCAGAGACGGCCGCCTGAGCCGGGAGACCCTTTGGAATCCGGGAAGGCTTTCCGCACATCCCTCGGCCGAAGGACCTGCGCGGAAGGGATCGGGGAGACTATGTGCCTGTCAGGCTTTCGTTGACGAACTCTTCTGTCGCCTCGTCGATTTGCCGACTCTTCCTTCCGCGGGGTTCGTGAACGAACTGGACATTGGAGAGGATGGAAGCTCTCCCGGAAGAGGGAAGCGACATGGCATATCGTACCGGTTGCTGGTGGTCGGAGAGTTGAAGCTTCGGATTGTAGACGCTGTTGAATTTCCAGAGCATCCTGAGGAAGTTCGTCTGGCCGTGGAGGAGGTGCCGGGCCACGATGGAGGCCGTTCCCTTGAGGGCCCGCCAGCCCAGGTGCTTCATGTTGAGGATCTGCTGGGTCTTGACCAGTTCCTCGTAGAATTCCGGAAGGGGAAGGAGGGTCGGGAGGACGGCATGCTGGATGTCGTAGAGCCGGTAGTCCCGTGTCGTAAATGGCCTCGATTCCCTGACCCAGGCCTCGGTTCCCGGATAGGGAGTGTTGACGCTGATATTGACTATTTCAGGAATCTCCAGGCACCACTCCCGGATGACCTCGAAACGTTTCCGGTCCCAGGACGGATCAACAATCAGGTTGATGGCGACGGTGATCCCCAGCGTCCTCGCAAATTCGAGAGCTTCGAAATTCTTACCCAGGGAGATGCGCTTCCTGTGCATCCTGAGACCTTCCTCGTCGATGGCCTCGATCCCCATGAACATGTACCGAAGACCCAGCGCTTTCCAGAGCCGAAAGACCTCCTTGTTCCGAAGGAGCACATCCCCCCGGGTTTCCAGATAGTATTCCTTCCGGATTCCCTTCGAAAGGATCGCTTCTCCGATATCGAACCCGAGCCTGTCGTGGATGAAGGCCACGTCATCAACGAGAAAGATCCCGGGTTCCCTGGTGGTCGCCAGATCCTCAACGGCCTTGTCCGGGCTTACGGTCCGGTAGCTTCGCCCGTAGAAGGTCCAGGCACTGCAGAAGGAACAGTCCCACGGGCAACCCCTGGCAAATTCCACGGAGGCACAGGGATCCAGCGTTCCGATGAAGTACTTCCTCCGGTGGCGCAGTAGATCCCTGGCTGGCCTCAGATCATCAAGGCTTTCCACGAAGACGGGAGGGGGCCCCTCTCCTCCGGCAAAGACCGTTCCGGGGACCGCTCCGATCGCATTTCTATCGTGATCCACCGCAAGAAGCAGCTTCTCGATGGAGGCTTCGCCTTCCCCCCTCAGGATACAGTCGATCGATCCCTGCCCGTGGTCAAGAATCTCCCGGGCGATGAAGGAGGCGCTGTGTCCTCCCACGAAGACAAAAGCTTCGGGAAGTCGGCTCTTGGTGAGTTTTGCAAGGTCGATGACCTCCGGAACGTTGGCCAGGTAGTTAAGCGAGAACCCCACCGCATCGGGCTTCCAGTCGTCAAGGAGCCGGACAAAGTCCCGGGGAGTTTCCGCCTGGAGATCGATCAGGCGGACCTCGTGACCACCCCGGCGAGCGGCCTGGGCCAGAAGCTCCAGGCCCAGAGGTTCCAGCCTCAAAAAGATTTTTGTATACATGAGAGAACTCGGATGGACGGCCAGAAATTTCATGGGACCTCCTCTAATATGGAGGAAAGAAGTAAGGAAGCTTGTAAAACCGGGTGCGATGCCGCTGTTCCTTCGAACGTGTCAATCTATGATCATTCTCCCAGTGGAACCGGGTTAAATTCAGTCCTTATCCTGGTAACAGGAGAAGGAAGTTCGAACCGCCGCCTCTCCCGGAGGAGGGGCTTCCCGCCCACGCCTTCAAGGGCCCAAATCGGGGCTCTGGAGGCTCCCGCGCCAAATCAGGATCGGACCCGGAAGTGCCAGGAAAAAATCCGGGTCATACCGGAAGGACCCTCTTCAGTTTACCCCTATTTTCAAGATCGGGATTCGGGTGAAAGGGTCGGAACCCTGAGGAAGATTCCCGGAAGATCGACGACATCCCGACAGGGCGCTTGAAACGAGCTCTGGAACAGGGCATTTTTGGAGGGGTCCTCCAAAAATATCGCGGACTCTGCCCCTTTGGCCTTAATCCCGGCCAAAACCCCTTCCCGTCTAGAACGGCGTCGAATGGTAGCCCATCTTCTTCAACAACCACCCATAAAAAAAGGTGGTATAAAGCGCATATCGCTGCCCCACGAAGGAGGAATCCACCCCGTATGGCTGCTGGTAGGCCACGCTCACCTGGTACCAGTCCGCCTGATAGTTCATTTCATAAGAAAGGTACCCCTCCGTCGCCCCATAAAACCCGTTGTTCGAGAGGTTCACCAGTGTCCGCGATTCCACCGCCGGCGTCAGGTGGGCAAAAAAATCCGGCATCCTCACTCCCTCGATGTCGTGGAGGTACATCAGGCTGTACTCGATCGCCCCGTCGAACCTGATGGAATCTCCGTAATCGTTGAGACCTGTGAAGTCCGAAAGAGGCATGGATCCATTCCCGAAGGGCACGATCCCGGCCACATCCGTCTGGAAGGCGATGGGCCGGAGCCAGAAAGAGGAGAGATCTCCCAGCCCCTTGTTGAAGACAAGGTAGGAATAGAGCGTAAAGGGGTTCCCCTGGCCGACGGGAGAGCCTCCGACCGGTGTAATGCCCCGCATGATGAAGGTCGTGAAAATTTCGTGAGGATCATTTTCATAAAGAAGAAGCTTTCCCTGGAGTCCCGCATACTGGAAGCCTGAATATCCCTTTCCCGGAGTCCAGAGATCAATGTAATGGGTGTCGGCACGAAGGCTGAAATGGTGGGTCAGGCGCTTCTCCAGCATGATCGGCGTAGTGAAGGCGCTTGATCGGCCTGGCATGCCCCCGTAGGCGGGCATGAGGGTGAGCTGGTTGTCGATGTCCCCGTCTTTGACGATCAGGGGTTCGAGAAAGATCCGGTTTCCCGCATGGGCGATGCCGCTTGCCAGCATCCCGGTCGTCGTTGAAGGGGCCACCGGCAAGGCCCCCGGGTGATCGACGAGCGGATCCGCCAAAGGAGCGGGCGGTGAAGACGTGGGCCCCTGGCCGGAATACGGGTCGGGACTTCCCGGAGTTTGCGGTTGGAGGTCAGAGCCGGCAAGCGGTGAGGAGCCGCCTGCGGCCATGGCAGACGGGGGAACGGATAACATCAAAAAACCTAGAAGAATGACGACCAGACCCGGGAGTTTGGTCAAACAGAAATGACGCATCTCCCCCTTCCTGCTGACAAAAGATTTGAGTTTCGACAGATCCTGGCCTGAAGTTGCCGGCAAAGGCAACCGCTCCGGGTAGAAACCGAAGAGGCGGAGAAAAGGAAGTTTATCACATCATGAAGGGTTCTACCTCTCAAGAGGGTCAACCTTTTTCTCATCCGGGGGCCGTGTCTTCCAGCGCCGGTGGATCCAGATCCACTGCTCGGGGGAGCATCGGACAAGATCCTCCAGGGCTTTCGTGTAGAGGGCCGTTTGCCGAAAAACCGCTTCCTCCGGGGGAAGATCCTTCATCGGAGAGATCGGAGGACGGATCATCCCCTGGAAGCTTCCGTCCGGCTTCCGGATGGAGGCCGCCGGAATGACCGGAAGGTCCATCAAAAGAGAGAAACGCGCAAGGCTTGCATAGGTGCAGGCCATCCTTCCGAAGAAGGGGACGAAGACCCCCTCCCTCTCACCTCCCGCGTTCTGGTCGAGGAGAACAATCAGCACATGGCCCTTCGACAGGGCCCGGACCAGAGTCTTGACTCCCGAATCCGCAAGGATTGATTCCCCCTTGGCATACTTCCTCCGGTGATCATCAACGAAGTCGTGAACCATCGGAGACTTGATGCGCCGGATCACCGGGTGGACTTTCCCCGGAGCCTCAAGGGCGATTCGCCGAAGGGAATACTCCCAGTTTCCGATATGGCCCGTGAGAAGGATCACCCCACGACCCTTCCCGAATTCGCTCCGGAAGTGCTCAAGGCCCTCCACCGGCACCATCCGGGCGATCTCCGGGTCGGAAAGGACCTTGAGCCGCATGACCTCCGCCCCCAGCCTTCCGAAATGGCGAAAAACCTTTGTTTCGAAATTTCCAATCTCCCGCTCTCCCCTGAGCCCAAGATCGGATTTTTGCAGGTTGTCGCGGAGAATGGCCCTTTTTCGAGGAAGGAGACGACGGAGAAGATCTCCCGCCCTCTCCCCCAGGGAAAGGGCCATCGGGGCCGGAAGGAGGCAGAAGAATTCCCGGAGAAGGGACATCCCGGCCCAGCGAAGCCGGTAGGAAATGGTCACCCTTCCTGGAGGGCCTTTAGCGGAGGTGCCGGTCAATTTCTTACCTCCCCCAGAAGTGCCGAAAGGAGCCCTTCCCATCTCTCTTTCTCCATTAGCTCCGACTCCCCTGCCAGAACCCCGACCGGGAGATCCCCGGTCGGAGAGTTTCGCCACTTCACCCGGTCCTTTTCTGTTGTCAGGAGAAGAGCGGCCCCCCTCTCCTTCATCTGTCCGGCAAAGAGGCCGATCCGTGAAAGAACCGGAGGCGTGCAGGAGACATGGTCGGGAAGGGCCAGCATCCCGACGACCTCCGCTCCCACGCTTCGGAGGCTCCCTTCCACCCGCGCCGGATTGGCGATGCCGGCGACCACCGCCACCTTCATTCCCGAGAGCTCCTCCGGCCGAAAGATCCGGTCCCCCGAGAGATCCTGGACCTCTGACAGGAGGAACCGCTGAAAAAGGATGGGCCGCAACTCCTCCGGAGTGAGGATTCCCAGAAGGTGATGCCGGACACGCTCTCCCCTCTTAAGGTCCCGGTCCGGATCCCCCGAGGAGGTCATCACCCAGTGGGTGGCCCTTTTAAGACTCCCGGCCGGCTCCCGGAGAGGCCCGGAAGGCAGAAGGTCGGACAAGCCCGGAGGCCGTTCTGCCAGAAAGGCGGGAAGAAAGACGAGGGAGGCCGCCGGAAGGACTTCAAGGGACTGGAAGCCGTCATCAAGAAGAAGAATCTCGCAGAGCCCCTCCAGCATCGCCACTCCCCGGCGCCGGTCCCTGGCCACCACGACAGGAATCTCCGGATAGCGCATTGCATAGAGGGCCGCCTCGTCTCCCGACTCCTCCGGGGAGACGAGAGCTCCCTGCCCCCGGCAGACGAAGAGATCCCGGGAGGGATCCCGTCTCCCGTATCCCCTGGAGACGATCCCCGGCCTTTTTCCCAAAGAGAGGAGATACCGGCAAAGGGAGAGGATCAGGGGAGTCTTTCCCGCCCCGCCCACTTCAATGTTGCCCACGGAAAGGACGGGAATCTTGAAGGATTTCCGTTCCAGGATCCCCGATTCGTAACCCAGCCGGAAGAGTCCTGCTCCGAGAGCATAGAGAAGGGAGAGCGGAAGGGCAGCCGGCCCCAGAGGTCTCATTTTCTCTCCGGAAAAATCGATTCAAGGAAGGGGGAAAGAGCGGAAAGGGTGCGTTCGAGCGGGCCTCCACAGGCCTCCAGAACTCCCCGGGCCGCCGCTCCCATGCGAACTCTCCTCTCCCTGTCGGAAGCCAAGGTCGAAAGGGCCGCCTCGAGATCGGACTCTCCTGAGACCTCGAGCACCGCTCCCGCCTCCGAGAGGCTCTCTGCCACATCGGCTATATGGTCCCGGTGGGGGCCCCACAAAAGCGGTTTTCCGTGGAAGGCCGCCTCAACGGGAGAATGGCCTCCCACCGGATCAAGAGTTCCCCCCACGAAGACGACATCGGCAAGGGCCGTTACCGCTCCCAGCTCTCCGTAAGTATTCAGGATATAAAGGGTTTGATCGGGACTCAATGGTTTCAGGACCTCCTCCGCTCCTCCCGTGGCAGACTCGGAGATTCTTAAGGAAATACGGGCCGAGGACGGAAGCCGGGAGAGGAGGCCAGGCAGGGTTTCGAGATGTCGGGGAGCCAGAACAAGCGAGATCGGACATCCCTTCTCCGAAACCTTCCTGCAGGCCCGGAAAAGGGCCAGGGCCTCCTCCGGATGGACCGAGCTTCCCAGAACCCGAAGGATGGGAGAGTCCTCCACACCATTGTTTCCGATTCCCAGCCATTCGCGGGCTCCGGGGGCCCGTTCCGGAAGGAGGGCCGAAGGGTTCACGTCCCATTTGAGGTTTCCCGTCACATGAAGGGCCTCCAGAGGGACGCCAAGGAGGCGGAATCGCTCCCGGTCCCGTTCGCTCTGGACAGCCACAGGAGCAATTCTTTCCATGAAGGGACGAACGAGGAAGGCGAGTTTCCGGTACCTGCCGAAGCTTCGGGAGGAGAGACGGCCGTTCACGAGCCCCACCGGAATGCCAAGCTCCCTGGCCGAGGAGAGCATCCCCGGCCAGATCTCCGTTTCGAAGAGAAGAATGCCCCGGACTCTCCGGCTTTTAAGAAAGGGACTCCAGATCCCGGGAAGATCCAGGGGGGAGAGCGTGACGGGAAGGTCCGGACGGGCTTTTGAAAGAGCCTCCCGCCCTGTAAGCGTCATGGTGGTGAGGAGGAGGGGGACCCGGCGGGAAAGCGCTTCGATCAGCCGGATCGCTCCCCGGGCCTCCCCCAGGGAGGCCGAGTGAAAGAGGAGATATCCCTCCTCCTTGAGACGAAGCGGTCCAAGCCCCAGACGTTCGGAAAAATGAGGCCGGGCCTTCGGCCAGAGAAGATAGACGAGAAGAAGAACGGGAAGGATAAATGGCCAGAGAAAAAGATTCAGGATCTTCATCAGTGCCGGGAGTCCGGGGCCCCGGGAAATGGCGTGCAGTCCCATCCCGCCATGTCGATGATCTGCCGGGCAATCCGATTAGAAGCCCCCGGGGCTCCCAGGATCTCCCGCAGGGCAGAAAGATCCTTCAAAATCGAGGCCTTCCGGTCAGAATCGGTCAGGATCCGGAAGACCTCTTCCGCCATCCGTTCCGGACTGGCCTCGCCCTGGATCAGCTCGGGAACGACGGTCCGTCCCGAAACGAGATTTACCATTCCGATCGCCGGAACCTTCACGAGATGCCGGGCGATCCGGTACGTTCCGGGGTTTAAGGCATAGACCACCACCATCGGAGTCCCCACCAGGCCGGTTTCAAGAGTTGCGGTTCCCGAAGCCACAAGGGCGCAGTCTCCCGCTCCCATCACCTCCCGGAACCGGCCCCGGATCCGGAGGGGTCTTGCCGCGTCCCGGTCCGCCCCGAAGCCTGACCGGGACTCGATCTCCCGGTAGAAGGCCTCGGAGAGCGAGGGCGATTCGGCAACCAGGGCCCGGAGAGGCGGAATCCTCTCGCGCAAGCGGAGATAGGCTCCCAGCATCCGGGGATAGAGGCGTCCCACCTCGCCCTGCCGGCTTCCCGGGGCCAGGACGAGGATCGGACCCTCCCCCTCCCCTGCGAACTCCCTCTTCAGGGTCCCCTTGTCCGATTCCCCGGGAAAGCGGGAATCCATGAGGGGATGACCCGCATAGGTCACCGGGACGCCGTGGGCGCGATAGAAGTCGGCTTCGAAGGGAAAGATCACGAACATGTGGTCGACAAGCCGCCGGATGGTCCGGACCCGCCCCTTGCGCCAGGCCCAGATCTGGGGGCTCACATAGTAAAAGATTTTGACCCCCCGGCGCCGGAGGGCCCGGGCCAGGATCAGGTTGAAGTCGGGGAAGTCGATCAGCACCGCGGTCCTGATCCCCTCCCGGCTGACAGTCTCCAGGATTTTGCGGTAGGCAGCATAGATCCTCGGGAGGTGCGACGCCACCTCAAAGAGACCGATGACTGCGAGGCGTTCCATGGGAACGATGATTCGGGCCCCGGCCCCTTCGAGGGCCGGCCCTCCTGCCGCAAAACAGGTCATGCCGGGACAGAGCCTTTTCATTTCGGCGAGGAGATGAGCCCCGTGCTGGTCCCCCGACGCCTCGCCCGCCACGACGAGAAGCCTGGGCGTCACGGGAGGGGGTCGCTCTCTTTGAGATCCCGGAAACGCAGGAGGCTTTCCTCGGCCAGGCGATTAACCTCAAGGGCCACCTCGAGGGCCTGGAAGGCCTCCTCTCCGCTCACATGGGGCGGACGTCCCTCCCGGATGGAGTCCACGAAAGTCCCCAACTCCCTCTTGAGGGGTTCTTCGGCCTCGAAGGTCCGTTTCGAGCGGGTGATCTCCGGAATGTGGCCCGGAACCAGGCGAACCTGCGCCTGGGAGAGCTCCCGGGTGTCGTAGTTGAGGGAGAAGTAAAGCCCCCTCCGGTCGAAGACCCGGATCTTCCTGAGCTTCTCGAGGGAAACCCGGGATGCTGTTACCTGCGCCAGACAGCCGTTTTCGAACTCGATCCAGGCGTTGGCAAGGTCGATGTGGGGTGTGATCGCAGGAGTGCCCACCACCCGCATGGAGGTGATCTTCGACCGGACCAGGGCCAGGATGATGTCGATGTCGTGGATCATGAGATCCACAATGACCGGGACATCGTTGGCCCGAAGGCCGAAGGGGGAGAGTCTCTGGGCTTCGATATAGGCGGGCCGGACCCCGGATTCGAGCATGGCGACGACTCCGGGATTGAAGCGTTCGATATGTCCCACCTGGAGAAGGGTCCCGGCCTCACGGACCGCTGAAAGAATCTGTGTGGCGGCGGGGACGGATTCGGCGATCGGCTTTTCCAGGAAAACCGGGATTCTCTTCCGGCCAAGAACCGCCAGAACGAGATCGGCGTGGGTCACTGTCGGGGTGACGATGGAGAGGGCGTCGACCCTGTCCACGAGCTCCTCGAGAGAAGGCATGACAGGGACCTTGAGACGGGAGCCGATCTCCTGGGCCCTCCGGAGATCGGTGTCGAAGATGCCGGAAAGTCTGACATGGGGAAGTTCGGAAAAGACCCGGGCATGATGCTGTCCCAGATAGCCTACGCCCACCACCCCGACCGAGAGGGTCTCCACCGGAGCCATCAGAGAATCCCCACAAGGACGATGCCTGACGCATCGGCCCGGGAGACGGTCTGGTCCCGGTCGAACAAAAGGGTTTTTCCGGCCTCAACCGCCAGGACGGCCGAACCGGCCTCCTCCATCACCCGGATCGTCTCAGGACCCACCGCAGGAAGGTCGAACCGGAGATCCTGTCCCGGTTTGGCCATCTTGACCACCACCGTTCCCTTTCCGACCAGGCGACCGGCCCGGCGGATGGTTTCGTCAGTTCCCTCGATCGCCTCGATCGCGACCACGACCTTTTCCCGCACCACTACGCACTGGCCCACATCGGCCGGCCCGATGATCCGGGCCACTTCTCTTCCGATCCGGATATCCTCTTCTTCCGTCTGGGTCGGGGCCCGTTTCGAAAGGACCCCTTCCGTGACCGCTAGGGAGGGAAGCAGAAAGGTCGAGGGCTCGATAGTGATCCCCTCCTTTTCGAATTCGGAGGCCAGGGCCCGGAGGGCCTCGTCATCATGGTAGCGGGCCAGACGTCCCAGAATCATCATCCCCTTCCAGTCGGGGCGAAGTTCGAAAAGGCGGGGCTTCTTGATACCTCCGACGAAGGCGGCCTGGCGGATTCCATTCTGGTGAAAGGTGTCGAAGATCGCCCCGACCTGGCCCAGCCTGATCCAGCGGACAGGAAATCCCAGGGTGTTGATCGCCGGATCGGTTTCGCCCTCGTGGGCCACGACAACAACCCGGAGGCCGGTTCTGGCCGCCGCCTCGAGAAACAGAAAGGGAAAGGTCCCGTTTCCGGCGATCATGCCGACGGGAGACCTTTCCAAAGTCACGACTCCTCCATCGGGGAGGAACTCCCGCCGCTCTCGCGGGGGGCTGTCAGGACACCCCGCTCGGAACTCTCCACGAAGGAGAGAAGATGCTCGATTTCCGGGGTCATGGGAAGGCTCGAATGAACACGGCCGACGGCCTCGCCCATGGGAAGTCCCGACCGGAAAAGGATCTGGTAAGCTTTCTTGAGGAGGGAAACCGCTTCCGGAGAGACATGGTTTCGGCGGAGCCCCTCGTGGTTAAGGCCGTAAAGAAAGGCCCTGTTGCCGGAAGCCCAGACAAAGGGCGGAACATCCTTGGGAACCCCGCTCATGCCCCCCACAAGAGCGAGCCGGCCGATCCGGACAAACTGGTGGATCCCCGAAAGCCCGCCGATGATCGCACCGTCCTCGATCGTGATATGGCCGGCAAGGTTGGCCGAATTCGCCATGATGACCCGGGAACCGATCCGGCAGTCATGGGCCACATGGCAGTAGGCCATGAGGAGGTTGTTGTCCCCCAGAACGGTCTCCATGCCGCCCCCCTGGGTCCCCCGGTGGATGGTGACAGACTCCCGGATCGTGTTTCCCGATCCGATCACTGTCCGGGCAGGCTCTCCCTGGTATTTGAGATCCTGGGGGGCCATCCCGATGGTCGTGAAGGGGTAGATCGTATTGCCGGGTCCCAGGGTCGTATGGCCATCGATGACGACATGGGAAATAAGCCGGGTTCCGACCCCGATCCGGACATGTTCGCCGACCGTACAGAAGGGACCGATCACGACCCCGGGCTCGAGGATCGCCCCCGGATGGACGATCGCCGACGGATGGACGACGATCGCGCCTTCCGTATAGTCTCCGGAGGTGTCTTTGGGTGTTTTCCTAACCGCCATTCGCGCCTCCCTCTCCTTTTTTCCTGATCATCGCAAGAAGGGTCGCCTCGCACACCGGCTGGTCACCGATCTGGACCGTGCCAGCCATCCTCCAGGAGCTTCCGCGAACCTTGAGAGTGGTCACGGTGATGGTCAGGGTATCCCCGGGAACGACCGGCCGCCGGAACCGGGCATCATCGATCCCCAGGAAAAAAGGAATACGGTCCTCCTTCTCCTGTCCGGAATAGATGGCCAGGATACCGCCGACCTGGGCCATCGCCTCCACCAGAAGGACTCCAGGCATCATCGGCGTCCCGGGGAAATGCCCCTGGAAAAAGGGTTCGTTGATGGTGACATTCTTGAGCGCGACGATCCTGTGGCCCGGCTCGACTGAGAGAACCCGGTCCACGAGGAGGAACGGGTAGCGGTGCGGAAGAATGGTCAGAATTTCTCCAATCTCAATGGGTCCCATGAGTCTCCCCTTCGGAGTCGGTTGAGGGTTCACGCGAGGTGTCCCGTCCGAAGACGGCTTTTTCGAGGGCTGAAAGACGCCGGGCAAGAGAGGGAAGATTCTTGAGGGTCCCCTGGATCCTGAGCCAGAGCGGGTGGGAGAGGGCCGGGCTCCCCGAAACCCGGGATCCCGCCGGCAGGGTCTGGGCAACACCCGACTGGGCTCCGACCATTGACTCCGATCCGATTTCGATGTGGCCTACGACCCCCACCTGCCCTGCCAGGATGACCCGGTCGCCCAGCCGCGTTGATCCGGAGATGCCGGCCTGGGCGACGATGACGCAGTCCCGTCCTGTCCGGACATTGTGGGCGATCTGGACAAGGTTGTCGATCTTGGTGCCGCGTCCGATGACCGTTTCGCCGAAGGTGGCGCGGTCGATGGTCACGTTGGCTCCGATCTCCACGTCGTCTTCGAGAACGACGGTTCCCGTCTGCGGGATTCTGAGACGCTGTCCCTCCGGACCCTCGGCATAGCCGAAACCATCGGAGCCGATGACGGTTCCGCTCTGGACGATGACCCGATTCCCGATCCGCACCCGGTCAAGGACCGAGACCCTCGGATGGAGAATGCAGTGTTCCCCGATCCTGGCTCCGGCCCCGACCACACACCCGGCAAAGAGGATCGTCCCGGATCCGATCTCGGCCCCAGATTCGACCACGCATCCCGGGCGTATCTCCACATCCAGGGCGATACGGGCGGAAGGATCGACGGTCGCCTGGGGGGAGATGCCCCGGGAAGGGGTCGGCAGGGGAAAGAAATGCTGGAGCAGGAGCGCCATTGCCAGGTAAGGCGAAGGAACGACGATCTGGGGGATTTGGGCCTCGGGAAGGATCTCCGGCACAAGGATGGCTCCGGCCCTGAGGGCCGGAACCGCCTTCCGGTACTTGGGATTGGCAAGAAAGGTCAGGTCCTGCGGACCTGCCTCGTTCATGGGGCGGATGGAACGGATCTCTTCCTTGCCGTCGGAACCAACCAGAACTCCGCCTAACTGATCGGCGATCTGCGAGAGTGTGATCAAGGAAGCTCCTTTTGTTCTTCCGGAATCCGCCCTCAGGACGGAGCGCATGGAGCCTTACTGGTTCGCATGCTCGTTGACGTACTTGATGACCGACTGGGTGATGTCGGCATCAGGATTGATATAGAGGTACCGCGGGGACTGGAAGGGAGGAGGGTAGGGTCCCAGGGGAACGCGCAGGGGATGCTGGGCCAGAATCACCGTGAACCCATACTTCTTTCCCAGACTCCCGGTGGCGGCATTCACCGCATCGAGAAACTTCCGGAACTCCACAAAGCTCTCGGAGGCGATTTCGGTCTGGACCTTCTGCTGGCGTTTCTGGAAATCCTGGACCTTCTTCTGGAATTCAAGCTCCTTGGCCTTGAGGGCATCCTTGCTGATCACCCCCACCTGCTGCCGGATCTGTCCCTGCTCGTCCTGGAGGGCCTTTTGCTCCGTCCGCATCTTGGAGATGCGACGGTCGGCAAAATTCTTGAGGTGAGACTGAATGGCCTTCCCGAGCTTCGTCTTCTGGAAGACCTGCTGGATGTCGACCGTCCCCACCTTGCTGTCGGCCATGGCCGGTGACACTGTGATAAGAAGGATCCCGGCCGCAAGAATTGCCGCGGCGGACTGTCGCATGCGTGTCATCAAGTCTCCTTTGCTTGGTGAGGGAGGAGAGCGGATCCATTGGCCCGCTCCCCCGATTGTCGGGGACCGTTGTCACCCGCCATAGAGGGATCCCATCTCGAAATTGACCACAGGCCCCGGATAGTTGCCGGGGAAGCCCTTGATATAGGCGTTGTTGGCCAAGGGCCAGCCCAGATCGAGGGTCAGGGGGCCCATGGGGGAGTTCCACATGATGCCCATGCCGGTTCCCGGCCAGTCGAAGCCGGAGAGGGACAGGGGCTGGCCCGGCAGATATTCCCCCGAATTGTCGAAAAAGATGTCTCCGTAAAACCCGTACTTGGCAAAGATGGGAAAGACATAGTCGGCATTGAAGATCAGCTCCTTGTCGCCGCCGACCAGATAGCCGAAGGGCATGGGGCCGGCAAATCCGAAGTTGTATCCCCGGTTCGAATAGATTCCGCCCACATAGAACCGATCCCAGACCGGAATGAAGCCGTCCGGCCCCAGGGGATTCTCGTAGCCCACCGCAAAGTGGAAAGAGAGAGTCGATTTCTCGGTGATGGGGAAAAAGACCGTCGCATTCCCCGTCGCCTGGTAGAAGGATGTGTCTCCTCCGAAGGTTCCTCCGTAAACTCCAATGTTGCCCCAGACGTGATAACCCCGGTGGGGAAGCATGTAGTTGTCCCGCCTGTCATAGGAAAATCCGAGGGAGGGACCGCTCTGGGTCCAGTATCCTATCTGCTGCAGGAACGGCGCCAGAACTGGCGCCTCCTGGGCCTGCTGGGGTGTGACCGCCACGAGAAAGATCTGTTCGGTCTCCACCAGCCAGGAGATGGAGGTGGAAAAATAATACCCGAACCGGCGGGTCAGACTCAATGAAGCGCCCAGGGCGCTGTTCCAGTAGGTGAAATAGTCCATGAAAGTATCAAAGAAGGAGAGGGTGGCGGCCGTCGGGGTATCCAGGAAATAGGGATCGGTGATGGTGAGGGAGTACATGGTGATGAAGCCTCCCAGCTCTCCCGAGAGACTGACGGAGTCTCCCGTCCCGAAGACGTTGTTCTGGGCAATGGTCGCCATACCCATGACCCCGAAGAGCGTGCTGTAACCGCCGCCGATGGAGAAGGTCCCGGTCGGCTTCTCCTTGACCTTGACATTCAGGTCGACCAGGTTGTCCCCCACCTGCTGGGGAACGATCTGGACATTCTTGAAGAAATTGAGGTTGTTGAGGTTCCGGTAGGAATCCTGGAGGGCCTGGGTATCCATGATGCCCGCTTCCTGGACTCCCAGGACCCGCCGGATGACCTTGTCCCCCGTCAGTTCGTTCCCGGCGATGTTGATCTTCCGGATATGGACCAGCCCTCCCTCGGTGATCAGGAAGGTCAGATTGACGGTCTTCCTCCGGATGTTGGGAACGATCTGGGGCGTGACGATGGCAAAGGCATACCCCTTGTGGCCGTATTTTTTCGTCAAACTGTTGATGTCATTCTGGAGTCGCTTCCTTGAGAAGACCTCACCGGACTTTGTCTTGATGACCTTCAGGACCTCTTTATTGCTGAAAAGGGTATTCCCCGAGACCCCCACATGATCGATCCGGAACTGCTCTCCCTCCGTGAGCGGAAATTTGATTTCCATGCTCTTGCGGTGGTTGTGAAAGATCCGCTTGGGCTCTCCCACGGCGATATTGATGTAGCCATGGTTCAGATAGAAGTCCCGGAGACGCTGGATATCCTCATCGGTCTGGCTCTTCTTGTAGATTCCCGTATCGGTCCACCAGGAGGTCAGCCAGTTGTAAGGCTTGGTCTTGATTTTTTTCTGGAGCACAGAGGCGGGATAGGCCTTGTTTCCGGAAAAGGTCACCTTGGTGATGTGGGTGACTGTTCCCTCGGAAATAAGAAAAATCAGTTCGACCTTCCGGTTCGAAATTCGTTTTGTGACAGGAACGACGGAGGCGTTGTAATAGCCCGACTTCCGGTAAAGCTCCTCTATCCGGCGCACATTCTGGTGAACCTCGTACCCGTCGTAGAAGGAGGCCGGAAGGATGGTCAGCTTTTTACGAAGGTCCGCATCGGACTGGTTGTTGTTTCCGACAAAGCTGATTTTTTCGACAGTCGGGCGCTCCGTCACGACGAAGGTCAGGGCCACGCCTCCCTCGAAACCCCGGGCATAGACCCGGATCTGGTCAAAGTATCCGGTCTGGTAAAGGGACTTGAGGTCGGAGGAGATGGCCGATTGGGAAAAGGGGTCACCCACCTTGTTGTGGATCTTCTGGCGGATGGTTCCGGTATCGATCTTCCGGTTTCCCTCGATATCGATGCGTGTGATCAGGACGGGGGCAAGATTTTGGTCAGAGGCGCCGGCCGCTCCGGAGGCACGGGGGAAAAAAAGACACAGCCCCAAAAGCAGCGGGAGAAAGAGCGCGAGAAAGGCTGGAAAAGTTGGGAAGACAGCGGTCCGCCCGGTCCGGATGGCTTTCTGGCCGGAGTCAGATTCAGACAATGAACCGGTCCGTTTCATGACGGCGGGACAGAAGAGGGCAAGGATGTCTCGAAGAGCGGCAATCTTTCAAGATAAGACATGCATTCAACGGAATATCCTGCAAAGGCTCAAGGGAGGATTCTCTGGATAAAGGGCCCGATCCCGCGGAGGCAAAAAAGCCCCTGATCTTGTCCAAACCTTCGAGACTATAGCATGATCGGGAGCCTTTTCCAAGAAAGCCCGCCCCACTTTCAGGAAATGTCGGACCGCCCCTTTGTTTTCCAGTCTTTCCGGCCGTCTCCCGCCCGATTTTCCGGGAATTTTTTTGTTGACACACGACCCGGGAAACGATTATAGTCATGCGCTGTGCCGAGGTAGCTCAGTCGGTAGAGCAGAGGCCTGAAAAGCCTCGTGTCGGCGGTTCGATTCCGCCCCTCGGCACCACACACCTGAAAGACTCCCTTCTCTCTCCCGTCGTCAGTGTCTTTCCCTGTCCTTTCATCCGCAGGATGACGCCTCCTTCTCCCTTGTTCCATGGAGGCCCCGGCCCCACTCTCAATTTTTCCGCTCAGAAAAAGGTGAATCCGATCACGACCGGCACATAGGACAGACTTCCCAGGCTTCCCTGGCTTGTAGTCACCAGGGGTCCGGCAATCTGGGCGTACCGTATTTCGGCATAAACCGGCCCAAGGTTGAGCCCCAGGGCGGCGTCCCAGGTAAAGTTGTTCCCTCCTGTCCCTTCGGCCTGGGTGTTGTTGTAGCCAGCGTCAAGAGCCCCGTAAAAGTAGAAGAGGTCGGTAAAGTGCAAAAAGTCATATTCGAGACCCAGGGTCACGGGAAAGGCTGTCATGAGGGGATCTCCGGTGAAGTGAAGGTAGTTCGCCTGTCCCCGGAGGGCCAGATTGTCGGAAAGATGGAGCGTTCCCAGAAATCCCGCTCCGAATCCCCCTCCGGTATACCCCCCGACGCTGTTTGTAAGGGCCGACTGGCCGGACAGTACTCCGATTCCGATCCCCTGCACCGAGAGGCTGAGCGGAAGAACAGCGGCGGAGGATTTGCCGGGAGCCAGAAGGAAAAGGCTTCCGGCCAAAAACAGGGCAGATACCAGGGAGCGGGGGGATCGGTTTTTGGGGGCCATGGAAGGTCTCCTTGAAGAGGGTCGACGAATGGTCCGGGGAGAAAATCGGACGATTTCCAGATAGAATAAGCATAATGGAACGGAGGGGAAGATGAAACAATCACAGCCGGGATGGTATGACCGTCTTTTTGCCGCCTTCTACGATCCGCTTCTGGCCCGCACCGAAAAGGAGACCCTTTCTCCCCTCCGGTCACGCCTCCTCTCCGGAATCCGGGGAAGGGTTCTCGACATCGGGGCCGGAACCGGGAGCAACCTTCCCTTCCTGGATCTTCCCGACACGCGGACGGTCTTTCTCGACCGATCCCCCTTCATGCTGAAGAAGGGGCTCGGGAAGGGTCTGTCCAGAACGGGCTATCCCGTCCTGGGGTCGGCGACTGCCCTGCCCTTTCCTGATGAATCATTCGACAGCATCGTCGTCACCCTCGTCCTCTGTTCCGTCGACGACCTCCCGACAAGTCTCGGAGAGATCCGCCGGACGCTCAAACCGGAAGGAACCCTTTTCCTCATGGAACATGTCCTCTCCGACTCTCCCCCCCTGGCGGCCGTCCAGAGACTGGCGACCCCCTTCTGGAAGCACCTGGCCGCCGGATGCCACCTGGACCGCACCACCGATCTCTCCGTCAAAGCCCTTTTTCTGGAGGAAGAGTCCTGGAGAGAAACCCTTGGAGGTCTCCCCTTTCACCTGGGCCGCTACAAAAAGAGGATCTGACGGTCTCTTCCTCCCGATTTGTCCCGCCTCCGGGCCCTATGAGTCGGCAAGATCCTATTCTGCGATCCGATCCCCGTGCTTCCTCCGGCGACGGACCCTCCCCTCCCGCTCGAGAATGACCCGGGTTTCCTCAAGAACCCGGAGATAGCGTCCCAGGGAGACGTCATACTCCGGAAACCGGTGGGGAATCCGGAGGGAGAGCCACCGGTACAGGGAGAGACGGGCCAGGGTCTCCTCTCCCTCCTTTCGGCCATAAATCTCCCGCACCGGGGGACATCGCACCACCGGTATCCCTTCCGGCCGTCCGGTTCTCCCGACCGTTGCCACCCATCGCCAGAAGTCGAACTCCGTAGTGCGGTTGACGGGAGCAAAAAGAAGGAGCCACCGCTCGGCAAGGGGAAGCCCCGGACAGGCCTGTTCGATGCGCGATGCGCGCTGCCGGACCTCCGGCCCGATTCCCGACCGGAGGTGAGCGTCCGTCAGGATCGAGGCGTGGAGGCGGGATAAGATTGTCTCGAGATTTTCCGAAGCGAGGACCGAGGCGGCGGACAAAACGATGGGAAAGTCCGGCATGAAGGGAAAGGGACCGGAGAGAGATTCCGGCAGACCATCGAACTGCCGCCGGACGATGGCGTGAGTCTTGCGGTCCATCCCGGCCACGATCCCCTCCCGGTGGAGACCGAACCGGCCGGCCCGGCCACCGATCTGGAGGACCTCATCCGGAGTCAGCATCCGCTCCTCACGACCGTCGAACTTGGTGGCGGTGGAAAAGATCACATATTCCGCCGGGATGTTGAGACCCATTCCCACGGCATCGGTGGCCAGCATGACCATGGCCTCACCCGAGCGGAAGCGTTTCGATTCCGCCCGTCTGAGTTCGGGCGGCATGGCTCCGTAGATCGTGGCGACCGGACGCCCCCGGTCGCGAAAAAGGCGGGCCAGATCGAGCACATCCATCCGGCTGAAGGCGACCACGATGCTCCCGTCCGGAACCTGTCCCAAAGGGATGGGCTCCGGCGAAAGGGTCAGGGGAGTCTTCCGGACAGTGCGATGGATCTCGATCGGCACCCCCGCATAGTCGGCCAGACGACGGATGGCCCCTTCGGAGTGCGGGGCTCCGCACAGGAGCACCTCCTCGACAGGCGAGCCAAGGAGGGCCCGGACCCAGGCATGGCCCCGCTCCCGGTCCGAGAGCATCTGGATCTCGTCGATCACAACGCATCCGTCTTCGCGGGTGGTCGACCCCATCTCGACCGTGGCCGAGACATGAACCGACTCCTCCCGATGGATCCGCTCCTCCCCGGTGTGGAGGCTTGTCGGGATCCCGTCCGACTCGAAGCGTTCATGGACCTCCTGGGCCAAAAGGCGGAGAGGGGCCAGATAGCTCCCCCCCCTTTTTCTCAGTCGCCCCAGGGCCTCGTGGGTCTTGCCCGAATTGGTGGGTCCCAGCCAGGCGGTCCATCTTTTCTGGATCCGGCGGGCGCCAGGCCACAGGTCCTTGGCCAGAAGGGGAAGGATGCGCCGGACTGCTGAAATCTCCCGCTCCCGGAGTTCCGAGAGCGATTTCTTGTGTTCCTGCCTCTCCCTGGAGTCAGAACGCCTTCCTTTCTTTCCCATGATGCGCGAAATCCCCCTCTCCCCGGACCCGGGAGATCAGAGATATCCGCCCGGCCCTCCCTTCTTCTCGTCGCGCGGGGCGCTACCGGCCCGGGCCTCGTCGATCTGCCGGAGGGTGTGACCCAACCACTCGTGAAAGGAGCGGGCGGTCTGGAGATTGGCCACCATGCCGCACTGGACAAGGCGAACAACCTTTTGCTCGGCAAACTCCACCGGTTTTCCTGTCGGAAGCTCGGGGGAAATTTCCCGGACCTCGTATTCCGGCGGCGGCATCCGTTCGAGAAAGAACTCCATGACCAAATCCCCGGAGGGAAGAACTCCCCCGTAGATCCCCGAGACCGGATGATGCTGGAAATCCGCCGGATACTGCCATTCGAAGCGCAACCTCTTTGCCATGACCGTCCTTTCGAAAAATGTCAGTGTTCGAGAGCCCGGGCCATAAGAATTGCCATGTGGGCCACGTCGGCCTCCGCTCCGAGCCCGTCCTGAAGCTTCATCTGGCAGGCGGGGCACCCGGTGGTCACCGTTCTGGCCCCGGAGGACAAAACCGCCGCCCGCTTCCGTTCAAAGATGCGTCCGGAAAGCTCCGGATTTTTGACAAGATAGGACCCCGCGCCCCCGGCACACCGGTCCTCGTCGGCCATGGTACGGAAATCCTCTCCAAAGATCTGTCGGATCAGGCGATGGGGGGCTTCGGTCACCCCCGCCGCCCGGAGATGACAGGATTCATGGTAGGTGATCCCTCCGGCCGGGGGATTCGTCCGTATTTTTGCGGAAATTTCTGAAAGAACCGGTTCCATCTCCTCCGACAGCATGTATTCGGAGATGTGGCGGACACGGGAGGAGAGGATCAGGGCCTTCTCCCGTTCGGATGACCCCTCGGCAAAGAGCTCCGGCATGTCTTTGAGGGCCAGGGTGCAGGAGGCGCATCCGGTCACCACGACCGGATAGCCGGAAAGGGTGTCGAGGTTTTTCCGGGCCGCCTCCCGGACCAGGTCGGCATGGCCGTAGGTTTCAACAGGCGTCCCCGAGCAGGTCTGGGGAGGAAGCACCAGGGTTCGGGGGGATCGCAGGAGAAGGGCGATGACAGCCTCCCCGATTCCGTCGTCAAAGTACCGGGCGGCGCAGCCGTGGAAGTAGGCCAGGTCTCCGGTCCGCCCCCCTTCGGAGGTGAGGGAGAAGAATCTTTCCCGAAGCGTCTTCTTCCGGATGACGGGAAGCCGGAGCTTCCGGGGGATGCAGGCGGTCGGAGCCACCCTTTTGAGAAGCCCCCGGGAAAGTCCTTCGAGAAGGCTCCGGAAGGCGGGGCGGTCCCAGAGTCCCTGGGTCTGGCCAAGAAGCGGAACCAGCCGGTCGAGCCGGCCGTCGATGAGGGCCCGGAAGAGGCGGCGGGAGACAGGATCTCCACCCCTCTTCGCCCGGGCATCGAGAATGACCCGGGAGACGTCCACGCCCGCCGGACAGGTGGCGCGGCAGGACTTGCAGTTCAGGCAGGCATCGAGGAGGCTGTCCGGGGGCGGTCCCAGAGAGGGATCGGACAGGATCTGGTACCAGCCCCGGGCACCGGAGGTCTCCTCCCGGAGAACATCGAAGGGGGGACAGACGGTATTGCATTTTCCGCAGGTGGCGCAGGGCCGGGCCACACGTTCGAGATCGAGGTCGTTGAGAAAGGAGGCGGTCGAGATCTTGACCCCCGGGTTCAGGATTCCCTCCGGATCGAAGGCCAGCTTGACCTCCCGGAACATTCCGTAGATCTCTTCCCCGTAGACCATCGGCAAAAACTCAGCCCGGACCCTTCCCTCCCCGTGCTCTCCGCAGGGGACCCCCTGGAATCGCTCAATCGCCTCGCGATGGATGGTCTGACTGATATGAAGGAGGCGCTCGGGGGTTCCCTCCTCCCGGACATTCATCAGGGGATTGATGTGTGCGTTTCCGTTTCCGATATGGCCGTAGACCGCCACCGGAATCCTCTCCTCCCGGAAGAAATCCCGCAGAAAGGCCAGAAGCTCCGGGAGGCGCCTGACAGGAACGGCCACATCGTCGGCAAAATTGATGGGCCGGCGGATTCCGTCATAACGGTAGAGGGTGGGAAAGAGGGAATGGCGGGCCTTCCAGAGAATCTTCTGGTGTTCCGGATCCACGGCCACCTGAAGAGGGGCGGGAGAGAGATAGCGCCCAAGAAGAGTCCGGGAGGCAGAGATCAGGTCTTCCTGGGGCTCCGAATCGAATTCGACCAGCAGAAGGGAGTCCGCCTCCTCCGGAATTCCGAACCGGGAGCGTCCGATCAGATCCAGTGTGGCCCGGTCCATCATTTCGAGGGCCGAGGGAGAGAGGGCCAGGAGCTCACTCACCGCCGCCCCGAGATCCCCCAGGCTCAGGAAGTAGGCAAGGAGAGTCACGCGCCGCTTCGGAAGGGGCAAAACCCCGAGGGTCGCCTCCGTCACGAAGCCCAGCGTCCCCTCCGATCCCACGACGAGGCGTAGCGGATCGAAGACCCCTGTCTCCGGGTGGCTTCTGCCTCTCTCGAAGGCCACCGCCAGATCGAAGAGATTGTATCCGGAGGAGTTCTTGGAGACGTGGGGCATCCGGGAAATCAGAAGAGGGCTCCAGGCGGGGAGACGGCGAAGGAGCTCCCGGAATCCCCGGACGGGAATCCGGTCCGGAAGCTCCTCCCAGGATCCGTAGGAGACGGGGGCAAGAGGATGAAGATCCCCCCTGTCATCCAGAAAGGAGAGGGCCCGGACATTGTCCTTCATGGCCCCGTACTTGAGGGCGTGGGCCCCGGCGGCATTCGTTCCGATCATCCCCCCGATCTGGCAGGCCTGGGCCGAGGAGGGGTCGGGGGGAAAGAAATGTCCCAGGCGCGCCAGACGGTCGGAAAGCTCCTTGAGAATGACCCCCGGGCCGACCCGGACCACACCCTCCTCCAGGCCGGAGAGATCGATCCGGTTCATACGGGTCATTCCGACCACGATCCCCGGGCCGATCGCCGCTCCGGTCAGGTTGGTCCCCGCCGAACGAGGGGTCAGGGGAATCCCCGTCCGCCGGGCGAAGGCCACGATCTTCGAGAGCTCTTCGGCCGTTTCCGGAAGGACCACCGCCGCCGGCCAGATCCTGTGGATCCCCGCATCGTAGGAATAGGCCTTCCTCTGGGACTCCTCTGAGAGGACACGGTCAGTCCCCAGAAGAGAGCGAAGATCGGAGAGAAGTGCGGAAGAGACTTGGGAAGGGCTCACGGACCGAAAACCTTGCGGATCCCCTTCCCCAGGGGGGTATGGTCAAGACGGGAAAGGTCGGAACCTTCCTTGTAGATGAAGGCCCCCCGGTTCTTTTCATATCCCCATCCATCAGGACCGGCGGCGACTTGGCGCATGGCGAAGACCTGCCCGGAGAGATTGTCGAGCATGTGGACGGCCATGGCCTCCGGCGTGGCAGGCAAGAGGGGCGAGCCGTATTCGAGTTCCCCGTGATGGGCCAGGATGAAATGGTGAAGGAGGCGAAGATAGCGTTCGGGAAATTCGGGGAGCCGCCGGGCGACCTGGGTGCATTTCTCCACTCCCAGGGCCATGTGACCGACCAGACGCCCTTCATCGGTGTAGGAAAACCCGGCGGAGGGTGAAATTTCCCAGCATTTTCCGATATCGTGCAGAAATAGACCAAGAAGAAGCAGGTCCCTGTTCAGGGAAAGGATCGGGGCGACGGCGTCTCCCATTGCCATGATCTCGAGGGTGTGTTCGAGAAGACCGCCCACCATGGCATGATGGTTCCGCTTGGCCGCCGGAGCCCGGGGGAAAAGCTGGGCCACCTCGGGGTCCGCAAGGATTTCAAGACCAAAGGCGCGCAGCTGGGGATCGGCCAGGGAGTCCATATACTCCCGGAGACGGGCCATCCCCGAGGAGGCTTCGACCCGGCTTTTCGGGATGAAGGCGGCGATCTCCTCTTCCGAGGCCTTTAAGGGTTCAATCCGGGAGAGACGGATTTGTTGCTCGTTATTGTAAAGGACAAGCTGGCCCTCGACCATGACCAGGCTTCCCACCTTGATCGCCGGATCGACCGTCCCCGCGTTTTCCCAGAGACGGGCCGGATAGTCGACGGGAGGATCCTCCTTCCGGTCTCCGCGGAAGGTCAGCGTCAGGAAGAGCGAAGGGCCGTTCTTTCCTTCGTTTAACGTTTTGGTCTTGACAAGGGCGACACCCTTTTTTGAGGCCATGGCATGAGTCCTTGCAGAGGGAGGTGAATGGAAGGCCGGACCGTCATTCCATTATAGTCCACAGAATCGCCGGTTGCGACTCGTAAAGAGACTCCGGTCATCCCCGGGGATCGTTCCGGAGGTTTTTCAGATTCTCCCGGTCCTTCCGGGCGACAAAGTCGATCAGGGGCTCCTCGCACTCCTTCGGAAAGTCGAGGAAGAGAATCCCCATCGCCATGAGATCGGTGCCTGTCTCCCGGCCCGAATGTTCGAGATAGATGATTCGTCCGGAAAGAGGCGGCAGACGGAAACCTCCCAGATCAGCGCTCTCGATAAGGACCGTATCCCCTTCCCGGAACAGGTCGTTGGGTTCCCCCTTCTCGTTTTTTGCGGGAAAGAGCACCCGCATTCCGCCGCTCCCCACATTCACAGGACTCACTAGCTCCTGTCCACAGTGAGGTTTCGTGAGGCGCACCGGAGGGGTGGTTGGGGAGAGGGGAACCCGGAGGGCCTGTCGTCTCTGGGCATGGTAAGTTTCATGGGGAAATAAAAGACTGACAGCCCGTTGTCCCGCTACCGTGGTTCCCCCCCGGATCCTGGCCCGGAAGCCGGTCTCTACACCCTTGGCCTTCCCGGCAAATGTGACGGAACTTCCCGAGACCAGATGATCGTTTCCCATCTCGGGGTGGAGGGCATCAAGGAGAATGAGATTTTCCCGCCGGTCGGCTTCGATGACCATCGAGGAATAGATGAGCCGCACGTGGCTGTCGAAGAGAAAGACGAGCGGAATTCGTTCAAAAGCCAGGACCTTGAGGAGGTATTCGGAAAATATGTCCGATTTCAGGAGAAATTTTTTTCTGAAAAGATGGGGCATGAACTCTTCAACACCCAAATCCTCTCCCCTTTTCTTTCTTTTGAGAACGTTGACCGGGACGGGCGAGACGAAAATCTATCCTAGGCCTTTTTTCCGTTTCCGACAATTCCTGACCCTGCGTTTTGTCCCAAATGTTCATCGGACAGAAGGAAAAGGATTTCGAGGGCCGCCCGGGTGGCTTCGAGGGTGGGACGGGCCCCTCCGACAGGCCCGAATCCTCCGGCAAGCCCCTGACAGAAAAGCACCCGAATCCGGAAGCGAAGGATCTCTCCGGAATCCAAGGGCTCCTCTCTCAATCGGAGACCGGCCAGCAAGATGAAAAGGTCCGACCGGGAGGATCCGGGAACAAGAATATAGCCCAGGGAGGGATGACGATAGAGTCTCTCAGCCGTGGAGACCCGGTGGCCTCCCGGAAGGAGTCCCGAGAGAAGGACAAGGTCACAAAGTTCAAGAATCGTCGGAAGTTCGGGAGAGTCCCGGACCAGGGCCGAGAGGGGTCCGATTTCCTCCTGATCTGGGGGAAGTCCCGCCAGGAGGCGGACCTTCATGAGACGGGCGATCTCGCCTACAAGATCAGACCGTTCGATCCAGGCCCCCTTTTCCGCAAGAAGGCGGACCGTCTCTTTTCGGAGAAGCTGCCCCTCCTCTCTGGAAAGGGGCAGTCCCGCGAGAAGCTTGGATTCCAGGGCCCAGGAAAGATAGGGAGACTGGCGATGCAATCCGTCGGTCGAGAGCACCTGGAGGATAAAACTTCGGGTTTTCGAAAGGTCGGGAATCTCTCCCCCAAGAAGGCGGAAGGCCGAAAGGCAGAAGCAGGTATCCGCAACATTTGAAAATCCGGCACCGCTATCGGGGTCATGGAAGGAGCAGTATCCGCCGTCCGGCATGCGACAGCGATCAAGATAGGACTCAAGGTTTTTTCTTTCAAGCCCGCTCATGGGCCTTTTTCCTCCGGTCAGGGTCCTTATGCTGGAGAAGAAAAGGAAAGGGTCAATCTCCAGGACTCCCTGTCAGGAAAGTCCGTCCCAAAACCCTTAGGGATTTCCCATCATCTCACAAATGTCCGTCAAAACTCACGGCCATCCGGGGGGGGGTTCCCCGTCCCCTGCGAAAGCCCCCGCCGCACAAAAATGTTGCGACAGGAAAAAGACCTCGGTTATAATTGCCGGACAATCCGAAGCGAGAGGTCTCTTTGGGAGAGCCTCCTTCGGCTCTTCATAAAACTCTTTAATCTGCGAACCCGGAGACCTGCCGGCCTTTTTTCCTGCTGTCCCGGGACCCTTGAGAGACCATGCGCCCTGATCATCTTGACCCCATATTCCTGTCCATCCACTTTTCAATTATCCCAGGTCTGACAAATGACAACTGAATCTTCTCCCGACACCTCCTCGCGGCCTTCTCCCGTCAGGGGAGCTCAAGACGCGATCCCCAGCCTCTCCGGCTCCTTTGCCGACCAGGAAAGGGACAGCTGTGCGGTCATCGCCGTCCTCTCCAAGACCGGAAGAGGGTCGCACCGTCTGGTCCATGAAGCCCTCGAGGCGCTCCAGAAGATGGAGCACCGGGCCGGACAGATCCGGAACGAGGGAGACGGCTGCGGGATCCAGATGGACATTCCAAAGCCACTCTGGCGGCGCTGGCTCCAGAAGGAAGGTCTCGAAGGTTCCCTGGTCGAGGATCCCCGCTTTGTGGCTGGCCACCTCTACCTGAGGGGCGACCATCCGGACAATGAGCCGGGCTTCATAAAAAAAATCTTCCGGGAGGAAGGATTCGAGGTCCTGATGGTGCGGAAGGGCCAGACCCTGCCCAAGCGGGTCACCCCCTTCCCCGACAACCAGCCCCATTTCTGGCAGGTGGCCCTCCTCTCGCCTGCCGGGGCCAACCCTCTCCATGCCACCTTCCAGGCCCGCACCCGTCTCGAACGGGACGGAATTCTCCATATCGCCTCCCTCTCCCCGACGGTCGTCGTATACAAGGTCAAGGGCACGAGCTTCATCCTCTCCGACTATTTCCTGGATTTCAAGGACCCCCAGTGCCAGGGAACGCTCGTTCTGGGCCACAGCCGGTACTCGACCAACACCCTCTCGGTGACGGAGCGCGTCCAGCCCTTCTCGGTTCTTGGCCACAACGGAGAGATCAACACCATCGACAAGCTCCGGCGGGAATCGGCCATGCTCGGAATCCCGCCCGTTGCCAGCGGCAGCGACTCCCAGGACCTCGACCGGACCCTTGAAGGTCTCATGGTCCAGTTCGGCTTCAGCCTGATCGAGGCCATGGAGATCCTTTTTCCTCCCGTCACCCATATCATTTCCGCCCTCGATGACGAAAGAAAGGCCATGTACTTCCTCTACCGGCGATTCCTCGGCCCCCTGGCCCAGGGACCGGCGGCCATCATTGCCCGCTACGGAAACGAGGCGGTCTTTTCCGTCGACGCCCTGGGGCTCCGTCCCCTTTGGACCTTCGAAACGGAGAGCACCCTCTATTTTTCCTCCGAACGGGGAATCATCCGGGCCCACCAGATGGTTTCCGAACCCAAGCCCTTTGCTCCCGGGGAAAAGATGGCGGTTCTGCTCTCCCCCGACGGAGTCCGCCTTCTGGGATATCCGGATATCCAGAATACCCTCTTCGAGCGTTTCAACGAAAGAATTCGGCCGGCCATCAGCAAGACGAAGCACGAAACGAACCTGGGTGACCTTTCCGCCAGGGAATTCCTGGGCCTCGGAGATGAAGGACCGACCTTCGAACGGCCGGTCCAGACCCTCTGGAATCCCTTCGGTTTTGCCACGGAAGATCTCGACATCCTCTCGGGCATGGCCTCAATCGGCATGGATCCTGTGGGATCCCTGGGATTCGACGGCCCTCTGGCTTCCCTCAACACCGAACGCCAGAACATTCCCGACTACTTCAAGGAAAGCGTCGCGGTGGTGACCAATCCGGCCATCGACCGGGAGAGGGAGATGGAACACTTCTCTCCCCGGATCGTGCTCGGTCCCCGTCCCTACTTCGGAACCTCGGTCCGCGTCCCCAAGGGACTGGACATCTCCCTTCCCATCCTCCTGGGAGGACACCTTTCGGGAGCCCCCCCTCTCCCCGCCGACCCCTACCGTGCCCTGGCCAAAAAGCACGGAACCTATCTGCTTGAGGATCTGCCCCGGTATTTTCCCCGTTCGGCCATCCGGGTCCTGGATTCGACGATGGAGGAGGGCGCCAATGTCCGGGATCGGCTGGAGGCTCTGGGCAGGGCTGCGATCGAGGCGGCCAGGGACGGGACAGAAATCCTGGTGATCGATGACAGTGCCGCATTAAGGCCGGGAAGGGACTGGGTCGAGCCGGCCCTGACCGTCGCGACAGTCGACCGGGCCCTGCGCCGGGCCTCAGTCGCCACCGGCTCCCCCAACCTCCGGAGGACCCTCTCCCTCATCGTCCATAGCGGGGCCCTCAGAAACCTTCACGACCTCATCTTCTATTTCTCGATGGGGGCAGATGCCATGTGCCCCTTCCTCATGCTCGAGTCGGTCCTGGTTCCCCCGAAGGGCGCAGACGCTTTTTCGGAAACGGAGGCCGAGGCCCGCATGGACCGAGCGGTCCTTGCCATGCAGAAAGGGATCGAAAAGATCATTTCGACGATGGGAATTCACGAAATGCGGGGCTACGGACGCCTCATGTCCTCTATCGGACTATCAGTGGATGTCTCGGAGCTTTTCGCCACACCAAACTTCTTCACCAGCGAAAAGTCCGGGCTCTCGTGGTCCAGGATCGAGGGGGAGGCTCGGGCCCGGGCTCCCTTCTTTCACGCCCCCCGGACCGACAAGCCGACCAAGGTCTTCCATCTTTACCCCAAGGTCTGGAAGCTGGCCCTCGACGTGGCCAACTCCAACGAGCCCTATTCCAAATACCAGGAAAAGCTCTCGGCGATCGAAGCGGAGAATCCCATTTCCATCCGCCATCTCCTCGACCTCGTTCCCCACGGAGCGGCCATTCCTCCGGACCGGGTCGACGTCTCCGTTCTCGACCAGACCTATCCTTTCATCATCAGCTCCATGTCCTTCGGCTCCCAGGGCGAGGTCGCCTACCGGGCCTATGCCGAAGCCTCCGAACAGCTCGGCATCCTCTCCTTAAACGGCGAGGGCGGGGAGATCCAGGACATGCTCGGAAAATACCCGAAGAGCCGCGGACAGCAGATCGCTTCGGGACGCTTCGGCGTGAACATCCGGTTGCTGAATTCCTCGAACCTCCTCGAAATCAAGATCGGCCAGGGGGCGAAACCGGGAGAAGGCGGACATCTTCCAGGCCGCAAGGTCTCCCAGAAGATCGCCCGGGCGCGTCGCGCGAACCCGGGCGTCGACCTGATCTCTCCCTCCAACAACCATGACCTCTATTCCATCGAGGATCTGGCCCAGCTCGTGGCCGAACTCAAAAGCGCCAACCCCAAGGCCCGCATCGTCGTCAAGATCCCGGTCATTCCCGGGGTGGGAACAATCGGGATCGGGATCGCCAAGGCCGGGGCCGACATCATCACTGTCAGCGGATACGACGGGGGAACGGGGGCGGCCCGTCTCCATGCCCTCAAATATGTCGGTCTTCCCGTCGAGATCGGTGTCTCCGAGGTCCATCGGGCTCTTCTTTCCGCCGGTCTCCGGGACCAGGTCGAGCTCTGGGGAGACGGGGGGCTCAAGTCCGCGGTCGATGTCGTCAAGCTCATGTGTCTCGGCGCCAACCGCGTAGGCTTCGGGACCCTCCCCATGGTCGCCATCGGGTGCACCATCTGCCGGGAATGCCAGACGGATACCTGCCACGTCGGGATCGCGACCCAGATCGAAACGGAGGAGGATGCCGCCCGCCATGGTCTCAAACGCTTCGTTCCCCGGGACTACGAGTTTGCTGTCCGACAACTGGTCCACTTCTTTCGCGGAATGGGCGAAGACTTTCGCCGGATCCTGGGAAGCCTGGGGGTCGACAACGCCCAGTCTATCGTTGGCAATACGGGCTTCCTGGCCCAGATGCGCCACTTCGACCGCCTCGATCTCACCACTCTTCTGAACCCCCTCCCCTATGGCCTCGACATCGAGGGAGTTTGCGGGATTGGAGGAGTTCCGGACGTCACGATGACGGAAAAGATCACGGAAGAGGTCTTCCGGGAGCTTCGCAAACATCCGAATTCCGTGGTTCTAAATGTCGCCTCGGTTTCCTCGCAGGACCGGAACATCGGGACCCATCTCTCGGGAACCCTGTACCGTGAATCTCCCAGCCACCCACCTGTCGATATCCGGCTCGGCACAGGGTCGATCGCGGGAAACGGCATGGGCTCCTTCATCAAGGAGAACATGACGATCCATGTCTCGGGTGGAGCCCAGGACGGCGTGGGGAAAGGGGCGATCGGGGGAAAGATCGTGGTCCTGAAAGCCCGCAACCAGGACGGGGGATTTGTCGACGGATCCGTCGGAAAGTCCCTGGGCTATGGCGCCCAGGGGGGACTTTTCCTGATCCAGGGAAACTGCGATTCCCGGGCCTGCATCAGACTTTCCGGAGCCGATGTCGTGATCGGTGGCCGCATCACCGGGAAGGTTGACGACGGGGTGGGGCACCTGGGGCTCCATGCCAATCTGAAGGGGTTCGCCTTCGAATACATGACCAACGGCCGGGCCGTCGTCCTGGGGGATCCGGGACCGTGGATCTGTGCCGGCATGACCGGAGGATCGGTCTATCTGATGCCTCAGCCCGAATTCGGCTTTGACCTGGCGGCGATCCGGCGCCGGATCGCCAAGGGGGCGAAGGTCGTCCTCTCCCGCCTCCTTCCCGTCGATACCGAGGCGGTGAACCGGCTTCTCGGGGAATATGAAATCGAACTCAGGCACTCAGGGCAGGCGGAGGAGGCCGACTGGGTCCATGGGATCAGGACATCCGATCTCCGGGAACGATTCGTACGGATCATTCCGGAGTCCCAGCAGACGGAACAGGACATCTCCACAGAATGAAGGCCGGACCCATAAAACCGGAGTCGGGAGGAGCTTTTCATGACTGAACCGGTCTCGGGACCGATCTCCAGCATGACCGGATATGCCGAATTTCTGACAGCCAACGGCTACCGGATCCAGCTCAGGTCCTACAACCACCGCTCCCTCGAGATCGTTCTCCGCATTCCTCCGGAATGGGAGGGACTTGAACCTGCCCTTCGGAAGACCCTCTCCCAGAGGCTATCCCGGGGACGGATCGACACCTTCATCCACCGGACAGAGGGGACGGGGAAGAACCTTAACTCCTTTCTCGAAAAAGGGGTCCGTGCCTACCGGAATCTCTCACTCCTGAAACAACACCTCGGGCTCCCGGGGGAAATCGGGATGGACAACATCCTTCAGCTGCTGGCCATGGACAGCTTCGCCGAGTCGCCTCCCCTGGACGAAAGGACAGCAATTGCCGACTTTTCCGGGGCCGTCGAGTCCCTTGTCCACTCCCGGGAACGGGAAGGAGAGGCTCTGGCCCACCTTCTCAAGGAGTTCATCTCTTCGATCCGCTCCCTTGCCGACCAGATCGAAGGACTGAAAAAAACCGCCCGGAAGGAGATCCGGCGAAAATTCCTGGACCGGATGAAGTCCTATCTTCGGGAAATCGAAGGGGATCCGGGAAAACGTTTCGAGGAGGAAGCCCTTCTCTATCTTGCCAAGAAAGACAACGAGGAGGAGTGGAAGCGGTTCCACATCCACCTGGCCCAGAGCGAGAGGGAGCTTGAAAAGGGGGGTCTTCTGGGACGTTCCCTGGACTTTCTGGCCCAGGAGATGAACCGGGAGCTGACGACCTTCATCTCGAAGGAACCCTCCCCCGAGCTCTTCCAGCCGGCAATGGAGATTCGCAACATCCTGTCAAGTTTCCGGGAACAGATCCAGAACCTTGAATGACCCGGCCCGTCAAACCCAAGAACAGCAAGGATCTCTCTTGAACAAGACGACAAGCGGCAATTCGGCTCTTCCCTCCAGCTCCTCCAAAGAGGCCTGGTTCTCGGTCCCCCCCGATCTGGGACGCCCCCTGCTCTACATTGTCTCCGCCCCGTCGGGTGCCGGCAAGACAAGCCTCTGCCGCCGGGTCTCCTCCATGGTCGAATGGATTACCTACTCGATCTCCTATACCACCCGCTCTCCCAGACCGGGCGAGGTCGACGGGGTGGATTATTTTTTTGTCACGCCGGAGCTCTTTTCCGACATGAAGAAACAGGGGGAGTTTCTGGAAACGGCGGAGGTCTACGGAAACCACTACGGGACAGCGAGGAACCAGATCGAGGGTTCATTTGCCCGGGGAAAGGACGTCCTTGTCGACATCGACATCCAGGGAGCCCGGACCATGCGCAACAGCGGTATCCCCAGCATTTCCGTCTACATCCTCCCCCCCTCCTACGAGGTTTTGCGGGAACGACTCTCCGGCCGGGCCCAGGACTCCCCCGAAACCATCCGGCGACGACTTGAGCGCGCAAAAAATGAAATTAAAAGCTATAATGAATACGATTACCTTTTGATCAACCGGGAGTTCGACAGGACTGCCCACGATCTGCTGGCCATCATCAGGGCCGAGCACTACCGGAAGTCCGGCCTGACAGACTTCATGGAAAAGACCTTTCTTACGGGATTTGCGGGCAACGGAACCCCCTCCTGATCCCCGGATCCGAAACCTTGTACAGACGGAGAGTTGCATGAACGATCTTATTTCCCAGCCCATCGAATATTCCGACGACGTCATTGACAGCCATTACCGGCTCGTCATCGCGGCGGCCAAAAGGACCCGGCAGATCATGGAAGGCCACCCACCCGTCCAGGACTGGCCCTATCACAAGGAAACGACTATCGGTCTGGCGGAGGTTTTGGGAAAGAAAGTCCACCTCCTGACCGGCGCCCCCGCCGTCCTGGCGGAGCAGAAGCATCGCGAGGCCCTGAGGGCGGCCCGCAAGCAGGAAGAATACCTTCCGGCTCCTCGCGGATATGCCCGCGAATCGACCGAGGCAATCCGGGCCGACCTCGACGTCTACCAGGAAGATCCCTCCTTTTCCGCCGAGCCGGCAGAGACAGGAGACGACGAGAGCTTCGACGAAGACAAGGAGATCTGATTCCCTTGCCGGAGCACTCTCCCTGCCTCATCCTGGGCGTGACCGGGAGCATTGCCGCCTACAAGTCCCTCGACCTCATCCGTCGGCTTGACGGGGAGGGAATTTCCGTCCATGTCGTCGTCACCCGAAACGCCCTCCCCTTTTTCCCCCTCATGCCGGCGGAGGTTTTTTCCGGACATCCTGTCGAAACGGAGCTCTTTGGAACCGGTGCCCGCCCTCAGGAAGGCCGGGGCCGCGTCCCGCACCTGGCCCTTCTCGAGAGGGCCGATGCCGTTCTCGTGGCCCCCGCCTCGGCGGATTTCATTGCCAGGATGGCCCTGGGACTTGCGGACGATCTTTTGTCGACCCTCCTTCTGTCGGCTGTGGTTCCCGTCCTGATCGCTCCCGCGATGGAGGAGGCCATGTACCGCCATCCCGCCTCCCAGACCCACAGAAAGACCCTGCTCGACCGGGGGATCCGGGAAATCCCTCCCGAAGCCGGCTCCCTGGCCTCAGGAAAAACCGGCCTGGGCCGGATGGCCTCCGTCGACCGCATTCTCGAGATCCTTCTCCCCCTTCTCCGGAAATCCTCTCCCGTCCATGGTCCCCTTTCGGGGCTCCGGGTCCTTATCTCCACGGGACCCACGATCGAACCCCTGGACTCCGTCCGCTACATCGGAAACCGCTCCTCCGGCCGGATGGGCCAGGCCCTGGCCCGGGCCGCCCTCGACCGGGGGGCCCAGGTGACGGTCGTCTCGGGACCGACCTCTCTGCCCCCCCTCCCCGGCACGGACCATCACTCTGTCACCACAGCCCGGGAGATGGAAAATCGCCTCCGCTCCCTCTTTCCCTCGCACCAGCTCCTGATCATGGCGGCAGCCGTCTCCGACTACCGTCCGAAGGATCCGGTGGCGGGCAAAAGGAAAAAGGACGGCCGGGAATGGACCCTCTCCCTCCTCGAAAATACCGACATCCTGAAAGGGCTTTCGGCCATGAAGAAGCCGGGGCAGTTTCTGGTCGGCTTTGCCGCCGAATCTTCCCTCGATCCGGCCAGCCTGCTCGAAAAATGCCGGAACAAGGGCGTGGATCTCCTGGTTGCAAACGATATCTCCCGCTCCGACATCGGATTTTCCTCTCCGGACAACGAGGTGACCCTCGTCACCCCGGCGGGAGAGTTCAGGTCCCTCCCGCTGGCGGACAAGGACGTCATTGCCGGACAGATCCTTGATGCCATCACGGCGACGGGATGGCTGAATCTTTCCTGAGACAATCGGAACAAAACAAGGAAGAATCCCTCTCTTCAAACGGACACCATCCCCGCTTTGCCAGGAAATCCACGAAAGCTCCCGAATGGGCCACAGGGTCAAATCGTGGATTTTAATTTATGCCCTTCCTTGATATACTGTTCCCCATTCTGCGGGGCTGCGGATACAACCTTGGGGACGACTCTGCGTCAGGAAAGAGCCTCCGGACTTGGGATCCTTAGTCCGGAAAGACTCTCTGCATGGTGTTTCAGGTACACAACGGGCCAATGAAGAGGGCCTTTCCCCAACCTCATCTCAGCTCCGTCAAGATCGGGAATCCCCTTCCGAAAGCCGGAGGATGAAGGTTGACAGGTCCGGACACCGGCTTTGGGGCCGCCTTCGATTTTCGGATTACGGATTTCCTGGTCTGGACTCTCATCCTTCCACATGGCGGATTGTATGAATCAGGATGAACTGAAGGTTCTGGAAGAGCGCATCAAGGCCAATCCGAAAAGCCGATCCTTCCTTCAGCTGGCCGAAGCCTACATCGAGGCCGGTCGCCGGGCGGAAGCCCTCGAGCTCCTCAAGAACGGCGAGGAGTATTATCCCTATTACCTGGCCGCCCGCATCGCCTACGGAAAGCTTCTTCGGGAAGAAAAAGAGACCGACCGCGCGATCGAACAGTTCGAGTTCGTGAACCGGACCATTCCCGACAATCTGCTGGCGCTCAAAAATCTCGCCGAACTCTATCTCGACAAGGACCGCCTCTCCGAGGCAAAGGCCATGGCTGACGCCGCCATGGCCCTGTCGCCCAACGATCCGGAGATGATGGAGGTCCTGGCCAAGGTCCAGGGCCGGGACATGGCCGCCTCCCCACAGCCGGTTCCCCCCGTCCCGGAACAGGGACCTGCCGAGATTTTCGAGGAGCCCCCCAGGGAGGAGACAATCGTCGAAATGCCCCACGAACTCTTTGCCGAGGCCGCGGAAAATCAGAAGAAAGAACTGGAGACAGGAGAGCCTTCCCCGGTCCTGTCCGAGACGGCGGAGATCTCCTCCGGACCTCCCGGAACTGTCGGGACAGAAGCTCCCTCCCCCCAACCACAGCCTGCCGTTGCCGCCGGAACCTCCGCCTCCGGTCTTCCAAAAACCGAGACAATGGGAGACCTGCTCTTCGACCAGGGACACATGGAAGAGGCTCTGGAGGTCTACGAGGCCGCCTTGGCCCGGGACACCCAAAGCCCCTCACTTCCGGAAAAGATCAAAACCGTCAAGGCCTTGCTTCGCATGACCGAATCCCCCTCGAAAACCTCCGAGCCCCTGCCCGAAATTCCCGAATCCGCACCCGAGGAGGTCGCCGAGGCTGAATCAATGCCGGCGCCCTCCCCCACCGAACCCCTTTTCGCCCCCGAACCTCAAGAAGTGGCTCTTCCTGTCACTTCCACCGAGCCGGCGGAGAAAGAGGAGGTCCCGCTTGAAATGGCTCCTGAGGCCACGGTCCCCTTCCCCGAGCCACTCCTTCCTTCTGGCCTCGCGGCATCATCCGCTGTCGAGGGCCTCACGGGCCAGATCATCGACAAGGTCCGGGACCGGATGGGACGGGAGATGATCGGATTTGTCCGGATGACCCTGGACGGATTGTCCGCGGAAGCCAGTGAATCCGGCCACTGGGCCGATATCCTGGCCGCCGAGGGAATGGAGATCGTTCGGGCCGTCACCGACATGACCCGCCTGCTGAACTGGGGAGAGCTCCAGGGAACGGTTGTCTGGATGGACCATGCGGTACTATATGGTCTCCCAGTCAATAAAAACGAGGCGCTCTTCCTCGCCTTGAAACCCGGCGCCAATGTGGGTCTCTGCCGTCTTCTGGTCTCCCAGGCGATCGGGGCCTCCCGTGGGAGCGACCGAGGGTGACACGGATCCTGATCCTTCAGGGCCCGAACCTGAACCGCCTGGGAACCCGGGAACCGGCCCAGTATGGCCGGAAGACCCTCGGGGAAATCCACGAAGAGATCCTCCGGATGGGCCAGGAGGAGGGATTTTCCCCCGTTTTTTTCCAGTCGAATCACGAAGGAGCCCTTATCGACCGGATCCACCAGGCCGCTGACGAGGGGATATCCGGGATCGTCGCCAATTTCGGCGCCTATACTCACACCAGCATTGCAATCCGGGACGCCATTCTTTCCGTCAACCTTCCGGTGGTTGAGGTTCATCTCTCGAATGTTTACCGCCGGGAGCCATTCCGGACAAAAAGCCTGATCAGCGATATCGCCGCGGGGGTGATCGGCGGGCTGGGTCCCGTCGTCTACCGCCTGGGCATCCTGGGACTCCTCGCCTTCCTCGAACAAAAAAAGCAGGACCCAACGCCACACTGAAAACCAACAATACTCCGGACTTTTCCGGAGAAATCAAGGAGCACGCATGGCCGTTATCGTCACCAGCGATTTTCGTGGTGGAGCAAGACTCGAAGTCGACGGGGAACCCTATTTCATCGTCGAATTCCAGCATGTCAAACCGGGAAAGGGCGGTGCCTTCGTCCGGACGAAACTCAAGAACATGAAGACGGGTCTCGTCATCGAGCGGACCTTCCGTTCGGGAGAGAAATTCGACGTTCCCGATGTCGAGGAGAGGTCCATGCAGTTCCTTTATGCCCAGGGGGAGGATTACATCTTCATGGACACCGACACCTACGAACAGATCACCCTGTCGAAGAAGGAACTCGGGGACCGCGTCCTTTTTTTGAAGGAGCAGATGCCGGTCAGCATTCTCTTCTACAAGGACAAACCCATCACCATCGACCTTCCGACCTTTGTCGAGCTCGCCATTGTCGAAACCGACCCGGCACGGAAGGGTGACACGGCCTCGGGCGGATCCAAGCCGGCCAGGGTCGAGACTGGGGCCACCGTCAAGGTTCCCTTCCACCTCCAGGAGGGGGATGTGATCAAGGTCGACACCCGGACTTCGGAATACATCGAGCGGGTCCGCTCCGCCAACTGACGGCCAACGAAAATACGAGGGCGAATGTGAATGAATAACGAGGACATCAGGGAGATTCTGGAACTCGTCAGGGAGCACAACCTGCTCTCTTTCGAGTTCGAGCGGGACGGGGCCCGTCTCCGGATCCAGCGCTCTCCCTTCCAGGGATCCTTCCAGTCCGTCTCCGAACCCGGAGAAGTCCCCCTTCCGCGAAGCGGGACGCCGGCTCCCCTCTCACCCCAGGTCCCTCGTCCCGAGACGGTCCGGATCATCACCTCCCCCATCGTGGGGACCTTCTACCGCTCCTCCTCTCCCGACGCGGCTCCCTACGTGGAGATCGGGAGCTCGGTCACCAAGGGACAGATCCTCTGCATCATCGAGGCCATGAAGCTCATGAACGAAATCGAATCCGAAGTCGAAGGGACGGTCCGGGCCTTTCTGGTCGAGAACGGCCAGCCGGTGGAATACGGAACGCCCCTCATCGAGATCGATACGAAGGCGGAAGAAGCCTCCTGATGGCCACACCTCCCGCCAAGCGGCGCTTCAGGAAGGTTCTGGTGGCCAACCGGGGAGAAATCGCCGTCCGTGTGATCCGGGCCTGCCGGGATCTCGGCCTCGACACGGTGGCCATTTATTCCACCGCCGACAGGACGGCCCTCCATGTCCAGATGGCCGACGAGGCGGTCTGCGTCGGTCCGCCCGAGGGCTACGGGAGCTACCGGAACATCCCCAACATCATCAGCGCCGCCGAGATCTCCCAGGCTGACGCCATCCACCCGGGATACGGCTTCCTCTCCGAAAACGCCCATTTCGCCGAGATCTGCCACGCTGCCGGCATTGTCTTCATCGGCCCCTCCCCGGAGACGATCGCCCTCATGGGGGACAAGGCCCGGGCCAAGGCCCTGATGCGGGAGGCCGGCGTTCCCGTCGTCCCCGGAAGCATCGGCACCATCTCCTCCGAATCCGAAGGGCTCGATGTCGCCTCCGAAATCGGTTATCCCCTCATCATCAAGGCCTCCGGGGGAGGCGGCGGGAGGGGGATGAGGATCGTCACCTCCCCCGACGAATTTTCCAATGCCTTCCAGACCGCCCAGACGGAGGCCCTCCAGGCCTTCGGAAACAAGGAGGTCTATATCGAGCGCTTCTTCATAAACCCGCGCCATATCGAGATCCAGGTCCTGGGCGACGGCAAGGGGGAGATCCTGACCTTCGGCGAGCGGGACTGCTCGATCCAGCGACGCCACCAGAAGCTCCTGGAGGAGGCCCCCTCCCCCTTCATCACCGCGGCGCTCCGGTCGGCCATGAGCCAGGCGGCGATTGCCGCCTCGAAGGCCGCAGACTACGTGAATGCCGGAACGGTCGAGTTTCTCGTTGATCCGGAGGAACGCTTTTTTTTCATCGAGATGAACACCCGGATCCAGGTCGAGCATCCGGTCACCGAGTCGATCTTCCGCTACGACCTGGTCAAGGCCCAGATCCAGGTGGCCCTGGGGGAACCGATTCCTTCCCCTCCGTCCCGTCCCGAGGGCCATGCCATCGAATGCCGGATCAACGCGGAGGATCCCTGGACCTTTACCCCCTCTCCCGGCACCATCACCCGTCTCGTCCTTCCGGGGGGCCCGGGGATCCGCGTCGACACCGCGGCCTACCAGGGGGCCGTGATCCCGCCGCACTACGACAGCCTCGTGGCCAAGGTGATCGCCACCGGACGAAACCGCGAGGAGGCGATGGACCGCATGCTCCGGGCCCTGACCGAGATGCGCGTCGAGGGGATCCGGACGACTATCCCCTTCCATCTCGAGGTTCTCCGGGATCCCACCTTCCGCTCAGGTCGCTATTCCACCTCCTTCGTGGAGCATTTCATGGAACGGCGGGCCCAGGCTTCCGGCACGGAACCCGCCGAGACCAACGCCTAGGTCGATGACCTTATTCCCTCGCCTTCTTTTTCTCTCCGGCACCCAGGATTTCCCGGGCCTCCCCCTTTTCGAGCGCCACCTCAGGGATCTTCTGGACAGCGGCCTCCCCTGGTTTCAGCTCCGGGACAAGGCTCTCGATGACCGGACCCTCTTCGAACTCGCCGAAAAAATCCGGAAATGGACCGCGGATTCGGGGTGTCTCTTTACGATCAACGACCGGACCGACATTGCGATTCTCACGGGGGCCGATGGGGTCCACCTGGGTCAGACCGATCTCTCGGCTCTGGAGGTCCGGTTTGAAAGGCCACGGCCCGGATTTCACCTGGGAGTCTCGACCCACAACCGGGCCGAAGTGATGCGGGCGCTCACGGTAGACCCCGATTATCTTGGCGTCGGTCCGATCTTCCCGACAACGACGAAGGAGACGGGGGTCCTGCCCCGGGGTCCCGGAGCCCTCCCCGAAACCCGGGAGCTCTCCTCCCTCCCCCTGGTGGCCATCGGGGGACTCACCCCCGACAATGCCCGGGAGGTCCTGAAGGCCGGGGCCGAGACCCTGGCGATCAGCGGGATCCTCGTGAGAGCCGAGGACCCCCGCTCTCTCCTCGGGATCTTCCTCGACCTTCTCTCCAAACCGCCAGACTCCTCCTCTTGATGACGCTGACACTTGTTGTCCCGACCTATAACGAGGGGGAGAACACGGCTCTTCTGGTCTCGGAGGTCCTGCGGGAAATGGGACAGGCGGGCCGTACGGACTTCGAGATCCTCTTCATCGACGACAGTACTGACCAGACCCCCGTTTTTCTCGATCGCCTGGCCCGGGAGAATCCGGCGGTCCGCTGGATCCACCGCACCGGCGAACGGGGGCTCGGAACGGCGATCGTCCGGGGGTTCTCCGAAGCCCGCGGATCCGTCGTTGCCGTCATGGACGGCGACCTCCAGCATCCTCCCTCCCTTCTTCCCGCCATGATGGAAAGGATCGAAGGCGGGGCGGACCTGGTCATTCCTTCCCGTTTTCTTCCCGGGGGATCCGACGGCGGTCTCACCCTTCCCCGAAAGCTCGTCTCCCTGGTCGCCCGCCTTCTGGCCCGGATCCTTCTTTCCCGGGTCCGGCCCGTCTCGGATCCGACGGGGGGCGTCTTCATGGTGAAACGGGAGGTCCTGGAGGGGATCGTCTTCGATGCCGGAAGCTGGAAGATCCTGATCGAGATCCTGGTCCGGGGATGCTACGCCCGGGTGGTCGAGATCCCCTATCGCTTCCGGGCCCGGGATCTCGGAACCTCCAAGATGTCCGCCGGGGCCCAGAGGGACTACCTCCGCCACCTCCTGCGTCTTTTTGCGGATCTGGGCCCCGGCGGACGAACGGCGCCCTGCCCGAAGACCCCCGTCTTCGACCGGCTCCTCTCCTGATCTTCAGGCGCTCTCCCGCATCCATCGGGATCCAGAATATTGCCGTTCTTTTGTGAGATCTGTAAACTGGTAGAGATTTGCCGGCCTCTCCGGACTTCACCCTCCGGAGCGAGTCCATCTGCCGGCCTGACAATTCCAAAATTCCGGAGACTGCCTTGAACCAAACATCACGCTCCTCCTCCCGCTGGCCCCTGGTCGCCGTTCTTCTGATCGTCGGAACCTTCGCGGCCTATGTCACCCATGTCAAGAAGACCGCCAATGCCCCCTCCGAGGCTCCCCTTTCCACGCCTTCCAGCGTCCCCGCCCAGGCTCCGGCGGGAGCGCCGGCTTCCGCCAAGGCGGAGCCCGCAATCTCGGGTCCGGGAACCTTCTATCCCTCCCAAGGCCATGCCCACTGGGACGAATCCCGGCTGAAGGACTTCAAATACAACAGCAATCCCCCCACCTCCGGCCCCCACGAGGAGGTCTTCGCCGACGGATACATCTCGAAGACGCCGCTTTCCAACGCCATCCAGGCCCATCTCCTGGAGCACGGCAATGTCCTGATCCAGTACAACTGCACCTGTCCCTCCCTGGTGAAAAAGCTCACGGAGATCTCCCGCTCCTTCGACACCTACAATCCCCAGATGGCGATGGAGATGGGCAAGGCCGTCCTGATCGCCCCCAATCCCACGATCAAAAAGAACCGGATAGCGCTCACCGCCTGGACGAGGCTCGAGATGCTGGATCATTTCGACGAGACGTCCATCAAGTCCTTCATCACCGCCTGGCTCGGAAACGACCGGAACAGCCGTCAGTAAAGACAAAGGGCCCGGAGCCGAAGTCCCTTCTCCGCTCTTGAACAGGGAGGAAATATAGACCTCGCTACCCGGCAGGTGTAGAATGATCCGGTGATGCCTGCTCCATTATTTGATCAATCAATTAACGGAGGGGTGAGCCCCCGGTTCCCCCGCCTATAGAATGACAAGGAACTCCTCGGGATATGTGGCTCGTACGCATCGCCATGAAGCGGCCCTACAGCGTTTTCGTGCTTTCGGCCGTCATCTTCATCGCCGGGACCCTGGCCTTCTTCCGGATGAAGCTCGATATCTTTCCGGTGATCGACATCCCCGTGGTGAACGTGGTCTGGAACTATCCCGGACTTTCCGCCCTCGACATGGAGGAGCGGATCGTCCTGATCGCCGAACGGGCCTATTCGACGACCGTGAACGGCATCAGCCGCATCGAATCGGAGTCGATCAACGGAACCGGCCTGATCAAGGTCTACTTCCACCAGGGCCAAAGCATCGCGGGCGCCATCGCCCAGATCAACGCCGTTTCCGAGACCCTGCTCCGGATCGCCCCTCCGGGGACCGTTCCCCCCAACATCATCCAGTACAACGCCAGCAATGTCCCGATCGCCGAACTTGAGATCGGAAGCCGGACCGTCTCGGAGCAGAAGCTCTACGATTACGGCCTGAACTTCATCCGGGTCCGCCTCTTCACCATCCAGGGGCTCTCGACCCCTGCCCCCTTCGGCGGCAAGATGCGCCAGGTCATGGTCGACATCAACCCCGACCGGCTCTATGGGTACGGCCTCTCTCCCAACGACATCGTCCAGACCCTGACCAGCTCGAACATCATCGTCCCTGCCGGCACCGCGAAGATCGGGACCCAGGAGATCGACATCATGATCAACGGGAGCCCCTCGACCCTCAAGGGGCTGGGGCTCCTTCCGGTCCGGGAGATCCAAGGGCGCATCGTCCGGCTCCGGGATGTCGCCACGGTCCACGACGGATACGCCGTCCAGGAGAACATCGTCCGCGTGAACGGCCACCGCTCCACCTATCTCGCCATCTACAAGCACGCCGACGCCTCGACCCTGGCGGTCATCTCGAAGGTGAGGGCCCTGCTTCCGATGATCCAGGCCTTCTCTCCCCCGGGCATCAATCTGAAGCTCGTCTTCGACCAGTCGGTCTTCGTCAAGAATGCCCTTCTCGACGTGCTCAAGGAGGCCGGAATCGGCACGGTCCTGGTCTCTCTCATGATCTTCCTCTTTCTTCGGGACCTCCGCTCCTCCTTCATCGTCTTCCTCTCCATCCCTCTCTCGATCCTGACGGCCCTCTTCTTTCTCAAACTCTTCCACCAGTCCTTGAATATCATGACCCTGGGCGGCCTCGCCCTGGCGATCGGGATGCTGGTCGACGACGCAACCGTGGCCATCGAGAATATCGAGCGAAACCGGACCCTCTCCTCCGAGCCCCTCCGGGCCGTCTGGGACGGGGCAAACCAGGTGGCCGTTCCGGCCTTCGTGGGAACGATGGCCATCATCATCGTCTTCTTCCCGGTGATCCTCCTCCGGGGCGTCTCCCAGTTTCTCTATACCCCGCTCGCCTATGCCGTGGTCTTCGCCATGCTGGCCTCCTACGTCCTCTCCCGGACCATGGTCGTCACACTCTCCATGATGCTCCACCGGCAAACGGCCTCCCACGGGGAGGAGTCCTCCTCCGGCTTCCAGCGGGGATTCGACTCCTTCCGGGACCGCTACAAAAATCTCCTGGCAGGGGCTGTCGCCCATCCTGGCAGGACAATGGGGCTCTCCCTCGTGGTGATCGCCCTCTTCCTCCTTCTTCTTTCCAGGGTGGGACTCGACTTCTTCCCCGAGACCGACGCGGGGCTTCTGGCCCTCCACATGCGGGCCCCCGTCGGCTCCCGAATCGAGGTGACCGACCAGTATGCCCGGGAGGTCGAAGGGGAGATCCGCAAGATCATTCCCCCGGGGGAGATCGATTCGATCGACGTCAATATCGGCCTTCCGGTCTACTACAATCTGGCCTTCTACCAGACCGACAGCATCGGCCCGGGGGACGCAGATTTTCTGATCTCCCTCAAGCCCCGCCACCACTCGATCTTCAGCTACCAGAAGAAGATACGGCAGACCCTCTATCCCCGCTACCCCGAGCTCTCCTTCTGGTTCAAGCCTCCCGACATCATAAGCCAGGTCCTGGATTTCGGACTCTCGGCCCCCATCGACATCCAGGTCGAGGGCCGGGATCTTGAAACCTCCGACCGGATCGCCCGGAAGATCCGTCAGATCGTGCGAAACGTTCCCGGAGCGGTCGACGTGGCCATTCCCCAGGTCCTCCACTATCCGGCGGTCTATGTGAGGACGAACCGGGACAATGCCATCCTGGTCGGCATGACCCAGAACGACGTGGCGACCAACCTTCTGGTCTCGCTCGCCTCAAGCTCGCTCATCGCCCCCAACTACTGGGTCAACCCGAAAAACACCGTCAACTACATCGTGGCGGTCCAGACCCCCACCACCAGGATCGCCACCATGGGGGAACTCGGACACCTTCCCCTCCGGCCAGCCCAGACCTCTCTATCCAATCTCCTGGCGGCCCTCCAGGTGCCCCAACCCTCCCCCACGGTCCAGTATCTGGCCAACATTGCCGATATCCGCCTGGGCACCACCCCGGGCTCCATCACCCACTATACCGTCCAGCGGGTCGAAGATGTTCTGGTCAATACCCAGGGGCACTCTCTGGGCTCGGTCTACCGCGGCATCCGGGCGGCCCTCAAAGGGTTCGTCACCCCCCCGGGAACGATCCTCCGCTTTCGGGGTCAGAGCGCCGAAATGTTTGACTCCTTTAAAAACTTCGGCCTGGGCCTCATCCTGGCCGCCCTCCTGGTCTACCTGCTCCTTGTCATGAACTTCCAATCCTTCCTTGATCCCTTCATCATCCTCATGAGCGTCCCGGCCGGTCTCTCCGGAGTGGCGCTGGCTCTCTTCGCCACCCACACGACGCTGAACGTCGAATCGGCGATGGGGGCGATCATGGTGGTGGGGGTGGCGACCGCCAACAGTATCCTGGTGGTGACCTTCGCCAACGATCTTCGTGGAGAAGGCCTTTCGGCCGCGGATGCGGCGGTCAGGGCGGGGGCGACGCGCCTTAGGCCCGTGCTCATGACGGCCACCGCCATGATCCTGGGCATGCTCCCCATGGCCCTGGGGCTGGGAAGCGGAGGCGAACAGAACGCACCCCTGGGGCGGGCGGTGATCGGGGGCCTGATGGTGGGGACCGTCTCGACCCTCTTTCTGGTTCCGACCCTCTACAGCGTTCTTCGGAAGAAGATCCCCAACCGGTTCCGCTTCGACGAGATCTTCCGGAGGGCCCTGGGCCACGACTGAGAACAGGCTCCCAAAGCCGATCTTCGCAGGGAGGGGCCTCCGATCTTGTCTTTTCTCCCGGGATGTTTGGCATAAAATCATTTTTAATTGGAAATTAATCATTAATGATGTGATATCTCAAAACGATGGAGAAGGGATCGATGCATCCTTAAGCCTCTTTCCGGAACTGACGCGTCTCCTTTAAACCAGAGCTTTGAACCCTCCGGAGAAAATGCCATGCCGACCAGTCTCATTGTCAGGAATGTGGATGAGGATATTGCAAAAGCGCTCAAGGAAAGGGCCCTAGCCCATGGAAGAAGTGCCGAGGCAAAGCACAGGGAGATCCTCAAGGAGGTTCTCCAGCGGCCAAAACGCCGATCCCTCGCGGAAGTTCTCTCCTCCATGCCCGATGTCGGCCTCGATTCGGATTTTGACAACCGTCATCGAAATGGCTGAAGGTGTACCTGATTGATATAAATGTGATCAGCGAGGCCAGAAAAGGCAACAGGGCCAATGGGGGGTCCGAAAATTCTGGCAGAGATCCCAGGAAGAAAGGATGTTTCTTCCGGTCCAGGCCGTCGGGGAATTACGCCAGGGTCTCGAAAGGATCCGAAGACGGGGCGATCTCTCCCAATGTCTTCTCCTTGATGGCTGGCTCGGGATGCTGACCAGGGACTTTGGCGACCGGATCTTCGCATTTGATGCGGACTCTGCCCAAATTTGGGGGAAGCTTATCTCACTTTCCCCCCAAAACCCGGTCGACAGGCAGATTGCCTCCATCGCCCCAAGCCACGACCTGACGGTTGTGACGCGCAATATCGCCGATTTCGAGGGGACAGGAGTCAGGCTCCTGAATCCTTTTGTTTGAAAGCTGACATAACAACTCCTCCACATCTGATTTGCCCCTGACAGGCCCTTCCCCTTTCGTTCTTCACTTTCTGCCCTTCTCAGTGGTCGATCACCGTGCCGATGGAGGGGTGAAGAAGGAGCTTTTCCGCATTCTCCCGGATCCGTCCAAGAAAGGCGTCGAGCCGTTCCGGATCGGGAGGGTCCCAGTGGGTGTAGGCGACCAGAACCTTTCTGAACCAGGGCTTCTCCAGGGTTTTCGCCTCCCCCCGGGGAGTCTCGGGACCCAGCCCCTCGGCGATCTTTTTGACGAGCATCCCGGTTTTGGCCTCGCTCCATCCCGACACCACCAGATGAAAGATCCCCGGAGGCTCCCCGAAGACCGCCATGGAATCACCGGCCAGACGGGCGATCTCGGAGACGATGAACTCCCTTGTCCGTTGGGAGTCTTCCCCCTCCCCCTCCAGAAGGCGCCCCTTTTCCGGATCGTCGAAGAGGAAAGAGATCACCCCCACCGGCTCCCGGCCTCCGGCAGCGCCCTGTTTCCGGGCGAGTTCGAAGAGGATTTCCTTCATCTGGAGGAGGCTCCGGAGGCCGGAGGGGTCCGGGAGAAGAAACTCGATTTCGGGGGCGGAGAGAGCATCGACGACCAGGGCCACCTCCTCCCTGTCCCCTCCCCCCAGGGGAAGGACCGCCCGGGTGCGGGTTTCATTGTCTCCCAGGGAACTCTCGAGAAGCGACTCCGTCAGAGTCTCCTCAATCTCTCCCTCCCCGAAGGTCCGGATCTGCCCGCCCTCGTCCGAGACGACTTCGTCGACAACCGTCCACCCGGCCTCGCCCTCCCTTCTTTTCAATAGCTGCGCCCGGACGAGGATAAGCCCCCGGCCCCGACCCAGCCGCTTCTTCAACGCCTCGAGGATTTCCTCCCGGCCTGACCGGAAGCGGGCCCACCGCAAACCAAGGGTTGCAAGATCCCCCTTCAGGTCCTCGGTCCCTTCCCCGGGCCCTTTCCTCCTCAACGTGGCTCGAAAGGCCAGAAGAAGGACCAGGACTCCCCCGGCCAGCAAAAGGAGAAGGACGAGGGGTCGGGAGAGAATCCCGGAGGCCCGGGCTCCTTCGCCGGTCCCCCCCTTCGGAGCCGGGGGAGGGGCTCCGGGAAGTCCGGAGAGGAGATTTTCGATCGTGGCAAAGGCCGAGACCGGGGCGGGAGAGGATCCGGGGAGGAGGGAGCGCTCCCGGGCGAGCTCCTGGCGGAGGAGCCTCAACCGGGACCTAAGGAGCCGGTCCTGGCGGGATCGCTCGGGAGGGCCGCAGGAGGCCCAATCCTTTTCGCGGGCCCCGAAACGGTCCAGAAGATAGTCCAGCCGGTCGTAGTTGAAGGAAGGGGCAGAGCGGGATTCGGCGATGAAATGCTGGAGCTTTTCGATCGACGCACCCAGCCTGGCCTTGGCCCCGGGAGGACAGGTGGCCCCGGAGGATTGCCCGGGGAGAGGGAAGACAATAAGGAGAAGCGACAGGAGGGGAGCGAAGAAGGCCATGCCAAAGCTCGTCCGGGGTGAGGGGAAAGCTTCCGAGGCCGGCCCCGGACCTCCCCGTTGTCTCAGGGACCAGACAGGCTCTCGGCCAGGAGGTCGAGCTCCTCGGGCGTTCCCTTGTCGAGAACGGCGATCCAGTCGAGGCCCGTGCGCTCGACGAAGGAGCGGAAATCCTCCCCATTGTGGCAGGCGCTCTCGTAGAAGGCAAGGAGCCTTGTCAGGAAGGGCGCCACCTGGTCCTTGAGAAGTTTCACCCCTGTTCTGCGGTTCACAGACAGGGCCCCCGTCATCGATCCTCCCAGCAGAAGCTCGAAGCCGTCCTCGGCCCCCAGGTCGCCGTTCTTGCCCTGGATCCCGGAGAGGCCGATGTCGGCGATCCGCATCTGCCCGCAGTCGTTGGGGCAGCCGGAAAGATGGATGTAGGGGACGGAGGGAAGAGAGGGAAATCGCGCCTTGAGGGTCCCGGAAAGACCCGCCCCCATCTCCTTCGTCTCGGCCAGGGCAAGACGGCAGAAGGTCTTGCCGGTGCAGGAGACGGTCCGGGCATCGAAACCGGGAGAAAGGGAGAGGCCCGCTTCCCGGGCTCCTGACGAAAACTCCTCCGAGCGCTCCCGCAAGATCCCGGAGATGACAAGGTTCTGCTGGGGGGTGAGCCGGATCTCCCCGTTCCCGAAGCCCTCCGACAGGGCGACGATGCGGTCGATCCGCTCGGGGTCCAGGACCCCCTGGGCCACGGAGAGGCCTGCAAAAAGCCGGCCGTCCCGCTGGGGGTGGAGCCCCAGGTGGTCACGGCCAGAGCGTCCGATGAAGGAGGCCGGGACGACCGGGGCAAGCTCTGGCAGGGAGAAGCCCAGAAGACGCTCAAGTTCGGCGGCGAAGGATGAGACCGTCCATCCGTGCTCGAGGAAAAGGAACTTCAGACGGGCCCGCTCCCGGCTCAGGCGGAGTTCATCCCTGTCCCGGAAGAGGGTCGCGATGGCCACGAGGGAGGGAACGACCGCCTCCGGGGAAAAGAAACGGGGAAGCAGAAGGGAGAGATGGGGGCGTGTCGCAAGTCCGCCCCCGACCCGGAGGGCGTATCCCGGACCGTGGTCGGGATGGGTCACCGGGAGGATCCCCACGTCGTTGATTTCGGGATAGGTGCAGCCGCAGGGGCAGCCGGCGAAGGTGATCTTGAACTTCCGGGGCAGATTGTAGAAGAGGGGGTTCCCGTTCAAGGCGTCGTTGATCTCGAGGAGAAGCGAACGATCCATGGCCCGTTCCCCGCTTACAAGATCCGAGACCGGACAGGAGGTGATGTTTCGCGTATCGTCGCCGCAGGCTCCCTGGGTGGTGAGGCCAACGGCGAAGAGGCCTTCGAAAAGAGGGCGGAGGTCCTGGGGGCGAACCCAGTGGAGCTGGATGTTCTGGCGGACGGTGATGTCGGCCGTTCCCCGGGCATATTTTCGGGAGAGGGCGCCGATGGCCGAAAGCTGGGAGGTCGTGAGCCGTCCTCCGGGGATGCGGAGTCTCACCATGAAGAAGTCGGACCCCCCTCCCCGGACTCCCAGGCCATCCCCCTGGGGGTAGACGCCCCACCACCGGGTCCGGACGTCGAGGTCCTCCCGGGCCATTCCCCCGGGGCCCCGGTCGGCACCCTCCAGGATCTCGGAGAGGATCTCCCAGGGATTGGCCGATCCCTTGATCCGTTCATGTCGGGCCACCTTTGATTCCGCGACGTTCTTCTCCACCCGCCCTCCTTTATAGTTATTAAATTAATAACTATATAACATAAATAAAAAAGGGTGTCAACGGGGAGACCTGCCTCCTCCCGGAGGAGTTCCTCCCCATCTCTTTCCGAAGGGGCGGAAAAGGCCGGGAATCTGGCAAATCGTGGCGAATCTTTCTTGACTTTTGGGGCCTGTTTTAGGATAGTGGGAAGACAATCGGATCAGAATGCACCTTCCATCGGGGAATCAAGGAGTCAAGGGATACGGGTGTCTAAGCTTTCCATGGCGAGGGTTCGCCACGAGTGCCGCAACTGGTGGCGGGGTCTGACCTGCGTCTCCCGAGAATCCTTTTCCGGAGGCCGGTCATGGCAGTTTTTCCCGACGGGGCTTCCCTTTCTTCTTCTAGCGATGGGATTTTTTGCCTCCTGCGGCAATCCCCCATCCAATTCGAACAACATCAACTTTCCCTACGGGATTGCAGTCTGTTCCTACACCTGCAATATCCCGCCAGGATCGAGTTCAACAATTTCAACTCCCTTTGCCGCCGTCACAAGTTACGGGACACGACAGATCCTGATATTTTCCACCGGAGCCCCTTCGAACCCCTATGGGTTCCAGATCTCCAACAATTCACTTGCCCCTACGGCCTATCTTTATAATTCCCTTCAGGGGCCCGACGGGGTCCTGATCTCCACCCAGGGGTTCACAGCCAATGGCTTTACCTGTCCAGCCCCTGTGCTCTATGGGGCCGACGGGATCGGAAACAAGATCGGGATCTGGTGCGCCTTCAACCCGGCCAATACCGCAAATCCCGCTCCCACGATCACGATCAACGCGAGCGCCCTTTCCTCACCGGAAGGGATGGCCCTCGACTGGGTGAACGCGAGCGGAGGCACTCTCTTAGTCCCCATTCTCTTTGTCGCCAATCCGGGATCGTCAAACATCCTGGCCTTCGATCTCTCCCAGATCCCGGGACCTGGAAACATCACCCTCTCCCCGTCGGGGGGATTGTTGCCCGGGACGAACGGCGGCCTACCCTTTGGCCAGCCCGCCAACAATACGGCCCTGAACGGACCGGCCTTCGTGGCCTTCTCGAACTCCCAGAACACTCTCTTTGTCTCAAACTCCGGCAATAGCCAGGTCAACATCTACGGGAACGGATACTGCATCGGCGTGAACCTCGAATCAACCGCCACGACGGGCTGCGCCTCCTCCAGCCAGAACATCGCACCCACGGTCTGGTTCAGCGGGGGAAACACCTATCTTTCCTCTCCGGCGGGGATCCGCTACTACCAGGGATCGCTCTATGTGGCCGACTCTGGGGCCAACGCCGTTTTGATCTGGAATAACCTGACCACGGCAGGAAACATCCCTCCAACCCGCCGGATCAACGGGGGAAACACGGGATTCAATGCCATCTACGCCCTTGCGATCGACGACAACCCGGCCCAGCCTCCGGGCAACATCTTCTATCTCACGCAGCTCAACAACGGCAACCTCCTGGGGTACAATAACGCGACGACGGTCTCGGGCAACATCGCCCCGACCTTTACCATCAATGTCGTGAACCCGACGCTCTCCTCAGGGAACGGAGCCGGAGGCGGAACGACAGGCTATCCCGGCTTCCCGTAGAAAAGAAATCCCTCCGGGGGGACCTTTGATGAAAACGCAGGACATGGATCGAGGATGAGGTGACAGGACAATTCGTGGATAAAGAGAAAAAATATCGGGGAGACAAACTTCTGGCGGGACTTCTGGCCTTCGTCTTTCTCCTAGTGGCCTCCTGCGGCGGGAACAGCAGCTCCTCCGGGCCTCCTCCCCCGCTTCCCAACGACCTGACCGGGTCGATCTCCCCCACAAATAATATCTTGGCGAATTGTTATATATCAGACATTTCGGCCTGCTCGTCCAATCAAACAGGAGCCAACCCCATCACCGCCCTGGCGGCGGCCACGATCGGGTCAACGAACTTTCTCTATTGGGGAGACGGGGGAGGGAATATCTATTCCACCAGCCCCCTTTCGACAACGCCTCCCTCTTCTCTGTCTTCGTGTACTTCCACCCCTTTAAATACCAAGATCCTCTCCCTGGCCGTTGTGCCGTCCTCTCTTGAGCTTTTTTACGCGACATCGGGGGGAGTCTTTAAAGGATCTTTGGGTTCGGGGGGAACCTGCGATAGTACTTCTTTTTCTCCTGCTTCCCTTGCGGGAGCCTCTCCAGGCGCTCTTGCCTACAACTCGGGTTTTGTGATCGGCGTGACGGGGAATGCCCAGTATTTTTCCTGCACCACTGTCTCTACCCCCACTTGCACCAGTTTTGGAACCCTTCCCGGGCTCGTGGACACCTCTCCCCAGATCACCGCCATCGCCTCCGATCCCCAATATGCGATCGTCTACATCCTGGCCATCGGCATCAACACCGGACGGATCTATGCCTACCAGGTCAGCTCCTCCTCCGGATCCCTCACCTATCTGACCAACTATTCCGGAACGGAGCTTAATGCTCCCTCGGGCCTTGCCCTGTTTTTGGGGCAGAACCCCACCCAGAATTTCTGCACGATAGGCCCCTGCACCTTCATGGATGTCACCAACAGCGGCAACACCACGATCACCCAGTATGTCCTGACCTATTCCTACTCCGGAACCACGCCGAACGGGGTCTCGATCAACCAGTTCAACAACGCCTACTTCAATTGCGATCTCGTGAACCCCGGCCCCATTGCGGCCCTTCCCCTGCCGGGCTCCTCCGGAACCCTCAACAATCCGGATGTCTTCGTGGGAGAGCGGGGGCTGGGGACCGTCCCCTGTCTGGGGCTTACCTCGGGCTCCTTCGGCAACAACATCACCGCCTACACCGTCAACAATGAATAGACCCCGGAGCCTCTCCCCTCACCCCCCGGCGGACGTCCTCCGGAGCGTTTATGTTTAGGGCCACGCCACCGCTCTCGCTATTTGGGGCCGGACGGGGGATCACCCGCCTTCTGACGCAAGGAAAACGGCTTTTCTGGATATTTCCCACGGTTCTTTGTCTTCTTCTTTCGGGTTGTTCCGGATCGACCAACTTCTCCGGATCGACCCCGGCCCTTCCCAGCGGACAGACGGGATCGGTCGTTCCTTTGGGAGCTGCCCCCGGGGACTGCTATGTTTCGGCCACCTCTTCTTGTTCTTCCACCACAGGGCCAAAAGGAACGGCAAAAATTACCGCCCTGGCGACGGTGGCCTATAGCTCCTCCAATGCCCTTTTCGTGGGAGATGCCAACGGAAACATTTCCTATATGACGGTCCCTGCCACATCAGCCCCACCAACTACGATCTCCTCTTGTATTACCGGCTCTGGATCCCCCGTTCTATCTCTTGCGTTGATCCCAGGAAGCACAACACCGGGAACCCTTTTATATGCATCATCGGCGGGTGTTACATTCGAAACAGCGGGTACCACTAGTTGCACAACTTTATCTGGATCTTCTGGGATTTCTATTCCCTCCGTCCTGACCTACAATTCTTCGGCCACCCAGATCGTGGGAGTCACAACTGCCGGGGCCTCATTCACCTGCTCGAGCACACCTTCCTGCACATCTCCCGTCAAACTCCCCAATTTTCAGGGAGCCACGGTCCATGTGACGGCGATTGCCTCCGATCCCCAGTACCCGGTCGTCTATGTCACGACCAGCACGAACGGCTCCTATGCCGTGAACATCTATTTGGTCTCGGGCTCAACCCTCTCCTTCCTCGGAAGCTATTCGGGAGGTGAGCTCAGCGCCCCCGCGGCAATCGCCGTCTTCCACGGCCCCAACCCCGCCCAGAACTACTGCACCAATACGACGGGCGGCTGCAATTTTCTTGACGTGGCCAACGCCGGAGACAATGCTCTCACCCAGTATGTCCTGACCTACACCCTCTCCGGAAATGTTCCCACCGGGGTCTCCCTGAACCAGTACAACGGGGCCTACCTGGGATGCGAGTTCTTCGATCCCGGGGCCCTTGCCGCCATCGCCAATCCGGCCGTGGGGGCCCCCGCGGTCTTTCTGGGAGAAAACGGGACCTCCCTCGGCCCCTGTCTTGGCGTTGGTAGCGGGACCTCCTTCGGAAACAACGTGACAGCCTATACCGTCATGGGAGAATAACGCCCCTCCCGGCACAGGAGGACTTAATGCCCCGCCCCCCCCTCACCCCCGTCGAATCCCTTCTCGACCGATTCGAGGAAGAGCTCCTCTTGGCCCAGGGAAAGTCCTCAAACACCTGCCAGGCCTATCTCTCCGACCTTCGCTCCTTTGCCCGCTTTCTAGCCCCTTCGGGAACGACCCTCCTGACCTTTGAGCCGGAGGATCTCGCCCGGTATTTTTCGGAGAAAGGGGAGCTCTCCTCCCGGACCCGGTCCCGGGTCCTCTCCTCTCTCCGGAACTGGTCCCGATTTCTCGAGGCCGAAGGACTAAGGAAGGACCCCACGGAAGAGATCTCCTCCCCCAAGATTCCCCGGACCCTTCCCGGAGTCCTGAGTCCGGAGGAGGTGGCGAGGCTCCTTTTGGCCCCCGATGAGAAAAAGCCCGAAGGGGTTCGGGACCGGGCCCTTCTCGCTTTCTTCTACGCCTCGGGCCTTAGGGTCTCGGAGGTCGCAACCTTTCAGGCCTCCCGGCTCGATTTCGACACCGGGGCCCTGCGCATAACCGGAAAGGGAGCAAAAGAGCGGATCTCCTTTCTCGACAGGACCGCCCTCGAACGCGTGCGCCACTACGTCGCGTCGGTCCGCGCCCTCTGGAACCCGCCGGGGCCCGAGCTCTTCGTGGCCCGCGACGGCTCCCCTCTCACCCGCCAGGCTCTCTGGACCCTGATCAGAAAATACGGGAAGAAGGCCGGCATCACCTCGCCCCTCTCGCCCCATGTCCTTCGGCATTCCTTTGCCACCCATCTCCTCGAAAAGGGGCTCGACATCCGCTCGATCCAGCTTCTCCTGGGCCACGAGGACATCCGCACGACGGAGATCTATACCCATGTCTCCATCGCCCAACTCAAAAAGACCCTGGAGGAACACCATCCCCGGGGAAAGCTCTCGAAGGGAGCGCCGGAAAATTCTTCCCGCCCCGGGGAGTGAGGACAAAAGATACAATTCTGGCCTTTCTCGTCCGGTCGGGCCTCTGCTATCCTATCCCGGATCCCGTTCCGCGTTTCCTGGGGGGATCAACAAGAACTTTCCGATATCGCCGTAATCCGTCCACCCTTATGCCCCGAGGGACCCGTCTGCGGGAACCCCGGAAGGAGAACAGACGCCCTTGGCAAAATGCCCTCTCCCGCCTTTTTCCGGACCCCCTTCATGGTGAGCCCCCGTCCACTCTCCGTCTGCATCCTCACCTACAACGAAGAGGACAACCTTCCCGGATGCCTGGACTCCCTGGGCGATCTTCCCGGCGAGATCGTCATCCTCGACTCGGGAAGCACCGACCGGACCCGGGAGATCGCGGAGGCCGCCGGCGCCCGGTTTTTCGTCCATCCCTTCGATGACTTCGGCTCCCAGTACAACCGTCTCTTTGCCCTTTCCTCAAAGGACTGGATTCTGAACCTCGACGCCGACGAGCGTCTCTCCCCCGAACTCGCCCGCTCAATCAGGGAGACTCTCGACGACCCTGATCGCTTGGCAAGATACCGGGGATTTTCCCTAAACCGCCTGAACTATTTTCTGGGAAAGCCCATCCATCACAGCGGGTGGGCCCCCGACCCCCTCGTTCGCCTCTTCAGGAAGGATTCGGGGGCAATGGAACGCCGGCAGGTCCATGTCCAGATCCTGGTCACCGGAGAAATCGGCGATCTTTCCGGAGACCTCGTCCACTTCACCTACCGCTCCCTTGACAGCTATCTTTCCAAGTCGGTGCGCTATGCCAGGCTTGCCGCCCGGGAGATGAGGAAAAAGGGAAAGGGACCGTCACTTTCCAGGCTTCTGACGCATCCTTTGGGAATGGCCTTCAAGATGTATGTGGTCAAAGCGGGATTTCTTGACGGGCGGGAGGGAATCTTCCTGGCGATCCTCTATTCCTATTACACCTTCCTCAAATACCTCTACCTGTATTATCCGGACCCTCCGGACCCCGGAATACTCGATCTCGGAAAGGACAAGGGACCCTAAGGCCCTCCGTCACTCTCCGGAGTCCTGGAAAAGGGCGAGAAGACGGGAGGCGATCCCGTCAAGCACAAAGAGCCCCTCCCCGGTCAGCACAAGCTGTTCCGATTCCGTACGGTAAATCCAGCCTAGTCCATTTCGTACGATCTCCTCAATCGCAAGCCGGGCTTTTTTCGTATCCGTACGGGAAAGAAGCCAGTCCACAGGGAGGCCTGAGGCCAGACGCAGGTTCGTGTACAGGTATTCCAGATCCGCCTCTTCAGAATCCAGAATCTCCCGGGTGGCCGCCGGGTGGCGGTTTTCCCCGCCCGACATCCGTACGTAATCCGATACAGATCGTACGTTTTCATATCGTACGCTCCCCACCTTCTGATGGGCGCCCGGACCCAGCCCCAGGTAGTTCCCTCCCTGCCAGACATGAAGGTTGTGGCGGCAGACCGATTCGGAATCCCTGGCAAAATTCGCGACCTCGTACCGGAACCACCCTTTTCGTACGAGGCCCAGACAGACCTCCCTCCAGTTCTCCGCGGCCTCTCCCTCCATCCTCTCCTCCGTCCGCCCCTGCTCCTTCCGGAGTGCCAGGACCGTACGCTCCTCGATCACAAGGGGATAGACGGAGAGATGGTCGAGTCCCCGGGCCAGGAGCTCCTCCGCCATCTCGAGAAATCCTTCCGGATCGAAATCCGCCCCCGTGCAGATGAAGTCCATGGAGAGGGAGGCGGCGAGTTTCCTCCTGAGATCCTCCAAAAGTGAGAGGGGGGAGACAGGGGAGCTTCGTCGTCCGAGCGCCGAAAGCGACTCCTGGTCGACCGATTCCACCCCCAGGGAAAGACGAAGGGAGGGAAGGCACCGGAGGCAATCGACGATCTCCTCCGTAAGAGCCTCGGGACGGCTTTCAACAGTGATCTCGCCCCCTTGTGGAAAAATTGTTGAAAGAATGGCGAGAAGTCGTTTGAAGTCCTCGACAGGCAAAGATGTCGGCGATCCTCCTCCCACATAGAGCGAGAGAGGAGGGCGAGAGGAAAAGAAGGGCCGGATCCGGCTCACCTCCCGGGCAAGGGCCTCAAGATAGTCCCCGACCCTCGCTTGGGAGACCGACACGGGAATCGCGCAGTAATCGCACCGTTCGGGACAGAAGGGAACCTGCACATAGACCGCGGTCCCTTGTGGTCGTTCTGTCGGGATTATGTACGCATCAGTACGGATTCTCCCGGAATTCCCCATTGTCTCCCTCCTTTCCTCCCTTCACTGTAGCAAAGCGGATCTCTCCGTTCCAATTTCGGACGACGCAACCCTTCGACCCCCTGTCACGGGCGTAAGATTTTAAGGAGAACGAAAAAACCAAGTTATTGTTTTTACTGTTTAAACTTAAAAAACCTGTATTTAGATTTAACTTTATGGTGACTATCTTTATTTATACCAGTTTTCAAAGGTCTCGACTCCTCTCTTCTTCGAAAATTCGTATTCGTATGGTAGGATTTCACTCGATTGAGCCGTGAACGATCAAAAATAACGTACGTTCCAAGAGAGGTGTTCGATGGACTTTCGTATGAGCGCACGGGAATTTCTGGGACGCTCCCGGGAGGAGCTTCGGCGGCTGGAGAGGGAGATGCAGGCGATCCGCGAGATCATCGGGGGCCTTGAGGCACTTCTTCAGGCTAAAACGGACCGGGAGTCTTCAGGGGAAGAAGGGGCTGCGGCTCCTTTCTCGGGGCCTCCGTCCCCCTCTCCCCCCTCCGGAAGTCTCCCCGAAAAGAGCGCCAGGGAAGGTCTCACTCCGGTAGGAGAGCTGGCCGAGGCCCTTCTCCGGGAGAAAGGGGAGGCCATGAGCCTCGAGGCCCTGTATTTGGCAATCAAAGGGCGTCCGGACGTGGTTTCTTCCCGGGATCTCAAGAACGCGATCCGGGTCGCCCTGATCCGGCGGCGCCCCCGCATCGTCTCCGAACGGCGGGGATGGTTCCGCTTTGCCGGGGAAGACTCCGCCCCGCGAGAACCGGAGTCCTTCTAGTCTCCCGGTGCCTCCCGGATGTTTCCGCCTCTCTCCGGAGTTTCCCCCGTCCTCCCCTCCGTCAGGCTCCCAAGGACCCGCCGGATCGTCCGGATCTCGGGCGGATAGGTCCAGAGGACGGGGAGAAGGCCTCCCACCTGGCGGGGGCCGGCCGTGGCCTCCCCCTCGTAGCAGGCCACGGCCTTCAGCACCTTGACCACCATCTTCCACCTCCGGTCCGAGAGGGTGATTCCCTCCCGCCCCAGCCGGTGGCGAAGCTCCCAGAGAAGCCTCACCACCCCGGGAGCGAGCGGGATTTCCCGGACGACGAAGCGCTGGAGCCTCAGGAAGTCCTCGGGGGAAAAGGCCTCACCGGACGCATTTCCCCCTCCATTCCCCCTAAACCCTCCTTCCCCCTCCCCGAGCATCTCGGCAAATGAGTCGAAATGGCGGACCGGCTCCACCAGGCATCTTAAGGCAAATCGGTCGAAGAAGGCCTCGAGATGGTCGGACTGGGAGGGATGGGCATTGCTTGCGGCAAAGAGGGAGTGAAGCCTGGCGGGCCGGGGATCGGGGTCATGCCAGATCCGTTCGTTCATGAAGGAGAGGAGGGTCAGAAGGAGGGATTTCGGGGCCCGGAGGATCTCGTCCAGAAAGACGATCGACCCATCGGCGATTCCCTCCCCGCCCAGGGGTGCCCGGGAGAGGGAGGCCCGGTCGCTCTCCTGGTGGAGAAGGCGCTCGACATAGACAAGCCCCGGGAAGCGGGCGGCGGCCATCCGGACGATGAGGCTCTTTCCCGTGCCGGGCGGCCCCACCAGGTAGAGATGTTCTCCCGACAGAAGAGCGAGGATCAGGGAACGGACCACCTCCTCGCGCTCCTTCAGGGCCCGGTTCATGGTGCCTTCCATCTCTTTGAGGGCCCGAAGAAGCCTCAGGAGGGTCTCGTTTCCCTTCACCGCCCCCCCATGCCAGCCTCAGGGACGGGAAAGGCCTCGAGGATCATGACCGAACACCGGGTCCCGCGATCTAGACGAAAGCTTGTCCGGTTGTCGGGCGGAGGCATCTGGCTTCCGGCTTCCGCCAGGGCATTTCCCCCCGCCTGCATGGCCATGAGATCCCCCACATTGGTCCCTGACCACCCCAGGGTATCGACCGCCTCCCCTCCCATCATGAGGCTGTTCTGGGCCATCGACCGGGCCATGTTCCGTCCCCGGTGACGCGAAACAGAGACCGGGACCCCCTCCCGGCCCCCCGAGAGGGCCAATCCGGTCGTATGCGCCTCGAACCCCCCGGGGTAGAGGATCCGGACGAAGCGGATCCGGAGGCGGCCGTCGGGGGTCAGGGTTTCGGGGTAGCCCAAAATCTTCGTTCCGCCCGGAAGATGGAGAGCGGAGAGGGTCCCGGAGGTGAGCCTTGCCATCACCGGAAGACGGTTTCCGGGTCCATCGACGGTCCGCAGGATCACGACATGGAGTTCGCTCCCGGCCGGAACCTTTCCTCCCTTCTCCTTCCCTGGAGAGACTCCTCCGGCCCTTCTGCGGATCTCCTCGGCCTTTTTTGCGATGGACTCCCCGGGAAGCCCTTCCTCACCTCCCAGCACGCTCCGTATCGCGGAAAGGACGAGCGGAGCCCCGGCCCCTTCCGGACTCCCCGTCTCGGGAGAGGCCGGCCCCTGACCGTCGAGATAGACCGTGGCCTTTGTGTCGAGCGGATGGTGCTCAGGAACATCCGCTCGCTCCCCTCCCCCCCGGATGGGGTTCTGCGGAGAGGGCTCCGGTCGTCCCGGAGGGGGAAGCACCGGGGCGGCAAGATCGTTCCAGCGGGCCTCCCCGGAAATCCCCGAAGAGAGGTTAGCCCCCGAAAGCCCCCGGGAGCCTCCGTCCCCCGGATGATCCACCTTGAAGATAAGATAAAGGAGAAGTCCGGCCACGGCCGTTCCCCCCAGAAAAAGCCACCGGTTCACCGTCGATGCCCCCTGGCCTCGAGCCTGAAGGTCTGTCGGCCCCCGGAGTCCCCCTCGATCCAAAGCTCGGCCAGATAACCTTCGCGCGAGGAGGAGAGCGGCGGTGGGTCGGCCGGAAGAAGAACCCGTCTCCTGGCGTTGGGCAAAATCTCAAGGCGGTATCCCCGGCTGTAGTCCTCTCCCTCCACCCATTCCCGATGTCCCTCCCAGAAGAGGGAGCTTTTGAAGAGACGAAGCCGGATCCCCGAAAGCCGGACAGCCTGGCGGCTTTTATTGCGGACTTCAAAAAGGGCATACCGCTCCTTTCCGAGGCTTGAAAATCCCAGGAAGGCGGCCCGGAGCCCGTTCTTTTCGGCAAGGACGCCTACCGGCTCGGAAGCCCCGGCCCTCCGGAGGGTTTTGAGGGCGGCCTTCCGGAGATCCCCCTGTTCCCGGACGGCGAGATCCCTCTCCATCTTTTTGCGAAGCGGTGTGAGGTTGACGACGGTGTCGCTCTGGGGAAGATAGAAGGTAAGGAGATCGTCCTCCTCCCCCTCGGGAACCACCCTGAGACGGAAGGCGAACTGGCGGTGAAGGGTATAGACGATCATGTTGGTGGTCTCTTTCGGGTCCCAGGTGATGGGCTTGACCTTGACGCGGCGTCCGAAGACCTCCGCGAGAAAGAGTTTGGCATCGCCAAGATAGACTTCCTTGGCCTCCTCCGGAAGGTCGATGAGGGTCACATGGGAGACGGCCGTTTTGACCGTCGTGACATGGGTCGGGTCGTAGATGATGGTCCGGATCCCCGAGGGTTTCGGGGCCGTCCTTCGGAGGGATTTTCCGAGCCTCGGATCCTTGGCGAGGCTTTGCCGAATCCGTTCGGGGCTGAAGACGATCTCGGGATGCTCCATCTCCCGGGGCGAAAGAGAGGCCAGCGGTGTCAAGGGAGGTGGAGGGGCGAGCGAAGAGGAAGAGACCGGAACCTTGGCCTCGGGAAGGGGCGGAAGGGAGACCGGTGGCTCCGCCTGATCCGGAGGGGGCGGCGAGGTCTTTCCGGGGCTTTTTTCCGGAGGCCGGGAGTCGACGGAGGAACGGGCGTCGATCAGGAAGAGCACGGGGAGGAGGATGACGATCACCGCCATCCCGAATCCCGCCCAGAAGGTCCGGTTCATCAGGGGCGCCCCCCTCCGGCCGGGATCTCCTGGGGCTGATCCTGGAAATTCTCGACCCAGAGGCCATAGGGATTGAAGGCTGTCGCCCCTCCTTTGCGAATGAGAAGGCGGGCGGAAAATCCCTCCCTCCGACCGCCGTCCTGCCCATAGACGGTGGTGGTCCTCTCCCCCTTGAGATCGACCGACCAGACCCCGCGGGCCACCCGCCTAAGGGAGAAATCCCGGACGACGAGGGAGGTATGGATCCGGGCCTTCCGGATGGTGGCCACGAGATTCTGGGCCACGATCTCCCGCTTCATCCGGACTCTGAGATCGGGGGTCATGGCCGACAGGGCCTTCTCGAACCGGTAGGAGACCTCGAAGGAGTCATAGGCCGTCAGGTTCGAAAGGAAGTCCGTGGCGAAGGTCTTGAGGATCCGGTCTCGGTTCTTTTGGTAGACGGTGTCCGAGATCCGGGAGAGCAGCTGCATGTGGCCGTCGGAAGAGAGGGCGACGATGAGGGAGCGGTCCCCGGAAAGGAGAAGGGTGACACCCACATTGACGGCCATCAGGAAGGCCAGCCCCCAGAGAAGGCGGCGCATCGACCCGAACCCCCGCTCCAGCTCCTCCCGGGAGACCGTATAGGAGGGGATCACATCCAGCGGGGCTTCCCCCTCCTCTGCCTCTCCGTCATGCAACTCCCTCATCCGTCACCTCCTTTCTCGGGAGACCCTGCCGGCAGGGATTGGCCCCCGCGCCTTTTCCGGGTCCGGGGAGCGGGGGAGGTCCCCGGCTCTCCCGCCCCTTTTGCCGGAGCCTTCCGGCGCCCCTTTGATGCCGGGGTCCCGCTTTTTCTGACCGTCCCGCCCGCCTTCCGGCTCCGGGCCGCTCCCTTCTTCGCCGGGGCCTTTTTGGAGGTTTCAGGGGGGGTCGTGACAGAATCCCCCCTTCCCGCTCCTTCCGGACCCTTTTTCCGGCTCTCCCGCTGCCAGACCATGGAGGTAAAATCCATGGGCCCCAGGCGGAGCTGCCGTTTGCGGTAGACCCGGCGCCCCTGCCCCAGATCCTTGGTCGTCGTCCCCATCTTGAACTCTCCCATGCCGAAGGGAAGCTCCCCCTTCAGGAGAGGCTTCGAGACGATGTTGTGCCAGAGGCTTCGCCCGAGGGCCTCCGCCTGGGGGCCGACGAAGGAGCCGATCCCCTCGTAGGAGCGATCCAGGAGAAGATGGGTCAGGATCGGGACGAAGAGGATCATCAGGACGAGGACCAGGAGGATCCCGATCTCGAGGACCCGGTTTGTGAGGGTTGTGACTACCGGTCCGGTCGAGAGGGCCTGGGTGAGATTGATGGCGGAGAAGATCCCGATCAGGAGGTTGTGGAAGAGGAGCCAGAGGCTGATTTCCAGGGTGTTCCGGGCCCACTGGCCCACCAGGAAGAAGAGTCCGGGGATGATGGCCGCCGCAAAAAGCAGGGGCCCCACGATATAGAGGAAGGCCAGGAGGGCGTAACGGACGAGGGAGAAGGCCAGCACGATCACCTTGAGGCCATCGAGGAGAAGCAGATAGAGGATCCCCATGGGGTCGGAGAGAAAGCTCACGAAGGAACCGACCGAGCCCGGGATCAGGGAGGACTGCCAGATATGTTCGTAGAAGGAGAGGACCAGGGCGCTGGGGTAGAGACTCTGCGCCACAGCCCCCACCACCCGGACCCCGTCTGTGAACCAGGAATCGTAGCCGGCCAGCCCCAAAAAGACCAGAAGGATCTTCAGGAGATCTCCGAAGACCCGTTCCCCTTCCCGCATCTTGAAGCCCAGGAAAAGAATCGCGAGGGGGAGGCTCACGAAGAGAAGGACCCGGGTCAGTCCGGCCATCTGCGCTCTGACAGGGAGGAGGACGCAGGGGATGGTGGCCGAATCCTGGAAGACCAGGATTCCCTGGGTCGAAGGACAGGTCACTTTGGCCTCCCTCTCACCGGACCATGATCCACTGCGGAAGATCGATCTTCAGGATTTCCTGGTCCCGGAGATTCTCCGAGTGCGACCGGTCCAGGATCTCTCCCTTTAAGCCTGAGCGGGAGGACTGGACCTTGAGGAGATAGAGCAGATCCTGGTGGATGTTGACCAACGTCTCGAAGATGCGTCCCTCCATGTCGGCACCCAGGCGAAGGGCCCCTTCGGGGCTTGCCTTGTAGGCCAGATCGTGGACGCCCGCCCCGCTTTCGAATTCTCCCTGGACGCCGGGAAGAGCCTCCACGGCCTCTCCCATCCCTTCGGCGGCCGACTGGGTGAGACTTGAAACACCGCTCCCTCCCACCGGAGTGGCGGGAGGCGGGAGCGCAACCGGCGGAAGAGCGGGGGTGCTGTAGAAGTCGACTCCCTCGTTCTTCTTGAGAAAAAGCTGGTGGAACCGGCTCATCGAGAGCCGCATCTGGCTTTCGACCCAGAGGATCCGGGATTCGATCACCGTGTCAGGGCCGGGAAGAACGCCCGCCCGGGCGGGCTCCGGCAGGAAAAGGACGAGGAGGAGGATCCCGGCGGATCCCGCCCCTAGTCTTCGCCGGACCATCGCTCCTCCCATCGCTCGCGGGCAAAGGCCAGAACGCCCCCGGAAAGGCTTCCCGCCTCCTCCCGGAGGCGATCGAACCTCCGGTCTTCCTCGGGGGAGCGGGCCGAGATCGCATATTCAAGGGGAGAGGGCTCAAGCCTTAAAATTCCCCGGCGCGTCCCCATCGTGAGATAGCACTCGGCATAGTCTCCCCGGAGGGAGTCCAGAGAGTCGATGATGGCGATTTCCCGGTCCGAGAGACCGATCTTCCGGTAGGTCTCCGGAAGAACCGAACAGGGGAAGATCCACTTCCAGGAGGAGTTGCCGAGAATCCCCCCTTCCCGCCCCTCCATGAGCCAGTCCTCCGGGGACTGGCTCATGGCGATCACCCCGCCTCCGAACTTTCGGGCCGTCCGATACAGATGCTCGAGAAAGGACGTTCCCCGGAACTGGGTCATGAGACGGTGGGCCTCGTCGAAGACGAAATAGAGCCGGCGGTTCTTCTGGCGAAAGAGGCGCTCCATGGAGAGGCCGGCGATGAAGGCGAAGACGATCCCCCGGAGGGCCTCCTGGCGGTCGAGCCCCGAGAGGTCGAAGGCCAGGATCCGGGAGGAGGGAGCGAACCCCGAAGGATTGTTGAAGAGGGGGGCGTAGAGGCCGGTGGCCCAGGACTCGAGGGTTTTGGCCATTTTGAGGGCCGCCTCCTCGTCTTCGGCATCCCGGCCCCGGTAGGCGAAGAGGGTCCGGACAAGGTCGGTCAGGCAGGGGCGGTTTTCGGGATCGGGAAGGCGATCGTAGAGATCGCCCAGGCATTGGGCCAGGATGCTCCGGTGGAGAGGACCGACAGGATGGGCGGTGACGAGGAAGGTCTCCAGAAGGGCCACCAGAAATCCCGTCCAGTCCGGATCGTATTCCCCCCTCGTTCCCAGGAGGTCGGCCCGGAGCGGAAAGGGATTAAGGGAGAAGGAACCCGAGAGGTCGATCCGGACGTAGTCTCCTCCCAAAAAGCCCGCGAGCCGTTCGAAATCACCCCCGTTTTCCACGATGATGGTCTGGTTCGAAGGGTCGGACAAGAGGTACTGGATGAGAAGGAGCTTCACCCCGAAGGATTTTCCCGACCCCGAACGCCCGATCACCAGGCCGTTCGCGTTGGGGAGCTCCCGGCTCCAGAGGTCGAGTCCCAGGATCTCCTGACGGTGGTTCTTGGCGACGAACCAGGCATTCTCCTGGTCCGGGAACCGGTCCCAGACCGGGACAAAGCGGGCCGCCTGGGAGGCGGAGAGGACCTCCCAGCGGTCGTTGGCGTCTCCGTCTAAGGGAAACTGGCTCCGGAAGAGCGGCCATTGCCGGAAGGGCTCCAGGGCGCAAAGGGCTCCGTCGGCCTCGCCAAAGCTCCGGACCGTCTCGATCCCCTGGCCCGACAGGACCTTCCGTTCCGGGTGCCAGTACCCGAAGGTCAGGGTGGCGACCAGGGGACGACTTTCTTCTTCGGGCCCCTCGTGGAGCTCCCGGAGAAAGTCCTCCTGGCCGGAGATGACCGATTCGAGGCGGTAGGATTTTCCCGGGAGGAGGAGGGTCAGGAAGCGGTTGAGGGTGGAGGTCGACTGGACCGACCGGCTCACGAGCGACCGGTCCGGCTTGAAGAGGTTAAGGGTCAGGTCGCAGTCGAAGTCCGGCCCCTCGAGAATGGGAGCTAAGGTCTCCCGGTGGAAGAGGGCCGGAAGCTGGCGGAGGGCGTGGAAGCGTCCCCACAGGAGGGTTCCGTCCGGACGGAAGGCCCGGAGTTCTCCGGGAAACTCCTGGAAGGTCGTCTGGAAGAGGGGCGCAATCGCTCCCCGGTGGTCCTTCCGAAAGGGTTCCGCCACATGAAGACCGGGATTGGCCCGTTCGGCCAGATGACGAAGGATCTCTTCCTCGTCAGGCCGGACTCCTTCCATGCCGGCCCCCGGCAGCAGAGCCAGAAGGATCTCCTCCACCTCCCGGATTTCCCGGAGTCTCCGGGCAAAACTTCCCTCTCCCTCCTTCTCCCGGGAGGCCGGAGCGGCCTGTCCCCGGGGAAAGAAGGAGGGACGAAGACGGGACTTTTCATGGTCGGGATAGCCCACGATCGAAAGCAGCAGTCTCCGGCGCCGGGCCGCTCTCTCCCGGAAGTCCCTCTGCCTGTCCCTGAGGAGGATCCCCTGTGGATCGTCCTCCCCGAAGGGCGACTGTCTCTCCCGGGAACCCAGGCCTTCGGAAACGAGGCCCGGCGTCTGAGCCGGCCGGCCGTGGCGGACCTCCACCCGAAACTGCAATCCGAACCCTTCCGGAAGGTGGGCAAGGAGGGCCACGAGCCCCCGGTAGATCCGGGCCGCCTCCTCCTCGTCCAGCGGAAAGAAGTTCACCCCCGACAGGAGGAGGATCCGGCCCAGGCGTCCGCTGGAGCCCACCAGCGTCGTCCCGGAGAGCCTGGCAAGATCGAAGAGGCGGTGGACGCCCCCTTCCCTTCTCTCCCCTCTACCCCACACGATGGATCCTGCCTCTGAGATGGTAGAGGAGGCGCCCCCGGATCGTCCCTTCCCCCGTTTTCCGGATCCAGAAAAGGGCCAGGAGGGAGAGGGCGAGGCAAAAGAGGAGAAAGACCAGGTTGATCCCGAAGAGGAAGCCCAGAAGGATCCAGAAAAGGGGCAGAAGAAGATCCACGGGAATCTGGTAGCGCCCGAGAAGGGGCGCCCGCAGAATGTGGCGGTAGGACTCCATCAGAGGCCCGCCCAGACGGTCAGGGTGTCCCAGATCGCCTTGGACATGAGGACCAGGGCCCCTCCGGCTACCGTCATGACCCCCTGCCGGATCCCGTCGGCGTCGTGGCTCTTCATGGCGAATCCCGCCCGGGCCATTCCCAGGATGAAGAGAAAGGCCCCCAGTCCATAAACGACGAAATTGGCGACGTTGTTGGCAAACTCGGTGATCAGGGGATTTTCCCCGAAATTGTCGACAAAGATGTTGATCAGTTCGGCATGCGGCATGATGTCCCTCCTTCCGGAGGGGAAAGCAAGGGCGATGCCAGCCTTGACTACTTCATGAAATCAGGATTTCCTCGACCGCTCTCTTCACTGCGTATTCCGGTCCAAGGTTGCCACCTATTCCGGCCAAAGTTGCCACCCCCAGGGGGAAGTTTTCCAACCCTGATTCTGATCAAACTTGCCACCTTCTCCCGGGTCTGACGGCGGTCTGA
>Ga0078972_1001317_pt1 | contig 94038 bp, 98 predicted proteins | sample YelNatPaOPGAMG01_FD_67568 | JGI IMG/M metagenome (GOLD analysis project Ga0078972, IMG submission 67568) | Hot spring thermophilic microbial communities from Obsidian Pool, Yellowstone National Park, USA - OP-RAMG-01 (SPADES assembly) (version 2) | ecosystem: Environmental > Aquatic > Thermal... | reverse complement strand
ATTTGCAATTTTTACAACTCCCGCCCTTTAGGGCGGGGTTTCCGGTTATAACAGAGATCTCAAGCCCGCATTAACGTGGTCTGCGGTTCAACAAAATCTGCGAGATAGAGCTTAGCTTTTGAACCGCAGACAAAGGGCAAATCCGCAAATTAATGAGATCTGCGAAATCGAAAAAACTGGTTAAGATTCGGGCAAAATTTAAATACTGAGAAAGTACGGTAGATTTGAAAGCTCTATCCGGAGACTAAATTTAGGCCTCCTAAAGCGTATGAAAAACAAAAAAGCTTAAGAATTAAAAAATGTTTGCCTGATAAATATGAGGGTCCGTGGCTCAGCCTGGTTAGAGCGCTCGCCTGATAAGCGAGAGGTCCGGGGTTCAAACCCCCGCGGACCCATGAAATTGAGAAAAAGAAATTTTTAACTTTCGAAAATACCAAGTTTTAGGGTTTTTCTTGTTTCATCTTCATATTTTTTGAGTTCTTGCAGCCTGTAGTCTTCTTCAAGGGCTCTTTTCAAAGCTTCAATATCGCTATCTACCTTTATCTCTCTGGTTCTACCGTATCTCCCTTTTGATACGACTACAGAGTTTATTATACCGAGGGAATCCAATTCCGAAATGAGATCACTTACTCTTCGTTGAGTTAAGGCTTCTACACCTATTCTACTACAGAGCTTTTTGTAAACGCAGTAGACTTCTCCTGTTGTGAACTTTTCCATGCTCTCTGCAAGGAGGCTCATGCTGTAGAGGAGAATTTTTGTTTGTAGAGGCAGGGTTCTAACAGTTTCAAGCATGTAGTCTGTCTCTATTTTCTTCACCGCTTTTCTTACATGCTTTATTCTTACCTTGTTATCCCCCTCTCTTTCAGCTATTTCTGCGCTCACCCTTAACAAATCCAGCGCCTTTCTTGCATCTCCGTGTTCTTGGGCAGCTATGGCTGCACAAAGCTGGATGACTCCGTCCTCCAGTACACCATCATTAAAAGCCATTTCAGCTCTTTGTTTCAGTATGTCTTCTAGCTGCTCCGCATTGTATGGTGGAAAAACGAGCTCTTCTTCGCTCAGAGAGCTGAGTATTCTAGCATCAAGGAAACTCTTGAATTTTAGATTGTTGGATATCCCTATAAGGCAAATTCTAGGACTCGATAAATCTGAATTCATTCTTGTTAGGCTGTATAGAGCTTCTTCAGCTCTTTTTACAAGTTTATCTATTTCATCTAGCACGATAACCATTTTTGCTCCGGTACTCTCAATTGCGTTTTTGACTTCTTCGTAAACTTGGTCTGTTGGCCACCCAGTCATAGGGACATTTTTTCCTAATTTCCTAGCTATGGTAGCTAGAACTCTGTAGGCGGTATCTATTATTTCGCAGTTCAGGTAGTGAACTATGATGGTCTCATTTACTTTTTTGCTCACCTCATCCAAATTTTTCATGACAAGTTTTACTGTAGCCGTTTTTCCGGTTCCGCTTTTGCCATAAATGAAGATGTTTGAAGGAGCACCTCCTTTTAGAAGAGGAGAAAGCAGTTCAACCAACTGGGATATCTGTTCCTCTCTATGGGGAAGGAAGTCGGGAGTGTAACTATGCCTTAAGACATCCCTGTTTTTAAATATACTCGTTGAACTTAAAATTTTTTCGAATAAGTTCATTTGATCACCTTCTTTTTCATGCATCTCCTCGTTTAAAGCTTTTTCGATTTTCAATATTTTTTATTTATGTTTTAATGGTATTCTGAGCATTATAGGTTTCTTTGGACTTATTATCTTAGTGTGAAAAACAATTCTGCATCTTCCACGTACTTTTTTAATTCCTCCAGACTCTTGAAAGGCCTCTTTTTTGCTATATCTATGGCTTTTCTCCCTATCAATGCGTAGATTTGTTCCAACTTAGCGCTGTTAACGTCTAAGGGTGTTTCGACTGCAGTAACACTTCTAAATCCGTAATCAACAACTCTAGCATCGAGAAACGTCCCTCGCTTGTATTCCCCTATTAAACCAACGAGTATTGGATATGTTGCAATTTGTCTACAATAGCTTATTTTTCCTTCTATCTCTACGAAAAGGTCAGTAATTTTTCTCCCCTTTGGTAAAACCTTTTGTAGCATTTTGTTGTCAATCTCTTCTCTAACCTTCTTTTTGAACGCATAGAAGTATTTTTTGTGCCTGAGAAGCGTTTTATAACCCTCTCTCTCCATTGGGGTTCCTGGGAAAATCTTTACTTGCCTTATGTTTATCCTTCTAACCAAGAGATTTCTCCTCATCAATTCTCTTAAAAATTCGAGATTCTTCTCAAAAGTTTCCTTTGTCTCACCTTTCAGCCCAATCACGAAATTTATACCTGGTAGAAATGCTGGAAGACCGTTGTACCCCACTGTCCTACCATATCTGTTTATTAACTCTACAGCAAACATCACTTCCTCAGGAGAGGCACACAGCGTGTTTTTTCTGACTACTGTCTCATCGGCGCTTTCAAGACCGAAGGCTGCGACGTTTCCAGGCGTTTGATATACTACAATTGTTTTTATTATCTCTTTTGACTCTTCAGGATATTCTGCAATTGTTTTTGGATTTACGTTATCCAAATGTAAAGTTTTTATTTTTGGGCACTCTTTCCAAATTGCGCGATGGAACTCTTTCATCTTTTCAGGATTGGGCTTTGGGAAATCTTTGCTGAAGTCCGCGAGGTAAGTAAAGAAATCTGTCTGTTTTCCAATTCTGAAGTATCTTATACCTGATTCGTAAAGCGATTTTATTTCAGCCAAAACGTTTTCTGGATTTCGAAAAGATAGCTTCTGAAATCTCTCTATACAGAATGAACATTTGGCCCAATAGCAACCTCGATATGTTTCTATCTCACAAATAACGTTTGGAAACCACGGATGCTGTTTGACTACCTCAGCTCCACCAATTAAAAATTTGTCTAGGTCAAACTCTAGGCCGAAAAGCTCGCAGAGAGTTTTTTCGAATGGAAACCGCAATACTTCTATGGAGCTATCTTCAAGCATTTCTATTTCCTTTTTGCTCAATTCTAGATATATTGGGCCAACAAGGATATTTCTCTTTGCAAAATTAAGCGAAAATAGCTCATTTTTACTTAAAGGATTTCCTCCCAAGTAGTTTCCGGGAACGGCTATTCCTGCAATTACTATTAGGAGATCGAAATTCTCTTTTGGTTTTCTCTCTCTGAACTGGTCTATGGTCAAGTAAAGGGCATTTATATTCAACTCTTTCAGAATTCCGTACACGAATCTTGGATATGGTGAAATAAAAGGCGGGACACCGAGACAGGAAGGTTCGTCAACGTATCCATCGAGTATTAAAGCCCTCATCCTCCTTGAATTTTTGCGTTTCCTCCGACTATGGAGCTCGTGAGCTGTATATTTCTGATTTCGCACTTTTCATCAACTATGCTCCTCCAGAGTTTGACCTTGAAAAGAACAGTTCCGCTGAAAACGATGCTTTCGCTAACGTCGGAAGACTCAATTCTGCAATCGCTTCCAATAAAGGCGTACGGACCAATTATGCTTCTTCCAGTTATCCTGACACCTCTCTCTATAACGACAGGCTCAATAATTTTTACAGATTTCTCTATTTCGGCGGATCTATCGACATAGTGGTTTGTAAAGCTTTTAAATGCCTCCAAATAGGAGTCGGCATTTCCAACATCATACCAGTTTCCGTTAAACCTTAAACCATAGACTTCTTCGTTTTCGCAGAGGTAACCTATAAAATCACCAAGATTGTCGCTTCTTTTGGATTTTTCAACGTATTCAAGAAGCAACTCTATGGCTTTCCTGGGTAAGAAGTAAACTCCAATTCCGATTAGTGTTGAGGGTGGTTTTTCGGGTTTTTCGTAAAATTTGACAATTCTTTCTCCCTCCATCTCTGCGACTCCGTATCTTTTTGCAAGCTCTAAGTCGTTAACATCGTAGAGCCCTATAACTGGTTTTTTCTTTTCTAAGAAGAAGCTATTTAATTCTCTTAAAGAAAAGGAAAAGACATTATCTCCTGCTACAACTAGAAGATCTTCACTTAAACTTTTTGCAATTTCTGCCAGAGCCTTTACAGCTCCAAGTTTTTCTTCTTCGCTTCTTGTGTTCTCAACAATGATCTCAACTTTTTTTCCTTTAGCCCATTCTCTGAAATCGTCTTCGAATCTCTTATTGGTTGAGATTATCACTGGAATCTCGAGGTCGATTACTTTTTCGTATACGTGGTCTATAATTTTTTTGCTACCCAATGGTAGTAGTGGTTTGGCTTTTGTTTTTGTTATTGGCCATAACCTTGTTGCGTAGCCTCCGGCCATTATTACTGCCTTCATATTTATTTTTCATATTTCTTGATTATATCTCTGAGATATATCTTGTGCTGTCCGAGCTTTCCACCGTAGTTTCCGGCAGAAAGCTTTACTACACCGTCTATTCTGCTTGCCGTCTTTAAACATATGAACATCGCTTTTTCAACAGCCTCTAGGTTTGTACCGTTTATTACAATCTCTGGTATTGATCTCACCCCATCGGGGACTTTTGAGTCTGGAATCTTTCCTTTGAGAATTGGGCAGTAGTAGTGATTCGTTGTGGGACCGATTTCTGGATACTTGGTTTCAGGTTTGCTCCCGGCTGAGCAGATATCGAAGGAAGTTATTACTCCATCAAGATTTTTAAGTGCCTCGACGCAGGCTTCACCGGCCTCAAGTGCGGAGTCCTCACTTTCGCAGAAAATCCAAATATTCCCTCCAGCTATTCCGTTTGCGTATCCGATATACCTTTCTATAACGAATTCGCCGAACATTATAGGAACTACTATCACTTTCCTGCCCCATCTCTCCTCCTCCCATTCGTAGCCGTCACCACATCTCCCGACATTTATTTCCGCATCAAACTTAGTCTCGCTCTCTGTTGCATTGAAAACTCTAGTTGTTGGGACAACTAGGATTCCTTGTCTTATTCTTTTGCTCATCTCTCTCATCAATACATCCATGAACTTTTTTGATTTCTGAACCCATACTTGGCAGATAGCTCCAACCCTCCCGTCTGGTGTCTCGCTTGGAGATAGCCACTTCTCTATTCCTCCTTCTGACTCTCCAAAAACAGTCGATGGTAGTGCTGTTGCAGAAACTGCGGCCTTTTCTAGGAGCCATTTGTGCTTTGCGGTAACTATAAACCTTGAATATATCCCATCAAAGGCCTCGCAATAGGTATCCTCAACTGGAACCCCGTTTATCTCCAACATGTGTTAAACTTTATCGGGGATTTAAAACTTTTTTTGGAATTTAGTGGTGGTTTGTTGTAGGTTTGTAAGAGTTATAGAGTTGTAGTGGGAGTTTCAGTTTCTGTTTGACTACGAGCGTATATATGTATCGGCGAAGGGAGTAGTTCAAACAGAAACTGACTTTATAAAGCCAGTTACTTGGTATGTAAGAAAAGTTTATAAGCGAGTAACAGTTTTTTTAAACTTCTTAATATTTTTTATATTGCTATTGCTAGCTATATGCATTTGTTGTGATCACTCTTTATCATTTAATCCGGTGGTTGGCAAAAAAGCTTATGTACTTTAAATATGTCATATGTGTAAAGAAAAGAGGTAAGAGAAATGGGGGTGGTGAAATGGAAGAGATGAAGGAGGTGGTAAAAAATGGAGGAAATCAGGTTTCATAACCTCTCAGCTTATAAAGCATATGTTCTAGCGTTTTTAGCAAATAAAATCAGCCAAGCAGATGAAAAAACTAGAGATCTACTCAGTGAATTAATTCAGCGCACCGAGTCTCTACGTAGCAGAGATTTACATCGTTTTATTGCAAGGATTCTCAGAATACAAGAGCAGACGAAGCTTGATCTAAGTACAATAATCCCCACTCCTGAAGAAGTTCAGCAGATCATGCAGTATCCTTCTTAATTCTTTATTTAACAGCCGACATCGTTAAGAAGTACGTTGAAGAGCAGTGGGAGAGGGAGAGGTGAAGAGGTCAAGCGTTGTGAGGCTCATAGTTGATAGAAGTTCTGAGGAGAAGCTGAAGTTGCTCTGCGATTTATCGTCTAAGCTGTGGAACGAGGTTAACTACGCTAGGAGGAGGGCGTTCTTCGAGTCCCGATTGGGATAGGAGTAATGGGCCGGAGACCCGGTCTGAGACTAAACCCTCAGGAAGGGGGGATGTAGTCCCAAACTTCCCCACACTAGCGGGAACCCTCGCCCTTTAGGGCGGGGAGGAGGTCAGTTCCCATAGCTTTATATTCCCAAGCTTATTTTCTGGCGATGTGAGAATCGTAATGAAATTTGGTGGTGTCAGCGTTAAGGACGGAGAAGCGATACTCCATAGCGCAAATTTGGTCAAAAAGTTTGCAAACGAGAATGAAGTAGTCGTAGTAGTTTCTGCGATGTCAGGGGTTACAGATGCGCTAATAAACGCTGCAAAAAGATGCAGTTCGGAAGCTTCTGCTGGTTTTATTAAACTCTTTGTTGCCGAGATGATGAAGAGACATTATGAGGCGGTAGAAAAAGCTGTTCAGAGCGAAGATATAAAGAATCGAGTTATAAATGCTCTGGAAAAATTATTTGATGAACTAGAAAAAGTTCTTCTTGGCATAACTTACCTTGGTGAGCTCACCAAAAGAAGCGAGGATTACATCGTTTCATTCGGTGAGAGGCTTGTAGCCCCAATATTCTCGGCCTCCCTTCTCTCTTTGGGAGTAGATTCTGTTGCGCTAACCGGCTGTGATGCTGGGATACTCACGGACAGGAATTATGGAAAAGCAAAACCATTGCCCGGAATTTATGAATTAATAAGAAATAGAATTGAACCCCTGCTAAAAATAAAGAAGACCGTACCCGTTGTCACTGGCTTCATCGGTTGTGCTGAAGATGGAAGCATAACAACGCTTGGCAGAGGGGGAAGCGATTATACAGCAACAATTCTAGCTTCTGCTTTAAATGCAGATGAAGTCTGGCTCTGGAAAGAGGTTAACGGAATAATGACTTGTGATCCTAAGTTTGTCCCGAATGCAAAATTTATCCCGCAAATCTCTTATCAGGAAGCTATGGAGCTCTCGCATTTCGGTGCAAAGATTTTGCATCCTCTTGCTCTCATACCTGTAATGAGAAAGAACATACCCGTAAGGATAAAGAATGTCTTTAATCCAGATTTTGAGGGAACCGTTATTTGTGCAGGCACTAAGGAAACTAAGGACGTGGTAAAGGCACTTAGCTTAATTCCAAAAGCAGGAATCGTGAGTATAAGCGGAGCGGGTTTTGATTTTGCAGAGATAATGACAGAAGTCTTCAGAATTCTTTCTGAGGAGAAGGTTGGAGTGATAATGGTCGCTCAAAGTTCTTCTGAGCTAAGTTTGTCGATAGTCGTGGATTTGAAAGATCTAGAAAAGGCTTACCAGGCTCTAAAGAAAATGGAGAACGGAGTAATAAGGGTTAACAAGATAGAAAACGTATCTGTGATCAGCGCGGTTGGTGCGGGTATGGCAGGAACACCCGGGGTTGCAGGGAAAATATTTTCAGCATTGGGTAGAAATGGTATAAATGTAATGATGATAAGTCAAAGTTGCTCGGAATACAACATATCTTTCGTGGTTAAATCTGAGGATGGAATCAATGCCGTTAGGATAATCCATGATGAGTTCGGGCTTAACAATTAAGGAGGTAGCTAAGAAAGCAGCAAACTTACTCAACAGGCACGAATTTGCTAGGATTTACACACATTACGATGCCGACGGAATCTCTGCTGGGGCAGTACTTGCAAAGGCATTGCTTAGGGCAAGGAAGGCTTTTCAAATAAGCTTTCTGAAGGGTTTAAATGACTTTGAGCCCGAGGGAGACGATTTAATAATATTCGCTGATATGGGAAGCGGATATAGCCAGAAAATTTCGGAAATAGATTCCGATATCATAATACTAGACCATCACAAACCGGATGGGGAAATAAAGCCTAAGAGAAACCTGGTTCACATCAACCCTCACTTTTTTGGTATTGATGGGACATATGAGCTTTCAGCAAGTGGAGTTGCATATCTTTTTGCAAAAGAGCTGGGAGAGAATAGAGATCTGGCCTCTATTGCAATTCTTGGAATAATTGGAGATAAACAGAAGTTTTCTGGATTGAATGCAGAAATTCTGCGTGATGGAATTGAAACGAAATGCATAGAAGCGAGTAGAGGTGTCAGTTTACCATCGGGAAAGCTTTTAAATTCGCTTAAAACGAGTTTGGAACCTTTCTTGGATTTTTACAAGAAGGAAGAAGAGCTAATGGAATTTTTAAAGAAGACAAAATTAGATGGGGATAAAGAAGTTGACGAGCTCTCGGAAATTGAAGTCCAGAGGCTTGCTGATGCAATAGCTTTGAGATTGTTGGAAATAGGAGCCTATGAAGGTGTTTTTGAGCAAGTAATAGGAAGTAGACTAATAGTAAAAAATCTTCTACTGAAGAATCCGGTAACCTTGGTGGATATTGTGAATTCCTGCGGAAGAATTGGTGCGACTGCAACTGCTTTCAGCATTCTTTTGGGCGATGAAAAAGCTTTGAAGGAAGGGATGGAGATAACTGACAAATTCAAGACTGAAATTTTGGAGGAGGTAAGTAGAAGGAGAAGTGAAATAAAGGAGGGATTCTGTATTCGATATCTCATAATGGAAGATGCTCCATCGACAAGCCCCATAGCAACGATATTCTCGCGTTATCTCTTTCCAGAGAAGCCTTTGGTCGTTTTAAACATTAAGAAAGATGGAAAAGTGAAGGTTTCTGCAAGGACTACAGAAAAAATTGCCAAAAGACTTGATTTGTCGGAAGTTATGCGATTAGCTTCAGCAAAGGTTGGTGGGAGTGGTGGCGGCCATAGAGTTGCTGCAGGAGCCAACATTTTGCGAGATAGGATGGAAGAATTTCTGAAGGAGGTAGACAGACTTTGCTGTGCTATGCTCGCTTAGAGCTGGAAAGCGGGGACGCAGAGAATATAGTGAAAGCACTTAGAGTAGATGATCCGAGTTTTTGTAAGTGTTATGCTGAGGGCAACAAAATAATAATAGAAGTTGTTACTTCTAAGATAAGTTCCCTTCTTTACGCAGTAGACGATTATTTGATGCATATTAAAATGTGTGAGCAAATATGAGATTGAATCCAGATGAATACCTGGAAATAAGAAGGAGTGTAAATAGAATATCGGATCTGGATAAATTTAACCTGCCGCGAGGGGTCCTTCATTCTATACTAATTCAGAAAAAGGTCGAGAGCGTTAAAAGAAAATATCGTATTTTTGCCGAAAAAAGCGACGAAATTCTGAAATACTGGAAAGAAAAAGGTTCCTTTCCAAAATGGTTGACTTTAACTCCTGTTATGAAAATTCGAATTCTTTTGAAGGCTATGGGTCTATCTGCAAAAGAAATATGGAAAGCACTCAGAAACCCGGATATTTTAGATGCAGGGCTTAGAGAAATGGTTTACAGAGCAGTCTCAACGGATTTTGTCTATTCGCCGATAGCTACGAAAATTCAGTTGGTTTTTGGACAAATTGGAGAAGAAATAGTTGAGGAGAAGTTGAGGACTCTTGGAGTAAAATTCAAAAAAGAGAAAGAGCTCAAAATGCAGAAAACGCCAGACTTTTTGCTTGAAGAACCGCTAGAATTTTGCGGTAGGAAAGTAGTATGGATAGAAAGTAAAGCAATTTTTGCTGATTACAGGACGTATGAAATTTATTTCAAAAAGCAATTCAAAAGGTACTTGGAGCTTTTTGGTGAGGGTATTGCCATTTTTTGGAGAGGATGTTTGGAAGGTTTGGATGTCAGCGATGGATGCGAGTTCAATGGAGAGCTGAAGAGAAAATTGCTGGAAATGGAAGTGAGGATAAGAAGAGATAAAGAATTGGAGGGAAATCCGATTGATATTGCTGAAAAATTTGTAGAAAGTTATGCAGATCAGGATATTTTTCCGTACAATGCAGAAGTTGTAAGGATACTAAAAAACATGGGCTTTTTGGTTAAGCAGGAAGATTAGTGAGCTACTCCACGGCTAAAGCCGGGAGCTTCCGGCGTTAAGGGAGGACTTTACGCCCTTCCCCTCATCTGCCGGTTCAAAAGCCAAGCTCCCCCATCCCATACCTCTCGTTAAGGCATGGGCTATCTCGCATGTCCGGACTTGCGTTTCTTTCTGCAAGGGAATATCCCAAGACTTCTTAAACACAGAACTATTTAAGCTTTGCCCATTCATTCCCAGAGCTAAAGCTCTGGATTTTCTGGACACCAATTTTTATAAGCACGAGGAAGTTCTCTCCGTATGGATCTTTGGAGCTTCATAAAAAAGTACTATATTGATTCTATAGTTTATAAGGAAGGTTACAACATTGTGAATACACTGACTTGGGCCGCAATTCTTGTACTGGTAGCTTATTTTCTTTATCGTTTTCTGGAGAAAAGATTCGAAATTGATGAGAAGTTTATTCTTGCAACGGTTCCGTATGTCTTTCTTGGCTCGTTCTCTAGGATCGTTGAGGATGCGGGTTTTCTTAATCCTCCAACTTCATACCTTTTCATGTCCCCTTTTATATTTTTCCTAATATTTCTCCTTGCATTTCCAATTCTAATTGTTTCAAGGAAAATCAAAAAATATTACATCCCCTACGCGTTTGTGGGTATTTTGTCTTCATTTGCGGTGTTGGTTCTTTTGATTCTAAACTTGAGAATCGTAAATCCACTTGTACTCCCGTCTTCTATTTCTATGGCATTGCTCGTTTCTTTTGCATTTTTTGCAATTTTCAAAACCACTAGAAATTTTGCCAGCTTCTCCGTAATGTTTGCACACATGTTTGATGGTTTTGCTAGCTTTATGGGGATAAGTTATCACGGATACGTTGAAATTCACGTGCTTCCGGGTTTTATAGTAGAATATCTGGGCCCAATAGCGCTGCCTTTGGTAAAGTTTGCAGTCATTGCTCTGGCCCTTCTCATCGTTGAATCCGAGGAAAACAAGAACTTGAGGAATTTCATAAAACTTGCTCTATTAATTCTCGGTCTTGGCCCTGCTCTGAGGAATGCATTGAGGATAACCTTTGCTGTTTAGCTGAAAAAGTCAAGCGTTGTTTGGGAGCCCTTTATTTTCGCATCGGAATAGCCGAATCTTTCAAGTATTCTCATTACCGCCGGAATTATTTGATGCTCGATGTAGTACTCTTTGTCAAGCTTCTTCAGCTCATATCCCTCTCTGCGTTTTATTTTTATATTTTCACCGTCGAAGTTCTCTACCATCTCCAGGGGATATGCTCTGTCTCCAACGTTTCCAGTCCCTTTAACTACAATGTAACCGATTTTTGAGCCGACTGGGTAAAAGATGCCTATCTCTTCAGCCTTTTTTGCGGCTTTAACGTGTGCCTGTATCGCTTCGTATTTTGATGGTTTCTTCGTTAAACCCTTGTATATTACTATATCTTCGAGCTTGACATTACCCTTTCTTATGTCCTCTATGATCCTCGAAACGAGTTTCATGGCCTTTTCCGGATTTCTCTCTCGCAGTAGTATCTCGATTACTTCTTTCTGTGCCCTTTTTGCCAATTCGCACCAATCGCCTCTTCTTACTTCGAGTCCTCTGACTAGGATTTTTCCTTCAATTGTTAGCCCCGCATATCTCTTCTTTTCAACAAAGAATATTGTTTTAAAAAGCTCGTCAAGCTCTATTTGGACTGGGAGCTCTTTGGATATCCTTTCTATTAGCTTATCTACCTCTTTTTTTAGCTCTTCGATTCCTACTGGTTTTGAAACAAATATACTGTCTGTGTCACCATAGAGAACTTTAAAACCCATTTGCTCTGCTATCTTTGCCGAAGTTTTTATGAAATGTCTTCCCCAGGCAGTTGTTGCTTCAGCACAAGCCTTGCAGTACCACCTCGCCCCACCCCATCCCATGTATCCATAGAAGGAGTTTGTCAGAATTTTCAGGGTCTGTTGTTTTATGTCTAGGAGCTTGTAATTCGGATCGTTTTCATTCATGTTTTTCATAATTTTCTTGATTTCTTGTCTTCTCTTGATCAGGGAAATGAGAATTCTCTTAAAAAATCCATCTGGCTGTTTTTTGAATCTGTAACCAACTTCGGGAGCTATATACTCCCCATTTGGGCTTAGGGTATCTGGGCTTATGTTGAAAGCTACCATTATTGACGGATACATACTAGCGAAATCGAGTTCAGCAACGTTTTCGTGTAGACCCCTCTCTGGTTCTATAACAAATGCTCCCTCGTAGGTTTCAGCAACCTCGGCTGCATTTGGGGCCACCTCTCCAACCTTTTTCGCCTCGCTGAGCAAAAGCCAGTCAACTTGCTTGCCCCTTCCAATTCTTGTTACATCATCTAATGGCAATCTTATCAGTTTCGCCATTTCATAGTGCATGGGTAGCAGTTCCTTTGCTATCATGAATGTGTGCATTACATCTCTTTTTGCGTGCAGCAAAACTTTTTCTTTATCCGTTTCCCAGTACTTGTTTATATCTCTAGCTTCTATGTCCTCCATATCTATTTTGGTTCCGAGAAACTCTGCGATGTTTTCGAGTCTCTTTATCTTGACTTCAGTGATTCGCATGGCTATGTCGTAGAGGTCTACGTTAAGTCTTCCGGCTATTTTTGGCCTGCCGCCCTTGAAGCTTATCTGGCTCCCGTCTCTGCCAATGTTTAGCGGAACTTTTAGTTTCTCGGCTCTCTTCCTTAAATAAGGCCAGTCGAATGCATCTTGATTATATCCGACGATAACATCTGGATCAACGGTTTTTATTATTTCAACAAATCTCTGTAGAATTTTTCTCTCTTCTCTTTCGCTGATGATCTCAAACTCTTTCTCTCCATCTCCCCATTTGACTGCGATTACTATTATTGGATCTTTTTCGGCGTCTGGCATACCAAAGGAAGACAGCATTTCGCAGTCAAATGCTAGAATTTTGAGGTCTGGAACCTCGATTTCAACTCGCTCAATTTCATCAATTTCATAGCTCTTTATTTTCCCTCCAATTTCTCTTCCTTTTATCTTCACTCCATCCATGCATGCTAGATCTTTGTCTATGAGGTAGCGATATGCAAAGGGTATGTCCGCTTCTCTAACTTCTCCGAATTCGGAGAAAATCTCTCTAAGCTTTGGAACGTGTTGTGGATGCTTGGCATAGACTACAAAAGCATCCTTCTCTTCCCCCAAAATCTTTACTTTTCTTCTCTCGTATGATTCCGGAGTTATTGCACCTTTTCTCGTTTTAACAACAGCTCTTTCTATTGTCTCTTCGTCTACGTCAAAAACATAAAAATAAGGTTTGAAGTTTTTGTCGTAGGCAATAAATACTTCCTCTCCTTTACACCAAAGTCTTATGATGGCTTTTTCATCGAGCGTAACATATTCTGCATCGAGTAGCAGACCTTGGATCACAACTTTTCTAATCTCGGGAAGATTTAAATTTAACTTGCTATACTCTCTTTGTGCTTTACAACTTTATTTCGGTTAACACTACCTGGAATCGGGAAAAGGTTGTAGAATTGATGAAAGAGATAGAATGCGAGGTAGTATTTCTGGATCTTCCTGAACACTTTGAAGCTTACATTGTGAACGGCATTATTCCTCCACAAGACTTCGGCTATTCACAGGATTTGAGGGCCTGTGAGCCTATAGTAAGATTTTGTTGGGAGAATGGGATACCGATATACTGTTACATAGAAACAAAGCTCTCGAAGGAACTGGTCGATATTCAAATGGAGATAGCGAGACTCATTTTGAAGACTAAGCTGAAGAAAAAGATAGACGTAGAAGAATGGAAAAGAGTGATAATGAGGGATATAGAGCTACGGAACTCTTCTGACGAGTATACAGAGATGAAAATTAGGGAGAACGCTAAAAAAGAAAACGTCTGCTTAAACTTATCTAGGCAATTAGAAAATGAACTTGGAGATTTGGGGGTGAAGAGAATTGTTTTGTATGAATTCAGAAGACCAATAGACAAGTTATACGAGCTTGCAAGTCGGGAGATGAATGGAGAAGAAGTCTCTGATGAGTATTGGCTTGAAGCGATTGAAAGACATATTGCGTTCGTTGATACGGTTATCGAGATTGGTTATGAGGAAGCCTGCAAACTCTTGTGGATTTAGGGGAGTTTACATAGACATTGAGGGAATAAAGCATGGTTATCTTTTTGAAGGAAAATTCGAGGAGAGCAGAACCGATTTTGATGAATTTATAATAACACCGACTTTTTTTAATGCTCACACACACCTGGGCGACTCAATTGCGAAAGATCCTCCATATATGGATTTGGTGAAGATGGTCGGACCGAATGGCTATAAGTTTCAGGTGCTTAGATCTAATTCATCAGATGAACTTAGAAGAGCGATCTTGGAGGAGATAGAGATAGCCATTAGATCCGGAACCGGTTATTTTCTAGATTTTCGCGAATCGGGAATGGAGGGGTTGAAGATTGTTGAAGGAATCAATCGTTTAATTCCTCTAGGAAGACCTAGAGACATTGAGGAGGCTTTGAAAATGAGCTGTTTTGGGTTTGCAATGAGTAGCGTTAGAGATCATGAGATCGATCTCTTATTTAGCTTAAGAAGGATTGCAAGTAAAAGGGGGATTATTTTTGCGATTCATGCTGGAGAAATGAATTGCGAAGACGTAGAAAGGACTGTAGAACTAAAACCAGATCTAGTGGTTCATATGAATCGCTGCCCAGAAATGCTGAGGCATTTCATGGAGGAAGGGATTCCAATTGTTTCCTGCATAAGGTCAAATGCTTTTTTTGACCTTCTAAATCCCGCGGTTTACAGAACTCTTGCTTCGTATGAAAACTGGCTTTTGGGCACTGACAACGGTATGCTTTTTAATCCTTCAATGCTCGAAGAAATGCATTTCTCGGCTTTAATCGTAAAGAATGATTGGGCGATTTTCAGGGGAGCAGTGTATGGTTTTCGAATTTTCGAGAAAAAATTTAAGTTAAAGAAGAGCTACATCGTTTTTCACAGGAAATGGAATTTTAGGAATTCGAAGAATATACTTTCAACTCTTGTTAGAAGAGCTAGTTTATCGGATATAGAGGCAATAGTTGAACCTCCAGTATCTTGACTGTTTTGGCTAGGCAAGCATTCCGGTTTAGCTAAAGAGACTGATCACTTTAAGGATTGATTTCAAATACTTCAAAAGCTTTAGCATCCTAGAAAATTTTATATAGTCAATTATTGAAAAAATATATGCGAATAAAGCCTTTAATCCAAGCCAGGATTAGAGTTCCACTCAGTGTGGTGTTTTTTAATGCTAGTCCCAGCTATATGGTTTCTGGACCCGTTTATGTGTGGGTAATAGAAGGCGAGGAAAAAATAGTAGTTGACACAGGGATTGGCTTGCAGGCAAAGTATCCTTCGGAAGGAGGAGGGGAAAATGGCTTGAGAAAAGCGCTGGAGTCTGAAAAAATAAGACCGGAAGATGTGGAAAAACTTGTAATAACTCATCTTCATTTTGATCATGTTGGAAATGTTCATCTTTTCCATAATGCGAAAATATACGTACAGAAATTGGAGTGGAAATTTGCGAAGGACCCTATTCCGATATACAGGGATCTGTATGTCGAAGAGCATGTTTTGTCTCTTGAGCAAATGGATCTTTGTCTTGTGAAGGAAGAAGAGGAAATTTTGCCTGGAGTAAGATTGATACAGTTGCCAGGCCACACTCCCGGTTTGCAAGGCATTCTTGTCAGGGCAAAAAGCGGGGAGTATCTAATTTCTTCAGATCATTTTTATACATATCTTAATATCTTTCCGCCAAAGCAGGATTTGGTGCTTGAGAATGAAAGCGGCAAAGTAACTTTAACGGCTCAGAAAACACCATTTCTCCCTCCGGGAATACACGTTGACTTGTCAGATTGGTTTGAAAGTTGCTATAATGCTTTGAGATTTGCAAAGAAGTCGAGAATAATTCCGGGGCATGATCCGTCGCTTGAAGGAAGGACATTTGATTAACTTTTTTTAATCATAAGAGCGAAATATAGAGCGGAAGCTATCAGGGCCGAGAGTGCGCTTGCCGATATTGGAATCGAATAGGAAAGAAGTAGACCCGCATATAAGCATGAAAATGATATTAAGGAAGAAAAAATAAAGCTTTGCTTAACACTCCTTGCAAATTTTTTTCCTATTGCTGCGGGGGCAACAAATATTGCATAGGCCAAAATTGCCCCCACACTTCTGATCACTGATACAGCAGAAAGAGATATTATTAGAATTAGGATAAAGTCAAGAAATTTAACGTTAATTCCGGAAGCTTCGGATCCCTCCGGATCGAAAAGGTAGAACAGAAGTTTCTCGTAAAATATTCCAAAAAGGAGTAAAACCATTACAGCTGTTAAAATTAGATAAAATAGGTCTTTATCGGTGATCAGGTAAAGCTCTCCGAATAGAAATGACCAGATTTTGCCGGAAAGATTGCGTGTTAGGGATAGAAATGCAACAGCTAAAGCCATGGAAAGCGCAAAAGAAATGCTTACTCCGGTATCGACATCGTGAAATTTGGAAAAAACTGTTGCCATTGCCGAGAAGGCTATAGCAAAAGCCGCTGCAACTACAAAGTAGTCAACAGAGATACCTTGAGAAGAAAGAAAGAGAGAAAATGCCACTCCTGCCAAGGCTGAATGTGAAACGCTAGCGATTAAAAAGGAAGCCTTCCTGAAAACCGAAAGATTCCCTGAAATTGAGACAATAAGGGAAATCAGGAAAATAGCGATGAAACTATCCATGCTGATCACCATAGAGAGGATGAGCTAATCCCTCCTCGCAAATGACTATGGGTATTTCAGCTTTGTAAGCCTTGAGGAGGTTTTCTCTGTTAAATACCTCGTTAGGTTTTCCAAAAGCTATTAGCTCTCTGTTGAGTAGCATTACTCTGTCAACCGCATGAAGCACTGGGTTCACGTTGTGGACTACGGTTATAACTGTTGCATCTATTTTTTCTAGCATTTCCACGATCTTTTCTTGACTTAAAATATCCACTCCGTTGAATGGTTCGTCGAGAAGTATAATTCGTGGCTTCTTCGCTAATGCCCTTGCAATCAAAACCCTCTGTTGCAGTCCCCCGCTCAGTTCTCGGAAGAGAGTATTCATTTTATCCTTTATACCCAATTCCTCCACTATCCCTTCCTCAAAATTCTTTGAACTCATTTTAATTACCTCGGCAACTGTTATTGGCAAGTCTATGGAAATTGAACTTCTCTGAGGTACATAGGAGATGAATCTTAGAACTTCTTTGTCCTTTCTCGGATCTTTTCCGAGAACTCTTATTTCTCCATCGGCTTTTAGGATCCCAATGATACACTTTAGTAAAGTTGTCTTTCCGGCCCCGTTCGGGCCTAAAACAGCTACAAATTCTCCTTCTTTAATTTCAAAACTCAAGTTCTCAAGTGCGATCTTATTCCCGTATGAAAATCTTAGATTTTTCGCCACAATCGCCATAGGACAACAATAACGAGAGCTTCAATAAGGGCTAGACTTCCCAAGACGCCTAGGGCTAAAGAAACGGCACTTCCTTCATTTTTGAACTCCGGATTTGAAAGCTTTGCAGCATTTGATATTAGCTTCGAGCTGTATCTGATTTCTGTCATTACGTCAATAGCGGAAAAACCGCAATTCAATTCCCTTGCTATCTCCCTACCGATATCTTCGAGCTTTGTCCCTTTCTGGTATTCGGCTATTACAACTATGCAGTTACCCTTTTTCTTTGGTATATCCGCTAGACTTGGAGGTACTTCTTCGGGAAAGACGAATGAGGTATTGAGCTTCAAAGCTGCGACAGCGTAGGCTGTGTGCGGATCCATGGCTATGAAATCGTAATGTTTAACGGTTCTGACAATGGATTCAGCATCGGTCTGAGCTTTTCTAACTTCTTCTACGAATCTTTCAAATCTCGTTTTGTAAAATTCTTCTTTTTCCGGTTGAATCTCAATGAGCTTGTCTTTCACTTTTTCTGCAATCTTAATGGCGTTTTCCGGATAGAGCCAGTATGCATGATAGTTTTTTCCTATACCGGGAAAGCTTAGGATCGTAGCATTGTAATCACTGAAATCCAAACTATTTTTGCAAAACCTCTTTATTTCAGTTTCGAAGCTTATTATTTCTGAATTTGCCAGAATACATAAGTCAGATCTCGCCACTTTCTCGAAATCTTCACGGCTGGGCGAGTATAGGTGAGGGTCAGCATTTGCTGGGAGAACGAATTCAACTTCCCCTTCATATATCTCCCCAACAATCGGTTTTAGGTCTGGAATGGAAACGACGACTCCAGCTTCGGCCAAGTATATGATCAGAAGGAGGGTATAGGCTTTCCACATGGACAGGTCACTCTTTTTCCGTATTTCGTTTCTATGAATTTCTCGAGTTCCTCTCCAAGTTCTAGGTCTATTTTTGACGCCTCAGCGCATATCAACTCTTTTTTAACCCCCAAATCCTCAAGCATACATTCGAGAAGTCTATGCCTCCTTATCAATCTTCTTCCCTCCTTCAGGCCTGCCTCGTTTAGAATTAAACCCTTCCTCTCAATATAAATCCCATAACCCAGTTCTGAAATTTTTATTAGGATCTTTTGGGCAGTTGACTTTGGTATCTCAAGCTTTTTGGCCAGATCGCTGGGGCCCACAACATATTCCCCATTTTCCCAAGCTGTGAACAATGTTTTTATTATCAACTTTGTTTCCATGGTGAACATAGTCCACAGCTTAAAAATATTTTGAAAAAGGATTTTATCCGCGAGACTTAGCTTTGCCAATGCCAGTTATCACGATGAACTGGGAAGAACTTGAAAAACTCGTTGGAGCAAACAGGGCGCTCATTCTTGAGAGACTTCCCATGCTCGGTTGCGACATAGAGAGATATGACAATGAAACAATTTCTGTAGAATTCTTTCCGAACAGACCCGATCTTTATAGTATAGAAGGCGTTGCGAGGGCACTCAGAGGTTTTCTTGGAATAGAAACGGGGATTAGAAGATACGAGGTAAGAGAGAGGGGATGGAAGATATTTGTTGATAGAAGCGTTTTGCAGGTAAGACCTAGAATAACTGGATGTGTTGTTAGAAATTTGGAAATGAAAGACGAAGTTATTAGAAGCCTGATGGAGGTACAGGAGGATCTCCATTGGACTATCGGCAGAAATAGGCGTAGGATGGCTATAGGTGTTCATGACCTGAGCAAGGTTTATTTTCCCCTGAAATACACAGCTGTTGGCTCTGACTTTTCTTTCATTCCCCTTGATTCCGATAAGGAGATGAGCGTTTCACAGATACTCAGTGAACATCCGAAGGGCAGGGAGTTTGGGTTTATTTTGGAAGGAAAGGAAGTTTATCCGATGATTATAGACTCAAAAGGAGAAGCTATTTCATTTCCACCGATAATAAATGCGGAGAAGACCAGAGTTACCGAGAAAACTAAGGATTTGTTCATAGATGTAACAGGCTTTGATGAATACGTGGATAAGGCCTTGAACATTTTGGCTTGCATGCTCAGCGACAGGGGCGGAACTTTGGAAAGTGTGGAAATAATCTACCCAGAAAAAACTGAGAAATCACCGAACTTGTCTCCAAGAAAACTCAGGGTAAAGAAGAGCGAAATTTCATCACTTTTAGGTTTTGAACTCGCATCTAACGAGATAATTTCGGCTTTAGAAAAGATGAGGTTTTCCTGTGTCGAAGTGGGTGACGAATTTGAGATTTTGGTACCCCCTTATAGAGCCGACATAATGCACGAGTGGGATATAATTGAAGACATAGCGATTGGTTTTGGCTATGAAAGAATAAAACCTGAATACCCGAAAACGGCGACAATTGGCGAAGCTCATCCTTGGAATGAGATAAGGAATATAGTAAGGGAAATAATGCTCGGGTTGGGTTTCACGGAAGTTATAACCTTCACTCTATCCAGCGAGAAATACTATAAATACCTTGGAAAGGTTGCGAAACCTTGGGAAGACTACGTTCCCCTTATGCATCCGTTAACAACAGAGCATACAATAGTAAGAACGGAATTACTTTCAAAGCTCTTGGAAGTACTCGCATTCAATAGACACTGCGAACTTCCAATAAAAATATTCGAAGTCGGAGACGTTGTTATTGCTGGGAAGAATAGATTAAATCTTTGTTTTTGTATCATGAACTCAAAAACAACTTTTTCAGAGATAAGGAGTTATGTTCAAGCTTTCATGAGAGAAATAGATGTTGAATGGAAAACCGAAGAATCGGAAGATGGAGCTTTTATTATCGGAAGGCAGGCAAAAGTTATAGTGAATGGAAAAAGTGTAGGCGTCTTTGGAGAAGTCCATCCAAGAGTTCTTGAAAGCTTTGGAATAATCTACCCGGTGGTTGCTTTCGAGATAGATCTAACTCAAATCTTTGACTGCGGGGAGATTTTATGAAATATCTTTTGCTGATACCCGATGGAATGGCCGATTGGAGGGTGGAAAGACTAGGTAGAAAAACACCTTTGGAAGTTGCAGAGAAACCCAATATTGACTTCATTGCCAAGGAAGGGGCATGTGGGAAGGCTGAAACAGTTCCAAAGGGCTTTGAACCTGGAAGCGATGTAGCATGTCTGACTATTTTGGGAATTGATGTTAAGAAATACTATACTGGCAGAGGACCAATCGAAGCGATGGCAAAAGGCATAAATGCTAGAATGGTTTTTAGATGCAACCTTGTTAAGGCGAGCGATGTTATGCTAGATTATTCCGGCGGTAGAATAAGCGATGATGAGGCGAGAGATGTGATAAGGCATTTGAATTTGAAGAAGAAATATGATTTTATTGAGTTCCATGCTGGAAAGAGCTACAGAAATCTTTTGGTGATAAAAAAGGATTTTGAGAATGTAAAAACCTTCCCTCCTCATGATATCCAAGGTAAAAAGATAGCAGATTACTTGCCAAGAGGTGGCGAGCTCGCAAAAATACTCATCGATTTAATCGAGTGGTCAAAGAAGATTTTACCTGAGGTAACAGATAAAGCGAATATGATATGGCCTTGGGGAGGAGGAAAAATGCCGGAATTTCCAAAATTCAAAGAAATGCGGAATTTAAGGGGGGCAATGATTTCTGAAGTCGATTTACTTAAAGGTATGGCTAGGGGACTGGATTTGGAGTTCGTTGAAGTTGAGGGATTGACCGGGTATATAGATACAAATTACAAGGGGATCGTTAGACATGCACTAAAGTCCCTGAAAGAATTCGACTTTCTCGCAATACATACGGAAGGAATAGATGAAGTTAGTCACGAGGGGGATGTAGAGAAGAAGATTGAGGCAATAGAAATTTACGACGAAGAATTGGTTGGGAGAATTCTTGATAAAGCCGACTTGAGTGAACTGAAGATTATGATTATCCCAGATCATCCAACCCCAGTTGAGCTTAGAACCCATGTTGCTGAGAGTGTACCATTTGCAGTTTACGGGTTCGAAAGAGATAGCGTCAAGACTTTTTCTGAAATATCATGTATGGAAGGCAGATTTGGGCTGATGGACGGTATTAGACTGATGGATCTTTTTTTGAGGTGAATATATGGACTGGATTGAGAAGGAGAAAAATCTGATAGTTCCAGTTTACAAGAGAAAAGAAGTTATTTTTGAGCGGGGTGAAGGGTGTTATCTCTACGACATACACGGGAAAAGGTATCTAGATTTGGTCTCCGGAATAGCTTGTGTTGCAATAGGCCATTCTCATCCAGAATTTGTCGAGAAAGTTTACAGTCAGTTAAAGAAGCTCGTACAAGTCTCGAATCTCTATTACACGATTCCGCAAATAATTTTAGCTGAAAAACTGAAAAAAATAACCGGAATGGACAAATTTTTTTTCTGCAATAGCGGAACTGAAGCAGTTGAAGCTTCTTTAAAATTTGCTAGAAAAGCAACCGGAAAAAAGAAATTTGTCGCATTCACCAATGGTTTCCACGGAAGAACGATGGGCGCCCTTTCAGTAACTTATAAAGAAAAGTTCAGAAAGCCCTTTGAACCTCTTGTTCAACCGGTGGAGTTTGCCAAGTTTAACGATGCTTCAGATCTTGAGAAAAAAGTTGACGAGAATACGGCTGCGGTAATTCTGGAGCTGATTCAGGGGGAGGCAGGTGTTTATCCTGCAAGTGAAGAATTCGTAAAGACAATCTTTGAGCTCAAGGAGGAATATGGTTATCTCGTTATAGTAGATGAAGTCCAAACCGGATTTGGTAGAACCGGAAAATGGTTTGCAAAGGAGCACTATGGTGTTGAGCCAGATATAATAGCAATGGCTAAGGCAATGGGTTCTGGATTTCCAATTGGGTGCTCGGCTGTTACAGGAGAAGTTGCTGAGAAACTAGAAAAAGGTGATCACGGGTCGACTTTTGGCGGTAATCCTTTAGCCTGCGCGGCGAGTATAGCAACTATCGAGATTATAGAAAAGTACAAACTTGTGGAGAATTCTGAAAAAATGGGGAAATACTTTATGGAAAGGCTGAGGGAGATGTTTAGTGAGGTCAGAGGGAAAGGTTTGATGATAGGTGTAAAGGTTCCGAATGCGGAGGAGATAGTGAAGAAAGGGCTTGAGCAGGGGGTTGTTCTTAATGCTACTTCTGAGGACAATCTCAGACTCGTTCCCCCGTTGATAATCAGAAAAGAGGACATAGATCTTGCGGTCGAAGTTCTCGCAAAGATCTTGCGGTAGTTTAATATTCGGTTCAATGATCACAAAGCTTTAAATATCCTGAAATAAATAATAAAGCTAGCACCTAGAATTAACTGAAGATAAATAGGGGGCCGTGGGGTAGCCTGGTATATCCTTTCGGCTTCGGGAGCCGGAGACCCGAGTTCAAATCTCGGCGGCCCCATTTTTTTAACGAAGAGCATTTAATTAAGCGATGTCTAAGCTAGTAATATGAAGCAGATGACATCCTTTGATATAAAAGCCTGTATCGCAGAACTTCAGAAACTCGTGGGAGGTAAAGTCGAAAAGATTTATCATTATCCTCCAGATGAAATTAGGATTAGAATTTATGCCGGTGATAAATACGACTTAATAATCGAAGCTGGTAGGAGAATTCACCTCACAAAGTTTCCAAAAGAGAGCCCGAAGTTTCCTACCCCTTTTGCGATGCTCTTAAGAAAACATTTGGAGGGTAAAAGAATAAGAGAAATAAAACAGCGGGATTTCGATAGAGTTGTTATAGTAGACTTTGGAGAAAAGAAAATCGTTGCAGAGCTTTTCTCTAAAGGCAATATAATTTTGATGGAAGGAGAAAAGGTGATAATGCCTTTGAGGGAAATAAAGAAGATCACAACAGAGAGAAAAGTTGATGAAAACAGAGAATTGGTCAGATATCTAGCTAATTCTGGTTTTGGAGGTCTTTATGCCGAGGAAATTTGTCTTAGATCTGGAATAGATAAGAAGAAGAAATTCTCTGAGCTAAACGAAGAGGAAAAAAAGATTTTAAACGAAGTTATTGAAGGGTTGCTTAACTTTGAACCAAAACCCCAAATAATAATAAAGGATTCGAAATTCATAGACGTAGTCCCGATGGATCTGCTTTTCTACAAAGACTTTGAAAAGAAATACTTCAAAACTTTCAACGAAGCCCTCGATGAATTTTATTCTAGAATTGCGATTGATGAGCAGAAAGAGAGTGAGGAAGTTGAAAAGATCAGGAAAAGGCTCGCCGTCCAAGAAGAAACCTTGAAAAATTATGAAGCAGAAATGAGAGAGTACAGAGAAATAGCTGATGTGATATATTCCAATTACGAGAAAATTAACGAAATTATAGAAAAACTCAGGAGAAGGGAAAAAGCTGAAAATGTTTTGAGTTATGATGAAGTTAAGAGAGTGGCTAAGATCAGACTTGATGGTAAAGAATTTGAGATAAACATTGATAGAGGAGTTCCCGGTAGCGCGGAGATTTATTATGAAAAGGCTAAAAAAATGAAGGAGAAAATCGAGGGATTAAAGTTTGCAATCCAAAAAACCTTGGAGGAACTAGAAAAAGAAAAAAATAAGCCAAAAATATTGGGTTTTAGAGTTACTAGAAAGAGGGAATGGTTTGAAGAATACAGATGGGTCATAACTTCTGACGGCTTTTTAGCTATTGGTGGAAGAAATGCAAGGATGAACATGGAAATAGTTTCGAAGTATTTAGAAAATAGAGATTTGTTCTTCCACACGCAAACACCGGGAGCTCCAGCTGTAATTTTGAAATTGGGGCAGGAAGCTCCGGAAAGTAGTTTAGTAGAGGCAGCAGAATTTGCTGCTATATATTCCTCCCTTTGGAAGGAGGGCAAACATTCTGCAGAAGTATACTATGTAAGACCAGAGCAGGTTCTTAGGTCGGCAAAAGCTGGTGAATATTTGCCAAAAGGAAGCTTTTACATAGTTGGAGATAGAAATTACATTACTGTAGAACTTAGATGCGCAATTGGGGTTGAACTTGAGAAGATGAGACTGATTGGCGGTCCTGTAAGCGCTGTAAAGAAATGGGCAGATTATTACGTGGAACTCGAGATAGGGGATGTGAAGCAGGAGGAACTTAGCTTGGAAATTGCGAGAATTTTAGCCGAGAAGGCTGGGGAGAATTCATACATCGTTAAAACAATTGCCAAACCGGATGAAATAATGAAATTTTTGCCTCCCGGCAAATCTAGGATAGTATGATTCTCGATTTCCCTTCTACCGAAAAGTCAAGGGAGCTAGCAAAAAAATACGGTTATGATGAGTTTATAATGAGAAGATGGCTGAAATTCTTTGGTGAGAATGCTGAAAAAATAGCTGAAGCGTTCGAGAGAGGACTACCCAAGTATATAAGAGTAAACACAATTAAAATATCTGAAGAAGAACTGCTAAATCGGCTCGAAAGCAGGGGATTTAAGCTGAAAAAAACAGAGGTACCTTATTGTTATGAAGTGGTCGAGGAGGAATATTCAATTGGTGCAACACCGGAGTATTTGATGGGATACTATTATATCATGGACAAGAGTTCTTGCATTCCTCCTTTAGCGCTCAATCCCAAACCGAACGAACTGGTCATCGACTTCTGTGCGTCTCCTGGAGGGAAAACCACATTTATGGCTATGCTGATGAGGAACGAGGGATTGATAATCGCAATAGAGCCGCAAAAAGAGAGATTGCAGGCTTTAATAGATAACGTAAACAGAATGGGGGCGATGAACGTTGCGATTATGAATATTGATGCTAGGAGCTTCCCAAGATACGGTATAAAGGCCGATAAGATTCTCCTTGATGCCCCTTGCACGGGTGAGGGGATAATTTTTAAAGATCCAACGAGGAAGACAGATAGAGGTGTTAGAGATATCGTTTTTTGCTCAAATTTACAAAAAGAACTAATAATTGCAGCTTTTGACTGTTTGAAACCAGGAGGAATCTTGGTTTATTCAACTTGTTCACTTACTCCAGAAGAAAATGAATTTGTAATCGAGTATTTGCTTTCGAGGAGAAAAGCAAGACTCCTAGAAATAGAATATGGAGAAAAAGCTCTAAATCTTACAAAAATTGACGTAAGCAAGGCTAGGAGACTTTATCCCCACATTCACCGCTGTGCCGGTTTCTTTGTAGCTAAATTAATCAGAGAAGAATAAAAAGCGCAAGTATAATATAATGTTTTGGGCAATGTTACTTATGAAAATTGGCGAAGTTATGACTAAAAACGTTGTTATGGTTGATTATGCAACAAAGGTTAGAGAAATTTGCAGGATAATTCAAAAAAAGAATCGGGATCTGGAAGTAGGGCTCCTTCCCAGTTGCGAAGCCTGTGAGTCTAAAAAATGGTGGGTGATGTACGATTTTAGATAAAAATTTTGAAACAATTATTTTTAAGGATAAGCTTGGAAGAGAGATTAAAATAAGGGCCTATAAACCGGAAGACATGGAAAAACTCGTGAACATGTATTTGAACTATGAGCCTGAAGATCGATCTCTTGGACTTCCGCCGGTTGGTAGGTTTGCGATAGAAACTTGGCTCAGATATCTCGAGCAAAAAGGTTTTTCGATTGTTGCAGAACATAATGGAAATATTGTTGGTCACCTAGCAATAGTAGAAGATGAAAGTAATAAAGGTGTCGTCGATTTGGCAATTTACCTTACTAGGAGCTACCAGAATCAGGGAATAGGGACCGAAATGGTCAAAGCGATAGTGGAGTACTGTAAGAGAGTATGTTATAAGAAGATAAGCTTGGTTACTGACCGACTTAATTGGAGGGCTATAAGGGTTTATAAAAAATGCGGTTTTAAAACTGTCTTGGCGGGCTATGAGTTATATATGGAGCTACCTTTAAAGCCCGAAGCTTCTGAATAGTCTTTCCAAGTTTACGTTTTCCTCAATTAGTTTTCTCATCCTCCTTATTTTCTCCCCCCTCAGTCTTATTTTTCCGAAGTTTTCATGAATTTTTGCCATTGTAGTTGCAGTATCTGTCTTTGAAAGAATGATTGGAACTCCGTTTTTATCGGCCAAAGCCAAAATCATGGCGGAGGGTTCCAAGTTACCAGTCGCAATTACGCACTTTGCTCCACTTTGAATTGCTAGGTTTATGATCTCATCTCTATCCCCGCCAACTACTAGAGCATAGTTTCTCGCCCGTCGCAGTTGTTGAGATGCTGACTCGCTTCTCATTGCACCTACTATTACCTGTTCTATATCCTCATCCTTCTCCGATTTTACTAGAAACTCTCCATCTATGGCTTTGGCTATTTCTGAAACCTTTAAACTCATGAGGAATGGATCTTTTGGAATTATACCTAGAATCTCAAGATCGAACTTTTTAAAAACGTTCTCGGCCAAGGCTTTGATATAGGACTTTTTATAACCCGAAACTTGGTTCAGAATGACGTCATGAAGCCTTTCATCAAAGAGTTTTTTTGCAATGAGGATTTTGTCTATCACAAAATCGTTGGAATATTTTGCAACCATTAAAACCTTTGAGTCGAGTAGCTCTGCCAATTCGATATCGCAGATTCCAAGCGATGTTCCGGTTTGATAGTCTTGGGATCCTTCAATGATAACAACATCTTTTTTAAGTTTTGAAAAAGCGTCGAGTATTTCTTTCTTCAATCTGAGGGGATCTTCTGAAACAGCGAAATCGATGTATGGTTTATCTAGAAGTATTGGGCAAGAGACTTCTATATTTAGATCATTCTTTATGAAATGAACGTCTTCGTCACAAGTTTCATCTTTCAGCTTAAGCGGATTTAGGCCAAATGGCTTGAAATAACCGACTTCGTACCCCCTTTCTTTTAAGATCATCATAAGGGAAATCGCAACACCGCTTTTTCCGGAATAGCTTTCCGTTGAAGATACAAATATTTTCTTCATTCTCACACCTCCAAAAACATTCTAAAGTCGATGGCAACACAACCTTTTTCAAAAACTTTCAGTGGATTTATTTCCATTTCAAGAACTGGATAATCCATCCCCAGTTGGGTGAATCTCAAAATAGTTTCCGCAATTGCATCTATATCCACGCCTTTTTCACCTCTTACACCTTTTAGGAGTTGGTAGGATTTAACCTTTTTTATCATATCATAGGCATCATCCCAGCTCAACGGTGCAATCTTGAAAGACACGTCCTTGAAAACCTCGACATAAATACCACCAAGACCGAACATCACAACTTTACCGAATTGTGGGTCTTTCTTTAATCCTATTATCACCTCTCTCCCTCCTGAGATCATTTTCTGAACCATAACGCCTTCTATTCTTGCTTCAGGCATTAGACTTTCAACCCTTGAAACTATATCATAGAAGCTCCTTTTTATGTTCTCTCTAGTAACGTTGAGTTTTATAGCGCCTATATCACTTTTGTGGACTATATCTGGCGAAACTATTTTCAAGACGACCGGATAACCTATTCTATCAGCTATTTCTAGCGCCTCTTCAGCATTCCTAGCAATTCCGAAGGGAGCAATCTTTATTCCATAGCAGTCCAGAAGCTCCATACCCTCAATACCGACAAACTTTTTCTTTATTTTCTCAAAAACTTCTCTTGATTTCTCGGAAACATCAAACTTCGGAACCTCTCTCTTTTCGAAACTCATTTTTGAATATTTTTCGACAGAAGACATCACCCTCACAGCCCTTGAAGGATCAAAAAAGTTTGGAATTCCGTTCTCTATTAATCTGTCCTCATTTTTGCTATCCAATCCCATAAAGCAACAGAAAATAGGTTTTTTTACCTTTAAAACTTCATCTACAACTCTTTCAAAATCTATTTGTGCAGTCGGAGCCAGAATGGAGATAATAGAGTTCACGTTAGGGTCTTCGGATAAAATTTTTAGTGTCTTTATGAACCTTTCAGTATCGGCATCGCCGAGAACATCAACAGGGTTATAGAAGTTTGCAGAAGGTGGGAGAAGCTCTTTTAGAGCTTTTATGGTTTCGATACCAAAATTTGACATCTCAAGACCATATATTTCGACAGCGTCCGAGGCCATAACTCCAGGTCCTCCAGAGTTTGTAATTATTGCAACCTTTCCGATCTTCCTGTATTTTGATAAGGCGAACGAGAAATCAAAGAGCTCTTCGGCGTTTTCGGCAGTTACAATTCCACATTGCTCAAATGCCGTCTTATATACCTCGTAACTCCCGGCAAGACTACCGGTGTGACTTGAAGCAGCTCTAGCCCCACTTTCAGTTTTTCCAGCCTTTAGTACAACTATCGGTTTATCCTTTCCTACTTTTTTCGAAACCTCCATAAACCTCTTGCCGTTTTTAACGCCCTCAATGTAAAGCATGATCACGTCCGTTCTATCATCTTCAGCAAAATATTCTAGGAAGTCTGCCTCATCTAGTATAGCTTTATTGCCCATGCTGACTATTTTGCTGAATCCAAACTTGGTTTTTTGAGCCCAAAGGGTTACTGCAAGAATAAAGGCGCCTGATTGGCTTAGGAATGCAATTCTCCCTTTTCTCGGCATGAATGGACTGAATGTTGCATTCAGATTTATTTCAGGGTTCATCACTCCAAGGCAATTCGGTCCAAGGAGTTTTATATTATATTTTTTTGCAACTTCTATCAATTTCTCTTCTAACCTTGCACCTTCAACTCCAGTTTCTTTGAAGCCTGCTGAGATAACAATAATGTTTTTTATTCCCCTTCTTCCACACTCGTCAACAACGTCTGCTACTGTTCGGGCTGGTATGGCGATTATAGCCAGATCAACTGTCTCTGGAAGAGAAGAAACTGAGGGATAACATTCAACTCCCTCTATCTCGGAATATTTTGGATTAACGGCGTATAGACTTCCTTTGAAGGCTTTTAAATTTTTGAGTATTTCATTGCCCACTGAACCTTTTTTTGCGGAAGCTCCAACGACCGCGACTTTTTCAGGATAAAAAAATGCTTTCATCAATTCGAGGCTCTTTTGGTGGATTAAAACTTTGCTATTTCAGAATTTGACTTCCATTTTTACAAGAAAAAAATTTTATCTTGCCAAATTTTTTCGTATTATGGAGATTGTTGTACCGGAGAAGGTTCTCTTCGAGACAAATGTTTATACTGTCGAAAATGATTTGAAAGCAAAAAAAGGCAGGGTGAGGATAACTGAAGAGCGAATTTTATTTGAGAGTTCGGAGGAAGTGAAAATAACCCACGTATCGGCGATAAAAAACTTAAAAATACAGAAAGATAACAAAGTTGGCTACCTATTATCCGGAATGATATTGCTTGCCGCATCATCTCTCCTACTCTCATTCGTTCCGAGGATTGATTCTTTTCTCTCAGCCATGATATTTTTTGTTTTACCAGTTGCGATGCTTGGAATCTCGTTTCTGCTCATCTACTGGTGGAAGCTTACTAGATCTTACTTTTTGGCAATAACCGTAGATTATGGGAGGGAGTTTAGGATAAGGAGTAAGAGCTTTGAAGATCTCCTGGAAATCGCAAATGCTGTTGAGCTTGTTAGAATTGGGGCAGTTAAAAAACTAACTCAAAAAAAGAACGGGGAGGCTAAAACCTTAAGCTATCTATAAAGGCTAACCTTTTCGGAATTGGTGGATGTGTAGAGAGAAATTCTTCGATTGGAGACACTTTCTCTCTTTTTAGTCTTTCAATATCGGCTCTCGTAACAAACGGGCTCGCTATCGTGTTGACGAGCGCATAAATGAATAGAGCCTTCAGTTTGCTCTCAGCCAATACCTCACTTGCGGAGGGATAGCGGTGATAGAAGAAGTGAATCTTTGCAAGACTTCTCTGCATGGAGTCCTTGCTAGTTGCCTTGACACCTTCAGTATCTGCAAAGTACTCCCTTAGCCTGCTGAACGCCAAAACAAGAACTTGAATGACAAAGGATACGACCACAGCTGCGATGCCTAATATCGCAAGCTGAGCTCCCCTATTCTCGTTGCGTGAAGAGGAAGCGGAGTGAATGAGCATGTAGCCCAAGTAAAAGATAATAGAGGGTAGAATCCCCAGGAAAAGCATGAATAGATTGTCTCTGTGTTTGTGATGCCCTATCTCATGCCCGACAACGGCTTCAATTTCATCCCTTGAGAGCATGTTCAAAAGCGAATCCGAGACGGCAACGTATTTCCCTGTGAGTATGTTTCCATATGCGAACGCATTTGGAGGACTGCTGACAACAACGGCCTTTGGAGCTTTTACTCCAAGTCTAGATGCAACTTTGTTTACGATCTCCTGCAATTCGGTGCTAGGCCTTGCTCCATAGCTGATGTTGATCATGTAGGGGGATATAAAGTAGATTATAAGGTTCACGAGAACTACGAACATCACTAGAGCTAGGATGTCTACTGTAATGTTTGCAAAGCTTATTATGGCGTAGATGATTCCTGCAGACACACCCACAATCAGCAGTAGTAGCAGTATCATTGATGTGTACAATGAAAAAACTCCAGCAACTCTCCCAGCTACTTTTGGTGCTACTGTACCTGCCAATAGGAACATTACTGCGTATCCGAGGATAGCTAATACCAGATATAGCGGATCGAAGATTAGGAGCATAAAAAAAGTTGATTACTGGGCTTAAAAAATTTATGTTGGCTGAATTTTGATAATGTGCGTATGTATTTGATATTTGATACTAATTTGCTTGAGAGGATTCAAGTGTAGACTTTACAACTGAAAAACCTCGGAGATGAGAAAAGTTTAAATAAATATATCACCTCTAAAAACCAGGGGTAACTTCAGTCCTATGCGCAGGAGGGAAAAGGCTAGCTGTGATTTACAGGATCATGCTATCGATAGATTGGCTTTATCGTTCGCCTCGAAAGCAACGAAATCTGCTGATGGGATCTGATTCAGGTTAACAGAGAGCCCCGTGGGGTAGTGGTCAATCCTGCGGGACTCTGGATCCCGCGACGCCGGTTCGAATCCGGCCGGGGCTATTATTTTTTGGTTTCTTTTCTTTGATTTCTTCTTGAAGTGTTTTGGCTTTTGAATGAAAAAAACTAATAAACAGCTTTTGATGTCAAACGTTTAGCTTGTGGGCTGAGAGAGTTGTAGAATATATCATCCGAAGGCAGAACGAAGATGGCGGTTATACATTTTGCCAAGGTACGGAATCAAATGCTCAAGATACTTATTATGGCTTAAGCATTTTGGAGATGCTTGGAGCTCGATTACCTAATGTTGAAAAAACTATAAAATGGCTGGAGAATTTTGTTCCGGAGGGGCTCTATCAGTATTATTACGTGGTCAAAGCTCTTCAGATCTGCAAAAGGGAACCAGACAAAAAACTTCTTAGGGATTTCATCCTCTCTCTACCAGCTACTAGAGGCGAGCTCAGAATCGAGGACATTTATTTCGAAGTCCCTTCAGAGTTTCTCTCTATATTCATGCTCACGGAGCTTGTAAGGATAGCTGGAATTGAGATCGACTGTAAAAGAACTGCAAATTGGTTGCTGAGTTTTAAAAACGACGATGGGGGTTTTAGTATGCGTGGTCGTTCGAATTTAAATTCAACTTATTATGCTGTTGCCTCATTGTACAATTTGGGTTATCAGGTTAATTCGCTTAGGGAAACCGTTGAATACGTACGCGAATGTGAAAAGCCTTATGGAGGTTTCACGTCTGTACCTGAGGGTACTAGACCCTATATGGAGCACGTGTACTATGGTGTGTCAACGCTCGCTTTATTAGGGGAACGTTTAAGATATCCAAAACAAACAGTCGAATTTGTTCTGAGATGTCAAAATTCGAATGGAGGATTTTCCAGATCGGAAATCGGTATATCAACATTTGAAGATACCTTCTATGCTGTGAGTGTGTTGAAAAAGGTAGGGTTAGAAACTGCTTCTTTCTAGTGTAAAGTTTTATAGAAAATAGGGATGTCATAGCAGTGAAGTATATTCTCAAACGCTTTTTCTAGTGTTTTTGACTAACTTTTAGTTCTCTTCCATTTCTTTTAGTATCTTGAGAACTTGATCTTTGAGCTCAGGGAAGTTCGTTTTTAATAGTCACCCAAACTAGCTCCAGGTCACGCCAAAGTACTCGTGAATCAATTTATCCCTCATATCAGCAATTTCTCTCCAGGGAACTTCGCGGTACTTTGCCCTCAATTCTCTGCTCAAATTCTTCGTTGCCTCACCAATTATCTCAAGTCCTCTTAAGACTGCTACTGTTTCTCCACATTCTTAAAGAATTCTTCTTTAGTCAGACCTTCTACAAATTTCTCTATGTTAGAGATGGCATCCAAAATGTGTCTTAAGTATGCTCTATCTCTTCTCATAAATGACTCGCATCTCCTTTTTCACATCTTCTATTATGTAGGGGCTTAAGCTGCTGAAAATTCCAAGGTCAACCTTTCTTTTAAATACCTTTCTCAGCTCATTCTCTATCCTAACCAAATCCAAGAGGCTTTTTTCGCTGTTTCGCTCAAATTCGATGGCTATATCTATGTCGCTCTTCCTGTTCTGCTCCCCTCTGACGAAAGAGCCAAAAATTGCCATGAACACTATATCGTTCTTCCTACAGATTTCAGCCAGCTCCTCCTCCAAGCCCTTTCTCCTTAGCTTCTCTGGCAAATTTTGAATCTCAATTTTAACACTCATGCCTTATTGTTAGACGGCTCCTTTAATTTAAGCCTTTTTCCTCATAAAATTTTCCGAGACTTGGAATTGTTATACTCTGTCTATTTTAGTAAAAACTCTTTTAATTCTTTGGTAATAACCCTTTAGAGGGATTGCTGCGATGCATAGGTTATTATATGACTAATAAGATCCTTATACGCCATACCTTTCTTTAAAGCTAAAAGCCTGAGGAGGGTGCTACTTTTATGTAAGTTCACTTTCTCAATCTTAGCTTGTTTTGCTTCTTCAACAAGTTCTTCCAATGTTTCTCCGACCCATTTTTCTTAGATTTTCATCTGTTTCTATTAATTTTTTCTATTAATTTTAAGCAGTAATCTTCCATTTCGAATTGTTTTATGCCAATCTGTTTTAGCCTTTAATCATTATAAAGCCCCAAGAGAAGCAAGGTTATTCTCAGGCCCCTCTCTACTTTGAGAGTGCCCTTCTTTTGCTCCCGGATATGGTAACCTTTTTAATACCTCAATTAAACTTTGAGTTAAAACTTCCTAAGCTTTGTGCATCATAGTCTATTGCTACTATCACTCCTTCTTTGTTGAGAGCAAAAGGTTGCCGCAACATGCTTTGAAAGATTCTTGCCTGCTTACAACATTCTCATAACCCCGAGTCCTGAAAAGGGATAGGTAACTGGCCGAAGACCCGGCCTGGGGATTGAACCCCAAACGTCGCCCTTTAGAGCGGGGAAGAGGTCAGAACTGCAAAGATAGTAGGAGAATAGTTCAGCGAATCAAAAACTTTTTGCCAAAAATATTTAAATGATGGGGATAGATGCCATTAATTCCGTAAATCTCCTAACAGCTGCCATGTTTCTCATCATGTATGCTAGATCACCTTGGAGTTTTAACTTGCCTCCCACTATGAGAGTTATAGCATCTGCTTTTCCGGATACCAGCTGTTTGAATACGGCATACGGCCCAGAGAGCTTAAATCTTGCATTTGCTTTCTCACTTGGTGTAACTACAAGTAGATTTCTTAGTTGTCCATGCCAGAAGTCCATCCACATGTAAAGAGCTGCACCACTAACTTCCTCAGGCTTTATCCCAGCAACTTTTTTGGCTATCACGTTGAAGTCAAGTTTGGAGAAATCATCGTTTATATCAAGTCCAAGCTTATTTAAAAATCTCTCTTCGGCTTTTCCCTTGAATTCAGCTCTTTTTTCCTTTGGTATTGTGTTCAGCATTTCAAGAAATCCCTTTAGCTTCTCTACATTTTGGAAATCCTTTAGAGCTTCCGAATCCAATTGCACAGATACCAAATAGTCCCCCTCCCAATTTGCTGCGACCTTTTTGTATTGCTCGTCGCTATTTACTTTTTTCAACAACTCACTCATCCACTCTTTGGAAGGGAAAACGACTGCCATTTCTAATCACCTCATTTTTTAATTAATTAATTTTAGGCCCCATTAACTGTGGGCTATCCAGCATTTAAAGGCGAAGCTTCCGGCGTTAAGGGGCTTACGCTCCCCCGTTCCTTCCATTTAGGGTATGGCCTCTACTTGGCCAACATGCCCGTATTTGCAATTTACATGTTTATTTATTTAAGCTTTTCTCATCCACCAGTCCTGAAGAGCAAGTTTTCGGTTATAAAAGTCGCTCACTTAAAATTCTGACTGAACTTCACTCATACTGAAAACTGGGCCATCTTTGCAGACTCGCAGTCCGTTTTTAAGAACACAAGATCCGCAAATGCCAATTCCGCATCTAATATACTTCTCTAATGAAAATTGGATCGTATTCGGTTTTAATCTTCTCTCAAAAATTCTATAAAGCTTTTTCAATAACTCACTTTTTCCACAGCAATATATTGCGGAGTACTTTTCTAGCATCTCTTGCTCGACTAAGTCTACAACTGTCCCCTTAAATCCGAAACTACCATCCTCAGTCGCATAGCTGGCGTTCTCAAAGTCTCTCCAGATAAGCTCATCCACACTCTTAGCTCCGTATATCACTCGCACCTTGTAATTGTTATTCAAAAGTTTCATGTACAGAAACCTTAGCGGTGCCATTCCTATGCCCCCGGCGATGATAAGTGCGTTATCTTTGAGCCGGAAAGCCTTCCCAAATGCACCTCTGACCCCGATCCACTCACCGGCTTTGATCTCAACTAATGCCCTAGTGGTCTCTCCTACAGCTTTCACGGTGAAAGTTTTCTCGGAGGAGAAGCTAAGGGGTATTTCCTCGTATCCTGGGACGTAAACCATTGCAAACTGCCCTGGAAGCGCATTGAAATTCGCGTTTATGTGTATAGTTGCTATATCTTTACTGTGTTTTTCCACCTTTACAACTTTCACTAGCATGCACTTTCATCATTACTTGGATTATAAAACATTTTGCAATTTAATTTATAATTCAATTAATTAAAATTTAATTTTAAATTAAAAAATTGAATTTTTAAATTTTTTTTAATTTTTTAAAAGATATAGTCTAAATTGATATGTAAAAATGATTTTTAATTTTAAGCTCTAATGTATTTATTACAGTATTTTTGTAATAAATTGATTTAGGTTATCCTAAAATCCTCGGATTCAGCGATTCGTTTATTCCAAAAATTATAGGAATAAGGCCACTTTCGCGAATTTACCCAGGGTTAACTGCAAAAAGTCATGGGGATCACGAGTTGAAGGGGGGCAATCCATTATCTTTGTTACAAAATATCTGGAATAAATTTTTAAGATAACTTAATTTTTAAATTAAAATATAATAGATTAGTTTATTAAATTAAATTTTCAAATAAAATAAAAGAAATAAATTCTATATTCTACTATTATTTTTTCTAGAATTTATTTTTAGTCATACAGTATATTTCGGTACTATTATGATATTTTTAAAATTTTTATTATAAAATTTAGAGTAGGAAGAGTTGGAAGTTTGATAAAAACTTGGGAGAAATTACGAAAACAGGAAGGGGGTCAGTTCAGAAAAAAGTGAGTGTCGAAAATAGAAGTAGAGTTCATTTTCTTATTACTGGAAAACTTCTGAGCCAATTCAGATCTGGAAGGTAAAGTTTTCTCAAATCCTTTAATCCAATTCTGAGCATTGCGAGCCTGCCAATACCTAGGCCCCAGGCAAGGACTTTTCCTTCAATGCCAAGAGGTTCCGTTACCTCTTTTCTGAAAACTCCTGCACCCCCCAGTTCTATCCATCCTAGGCCCTCCACGTAAACCTCAGGTTCGACGCTGGGTTCGGTGTAGGGGAAATATCCGGGTCTGAAACGAACGTTTTCAAAGCCCATTTTAGCGAAGAACGTTTTTAGCAAGCCTAGAAGGTGTTTGAATCCAATATCTTTATCTAAAACCACGCCTTCAAGCTGATCAAATTCTGGAAGGTGCGTTGCGTCTATACTCTCTCTCCTGTAGACTCTGTCTATACAGAAGGCTTTCTGAGGGGGTTTTGGATTTTTTGCAAGATATTTTATGGTTATTGCTGTGGTGTGCGTTCTCATGACAAGTTGCTTTGCCTTTTCTATGCTCCAGCTACCTCTCCAGCCGGTTGATCCTGTAATCCATCCATCTTCATGCGTTCTCTTGACTTTTTCGACGTTCTCGAAATCTATTTCCTCATATCGGTCTAGATAAAATGTGTCCTGCATGTCCCTTGCAGGATGGTCTTGTGGTTGGAAAAGGGCATCGAAATTCCAAAAGGCAAGCTGAACATAGTTCCCCTTTATTTCTTTGAAGCCCATGTCAAGAAATATTTTTCTGCACTCTTGGATTATTCTTTCATATGGATGACTTTTTCCGCCGTAGATTTCAGCTGATGGAACTTTTATATCGTATTTTGCAAATTCTTTTCCTTTCCAGGATCCGGTGGCGATAATCTCTTGGGTTAGGTCTCCAATAAGCTCTCTAACCTCAATTTCGGGTTTTTTCAGAACTACAAAACTGAGAACTTTTCTTTCTTCGGTTTCGATGAGCTTTCTTTTTTCAAGTATCTTTTTCATTTCTTCGCTTATTTCCTCCCCCCTTTCCACTGAACTTAATGCATTTTTCTCATCTAGACTCAATTTTCCAGTTGCTATCACTTTTCCATTTACTATTTCTACGGATTTCTTTCTTCTTAGCCATCCGATTGCAATTTCGAAGTCTTTTCCGAGCCTCTTCTTTAGCTCTTCGATTTCATTGACTTCGGAAAGCAAGTTAAAGAGTTTTTCTTCTGGAAAGCCTTGCAAGAGGTATTTTTTCCCTTCAGCAGTCAATTTTAAACTTTTCTTTGTAGTCTCGAAAACATCTGCAAAACCTTTTTCCTTGAGGAGATACACGGCTTTCATAACGGCATCTCTGTTCAAGCCGGTAATTTTTGAAAATTCCTCGATGCTGTAGACTTTTCCAATTTCAGCTTTTGCTAGTACTTCGGCTTCAATTCTCGAAAGCATACAATCAATTTGGAAAAACTTTTAAAGATTTCTTTTCAATTATTTAAGGTGATTTTATGGAGAGACTTGTCGAATTGGTAGAGAAGCTTAAAGGAGGGGAAATGAGAGCTGATGAACTCGTTGGAATGTGTCTGGAAAGAATAAGAGAGTTAAATCCAAAAATAAACGCATTTGTCACCCTGAATCCCAAGGCAATTGAAGAAGCAAAGGAGGCGAAAGATAAACCGTTGGGAGGTTTACCGATTGCTGTAAAAGATAATACAGACACAAAAGGTCTTAGGACGACTTATGGTTCAAAGTTACTGGAAAATTATATTCCAAAGGAAGATTCTGTACTTGTTGAAAGGCTTAAAAAAGCTGGAGCTATTATATTGGGTAAGACAAATCTTCCCGAATTCGGTCTAATAGCTTATACGGATAATGTTCTTTTTGGTGTCACTAGAAATCCTTGGGATCTTACAAAGACCGTTGGCGGTTCAAGCGGTGGAAGTGCGGCAGCGGTCGCTTCCGAAATGATTCCAGTTGCAACGGCAAACGATGGTGGGGGTAGTATAAGAATTCCAGCGAGCTTCTGCGGGCTTTATGGTCTGAAACCAACCTTTGGAAGAATCCCCTGGTATCCTTCTTTGCCTGTGTTCAATTCTTTAGTATGTGAAGGTTTTCTTACGAGATTCGTTGAAGACACAGCATTAATGCTTGATTTCGTGAAAGGGTGGGATTCTAGAGATATAAATTCGCTACCGGACGATGGAATAAGTTATTTTAAGGCCTTGGAAGAGCCAATTGACAACGTGAAAATAGCTTACTCCTCGGATCTCGGCTATGCCATAGTGGATCCTGAAGTTGAAGAAGTTGTGAGAAAAGCTGCATTCAGGCTCGAGAAATTTGGAGAAGTTGAAGAAGTGAAGATAAATGTTCCGTGTTTGGAGACCGAATTGACAATGAAAGTTGTCTTGGAATTTGTCTCCTTTATTTCCGATAAGCTCGATGAATGGAGGAAAGTTGCTTATCCGCCTTATTTATCCTTTTTGCCGATGGCTGAAGTTTTCAGTTATAGAGACTACATCAAAATAGAGGAAAAGAGGCTTGAACTATGGAGAGAGCTTAGAAAGGTTTTTGAACGTTATGATTTTTTGATAACACCAACTACTGCTGTAAAACCGTTTGAAATTGGAAAAATAGGCCCGGATGAGATTGCGGGGAAACCGACAACTCCGATAGGCTGGATGCCGTTCACGTATCCTTTTAACTTTACCGGACAACCTTCCGCTTCAATTCCGGCGGGCTTCAGCAAAGATGGGCTGCCTATAGGTATGCAGATAACCGGAAGGAAGTATGAGGATCTTAGAGTTCTCCAGATTTCAAAGGCATTTCAGGATATTTCGCCTTGGCAGAAAATAAAACCGAAGATCAAGTGAAGAGACGTAGAAATGGGTAAAAAAGCTTTATTTTCCAAGGCACCTCACAGTGCAATATTTTTTCTAAGTCTTTGTTGCTCAGAAATTTTGCGGCCTTTATAAACAGTTCCTCTCTTTCGGCAAATAGATCCCATAGTTTTCTGAAAAGATAAGCAGTCGAAAGTCTTTTTCCGAGATATTTTTTCCAGAGAAAATCGTATTCTTCAAGTTTTCCTCCGTCAAAAAAATTATTAACTACCTTCCCAGCTAAGTCACCGGCTATCATCGAGATTGGAATTCCACCTCCGGTATGGCTTATTATCATGCTTGCAGAATCCCCTGCGAAGATTACCTTTCCATGCACAGCTCTCTCAAATGGTCTGTCTATCGGAACAATTGCACCGACTTTGCTGATAATTTCCGCTTTTTTTAGGAATTGTGAGGAATAAGGGAAATCCTTTACAAACCTGTCAAGGACCTTGTGAATACTTTCATTTGAATATTTCTGCCTAAAACCGATTCCGACATTCGCAACTCCGTTTCCTTTGGGTATTATCCAAGCATAGGCCCCTGGACTTATAGCTTTTCCAAGAAACATGTATACTGTTTTTTCATCGCACTCAACGTTTCTCATAACATACTGTTTGGCAGAAGATATCTCGTAGCTCCAGAGATTAAGATCTTTTGCAATTCTTGAGTTTGCCCCATCGCATGCTATCAAAACCTTCGGGTTCTTCATTCCTCTGTTTGTTATTAGAGTGCCATTTTTATAACCTAGGATGACTTCTCTTTCAATTCTGTGTCCGCTTTCTGCAGCAATTGTTTGTATCATCTCATCTCTCCTGACAACGTGAAACTCAAAGTCGATTTCGTAACTTTTTCCGTTGGGTAAGAAAAATGAGATAGTATCGGTTCTGTTACTTTCGAATCTCTTCGGTAAATCAAAAAGGCTGTAGTCCTCCAAGTTTGGCAGAAGTCTTTTCATCTCCCTTTTTGTGGGTATAATTTCTCCGCACTTAACAGGATATCCGAGTTTTTCACGTTTGTCAATACCCAAGACTTCTAGTGATCTCGAAAGACTTCTCAGAGCAAAAGCGCCCGCAATACCAATTCCCGCGACTATAACATCCACAGTGGAAATGTGAGATAGTATTTTAAATTTTCTGGAAATCCATATAGTAGGTATCTATTTCATCATAACACTTTAGCAACTTCGCAACTTCAACCGCAATTATATGGGCACAGGGACTCCTGCTTTTCAGGTTTATCTGGAAATCAGGACATGTGCAAAAGAATTCCTCGACTATGTACTCTTCTCTGCCAACGACCACGAAGAAGTCTAGATATTTTTTTACCCTTCGTTGATAGATATAATGGAAAGCTTTCTCTCCTCTTTTTCCATAGTTCAGGAATAGGGCCTTGTAGAGTTCGTATCCAACCCCTTTCTTTGCTGCTTCGATTACCTCATTCTTCAGAAATTTGTGAGACATCGATCCTCGAAAGCTCTAAAGTTGTTGATATTGCATCGATTCCGTCTATCCAGCCAATTATCTCGCTATCGTCCGGTATGTTGAGCTCGGGAAGACTTTCTCCTTTGATAATTTTTGCGCCAGCTCGAGCAATCATGTCGAATGCTAAATCGAGATTTCCTTTTTTTTCACTCTCAATTGCATCTTTTATGAGCTCTTTTAGGTCTTTCTTGCTGAATTTTCCTTCGAGGAAGTATTCAAAGGATGCAAGTACAGCTTTAACGGATTCTTTTGTGAGGAAGAATAAATCTTCCTTCAGCTCAGAATTAAATTCAAAATTTTTATTGAATATATTTTTAATTTTTTTAATCTCGTTCAAAGCTTCCGTTTTCTTAATTTCCCTTCTCTTAACGGCGTTTATAATATTGAAGCAGGCGATGATTACATCTTCGAGCATTTGATCAAATACTAAAAGTGTTGTAGGATCCTCTTCGCTAACCTTTAGCTCGTTTATCTTATCCACCCAGTTCTGTAGCCTCCTCTCGCTGTAGAATTCCATGACCCCATTTGGTGCGAAAATATAAGTATTTTCAGTTTTTTGGTGTTTTTAGTTGAACCCAATCAGCAAATCCTGGAGTTCATTTTGAGTAATGAAAATGATGCGGGCCTAAGACTATGTTTTAACATGGGAAAGATCATTTTGGATCTTCTATTCCTTTTTCACTGACTCTAAAGACTACCTCTCCCTCGGGTAGATGCGGAGAATCAACAAGTCTAGCAATTCTCAAGTCTCCCTTGCTCTTCTTAAGATATACCCTATAAGTTGCTGTGTGCGCAACGATGTGCCCGCCCGCCGGTTTTGTTGGATCTCCAAAGGGTACGTCTGGTCTTGCCATGACCTGGTTCGTAACGACGACGGCTGCGTTGAAGAGCTCGCCAAACTTCATGAGGTCGTGCATATGTCTGTTTAGTTTTTGCTGTCTGTCGGCTAGGGTTCCCCTTCCAACGTATTCTGCTCTGAAGTGAGATGTGAGAGAATCCACTATAAGAAGTCTCACTTGCTTTCCCTCTTTCTTTAACTTTTCAGCTAACTCTTTCGCGTTGTCAACTAGGAGCATTTGATGGCTTGAATTATAGGCTTGGGCTACATAGATATTCTTCAAAACCTCGTTCGGGTCTAGATTTTTTGCTTGAGCCATTTGAATTATCCTTTCTGGCCTAAATGTATTCTCTGTGTCAATCACAATTGCGCAGCCGTTTAGACCACCCTTCTCTTCAGGTAACTGAACATTTACAGCTAGTTGATGACAGAGCTGGGTTTTTCCACTACCGAACTCTCCAAAAAATTCCGTTATCGCTTGCGTCTCTACTCCTCCGCCAAGAAGGCTGTCCAATTCTCGACTTCCAGTTGTGATCTTCTTCACGTTCCTTCTCCTTTCGAGGACTTTCTCACCACTCTCGAAGCCACCAATGCTTGCCATCTTTCTCGCATGTTGTATTATCTTCATTGCACTCGATTCACCAATTCCAGCAATTGAAGAAATTTCGGCAGGGGATGCAATAGCAATAGCTTCGATCGTCGTAAATCCTGCATCTCTTAGCTTTCTTGCTGTTTCAGGGCCAACTCCAGGAATATCTTCGAGATCATGAACTTCTTCTCCCATAAAGTTTTCTCTACCTTAAAGAATTAAGCTTTTTGCTCCTTTTCTTTGATTTCTTCTAGAGACTCTCTTACAGATTTGTTGAGCGCTATTTCACCTATAGACTTTATGTGTCTGCATATGCTCAAAAGATATATGCTCATTTGCGGGCTTGTCTTCATTTTGTCAATAATTCTGTTCTCCAGATCCTCTAGGAGCTGTATAGAATCCTCCGAAAGCTCTACATTGGATTCAAAATACGCTTTGGATACTAGCTCGAATGCATTATTAAGCTCCATTAGAAACTGCTTAGAAAGCTCAAGTTCAACTTCGTTCATTTTTGCCAGAAGTTTTGAAAAATCTTCTAAATTGTCAATTATTTCCTCTATTAGTTTTGCCACCGTTCTTATTCCTAGAATCAGCCTCAATTCATTCCATTTTGCTGGACTTGAAAACTCCCTAACGAGTCTGTGCTCCTGTCTAACTGCTAGAAGGTAGAGCCTGTCGGTATCTTCCTCTAGGTTTTTGAGCTCGGAGAGGAATGAATAATCTCGTTTTACTATAGCATCTATTATCGTCTCTATTATCGTCTGCACTATTTGGCTCATTCTTTTGACGACACCGTAGACGTCGAAATCTGTGATTGTAAGGCATCTTAATACGATCTTGTCTCTGGTGTCTATTATTTCAATGCCTATTATGGATTTCACGATTTCGCTTATCTTCGCTATCAATTTTGGGGTCACTCTTTTGTCTTTTATCACTATTTCATCAATTCCTTGGATGTAGAGGGCGTAGAGGAACCTTTTTAGGAACTTTTCATCATATCTTTTTAAATCTGTTATTTCAACTTTTGAAATTTTGATGTCTTCTTTGAAACCTTTTGGGTAGAGCGTTATTACACTATCTTCGATTTCTAGTACGATTTCATCACCCTGTTTAAGTCCATTTGCTTTTACCCAGTCTTTTGGTAGACTGACCATGTAGCTTGAACCACCGATTAGCTGCAGTTTTCTTGTTTCTATCTCCATATTATACGTAGTTCTAATATGTAGTAAAAATAACTTTCGTTTGATTTTCACTGGATACAAAATTATTCCAAATCATTCCGATGATTTTTTTAGTCGGGAATAGATCAAGTTATGTGATCGTAACGTATTCAAAAAACGTTTTCGTGCCCCTGACCAGAACTTGCAGAAATAAATGCTGGTATTGTGGTTTTAGGAGAGATAAAGTAGATATTATGCAAAGAGAAGAAGTTGAAAAGCTTTTTTCTATGGTAAAGGATGCAAAAGAAGCTCTGTTCACATTTGGGGAAAAACCGGACGTTTATGAAGGTTTTAGAAAAATTCTGAAATCAATGGGTTATGAAAGCTTTATAGATTATGTGGTTGAAATGAATAGAATTGCGATAAAACACGGCCTTCTTCCCCACACTAATGCTGGAGTTTTGGATAGAGAGGAACTAATGAAACTTAAGCCCGTGAACGCCAGTCTAGGACTTATGCTTGAGCAGGCAGTAGAACTCGAATGTCACTCTGAGAGTCCTGGAAAAAAGCCGGAGAAAAGGATAAAAACGATAAAAGAAGCTGGAAAACTTTGCATTCCATTTACAACTGGTATTTTGGTTGGAATAGGGGAAAAAGAATACGATAGGGCTTATTCGCTTGAAGTCATCGCGGATCTGCATGATGAATTTGGGCATATACAGGAGGTAATAATACAGAACTTTAAGCCTAAAAAAGGGACAAAAATGGAGAATTGGAAGGAACCAAGCTTGGAGGAGATGCTGAAAGTCGTAAAGCTAGCGAGGGAAATTTTACCAGATGATATAGCGATTCAGATTCCTCCAAATCTGGTTGAAGATGTTTATCCATTTTTGAAGGCTGGTGCAAATGATCTTGGGGGAATTTCAGAAGTTACGCCAGATTATATTAACCCCGAAGCACCGTGGCCGTCGATAGAAAGCTTAAAGAAAAAATTAGGTCAAGAATTTGTTCTTAGGGAAAGATTGCCTGTGTATCCAAAATTCGTAAAGCTTAAATTGTATGGAAGTGCTTTGAATGAGCTAATAGAGGTGTATTCTGATGAAAATGGATATGCTCGTTCTAGATCCGTTCAAGCTCTTAGAGAATCCATATGAGACTTTCAAGATTGCGGACGAACTCCGAAAAAAAGCGGTTGGGGATTTTGTTACTTTTGTTGTAAACAGGAACATAAATTTTACAGACGTCTGTATAAATGATTGCAAGTTTTGCGCCTTCCGAAACAGGAAGGGATTCAGACTCTCACTGGAAGAAATAAAGAGAAAAGTAGAGGAGGCTGTTGAATTCGGTTGCACAGAAGTTTGCATCCAAGGAGGCTTACTTCCGAATGCGGGGATAGATTTTTACATTTCTATACTGGAAGCCGTGAGAGAAGTCTCTCGAAGTATTCATATCCATGCTTTTTCACCAATGGAGATTTATCATATGGCAAGGAACAGTAAAATGGAAACAATTGAAGTTCTAAAAATGCTCAAAAGGGAAGGTCTAGATTCGATGCCAGGAACAGCAGCTGAAATTTTGAACGATTATGTGAGAAGCGAAATATGTCCAAAAAAGCTGAAAACAGCTGAATGGGTTAAAATAATAAAGGAGGCTCACAGTGTGGGTATTCCAACTACTGCAACAATGATGTACGGACATGTGGAAAGCTGGAAGGAGAGAATAGAGCATATACTTCTTATTAAGAGGATCCAGCAGGAGACCGGAGGATTTACGGAATTTATTCCGCTATCTTTTATGTGGAAAAACAATGAACTTGGTTTGAGGGCAAAAGGAGCTAGCGGATTCGAAGATCTTCTTGTGATAGCGATTTCGAGAATTCTTCTTTATCCAGAGATCAAGAACATCCAGGCATCTTGGGTAAAGCTCGGCATAAAGCTTGCACAAGCGGCTCTTAACTTTGGTGCTAATGATTTGGGAGGGACTCTAATAGAGGAAAACATATCAAAATCTGCAGGAGCAACTTCAGGCGAATTCCTAACTCCGGATGAGCTCAGAGAACTGATAAGAAGAGCCGGGAGAATTCCAAAGCAGAGGGACACTCTTTATAGGATACTAGATTAGTCAAATCCAGATGAGAATCTTTGTTCAAATAGCTCTTTCATATGTTTCGCCAGTTTCTCTCCAACTACTCTCTTTAAATCGCTCTCGCTCGAATTGAAAACGTTTTTAAGACTCCCGAATCTTTCAAGTAGTTTAATAGCCTTCTTTTCCCCGATTCCGCTTATTGCCATTAGAACATGCAAAGCTTCTGTTTTCAGGTCTCTTAGGCTTTTGGAGATCGGAATTTTCGGTAAGTCTACTAAATCTTTTCCGGCCCTTTTTTCAAGTGTTTTGAGGCAAATCATGGTCTCGTTAATCGATTCTGTTCTGATCAGACCAATTTCCATTTCTGCAACTTTCGCTTGGATTCCGAACCATTGCTCGAGGGTTATTCTGCTATCTAATTCTCCTTCGATGATTAGAATTGGGCATACTTTTTTTCCTTGACTCTCTAGCTTTTCTTTGAACTCTTTTAATCTTTCTAACTGTTCAAAAATTCTTTCTCTTACTTTTGTTTCTGCTCTGCCGAGTAGGCTGCTTATTAGATCAGAAAAAGTCTTTCTTTCTACTACATAGTGACATCTGTTTCCGATTATCCAGTAATCGATTACCAAATCCTGTACTTTGTCGGCAACTCCTTTAAGAAATTCCGGTTCATGAACATCAACTATTATCACAGAATAATTAATATTCAGAAATTTTAAAACTTTCTATAAGTTTGAGCCACCAAAATTTTCTACTGAAAGCTCGCCTTTGGATAGGCAACTCTAGGCCTAAGCGGATAACTTTTTTGTTATATCCAATTTAAAATTTAAGGTAATGGGGAAGACTCGAAACTTTTAAATATCTTGTAATAAAGAATTATTATGGGGGTTCATAGAATTTCGAGCGAGGCGGCTAAGTATTACGCTCTCAGAGAAAAAATTCTGGGTTCGGCTATATATTTACTTGGAGAAGCGAGTCTAAAACTGGAGCAACTTGAAAGAGAACAACTCGAGCTTCTCGGAGATCTATCTGCAAAACTTCTTCCTCATAGTCCGGGATACGCAGGAAAACTTATGCCTGTGATTGCAAGGCTTTTTTGGAGGTTAGCTGGGGTACCGGAGAAGGAGTTTAAATTTGTAGAGTTATCTCAGTTGGAGACAGAGATAGAGGAAATTAGAAAAAAGCTCAAATCTTAGTCCCAAAATTTTCTTGTTCTTATATAGTTTCTTTCTGCATCAAGGAGAGCTTTAAAGAAGTCATCTTCGTTTTCGAAGAATTTTGAGAGGATTCTTTTTGCAGTTTCAAAACCAATTCCATAAGTCAGCATTGCGAATACTCCCCGCATTCCATAACTTGCAATGAGATTTGCGATTCTGAATATCTCCTCTTTTTTCATCTCTTTTTTCTTTTCGCTTACTACTGCAATCATGCTGCTTCCACATTTTATGCATTTTAAAGTCAAATTCTTGGCCAGCTCTCTGTAATTTGCTCCGCAGTTTACGCAGAGGACTCTGCAAGTTTCGTTCATTAACCTTTCTTTAAATGCCTTCAAAACGGCTTCTGAGGGTCTTGTAAGCAGAATGTCCGGAAATCTATCTCTAGACTCGACTCCGATGGGAGTAAAAGTGTTGTAGACCGAAAATTTTATTTTTTTTCCAAATTCCCTAAAGAAAAGTTTGGCCCTCTCAATGTCTAGGTTTTCAACGAAGATCTCCCTTAGTGCTTCTTTGTAAATTGGTGTCCCTCTAAGTTTTATTATGAGGTTTCTCAGGTTTATTCTGCTCAGGTCTTCATCTTTGTCAAAGAAACCAAATTTTCTCGCAACCTTTACAATTTTCCACTGCATTAGCCTCGTGTCTATTATAGCTCTTTCAGCAAGGTTCTCAACGTCATCAACTTTTAAGATTGCCTCTTTTACTTCTTCGGGGTTTGCTGGGTATATCTTTACTCTATAAGGGTCTATCTCTATTGAAACGTTTGTTCCCTTTTTTAGGGAGAGGATTAGGGCTAAAATTCTCCCTATAGCTTCATTCGCTTTGTGACCAAAACAAACATTGATCACAACATTTTTGCCAGAACCTTCGATTACCACATGATCATCACTCGGAACTGCAAATTTCTCTCCGTGTTCAGCAATTTTTTCTGTGACAAACTTTCTGCAGTTTTCATCACAAAATGGCAAAGAAAAACCTTCAAGGACTAGCTTTCTTAGCCTTCCAACTTCCTGAGCAACTTCAAATGGTACGGGTATTTCTTCCCCGGTCCAGGATGGTATTTCACCCTCCAAATTAGCCGGTTCAACTTTTACAACTTCTTTATCGACGCCTAGGATTCTCCACAATTCACCTTTCATCGCAAAAACTTCCCCGCTAAAAGTTGAAAGGAAACTCTCATCCAGATTACCGATCATCTTTCCGGTGGTCACGTCTATGACGCGGTAGCTTTTTTCATCAGGAATCATGGATATGTTTTCATAGAAATACTTCCTCGTTCTCGCTCTCGGAGCTATCTCCTCTCCGTCATAAAATATCCTCCATATTTCGGACAGGTATCTGCAAACTTCGTTGAACTCCTCAAAGCTGAGATTTCTATAGAAATAACATCGCTTTACTATTTCATATATTTTTTCGACTCTGATTCTACCATATTCGATTGCGATTGCGCATATTTGGTTTGCAAGGACGTCAAGACTTTTGATGTGAAGATCTGGCTTTTCGAGTTCTCCCTTTTTGGCTCTTTCAATTATTGCAACAGATTCAAGAATATCATCGAAGGAGTTCGCTATTATATACCCTACAGATTTTCTTCCCAGCCCATGTCCGCTTCTGCCAACCCTCTGAACCAGTCTTATCGCCTGTCTGGGGCTACTGAACTGTATTACTGCGTCAACGTGTCCAATGTCGATTCCTAGTTCCATGGAAGAAGTGCATATCAGGGCTTTCAACTCCCCTTTTGCGAACGCTTCTTCTGCGGAAACTCTTGCCTCCCTTGAAAGACTTCCATGGTGAACTTCTACTTTCAGAATCTTTTTCAGTTGCAGCCCCAGTGCTTCAGCGGTTTGACGGGTGTTTACAAAGATCAGCGTAGAGTTATGTGAATCGACTATGTTCTTTATCGTTTCAAGTTCGTTTTCTGGCTTTAGAACTTTGAACTCGTACTCTTTTTCTGTTCCCCCTGAAATTACTTCCGAACAGCCAACAATTTCAGCTATTTTTTCCGGTTCGCCTATTGTTGCGGATAGAGCCACTATTTGGAATTTTGCAATCTCTTTTAGTCTCTCTATTGCAACTAGAAGCTGGACACCGCGTTCGGTATCTATCAGTTCATGTATTTCATCGATTACAATGAATTTTACATTTTTTAAAGCATTTCTTAGTTTTCTACCGAGAAATAGAATTTGAAACGTTTCTGGTGTTGTTATAAGTATCTCTGGAGGTTTTTTACTCTGTTTTGCCCTTTCACTCTCCTTTGTGTCTCCATGCCTAACGTCTACACTCATTTCAAGCATTTCAGCGATTTTTTTCAACCTTCTCAGCATATCCCTGTTTAAAGCTCTTAGCGGGGTTATATAAATCGTGCAGAATCCAGGATTTCTTTTTTCAAGCATCTTCTGAAATATTGGAATCATGGCAGCTTCGGTTTTACCACTACCAGTTGGAGCGACAATAAGTGTATTTTTTCCGGAGTAGATCGTATCAAATGCCCTTTGCTGGAGTTCTGTTAACTCGTAGATACCGACAGACTCCAAGGCTTTTTTCAGCTTCTCATCCACCAATGGAATTTCTACAGAAAGGATAAAACATTTTTGCACTATGCGAGAATAAACTTAGGGGGCTCGTGGGGTAGCGGATATCCTTGGGGTCTCCGGAACCCCAGATCCGGGTTCGACTCCCGGCGAGCCCGCTATTTGAAAAAACTTTCAACTAGTTTTATAGCGCAGAGATTTCCGCACATGCTGCAGTAATCTCCCCTAGCTTTTCTTCTTTCCCAAATTTTTCTAGCTCTTTCTTCATCCGGGGACAGTTTAAACTGTCTATCCCAATCCAGCTTTTTTCTAGCAATTGACATTTCATAATCCAAGGCTCTCGCTCTCTCTTTCTGACCCTCCTTGATCAAGTCTACTGCATGTGCAGCAATTTTTGCTGCTATTACTCCTTCCTTTACGTCTTCAACCGTAGGAAGTCCAAGATGCTCTGAAGGTGTTATATAGCAGATGAAGTCGGCTCCAGCCATTCCCGCTATTGCGGCTCCTATTGCTCCAGCTATGTGGTCATAACCCGCTGCGATATCTGTTACTAAGGGACCAAGAAGGTAGAGGGGAGCGTTATTCGTCACACTTTTCATCGCTTTTACCGAAGGCTCTATCAAGTCTAATGGAACGTGTCCAGGCCCTTCGACGATGCACTGGACTCCTTTCTCTCGACATTTTTCTACTAGTTCTCCAAGAACGATGAACTCCATGTATTTTGCTCTATCTCCTGCATCGTGAATGCATCCTGGTCGAAAGGCATCACCTAGGCTTATAGTAACATCGTATTCTTTGAGAATATCCAACAAGTAATCGAAATTTTTATAGTATGGGTTCTCTTTCTCGTTTTGGAGCATCCAGCCTATCGTTATCGCACCTCCTCTGCTCACCACGCCGAGAATTCTTTTAGATTTTTTGAGCGTCTCTAGACTGGTCCAATTTACCCCGGCATGGATTGTCATGAAATCAACGCCATCTTTTGCATGCTCTTCAACAACTCTGAAAAAGTCGTCTTCGCTGATGTCACCAATTCTTTTGCAATCTCTAGCAGCCTCGTAAATCGGTACGGTTCCAAAAGGAACCTTAACAACTTTCATTATCTTTTTTCTTATCTCTCTCAGGTCTCCACCAGTTGAGAGATCCATTACCGCATCTGCGCCGTATTTCTGGGCAATTATGGCTTTTTCGATTTCTTCTTCAACGTTGATGTACTCTTCAGATGTACCAACATTTGCGTTCACTTTTGTGGAGCAAAGAAAACCTATGGCCTTAGGTTTTATTTCACGCAAAACATTTCTCGGGATTACAACTTGACCTTTAGCGATCAGCCTGAGAAGCTTTTCAACTTCTAATCCTTCCTCTTCTGCGCATTTTTTAACGAACTCGTCTTTCTCTCCCTTTTTTGCATCCTCTATTAGGGCCATTGTACGAAGTTGTGGTCATAATAAAAAAATTTTTGCTCAATCCTGTTCGGTCTTAACGGATTCTACAATCTTTTTGCCAGCTACGACCTCATCAACGCTATGGACAACACCTCCAAGACTTTCAATCATTCTCTTTATCTCTTCAAAATCGAGGTCGGTTCCGACTATGGTTATCTTTACCGATTCTGTTTCAACGTCTAACTCTGAGAGACTTATGTTTACACCTTCAACATTCTGAAGTTCGCTGAGCTTTGAAGCGAAGAAGACAACCGACGGTGAATGAGGTTTTAAGACATCAAGGACGAGTCTTCTGATATTTCCCATGGGAAAAGATTATTATCTCTGTATTAATTTTTTCTCATGTTCGATCTACACACCCATTCGGTTTTCAGCGACGGAGAATTGATTCCCTCTGAGATAATAAGAAGAATGGCTGCAAAAGGGAACGAAGGAGTTGCGATTACAGACCATGCAGATTTTTCAACCATACCGCTAATTCTAAAAAATTTATTGAAGCTTAAAGAGTTGGAATACGAGATAGATTTTCTGATAGGTGTAGAAATTACCCATGTACCCCCAAAACTAATAGGAAAAGCCGTTGAACTAGCTTGGAAGGAGGGTGCAGAGATAGTGATTGTACACGGAGAGACGATTGCCGAACCGGTATTGCCGGGTACGAATTCTTCTGCTCTTGAGGAGGAGATAAATATATTGGCCCATCCGGGCATTATTGGCGAGGAAGAAGCTGAGAAAGCTAGGGAGAATGGTATATATCTAGAAATCTCCGCAAGAAAAGGCCATTGTTTAACGAATGGGCATATTGCGAGAATTTCAGAGGAATTCTCCTGCGATTTGGTTATAAACACGGATATGCATTCTCCTTCTGACATAATAGAGAACGAGACCGCAGTTAGAATATTAAAGGGAGCCGGAGTTAAGAATTACCAATATGTCCTTAAGAACAATGAAAGGCTTTTTAAAAAGCTAAGAAAGTAGGCAGCTTTTTAGAATATCTCCAGTCATGTATTGAACTATTTTTTCTAGTTTTTTCCTTTCATCGACGTTTGGAAAATATTCCAAACTAGAGATACTTCTTTTTGAGAACTCTCTTATCTTTGAAAGAACTTTTTCGACTGCAGCATCTTTTCCAAAGTTTTTCTCGTATATCTGTGGCAAAGTTATGGATTCTATCTCGGAGCTCTTATCTTTCAAGGCTCTAAGATACTCTAGAAGATCGTCAACAAGTTGATAAGCTATTCCGAGATTATAACCATATTCGTATAGCTTCTCAGCAGCTTTTGAGTCTCTTGATACAACCTTGCAGGCTATTTTTGCTGAATATGCAAAGAGCATAGCAGTTTTCTTCTTTATACATTCAAAATAGTCATCTTCGGTAAAGTCTTCCTTAGTGCTATAATAATCCATTATTTCGCCTTCACTCATCATCGCCCCAGCTCTGGCCAATTCCCTAACTACTTCTTCACCATAGACTGATGTAAGTTCTACAGATTTCGAAATAAGCCAATCGCCAAAAACTAGAGCTAAAGCGGTGTCGTATTCTATATGCAATGGTTTTCTATTCCTCCTACTTTTTGCTCGGTCAATAATATCATCATGTACAAGGCTTGCGGTATGTATCAGTTCCACTGCAATTGCAAGATTTTTTAGTCTATCATAATTTCCGCCGCACATCTTGCCACTTATTAAAACTATTAGCGGCCTCGCTCGCTTACCTCCAGCGTAAATTACGTACTCTAGGGCTTTCTTTATTTTAGAGTTAGCTTCAACTTTTTCGACGAAACATTTCAGTTCCTTTTCAAACAGCAAATATTCTTCCCAACTCTCAATCACTAAAGTTATGAAAATCTTGAAGATATAATTTTTTTGCTTTGAATCGAAGTATCAAAATTTCTAGCTCAAGAAAATCGAAATTCTGCATCCAATCTTTATTTGGAGGGTTCATGATGGCTGGAAGTCCGAGCGAATGATTTTTTATAGGACTTTCCTTAAAAAAATTTTAAAAGCAAAGTCTTTTGGAATTTGCTTTGCTTTAAAATGAGTTGCGGATAACTCGGTTCATTTAAATGAGACATTAAATTACTATTTTTTAATTAAATAAAAAAAACCAATTTAGTTTAAAACAGGATTTTTTCGAATTAAATGACTTTTATGCAAGATGATTCTGTTTGCACGCGAGAGACAATAGAAAAGCTTAAATACTCATTTAATACTAGAGTGTTCTGTGAACGGACATGTTGGAGATGTCTGAGTCGAGTCTGGATGGGTATAAACATAATGGGATGAAGCTCTCGAGCTTTGGATTGGTCAGTGAAAGTAGATTAGTACCAAGGAAGGTTTTCTTTACCTGCGGAGTTGGGAGACATCCAGATCCACTTGTGAGCTTTGAACTCGCACTAAGGGATGCGGGAATAGAGAAGTACAACTTAGTGACAGTCAGTAGCATCTATCCGCCTAGATGCGAGATAGTATCAAAGGAAGAAGGATTAAAGGATCTATATCCCGGGCAAATCGTTTTCTGTGTTATGTCAAGAATGACTAGCTGTGAGGCCGGAAAAAGAATCTTTGCAAGCGTCGGTGTTGCAATCCCTGACAATCCGAATTTAAACGGATACCTTACAGAGTACCACGGTTTCTGCAATGGTGAAGAGGGGAAACATGCCGAAGAAATGGCGGCCTACATGCTAAGGACAGCATTCGATATCGAACCTGCGAAAACTTTCAACGTTACTGTAAGCGCGGAAGTTGGTAAAAATGAATACACAACTGTCTTGGCAGCAGCTGTATTCGTTATATGATTCCTACAACTCCGATAGAAGTTAAAGACAGAAATTTTTTTGATCTTTTAAAGTCAATGAGCAAGACCGGATTTCAAGGTAGAAAACTTGGCGAAGCATTTGAGATCTGGCTTGAAATGCTTGAAGAAGAAAAGATAACAATTTTAATGGGTCTTGCTGGAGCAATGGTTCCAGCAGGAATGAGAAGAGTGATATCCTGGCTTATAAGAAACAGATTTATTGACGTTCTAGTTTCGACCGGAGCCAATCTCTTTCACGATATCCATGAGGCCCTTGGGTTCAAGCACTACATTGGAAGCGAGTTTGTAAACGATGTGGAACTTTTTAAGGAAGGTATAGACAGGATATATGACATTTTTGCCCATGAGAGAGAGTTTAACCAAATAGATTTCATGATTAGCCGGATATTTGAGGAAACCGAAGGAGTTCTTTCCTCACGAGAGATAATAGAAAGAATAGCTGAGAAGATAAGAAAAGTTGCAAAGGAGGATTCTATCGTAATTTCCGCCTATGATGTAGGTGTGCCGATTTTCTGTCCTGCAATTGCTGACAGTTCCATCGGTATAGGTGCATCTCTAGCATCAAGGAGATGTATAGTGGATACAATAAAAGATGTGGAAGAATTAACGGAAATCGTAGCAAAATCAGGTAAAACCGGCGTTATCTATATAGGTGGCGGAGTTCCTAAAAACTTTATACAGCAAACAGAAGTAGTTGCGAGACTCAAAAACTATGAGGTTGCTGGGCACGAATATGCAATTCAAATAACAACGGATTCGCCACAATTCGGCGGACTTAGTGGTTGCACGTTTGAGGAAGGTATAAGCTGGGGTAAGATAAGCTGCAGAAGCAAGAAAGTACAAGTTTTCGTTGATGCAACAATAGCTTTACCAATTTTAGCGCATGGATTGATGAACACAAAAAGAAGAAACTTTCCAAAGTTTAGCTTTGACGGTGGAGTATCAGTATCATTCTCTTGAGCCAAAGATTATGAATACGGGGTTCTCGCTTTTAAATGCAGTTGCATTTGCCAGTTCGTAACTTCTTGAAATGTTTGCTATTACCATTTCCTTGAAGATTCCGAGTTCCCTCATTTTGTTCATTACAGCTATCGCTACTTCAATCCTAGCGGCGTTTACAACGATCTTTTTGGCTCTACAGACCTCAAGCATTTTATCTATATCTCTTGTTCCACCAAAAAAGACAAAATCGCAATCGTATTTCTTTAAAAAGTCTTCTCCTTTCATTTGGAGCACTTCAACGTTCTCGAGGTTCTTCAATTTTTCCTTAGCAAGCTCGTAGGCTTCTTTATTCTCATCTATAGCGTATACTTTTTTAACAAACCTTGCAAAGAATGCAGAAACGCTTCCAGTTCCGCAACCAATGTCTGCAAATACTTCATCACCCTTTGGTTTAAACTTAGAGAATACGATTCCTATTATTTCATCTTTTGTCTTTTTAACTTCCATCTCCCCCAACCTCACGCCTATCTTTCTAGCAATATCTTTTCTGATCCCTTTACCTTCGTAAACAACTTTTCCATCGTTTAGGAAAATGAACTTGTCTCCAACTTCTCTCGCAAGATCGTAATCATGGGTGGAGATTAGGATGGTTTTCCCTCTCTCTTTTAGAATTTTTATAATATTTACTAATTTTCTGAATGCAACACCATCGAGTCCGGCTGTAGGTTCATCCATGAGGATTATCTCGGGGTCCATTGCGATGGCTGAAGCTATTGTGAGTAATTTTTTCATTCCACCACTTAAAATCGAGCATGGGAAATTTTCCAATCCTTTTAGGTTACAAATCTCTATCGCTTCTTTTGAAAGTCTTTCAAAATCCTTTCCTGCATTTTTTGCTCCAAAAGCTACTTCCTGCCAGACTGTTGGGGCGATTATTTGGTCATCGGGATTTTGAAAAACCAAAGTAGCCTTTTTTCTCAACTCTTTCAGACTCTTTCTGTCATATTTGAGTTCTTTCCCGTCGATTATAATCTTCCCTCTATCGGGTTTCAGTATCCCAATTAGATTTAGGAGAAGCGTCGTTTTTCCCGAACCATTTCTTCCCATTATAACCGTAACGCCCCTATCTGCCTTGAAGCTTATACCTTTGAGAACGTAGTCTTTTTCGTACTTAAACCAAAGATCTTTCACTTCAAGCATGCAATCGACACCATTAGAGAAATTAGAAGAAGCGATAGCAAGAATCCTCTGCTTTTTGTATTTACTTCTGGAAATTCTTCGCCTCTAAGTTCCATCGCGAGGGAAGTTTTCTCTACTCTTTCCATTGCCCTTATGAATAAAGTTTTTGCTAACAAAGAAGTCGTTAAAAGTGAGATTCTAAAGTTTGAGTAGCCAAGTCGAATTTTTGCTGAAGTTTCGAATCTTTTCAATTCTCCGTAGAGGATTTGAATTGTTCTGTAACTTAGAAACATCAGTTCTGCCAAGAATTTTGGTAACCTAATTTTTCGCAAAGCAGAAACGAATTCCGGCATCGTAGTTGTTGAAATCAGATAGAATAGAACGCTTAAAGTTGCGACGGTTCTCTGAGCCGTGGAAATAGCTAATTCGATGGACTTATCTGTGATTCTTAGAATCCATAGCTCGATAACAGTTTTACCGTCTATGGTAAAGAGTATAACTAGAATTCCCGGTAAAATAAATAAAAATGGGATTTCAACAATTTTTAAATAGTTTTTTCCAACCGCATAAACTGAGAGAAGTGAAAAAATTACTATACAGATTGGCTGAACTCTTTCAGAAATCAGTGCAATCAAAAGGGCTGAAAGAGAAAAGTAAACGTTGATATTTCCCGATATGAGTTTTCTAGCCCTAATTTGTATTCTCTCAAGGTCTTCCATGCAAGCGTCCGATGATGTATCCTAGGATTAGGGCGCCAATTGCGACCTGAACGCTGAAAAGAAAGCCCTCGAGTTCTCCTGTTGGTTCAAATATTGGATTGAACCAGGGTTCGAAGTTTGGATTTATCTCTTTTATTATCTCTTGTGCAATCTCATCTGCACCGATCCAGCTCAAAAGAGCAAAAATCAAGCCCTACTCACCTCTCCTGCTTCAAGTCTTTTAACCACTTGATCAAAGACTGCTACAGCTAAGAAAGATTCTAGAATTGCAATAGGAATTTGAGTGATTGCAAATACTGCGAGGAACCGAATTGCAGATTCAATTATACCTCCAATTTCTTGAGTTGCTGGAAATGCCAACGCGAGCTGTATGGACGTAACAACGTATGTCATCACGTCAGCGACTGCTGTTGCTGCAAAAACAGCTATTTTCCTATTCTTTTTTGCAATTCTATATACAATCCATCCAAAGAACGGACCTATTATTCCCATTGAAGCTATATTTGCTCCGAGTGTTGTTATCCCCCCGTGGGCCAGAAGTAGAGCCTGATAAAGTAAAACTATAGCAGAAAGAACTGCTGTAATCGCCGGTCCGAACAAAACAACGGCTATCCCAGTCCCAGTTGGATGTGAACAACTTCCGGTGACTGAGGGCATTTTCATGGCGGACAAGACGAAGATAAACCCGATTGATACTGCAAGGAGAACTTTGTCCGTCCTATTGGTAATTTTGGACTTAATTTTCATCGCCCCGTAGATTAGGAAAGGCGTCGAGAAAATGTACCAAAAAGCGCACCATTCTGGAGGTAAGAAACCCTCGGCTATGTGCATCCAATCACCTTGACTTGACTTCAAAGTAATTTTATTTAAACTTTTCGGGACAAAAACTACAAAAAATTTTATTAGCGTAAGGCAAGTTGTAGCATGCTATATGCGGTCGGTTTAGGTCCTGGGGACAAGAAGTTGCTCACTCTCAAGGCTGTGGAAGTGATTAAGGAGGTTGAGGAGGTGATAGTTCCTGGAAAAATGGCTTATGAACTGATAAAAGACATAAAAGATTCGAGAATCGTGGAATTCCAAATGGGAAAAGGTTCCGACGTTGCTAAAAATCTTGCAAAAGAAATCGTGGAAAAAAAGAATGATGTTGCCTTTTGCTGTTTGGGAGATCCGATGCTGTATTCCACGTTTCATCATTTGTACCGCGAAGTTTTGAGGCTTGACCCAAACTATGATGTTGAGATAGTTCCGGGTATTACAAGTGTTTCAAGTGCATTGGCAAAGGCAAAAGTGTTTGTAGAGAGAGGTATGCTTATAACAACTCCAGAATTCAAAAAACCTGATGTTGTTGTTGTTATGAAGGCTAAAAATCCAAGAGAGATTGGAGAGAGACTCGTTAGTGAGGGGTTCAGGAATTTCTGGTTTCTCGAAAGACTTTTCATGGAAGGAGAAAGAACAGAAAGAGAATTACCTGAAAAGGCTGATTATTTCAGCATAGTAGTTGCGAAATTATGAAAGTGTACTTTGTGGGATTCGGTCCTGGGGACAAGGAACTTTTGACTGTGAAAGCCTGGAAATTGCTTGAAAGTGCAGACGTAATAATATATCCTGGCTCTATAATAGAAAGAGAGGCCTTAGATGACTTTAAGGCTGAAAAAATTGACAGCCATGGAATGAGTTTAGAAGAAATTATTGACTTGATCGAAAAAGCTGTTAGAGATGGAAAAACTGTTGTGAGACTTCAAAGCGGAGATCCGAGCGTTTTTGGAGCACTTTGGGAACAGATAAGAGAGCTGAAAAAAAGAGGTATAGAATCCGAGATAATTCCCGGAGTCAGCAGTGTTTTTGCAGCTTCAGCGTGTTTGGGTGTTGAGCTTACGTCTCCAGATCTTGCCGGGATTGCTATAGTAAGACCAAAGGGAGACACCCTTGAAGAGGATTATCTTGAAGAGCTTGCAAAATTACCCCTAACTTTGGTGATACTTCTCGGAGCCGGAAAAATTGATTACATTGTTGAAAAGGTGGGGAAAGTTAGGGGGTTCGAGGAACCTTGTGCAGTTGTTTATAGAGCAACTCAAAAAAACGAAAAGAAATTCTTCTGCAAGCTTGGAGAATTGGTGGATAGGATGAAGAGCGAAGGGATAAGAAGAACGGCAGTGATAATAATAGGTAAAGCTTTGCTAGGGTATGAAGGCAGATCGCATTTGTATAGCGGTTCTTTGCTTCGAGAAGGACGTTGATAAGCTGAAAAATATTGTTGATTTTCTAAGAAAGGCATATTATGTGGAATTTGTGACTTACAGAAGAGATATATGGCGAGAATTAATGAAATTCGATTGTATTGTAGCCTACATAGCTTCCGGGATTATCATCCGTGGAATATCAAAACATCTAAGAAGCAAGTGGCTAGATCCGGCTGTGGTAGTTTTGGATAAACCTCTGAAGCATGCTATCGTTTTACTGGGTGGTCATAGATATGGGAATGAGGTTGCAATCTTTTTGTCCCAATTTGGGATTGAGCCAGTTATAACTACTTCGATGGAGTTTAGGGATGGCATTTGCGTGGGCGTGGGATTTAGGAAAAATGCGAATGAAAATGATATAATGAATGCGATTGAGAAAGCAATTGAAGAGTTGGGTTTGAGCGTAGGTGATATAAGGATTATAGCCACTGTTGAGGGAAAGGAAGGAAGTGCGATAGTTAAGGTGGCAGAGACTTTAAGGAAACCTCTTTTGTTTGTAAAAAAAGATGATCTGAACAAGATGGATCTACCTGAAACAAGTGCGAGAAGGATAGGTGTTAAAAATGTAGCAGAAGGTTGTGCACTGTTTTTTGCGAGGGAAAAAAGGCTTTTGTTGCCAAAAAGGGTTTTTGGAGGTGTTACTATTGCAATCGCGAGGTAAGCTCTACGTGGTTGGGATAGGAGCCGGAAGGGGACTTCTAACCCTAAAAGCTCTCAAGGCTATAGAGGAATCCGAGTATGTTGTGGGGTATGAAAAGTATGTTAAAGAAATAGAAGAATTTGCGAAGGGTAAAAAACTGATCACAACTGGGATGAGAGAGGAAATGAAAAGAGTTGAAATTGCAGTCGAGCTAGCCAAGAAAAGCGTTGTGTCTCTAGTGAGTGGTGGAGATCCGAGCGTTTATGGAATTCTGCCATTTGTCTTTGAATTTTTGATGAAAAAGGGAGAAGATATCGAAATTGAGGTTATTCCTGGAGTTACTGCGAGTAGTGCATCTTCCGCTTTACTAGGTTGCCCCATAAGCGGGGATCATGTTGTTTTAAGCCTAAGTGATCTTCTAGTTCCTTGGAATGTGATAGAATCTAGGCTATTATATGCTCTGCGTGGTGGATTCGTAATAGCCATATACAATCCTTCAAGCTATTCTAGAAAGGAAAACCTAAGAAGGGTGCTAAGGCTTGTAATGGAGGAAAGGGGAGATCTTTTTGTTGGAGTTGTAAAAAACGCATTTCGTGAGGGGCAGAGTATCTCTATAGTAAGGGTGAGCGAGTTGACGGAAAACCCCGATTTAGTTGACATGAATACGACTCTAATAATCCCCAATTATGAAACAATCGTTAAAAACGGAAAGATGTTCACCCCGAGAAAGTATGAGGCAAAAAAGATGGGTGGGATAACTAGGGGCGCATTGGAGATAGTTGAGAGAAGTTCGGAAATACTTAAGAATATAGTCCCAGGAGACGGGTTGAGGGAAGAGATTCTGCGAAGGTGCATCGCTACTACTGGTGATCCTAGTATAAAGGATGCGATACAGTTCAACGGAGATCCTTGGGAGGGTGTTGAGGCAATAAAGAAAGGGAGCAGAATTATAGTTGATGTTAGGATGGTAAAGTTTGGGCTTAGAATTAGCTCTATCTGCGCTGTAGATTTTGCAAATGGAGATGACACCAAAACATCTTCTGGTCTCAAGAGCTTGGAAAAATTGATTGAAGGTAGTGTTGTTGGAATAGGAAATTCCCCTTCAGCAGCGATTACACTTTACGAGATTTCAAAAGTTAGAAAACCGAGATTCATCGTCGCCACACCGGTTGGTTTTGTGAATGCTGAAGAATCCAAGCAACTGATTTCAAGCCTCGAGATACCATCGATAACGACAAAGGGAACGAGAGGGGGGAGCAACATTTGCGTTGCAATCTTGAACTGCCTTGTAGAATATGCTGGTAGATCCGATTGAACTCTACGAATATCCCGAGGAATGGTGTGCTGGAAAAGATTCTCTTGTTAAAAGCGGCCTGTTTATCTTGAAAAAAGACGGTTTTATAAGAAGGGGTATAACAACCGCAACCACCGCTTCTGCTGCTGTTGTCGCAGCTGTTGCTTCCCTTAATCACGATTTTGATACTGTGGTAGTCTCAACTCCGATTGGAATAAACGTTAGGTTAGACGTTGAGGCACAGAACGGTTTTGCGGTTGCTGAGAAGTTTGCTGGGGACCATGAATTTGACGTAACTAATGGTTTGGAGTTCTTTGCAAAAGTGGGAGGTAATGGGATAAAGTTCGGAGAGGGCATTGGAGAAAAGAAAGGTAAAAAAGCTGTCAGCAGATCGGCAATGGAGCAGATTATTAAAAACTTAGAAAGAGTTTGTAAATTAACCGGATACAGGGGAGGAGTTCTGATTGAAGTGCCTAATGGTAGGGAAGTAGCAAAGGAAACGAAGAATGAGGAACTTGGGATAAAAGGAGGAATCTCGATTTTGGGGACAACAGGTTTTGTTGAACCATGGTGTGAGGAATTAGTTAATGTAAAAATCGAAATAGCGAAGAGGTATAGAAAAATTGCGATTGCAACTGGGAGAAGAGCTTGGGAATATGCGAGAAAAAAATATCCAGATTTTCAGCCTTTTGTCTTTGGCCTACACCTCGATGAGATACTATCCGCTCACGATGGTGAGAAGATAATTGTGGGGTATCCGGGTTTACTCAAGAAATGGGCTGGAGATGAAGATTTGTTTAAGAAAGCAAAATCATTTGGAGCGGAGGTTGATCTGATTGTTGAGGATTATTGGAGTAGGGATATGTGAGGGGCAGATTACAGAAAGGGCAAAGGATATGATCTCCAGTGCTGAAGTTGTTTATGGAAGTGAGAGAGCTCTAAAATTAGCTGAAAAGTGGATAAGAGGAGAAAAAGTTCTTTTAAAGAAATTCTCGAGAGAGGTTTATGCTGAAATAGAGAAAGAGGGGGAGAAAAGAGATGTTGCAGTTCTTTCGACTGGAGATCCCATGGTTGCTGGTTTAGGAAAGTTCTTTAGAAAAGCAGAAATAGAGCCGGGAATTTCGAGTGTTCAACTCGCGCTTTCAAAGCTTAGAATCGACCTTTGTGAGGTCTTGGTAGTTAACGCTCATGGTAAAAGGTTCGAAATTGGGAAAAGAGATCTTTTAATCCTTGCAGACAAAAATTTCGATCTTTCCGTATTTGGAGATAAGCAGATCGTAATAATTGAGGACATTTGCTCTGGAGAAAAGATTAAGAAAGGTTTGGCTTCAGATCTCAAGGTAGAATCGAACAATGTGATAATTTACGTGGGTGATTAAATTGCGGGGCTTATTGATAGTTGGCCACGGCAGTCAGCTTGATCATTATAGAGAAGTAATGGAGAAACATAGGGAAAGAATAGAGAGATCGGGATTGTTTGATGAAGTAAGAATTGCTTTTGCCGCTCGAAAAAGAAAGCCGTCGCCCGATGAGGCAATAAGGAGTATGAAAAGCGATGTGATCTATGTGGTTCCATTGTTCATATCTTACGGACTTCACGTGACAGAAGATTTGCCTGAAATGCTCGGTTTTCCGAAAGGAAGAGGTAGAAAAGAGGGAATTTTCGACGGTAAAAAAATAGTGATCTGCGAACCAATCGGTGAAGATTACCTAGTAACACTTGCTATAGTGAATTCTGCTTTGAGAATTTTTAAATAAATAAAAATTTCTACTGAGATTTTCTCCTGATCACTATTTTCTGCCCTATAATCATCGTGCTCGGAATTAAAACAGTATTGGAATCTTTTCTCTCTACTACTGTGAACATTGTTCCTATGTCTTTTATGATTACATCACTTTCTCCGGCTATATCTACATTGTCGCCGATCTTGAAAGGTCTTGCGAGAAGTATAAAAAGTCCGGCGACTGCTTGTCCGAGTACTTGCTGAGTTGCAAACCCAACGACTAGGCCTATAAAGCCGCCAAGGGCAACTCCTGTCGCCCCGCCAGCGACACCACCAGCTACTGATGCAAAAAGTCCTCCTAGCCCGAGGATTTTTACTAGGCTCCTAATCGCTGCAGCCGTAGATGCTCCGTATTTTGGCTCACTCATAGCGTATAGGAGCGAAGCAATTGAAGAGATTATCATCCAGCCAATTGCAAGTGAAACTATTATAAAGATATAGGGTGCAAAATCTGAAATCATAGCCAAACTACGCAATGAGGGATACCTCGCCACAGTCTCTGGGATGAAGTAGTGGAATATCCAGTTTAGAATTCCGAGTATGATAACGGCAACAATGACGTAAACGACAAGCCTAGTGAGGGCAGAACCGATCGTATCCTTTTCGCTCATAAAATTTTGTTTTGGGTACTGTATATAAATTTTTTTAATTAGTGAAGCACAACAATCGATATCTTCCGTTCCGGTCTAGCATTAACTTTCATCCCTTCCCTCCTCTTTTCATGGGAGGGCCTTCGGGGTGAACGGAAGCTCCTGCATCCATCTGGTACCTGCAGAGCAGGTTCTTCACAGCTCGCATTCGGAGCACTTCATTTGCCTGTACCCATTCGGGCTTAATTTTTCCCCACATATCGGGCACAGGCTTGAAGTGTAATCGGCCTCAATATACTTCACATTCAATCCCACAAGCCTTGCTTTGTAGTCTACGATGTTCTGGAACTTTCTAAAGCTCCACCTGTTGAGCCTGCCGTTTATGGCCTTCTGAAGAGGGAGATGCAATCCTAAACCTCTCTGCCCTTGCAGAAAAATTTGCACTTTAGGACGGGGAGGAGGTCAGACTCAATGTTATAATTATTCAACGACCTCAACTTCCAATTTTCATTTACTCAAAGACCTAAAATTTCAACATCGATATCCATTGACCCCAAAATTTCTTTTCCTTTTCTTATTTGGCGAAAATGCTCTTTTTACCCAAACCGGCAGATAAGGAAGCGCAAAGCCCCTTAACTCCGAGGCTTCGCCTTTTAACGAATTTTGATTATCTTATGTTCGATTTTGTTTTAACTCTCGAAATCAGATACGCAAAGACTGCTGCTCCAAAACCATTATCTATGTTAACAACTGCAACTCCTGAAGGACAGCTTTGGAGCATTGCAAAGAGTGTAGAAATGCCCTTTAAATGGACTCCATATCCTACTGAAGTCGGAACTGCAATAACTGGTATATCCAGCAAGCCTGCTATAACTGATGGTAGCGCACCCTCCATTCCAGCTACTACTATGACGCTGTCAACGTTATTTTCCCTTATAATTCTAACCGGTTCGACGATTCTGTGTAGACCCGCTACTCCGACATCGTAAAATCGGAGAACTTCTAAGCCTAGAAACTCTGCTGTAACTCTTGCCTCCTCTGCAACACCTATATCAGCTGTCCCAGCTGTTACGATTGCAACTTTCCCAATAATCTTCTCAGCTTTTCCAAATGTTGCTGTCCTAGCCGTCTCGTTTATTTCGGCACCCATCGATCTCAAGGCCGTCATTTGTTCTTTGCTGAGTCTTGTGAACAACGCTGGCTTCCTTTTTTTCTTATACTCTTCTGCTATTCTGACTAATACCTCAACCGGTTTCCCTTCGCCAAATACGGCTTCAGGTTTTCCAGCTCTTAAGTCTCTGTCTATATCGAGTTTTACGAGATTTTCAAGATAGTCTTCGAACTTCTTCATGGTACTCATGGATCGACTTAACCGTTATTTCTCCTTTCTTAATGGCTTCGATCGCCTTTGCAGCTGCGATTGCACCCGGAATTGTAGTAATATATGGCACTCCATACTCAACTGCAGTCCTTCTAATCTCATAGCCCTCTGTTTTTCCTGTTTTTCCGCTTGGGGTGTTTATTATTAACTGTATCTGACCATTTATTATCATATCTACGACGTTCGGTCTTCCTTGACTCACTTTTAAAGCCAGCTCAGCCTCGATTCCATTCTGTTTCAAATATCTAGCGGTCCCCTCAGTAGCGAATATCTTGAAACCCAGTTCCATGAATTTCTTTGCAATTTTAACAATTTTTGGTTTATCTGCATCCTTTACGCTGAGCAGGACGTTCCCCTCTAACGGTAAACGCATCCCGGCAGCTAGTTCTGCTTTATAGTAGGCCAGTCCAAAGTCGTAATCGATGCCCATCACTTCTCCTGTCGACTTCATTTCCGGACCAAGAACAACATCAACGCCTGGAAGCTTTGCAAAAGGAAAAACGGCCTCTTTTACCGCAATATGCTTCAGCACGGGTTTTTTGAGGTTGAAATCTTTTAACTTTTTACCAAGCGCTATTTTTGTTGCTATCTTTGCAAGAGGTATTCCTGTTACCTTGCTTACGAATGGAACCGTTCTGCTCGCTCTTGGATTTGCCTCGAGTACGTAAACAATACCATCTTTAACGGCATATTGCACATTTATCAGTCCAACAACTTTCAATTCTAATGCGATTTTTTTGGTATACTCTTCGATTGTTTCCATTATTTCTTTCGACAAAGAAATTGGTGGGATGACACAGGCCGCATCCCCACTATGCACGCCCGCTTCTTCAATGTGCTCCATAATGGCTGGTATAAAGACTTCTTCGCCATCACAAATTGCATCTACTTCAACTTCTATGGCATCTTCCAAGAATTTGTCTATGAGTATTGGTTTCGCCTCACTTACCTCTATCGCCTCGTTTGCAACTTCTTCGAGCATTTTTTCATCGTAAACAATTCTCATAGCTCTTCCGCCAAGTACATAGCTAGGTCTCACAAGAACGGGATATCCTATCTCTTTTGCGACTTTCTTCGCTTCTTCTATACTAAAGGCGATCCCCCCTTTTGGTCTAGGAATTCCGAGTCTCTCTAAAAGTTCGTCGAACCTTTTTCGATCCTCAGCTATGTCAATAGAATCGACTGAAGTCCCGATTATTCTCGCACCACAGTATTCCAGATCCTTGGATATATTAAGTGGTGTTTGACCTCCGAACTGTACAAAAACACCTTCAGGTTGTTCGTTCTCGTAAATGTTCATAACGTCTTCGCAGGTGATAGGTTCGAAGTATAGTCTGTCTGATGTGTCGTAATCGGTTGAAACGGTTTCGGGATTGCAGTTGACCATTATCGTTTCATAACCCTCCTCCTTGGCACTCAATACAGCATGGACGCAGCAGTAGTCAAATTCTATTCCCTGCCCAATTCTGTTCGGTCCTGATCCGAGAATCATCACCTTTTTCTTCTTTGTAGGAATTGCCTCATTCTCGTCTTCATAGCTTGAATAGTAATATGGTGTTTTTGCCTCAAACTCAGCAGCGCATGTGTCGACCATTTTGTATACGGGCTTAACACCTTTCTCTTTCCTTATTCTCCTAACCTCAAACTCTTTAATACCAAAGATATGTGCAATTTGTCTGTCTGAAAATCCGAGCTTTTTAGCTTCTTTCAAAATTTCTTTTGGTATCTCTTCTAGTCTGTACCTTTTTGCAAGCTCTTTTAGTTTTTCTTCAAAATCCACTATATTTTTTATCTTTTCTAGGAACCAAGGATCTATTTGAGTCAATCTGTAAACTTCCTCCACCGTAAATCCCTGCTGGAAGGCATAGCGTATGTAGAAGACCCTATCATGGCTCGGAAATCTGAGTTTTCTTATTATTTCTTCTTTTGTAACTTTTTTATCTTTTCCATCACAACCAAGTCCGTATCTTCCAATTTCTAGACTTCTTAGGGCTTTCTGCAAAGCCTCTTCAAAAGTTCTTCCAATTGCCATAACCTCTCCAACGCTTTTCATCTGAGTACCAAGAACTTGATTCGCAGTTGGGAACTTGTCGAATGCAAATCTCGGAACTTTAACAACGACGTAGTCGATAGCCGGTTCGAAGCTTGCGGGAGTCTCTTTTGTGATGTCGTTGGGGATTTCATCCAAAGTATAGCCAATTGCAAGTTTTGCCGCTATCTTTGCAATTGGAAATCCCGTCGCTTTTGAAGCAAGAGCCGAACTTCTCGATACTCTAGGGTTCATTTCTATCGCAACCATTCTTCCATTTTCCGGATTAATCGCGAACTGTATATTGCTACCGCCGGTTTCAACGCCTATCTCTCTTATTATTGCAATCGCAGCATCTCTCATTCTCTGGTATTCGTAATCCGTAAGTGTCTGTGCAGGAGCAACTGTTATGCTATCTCCAGTATGGATGCCCATCGGGTCGAAGTTTTCAATCGAACAGATTATTACGACATTGTCAGCCAGATCACGCATGACTTCCAGTTCGAACTCTTTCCAGCCTATAACGCTCTCTTCAACTAGTACTTGACCTATTAGTGAAAGTCTTAGCCCTTTGGAAACTATTTCTTTAAGTTCCTCTTTGTTGTAGGCTATTCCCCCACCAGTTCCGCCTAAAGTGAAGGCCGGTCTTATTATCACAGGATATCCGACTTCTTCGGCAAACTCTAGTGCGGAACCGACGTCATAAACACTTCTACTTCTAGGCACTTCTAGACCTATTTTCAGCATGCATTGCTTAAAGAGCTCTCTGTCCTCAGCTTTTCTTATCGCTTCTGCGTTTGCTCCTATTAACTTTACTCCGTATTCCTCGAGTATACCCATTTCGTCGAGCTGAATTGCCAAGTTTAGCGCAGTTTGTCCGCCAAGAGTGGGCAGTATGGCATCCGGAGTCTCTCTCTCAACTATTTTTGCAACGACGTCAGGGGTTAGGGGTTCTATATATATCCTGTCTGCCATTTCTGGATCTGTCATTATTGTTGCAGGATTGGAGTTGACCAATACAACTCTGCAACCCTCTTCTTTTAGAGCTTTGCAGGCTTGACTTCCGGAGTAATCAAATTCTGCCGCTTGGCCTATTACAATTGGGCCGCTTCCTATGACCATTATTTTATTTATGTCCTCTCTTTTCGGCATTCTACCACTCCTTTAGCATTTTGACAAAGTTGTCGAAAAAGAAATATGTGTCATGCGGCCCCGGTCCTGCTTCTGGATGGTACTGTACCGTTATTATCGGTAGTTCTCTGTGTTTCAAACCTTCTACAGTTCTGTCATTCAGATTTATCTGCGTTACTATGAAATCCTTGGGTAGCGTTTTTTCGTCTACAGCAAAGTTGTGATTTTGGCTTGAAATAAAAACTCTACCTGTTTCGAGATCTTTTGTGGGTTGATTGCTTCCGTGATGTCCAAATTTCAACTTAAAGGTCTTTGCTTTGAAAGCAAGGGCTGTTAACTGGTGGCCGAGGCAAATTCCTGCCAGTGGCAATTTTCCGGCAATATTTCTTATTGTTTCGATCGACTCTTTAACCCTTGCCGGGTCTCCTGGACCATTTGAAACAAAAACACCATCGGGATCCATTTCCAATATTTCCCTAGCCGGAAAGTTGAATGGAACTAGGGTGACATTTATCTCCCTCTTCAGGAGTTGCCTGACTATGCTCATCTTGACCCCGCAATCTATCAGCACGACTTCGAACTTTCCGCCAACATCTAATCTCTTTGGTTCTTTTACGCATACCTTGTCAACGAGATCGATGTCCGATATAAACGGTTGATTCCTTGCAATCTCTATCAGCTTCTCTTTCTCAACATCAACACCAATTGCGGCTTTCATTGAGCCGTAAACTCTGATCTTCTTTGTTAGCATTCGTGTATCGACTCCTTCAATTCCTACGACATCGTAACTTTTTAGAAGCTCATCTACAGTCATCTCACTCCTATAATTGCTAGGTTTTTTGCAAAGTTCTTTTACAACGAATCCCTCAACTTTTACCCCATCGCTTTCGAAGTCCTCCTTGCAAACTCCGTAGTTGCCAATTAAGGGATACGTCATCATTAGAATTTGTCCCTTGTAGCTCGGATCTGTCAAAGCTTCCACGTAGCCCGTCATGGAAGTGCAGAAAACTATTTCCCCCGTAGCTATTTTTTCTGCCCCGAAAGCCTTTCCCTCTACATATGTGCCATCTTCAAGTGCGAGTGCGGCCTTCATAGCATTTCCCTAAATTCTTTAACGATTTCCTTAAGCTTTGGAACGTCGAAAAATTTTCTTCCGGTAATCTCGTTACAGAGAGATTTGTAGATGAGTGAGCTTAACCTTTTTATATCTTTAGTCAGTTCAGGTGGTCTTCCAACGAGTTCTCTCCAGTTGGGTAAGCCCTTGTATCTCTTTACTCTCTCAAACCATTCAGTTTTTCTGTAGTAGATTCTGAGAAACTCTTTACTTACTTCAAAACCATCAAAACTGAATCTGCACTCGTCTGGTGTTCCAACGGCGTCAACTATCATGAAATTCCGATCGACATCGAAAGCCATTTCTATTTTTCCATCTTCGTTTTCCAATCCAACTTTTGAAGTCTCTCTCGTTATCAATTCATTTATTTCGAGTGTAATATTCTTCAGTTCTTCAAACTCTGAATCACTAAGACCCGCTATATTCTTTGCCTCCTCGTAGCTCAAATATCTGTCTATATCCTCCAACTTGGTGCTGAAATCGATAATGGGTCTCTCTAATTTCATTCCTGCTCTTATCTCTTTAAGTCCAAAATCTTTTGGTGATACCTCCCCTTTTTCAATTCTTCTGAGCAAAGAAGAACCTTCGGGTATTTTGTTTCTGTATATTATTTCTAACGGTAAAAGGAAGTTTCCCCTCTCTCTCTTGAATATTGAGTAGTCGTAACCATTCTCCTTTTTCGGTCTAATCACCCTTACAAGTCTTATACGCATTTTGTTAGTGACGCCTTCCAGTTCGTCAAATCTCTTCAGCTTTTCATTTTCGATTAATCCAAGATAGTGTGTTTTCATACCCTTATCTTCTATTTTTTCAAAAAAGAAGGCCGAAATAAGGCATAAGGAACATCCTTTTCCTTCGATCTTGTCCGGCATTTCACCGTAATCAAATACGGAAAATCTATCAGAAAATTCGAAAATGCCTTCACCTAACTTTTCTGAGGGTTCTTTTATTACAATTAGATCCTTAACACTCCCCACTCTATTTCACCTCTCCATCAGACTTTAAGATCTCCTCTTTCTTTCTTTTTTGGTAATCTATTACAGCTCTTCGAACTCTTTCATCGCTTAAGGCAAAGATCTTTGCAACAGCGAGCGCAACATTTTCGGCTTCGAGAACGAGCATAGGAGCGACTCCTGAAGGCATTCTGATGCTGGAGAAAAGATCTATCCAGTTATCTTTTATCGGCGGTGCCGCTATCACCGGTTTATCGGTGTTTGCATCTACAAAACCGCTCAGGGCGTTACTTCTTCCAGCAACTGTTATGAAAACGACTCGGTCCTCTTCATAGCTTTTTAGAATGTTTAAGACGTGTTCCGGGGTTTTATGTGCGGATGCTATTCTTAAATCGCTTTCTATGCTGAAAAGTTTCAACTTTTCTGCTATTTGCTTGCAGAAATCGAGATCTGCTTTTGAACCCATCAATATTACAGCTTTTGGGTTTCTTGCAGACATCGTTTTTTGGTAAATGTAAGGTTTTTAAAATTTGTGTATAGATGCCTCTTATGGAGTTAATAAAAAAATTTGTCGAAAAAGTTGGCAGTGCACCTTGGTATAAACTCCTCGGAATGAAAATAGAGCTAGGAGAAAGGATTGCAATTATCTTGGAAGTTGAGGAAAAGCATTTGCAAGCACTTGGCGTTGCCCATGGAGGTGTTGCGGCGAGCGTTTTAGATTCGGCAATTGGACTCAATATAAATAGAGAACTAGTCCTTAAGGGGAAGGTTGCTGTTACCTCCCAGCTAAACATTCATTATTTAAAGCCGTTGCAAAAGGGAAGAATTAGAGCAGTTGCAAGACCGCTTTATATTGGATCCAAAGTTGCTGTTGGTTTTGGAGAACTTTTGGATGAGAAGGGTGAAACGCTAGCCGTTGCAACCGCAACTTTCTATATTCGCGATTTGGAGGCGAAAATTTAGTAAAGTTTAAAGATTTGTGAATTAGGTGATGTTATGAAACTAGGTTTTGTGGGTGCTGGGAGGGTCGGAAGTGTTACCGCTTTTACTTGTTTAATGAATTTAGAAGTCGACGAAATTGCGCTGGTCGATATAGCTGAGGATTTGGCTGTTGGAGAAGCGATTGATCTCTCGCATGCGGCTTCGGCGATCGGAAAATATCCAAAAATATATGGAGGTAGCAATTACTCGCTACTAAAAGGAAGTGAAATAGTCGTCGTCTCAGCTGGATTTGCAAGGAAACCTGGGATGACGAGACTCGACTTGGCGACAAAGAATGCAGGAATAATTAGAGACGTATCAAAAAAGATTGTTGAAGTTTCTCCTGAAAGTAAGATTCTAATGGTGACGAATCCGATGGATCTGATGACCTATGTGGCTTGGAAAGAGAGTGGAAAAAGTAGAAATGAAGTCTTTGGTATGGGAAACGTTCTGGATTCCTCAAGGCTTGCAAGAGTTTTGCATGACATGAATGCGAAGTTCGAAAGAGCTTGGATTATTGGAGAACATGGAGATAGCATGTTCATAGCTAGAAGTATCTCGAAAATAGAGAGAGCGGACTTGGAAGCTGCAGAGAAGGCCACAAGAGAAGTTGCCGCTGAAGTAATAAAAAGAAAAGGGGCAACGATATTTGGCCCGGCGGTCTCTATTTTCAGGATGATAAAAGCTGTAGTTGAAAATACAAAAGAAATCATGCCCTGCAGCGTCGTCCTTCAGGGGGAGTATGGGATAAAGGATGTAGCAATCGGTGTTCCGGTTAGACTTGGGAAGAATGGGGTGGAAATTTTAGAATTTAATTTGAGCAAGGAAGACCTAGAAAAGCTCAGAAAATCAGCAGAAATTCTTAAGGAAAGATTGAAAGAAATAGGCTATTGAGAAGGGAGAGGGCAAAGAATTTATCTCTATTTTAACCAATTTTTTACGTGGTTAGGGGACTTGAGAGGTATACCGCGATAAATTCTGGCGAGGCTGTCGCGAAATTTCAGATAGCGAAGAGAATACCGGCTGAAAAAGCCGAGAGTTTTGAAGAGAAGATGGAAATACATTCTAGTTTGAAGAAAGAATTCAGAAAATATTTAAACGATGCTGAAATTCTTAAAGAGAGGCCCGAAGAATATTCCTTTCTTCATCTAAAGAGAGACATACTTTTCGAGATGCTCAAGGAATGCAAGTTTTGTGAGAGAAGATGCGAGGTAAATAGGTATGAGAAAAAAGGATTTTGCAAGTGTGGGGTTGTTAGCTATTTCAGCAGCGAGTTTCTGCACATGGGTGAGGAGCCTGAGCTAATTCCTTCGCACACAATTTTTTTCAATAGGTGCACCTTTGCCTGTGTTTTTTGTCAGAACTATGACATAGTTTACAGCGATGATTTTATCGCGGATCCTAAGGAACTGGCGTATATAATTGACAGAAGATACAGGCAGGGTAGTAGAAATGTGAATTTCGTCGGTGGAAACCCCGATCAGCACGCTCACACAATTGCTGAAATTTTGCTTTATGTTGAGTCGAACATTCCTGTTGTTTGGAACTCAAATATGTACCACAGCAACGAACTTGCTGAAATAATAGAGGACTTTGTGGACGTCTGGCTCGGAGATTTCAAATATGGCAATGATAAGTGCGCGCTAAGGTACTCAAAGGTGCCGAGATATATGGAAGTCGTTCAGAGAAACTTTTTAAGGGCAAAGGAAAATGGTGAATTGCTGATAAGGCACCTTGTAATGCCGGAGCACATAGAATGTTGCACAAGCAAGGTTGTTGAGTGGGTCTCGGAGAATCTTGGGAGGGATGTGAGATTTAACCTTATGTTTCAGTATTACCCCACTTACAAGGCTTATGAGTACCCAGAAATCGCTAGAAGGCTGACCGTGGAGGAGATGAAAAGGGCATATAGTATTGCTAGTAAGAAGCTTACAAATCTCGTATGAATCTTTCTGAAATACTTGAGAAAATCGAGAAAACGATTGAAAAAAGGTTGCTAGAAAAGGAAGTTTATGAAGCCGAAGTTATAGTAAGGAAGGGGGATATAGTTGTTATTTTATCATCTGGAGCGATACAACCCGGCAACTCTGTTGCTTGGGTTGAAGACGGAATTTTTCCTTTTGGTTTTGTTGTAGATGCTAGGAAGACAAGAAATGGATTTGTATTGGCCGTAAAGGAGTTTGAGAGGATGGAGGGTGAAAGAATAATCGAAGCGGAGAACCTGCTGAGTCTGGCACTAAGGAGAGAAGCCTTAGAAAGAATGGATGAAATTCTCAATTTTGAATACTGGAGCGGAAAAAAGAATGTTGAAGCTCTTGCTTGGTTAGATAAATGGCAGAAGGAATGCTACTCGGCAGCCTGCTCGCTTGAGGAGGGTGAAATTTTACTTGTAATTGGACCACCAGGTTCTGGGAAAACTACGTTCATTGCCGAAAGTGCAAAATTCTTGTCCGAGAACGAGAGAGTATGGGTAACTTCTAATACGAATGTTGCTGTAGACAATGTTCTCGAAAAGTTGGAAAAAGCTATAAGGATTGGTCACCCCTCTAAGATAACTGATGATGCTAAGAAACATAGTCTGGAAGCTAGAATTCTCTCTCAAATAGATTTTAAGAATTACGAGGATTTTGCGAGTAGGATAGCTAATGCCTACAGGGAAATAATTAGAATGCAGGAAGAAATTCTCAAAAAGGGAAAGATAACGGTTGGAGCGACAATTCTAAAAGGAGCTATGAGTGTTATTAGAAACTTCAATTTTGATACGGTTATAATCGACGAAGCGAGCAACACTTGCCTTTCGACAGCCCTAATAGCTCTAGAAAAGGCAAAAAAAGCGGTTGTAGTCGGGGATCCATACCAGCTTCCTCCCGTTTACGAAATAAACATTCCGAATTCATACAAGTTTTCAGCTTTCAATCATTTATACGAAAAGTACCGAAAAGCTCTTTGGCTTAGAAAACATTATAGATGCAATTCTGAAATAATCTATTTTTCGGCTAAAGAAATATACGGCAGACTTGAAATTGACGAGAGGTGTAGAAATATCAAAATTCCGAAAATAGAGACTACGATTCCGAAAATTGGTGATCCCATGAGACCCCTCGTTTTTATAGATTGCGAGGGTGAAGAAAGAAAAGTTGGATCTTCGAAGATAAACGAAGTTGAGGCCGAAATAGTGGTCGAAATTTGTGATGAACTGGTCAGCGTCTTGGATGAAAACGAGGTGGGAATAATAACTCCTTATGTGAGGCAAAGAGAACTGATAAGTCAGATGCTTGAGGATTTTGGAATTGGATGCGAAGTAAGCACGGTTCATAGTTATCAGGGAAGAGAAAAGGAGGTCATAATTTATTCTATAACAGCAACGAAGAATTTCTATTTTCCGTCTGATAAAAGGCTTTTCAATGTAGCACTAACAAGAGCGAGGAGCAAGTTTATTGCAATAGGAAATGCTAAAAATCTTGAAGGTAAAAATCTACTCCTTTCGAGATTTTTGAACTATGTAAAACAGCGGGACGGATATTTGGAATGGAGAAAGCTTTTTAGCTGAGCAATTGAGTATTCCTATGTTCCGAGGGGTTGCTATTGAAGTCGTACATGGGGATATAACAAAACTTGAAGTCGATGCAATTGTCAATGCTGCAAACACGCATCTTTACATGGGTGGAGGAGTGGCAGGAGCTATAAAGAGAGCTGGGGGAAAGGAAATAGAAGAGGAAGCTGTAAAAAAGGGACCCATAAAAATTGGAGAGGCAGTTGTAACTTCAGCCGGAAAATTGAAGGCAAAGTTCGTGATTCATGCTCCAACGATGGAGCTCGACTTCAAAACAGACGAACAAAAAGTGAGGCTGGCAATGAAAGCTGCTCTGAAAAAAGCTGAAGAACTTGGAATTGAGAGCATAGCATTTCCAGCATTGGGAACCGGAGTTGGTGGATTGCAGAAAGATCTGGTTGCGAAGATAATGGTAGAGGAGTTGAGAAAACACATAGAATCCGGGACCAGACTGAAAAAAGTCATCTTTGTGGATATAAACAAGGAACAAGTTGAGGCTTTTAGGAAGGAAGTCGGAGTGCTGATATGATTGGCAGATTTATTGCATATGGAAATATTTACGAGGGATACTTTGAGCTTCAGAAGAATAAAATTGTTTTTGAATCATTGGAATTTCCAATTGGCGCTGTGAAGTTTCTTCCGCCCGTAAGACCGAGCAAGATAATTGCTGTTGGCTTGAATTATACAGATCATGCAGAAGAACTCGGATTGCCAATTCCGGACGAACCCATAATCTTTCTTAAACCTCCAACTGCAGTAATAGGCGATGGGGATTCAATAGTGATTCCTAATTCTGCAAAGAGAGTCGACTATGAGGGTGAACTTGCGGTTGTTATAAAAAAGAGGTGCAAGAATGTTTCGAAAGAGAAGGCCATTGACTACATTCTAGGTTTCACTTGTTTTAACGATGTGACCGCAAGAGATCTGCAAGTAAAAGATGGGCAATGGACAAGAGCTAAGAGTTTTGACACGTTTGCACCTATAGGCCCATATATAGCGGAGATCGATGACATCTCGAAACTTAAAATTGAGACAAGGGTTAATGGGGAAGTTAAGCAAAAATCCAGCACTTCATGTATGATTTTCGACGTCCCTACTTTACTGGAATTTGTATCTTCAATAATGACGCTGGAGGCGGGCGATGTAATTGCAACCGGGACACCGGCCGGTGTTGGAATGCTTAAAAAAGGGGATTTAGTCGAAGTGGAAATAGAGAAAATCGGAATTCTAAAAAATAGTGTCACTGATCTCAGCTTCAAATGCGAATGCTAGTTAAAAGGTTCTCTAAAAACCTCAGTTTTTTTATAACCGAAAAACCTCGCCCTTCAGTTGCCCAAGATGAGGTTGCAACGTAGCCCTCTTAACAGAGACATGGAGCTTGGCTTTGAACCGGATAAAGAAGCATAAAGCCTTAACACGGAAGCCTCGCCTTTAAATGTGGGATGGCTCACTTGCTTTTTTAGGCAATATCTCTTGAAGTATCTATCTGTATTCCTTCATCGATCGTGAACCTGTAGAACTCGGTTATCGGCTTTTTACCCCTAATCTTTGGGAGAGCAAACTTCATTACAATTTTTTCTCCAATTCTTTCTGCTTCAACGTTTATAACCACGTCTGATAGATCGAGGACTCTGTAAACGATGTTCTCTGGATGGAATTTTTTGATCATATAAGCACATACTACAGTATTTTTTTCCTTTGCGATGGAATAAAGCTTATTCAACAACCACTCTTTGAGGCCCCACTCCACTTGTAGGTTTAGGAAGAATGAAAGGCTGTCGAGAACGACGACGTAGTCTTCATTGTTATTCATGCTTTGGAATCTATCGGCTAGAAAATCGAAGATTTCTTTGTCTCTGTATCTGTCTTCGACAACAAACTGCCCATATTCATTGAGGAAATACTGTGAAAATACGTCGATGAATGTAATATCCTTCGTTCTAAATCGCAAAATTTCCATATCTCTTACGACATATTTAGCCGGGCGGTTTGTTGTTATGTAGTAGCTTTTAGATGAACTTGCCAAATGATAAAGGAAAGTTTCCGGCATTGCAATGGGATCGGCATAAAGGCATACAAAGCTACCAGCAGGTAGCCCACCATCTAATCTCTTGTCAAGAAGAGAAATTCCAGTAGAGATGCCTTTCTTAAATAGGAGCTTTTCCATTGACACTCTTTGTCGCGAAGCTATTTATACCTTGCCCTCATAATCATACTATATTTTTCTCTTTGAGCTTTTTTATTTCCTCAGCCGAGTATCCCAGCTTTTTAAGAATTTCTTCTGTATGCTCGCCTAGTTTAGGTGGCCTTTGGACCGAAAATCGGATTCCAGATATCTTTACAGGATTGTTGAATGTTTTTATCTTACCCAGTCCGGGATAATCGATTTCGACAATTACATTTCTGGCTATAGTCTGTGGGTGGTTTATCACTTCTTTTATCTCGTTAACCGCTCCGCACGGAACTCCAGCCTTTAAAAGGATTTCTATCCATTCGTCTCTTGATTTTTCCTTAAGCTTTTCAATTATAATCTTCTCAAGTTCTTCTCTATGCTTAAGTCTCTGCTGGTTTGTTTTAAATCTCTCATCTTTCAGCAGGTTTTCCAAACCCACGGATTTGCAAAAAGCTTCCCAATGCCATTCTGTGGCCACAACTATATTTAAGAGTTTTCCGTCGCCGGCTGGATACGGTTCGTAGGGTGTTGCAAGGAAATATTTTGTCCCCATTCTTAAATCCTCGTCCTTCATCCCCTCTACTAGGACCATATTCATCAGATTGGTCATCATGGTAACTGCGCAATCAAAGAGCGAAATATCTATTTCAGCCCCTTCCCCCGTTCTCTCTCTGCGCAAAAGAGCGGCGAGAATGGCGTAAACTCCATACATTGCTGCTAGGATATCTGTAATTGGCACATTTATCTTGCAGGGGGTTTCTTTTGTACCAGTGTAACTTATTATCCCCGCCTCTCCCTGTATCAGCTGATCAAAGGCAGGTCGATCGCGATATGGGCCATCCTGACCGAATCCTGAAACGTGGCAGTAGATGACTTTTGGATTTATTTTTTTCACAACTTCGTAGCCAACGCCGAGAGACTCAACGACACCAGGTACGAAGTTTTCTATTATAACATCTGCTTTCTCTGCTAACTTTAGAAAAATTTCCCTTCCTTCGCTACTCTTTAAATCTAGTGTGATGGATTTTTTGTTTCTGTTCACGACTGCGAAATAAAAGCTTAGATCCCCTCTTATAGGTATCCAATGCCTAGCAAGATCGCCGATCTTTGGTCTTTCTATGTGGATAACCTCGGCTCCAAGGTCTGCAAGGAGAGTTCCAATATAAGGCCCAGCTACAGCCTGTGCTAATTCTAGAACTAGTAGGTCCTCAAATGGTTTCAAATCACAACTCCCTCCTGAATGCCTGAATTCCAGTTATGTATCTACCGAGAATTAGGGTGTGAATGTCATCTGTCCCTTCATACGTGTAAACGCTCTCTATATTTGCCATATGTCTTATCGGCGAATAATCGAGACTTATTCCATTGGCTCCGAGTATTTCTCTTGCCGTCCGTGCACAGAATCTCGCAACTCTTACATTGTTTCTCTTTGCAAATGATATCTGTTCTGGAGTTGCTTTTCCTTCATCCATCAGTTTTCCGAGCCTCCAAGCAACGAGTTGTCCTTTTGTTATCTCTGTTAGCATATCCACAAGCTTAGCTTGGATTAGCTGATAGGATGCGATGGGGGCCCCGAATTGTTTTCTGTTTTTTGCATAGTTCAATGCTGTCTCGTAGCAATCCATTGCCGCGCCTATTGCGCCCCAAGAAATACCAAATCTCGCCTGATCGAGACAACTGAGAGCGGGTCTCAGGCCGATAGCATTTGGCAGCCTGTTCTCTTCTGGAACCCTGCAGTCACTCAGATAAAGCTCTCCAACGTCACCAGCCCTCATCGAGCCTTTTTTCTTAATAGCTGACTGTTTGAATCCTTTCATTCCTTTTTCGACAATGAAGCCCTTTATTCTTCCATCTCCGAGATCTCTTGCCCAAACGATTGCTATATCTGCAATTTCCGCTTCACTGATCCAAGTCTTGGTTCCGTTAAGAATCCACTCGTCTCCTTCCTTTCTAGCGTTTGTTTCCATGCTGGCCGGATCGCTACCAACGTTGGGTTCAGTCATCCCAAAACAGCCTATTATTTCTCCTTTTGCGAGTTTTGGAAGATACTTCTTTTTCTGTTCCTCACTCCCGAATTTCCATATTGGATACATCACAAGACCAGATGTGACTGCCACGAAGCTTCTCAGGGCACTATCGATTCTCTCCACTTCTTGGCAGATGAGACCAAAGGATGTGTAGTTCATTCCCGGGCAACCGTATTCTTCAGGAATAAAAGGCCCTAGCATTCCTAGTTCGCCGAATTTTTTTCCAATTTCTCTAAAATTTAGCGGCTCCTCTTTATGCCATGCTTCGGCAACCAATGGGGCTATCTCTTTTTCTAGGAATTCTCTTACAGAATTTCTTATAAGCCTCTCCTCCTCTGTGAGGAGTTCATCTATCCCGTAGAAGTCAACACCTCTAAACATCTTCTCACCGAAGATTCTTTTGAATTTTATTTAATAAGTTTTTCGGCAATGAATGACCAAAAAATAGATTAACTAGGACTTCTACGAAACTCTGGAACAAGCATCAAAGCCACTAGAATTAATCCTAGAACATTAGTGAGCGTTAGTGGGATTATTAGCATGATTCCCGCAACAAAGAGAACCGTTCTCTTTAAAATGTTCAGATTTCTCCTGAAGTACCCTACTGTTGCACTGTTAATTGCGATTGCAGAAACAGATACTAGCACTGCTCTTATCACTATTTCTGCCGGATTGTTAAGATGTAGAACTATAAGCAAAGCAGAGCCAGCAGGAGCTAATACAAATGAAAAGGCTATTAGGTACTTTACTATGGCAATTTTTGCCGCAACAACCGCAACTCTGAGGGGATTTTGTCCTGCTACAGCTGCTGCCGCATAAGCTGCGAGTGCAACGGGAGGGGTTACGTCTGCGAGGATTGCGTAATAGAAGGCAAAAACATTAACGCTATAGTGGGCAACAACCTCAGGAAATCCTTGTGCTATTGCAAGCTTAACAGTTGCCGGAATTACCAAAGCTGATACTATAACGTAACTTGCAGTTGGTGGTACGCCCATACCGAGAATAAGGGTAAAGATTGCGAGAAGAAGTAGGGATATGTAGTAATTTCCAGCACTTATGAAGCGCACTATCTCTTCTATTTTCATCCCAAGTCCCGTAACTAGGAGTGAGTGCAGGATTATTCCAGCGCACGCACACGCTAGGGCAACTGGTATTATATCTAGAGCTCCATCGCTAAAACCTTTCAGGAGATCTCGAATTTTTACTCTCCTCACTAAACCGATTAGACAAGAGACAAATATCGCTGTGACAGCAGACATTGCGATCGTGTAGCCTTGGAAAATCATATAGATCAGGATTGCAATCGGTAGTAGCATGTAAAGTTCTCTTATAACATCCTTTTTCCTTCTTTTTTCAACATCAGTTAGTTTGGTTAACCTATGCTTTTTTGTGAATAGCTCGAGATAAATCTGGAGGGATAGATAATAAAGGAGAGCCGGTAGAATTGTCATCACTATTAAAGTCTTGTAGTCTACCCCTATCACTTCCATCATTATGAAGGCTGCAGCTCCTAGAACTGGCGGAGTTATTAGCGCTGCCGTTCCCGTACCAGCTATGAAGGCTGAGGAAAATTTGTCATCATAACCAGCCTTTCTGAACGAGGGGAGCATCGTTGTTGCAACAGTAGTTGTGACAGCAACACCTGAGCCTGAAACCATTCCCATAACAGCGGAATAGACAGTTGTAGCTCTCCCGACATCTTGAGGAGATCTACCTAGGAAAGCCGAGGCAAATTCGGATATAAATTTGGTTATACCTATTGCTTGCAAAACGCCGCCGAGAATTGTAAAGTAAACTATATACTTTGCGGAAACCCCAAGTGGCAAACCGAATATTCCTGCTTCCGTTTCCATCCAGCTTTTTCCGATTGCTAGGGGAATGTCTCTAAAATTGTGGCCTATAGGGGGAGGAATATTGCTACCGAAGAGGGTATAATTGAGGAAGACTAGAACAATTGCCGGTAGAGGCCAGCCTATTTTGATGTTTGTGGCATATAGAAGAAGCAGAATCATTGTCCATCCTACTAGAACATCCAGATCTGTTGGAAAAACGACTCTGTATATTATTTTTTCATAATCGATTATTAAGTAAATAGTAGCAGGAAGGTAAAGCAGGAGAATTATGAACTTCCAGTTTACCTGCTTTTTTATAGCTGAAAAGATCGCATCGAGTGGAAACGTTGCGAACCAGAGAAGAAAGATCATAAAAGAGGCTGCAGGATTTTTTATTACAAGTGAGAGGATTATTGCACAGGGTAAAGACATCACCGATAATATGGCGTTTCCTAAAAAACTCGTTTTTTTGCCGTAAGCAAGAAAGGCCAGAGCAGATATGCAGAGCATTAAGTGAATGCCTCTAATAAGATGAATTTGGTCGAAACAGTATCTAATGCTAGTTGGAAGCCAAGTTAGATATGGAATGAGATCGGGGTAAAAGAGAATAAAAATACTGTAAAATGCCAGTAATCCTCCAAAATATCTTGCTAAACTCATTAGATCACCCGCAAATGAATATTTTTGTCAAATATTTTGTAAAAATCTCTTCGTTTCCAAACTTCAGTTTCCAGCCATCATTTACCAAAATTTCACTCCTCTCCTCTTTGATCTCTGCGAAGAACCTTCCGTCTCTAAAGAAGTATTGATCAGTATAGTATGAAATCGAGGCTTCATTGTCGCTTGAGATCTTTTCTATGAACAGTTTGTTATTGGAAACTTGTACGAACAAAGTTATGCACCCTCCATACACAGAATGTCTGAATTCGAGTTCTAGTTTGTTTGTTGGAATTTTTGTAACATTATCTCTTGTTTCTAGGCATATGATCTTTCCCGGTTCTGATAAAAGAACAAATAATATAAAAATAATTAAAAAAATCAATTTCATTTACTTTAGCACTCCCTTTTCCTTGTAGTATTTCAATGCGCCCGGATGATATGGTACATCTCCCTTGTAAATCACGGCGTTTTGAATTGTTGTCTGCTTGGCAGCCGGATGCACAGCGTACAAATCATCCAGATGTTCGAAGGTGGTTTTAACGAGCATGTATACGAAGTCCTCCGGGAGATCCTTATGGCAGAATATGACATTGAGCGTCGAAACTGTTTGTACATCAGCTGGTGAGTCGTAGTATTCCTTCTTCATAACATCAGAGACATAAAGGCCCGGATACATTTCGTTCAACTTCTTTACGACGTCATCTGGAATAGCGACAAAGGCTATCTGTTTTCCTCTCTGTTTCAAGTTTGTTGCGAGCTCTGAAACAGAAGCTGTTGGGATCGTTCCGCTCCAGAAATAAGCATCAAGCTTTCCATCAAGCAAAGCATCTGCGGATTCTTTTGCACCTAGTTTTTGCCAGACTGAGAAATCTTTTGAAGGATCTATCCCTGCCGCGCTTAGAATTGCGAGCGCATCTATTTCAGTACCACTCCCCGGAGCGCCTGTTGAAACTCTTTTTCCTTTTAGATCGTAGACAGTTTTTATTCCGCTATCAGAGGTTGTTACGATATGAATCGGGGTAACATAGGTGACCCAAAGTACTCTAATCCAGTTTTGAGGTTTCTTCTCGAAGGCGTCAAGATTCCCGTGCCAAGCATCGTGAACGGACTTGATCAGCGAAATCCCAATTGTGTCATTTGGTGATTTGTAAACATATAGCAGGTTGTCAACACTTGCCTTCGTTTGAACCGCATTTGCTGAAATGTTCAAATACTTTGAATAAATGAAGGCGAGCCCTGAGCAATAATAAATATATACTCCCCCAACGGTTCCGGATGCTATTGTTAGAGAAGTTATTTTCGGCATCGTTGGCGTAGGGGTCGGCGTCGGCGTAGTGGCTGGCTGGGGCTGTTGGCAACCGGCAAAAACTGCTACTAAAGCTACGACTAGCAGAATGGCAACAATCCCTTTTTTCACCATAGTCAATAGTGTTCTTTCACGTATTTAAGTTTTTTGGAAATGTTTCTCCAAAATAATATGTTATTTAATAGTGCTAATTGGTTTAAATTTTGAGAACTCGATTAATACTTCATTTACTCTTATTTCCATATCAATTCCCATTTCATGTATGGGTGCTAGATGGTTCAGTCCTGCGCTTATGATAATTCTTGCCCTTTTTCCAAAAGGAAGACTGAATCGTCTGTCTGATGGATGAAGAACAGCAAGAACTCCTCTAAAGCCCCTTGAGCTGGCGGTTTCAACTGTTCTAAGCGCTATATCTATGGCATATCTGCTAAAACTTCTAACGGCCGAGATTATTACTCCGCTACCATTTTTCAACACAGAGCTAACTGAAGTCAGGCCTGAACGAAGAAGTAGCCACCCTGGGCTCATAGTTGTTCCAACGTAGCTTATCAGTTCCATAATCCTGCTCGGAACCATGTTCTCAACTCTAAGCAATGCTGCGTATTCGGGATAAGTGTTAATCCCTGCCGATTTTAAGAGGACGTCGTAGAACGTGTTTGAGATCGTTGCGATGCCAAAGTGACCGTTCGGGATTTTTTTGCCATTTATCTCCTCCCCCTCATCTGCAAAAAAGACTCCGTTATGGATAATGAAGGGAAAATCCTCCATTTCTGCTAAAACTTCTACACATTTTTCAAATTCTTCTTTCTTTATTATTGCCAGATTCGTTGGCACCTTTCCTTTCATTCTGTAAATGTCGAAATCGCTGGAATAAACGTTTATTTCGATCCTTTCGCTAAACTCCCCCAATCTTTCGAAGGCTTTGAGTCCTTTTAGGAAATCTATTCCTTCCAGTGTAATTTGTGATTTTCCATGGTTTCCCTTATTAACAAGGCCTCTCTGTTCAAGCTTTTTGAGGTGGTATCTTACTGTTCTTGATGTTATACTGAATCCTCTGTTTTGCAATTCTTTCTCTATTTCTTGGGAACTTAGAGGTCCGAATTCCGCAAGTATGTCGAGGATTTCTTCTTCAATCATTAAAAAAAATTGCTATAAGAGCTAATAAGTCTTCTGATCGATTATGGGTTCAACAATCTTGAACATCTCAACGTCGACGAGTCCCAGATCTGTTAGCTTCAATTTCGGAATTACTGGGAGAGCTATAAAGGATAGGGTTATTACGGGAGATTTCAGCTTGCATCCAAGATCTTTTAGCTTTTTTTCAATTTTTTCAAACTTTTCAGCAACTTTTTCTGCACTTTCGTCACTCATAAGTCCGGCAATTCTGAGTGGAAGTTCGTAGAATTCTCTGTCAAAAACAACAATTCCTCCTCCGAGATCTATTAATCTGTTAACAGCGTTGCAGATCGCTTCATCGCTCGCTCCCACTGAGACTATGTTGTGAGCGTCGTGGGCTATTGTTTGAGCAATTGCGCCCCTTTTTAATCCAAATCCCCTGACATAGGCTTTTCCGATTCTACCACTAAATTTATGCCTTTCAATAACAACCGCTTTGAGAATATCTCTTTCAACGTTTATTCCTTCTACGAATTCCCGGCTCTCTTCAGTGATAATTTCACCGTCCAGAACTTCAATAATTCTTGCAATTCCACTCTTTATGATGAGATCCTCTTTTGATATTTTTCTGGCTTTAACGGAGCTTGTTGCTTTTTCTGGATATTTATAGAACTTAAATTCTGGCTTTTTACCTCCAACAAAAACCCTTTCAGCATCAAAATTTCTTAGATTCCGAAGAAGAACTATATCTGCAAATCTTCCTGGTGAGATCAGACCAGCTTTTATTCCGAAATATTCAGCCGGATTTAGGGTAACCATTTGCAAAGCTTTCATTTCGTCGATCCCTTCGGCAACTGCCCTTCTGAATACACTGTCAAGATAACCTTCATTGAGCAAATCTTTTACACTTCTATCCCCGTCGGTTACGAGCATCGTATATCTGTTTCCGGCAATCTTTTTTAGGGCTTTTAGATTTCTGCCTGCCGACCCCTCTCGGATCATTATTCTCATCCCAAGCCTCAGTTTCTCTACTGCTTCATTTAATTCTGTACTTTCATGATCGGAAAGAATTCCAGCTGAAATGTACGCATTCAAGTCTTTTCCGGAAAGTCTCGGACAGTGCCCGTCTACTATTTTAGCTTTTATTATCTTCTCAATTGCATCATCTCTGAGATCTAGGACTGCCGGATAGTTCATGAATTCTGCAAGGCCTATGACACCTTCAATGCTGAGGAGTTCTTCGAGTTCTTCAACACCCAGGTATGCCCCCGAAGTCTCAAGAGGAGAGGATGGTACGCATGAAGGAACCATGCAGTAGAACCTTATTGGTGCAATCCTCGCTTCTTCGAGAAGGTAAATTATCCCCTTTTTACCCAAAACATTTGCAATTTCGTGCGGGTCAGCGATTATACACGTGTTTCCTCTTGGCACGACCAGTCTTGAAAATTCTGAAAGCGTAAGCATGCTCATCTCAACATGTGTATGGGCATCTATTAGCCCTGGAACAGCGTATAGTCCTTTAGCATCTATCTCCTTTATTCCACTGTAGTTTCCAATTCCTGCTATCCTATCTGCGCATATTGCTATATCTGCCGGATAAATTTCCTCCGTAAGTACGTTGACAACTTCAGCTCCTTTTATTACTAAATCTGCTCTCTCTTTTCCCCTTGCTACAGAAATTAGTCTCTTAAGCTCATTCTTCGATAATCTCTCTGAGGATATCATCTTCGATTTCTATTTCAAATTCTTTAAGAACATTTAGAGCTTCTTCAAAGTTTCTGGCACCTTTTTTTGCTATGAGACCCTTAACATCTTCTCTAATACTCCATGGATAGACAATCCATTTCCAGCTCTCCATCTCCGATCCGAAGTAGTCTGGAACAAATGAAGAAGTCTTCTTATAGTCTAAAACTGCAGTTCTAACTTCTTTGGCCCCTAATGATAGCACGTGATCCTTGACTATGTTCATCGTTTCCCCGGTATCCACAACGTCATCCACAATGAGCACATTTTTTCCGTCAAATCTTGTATTCAGAGGTTGTGTTATAGTCGCCTTACCGGTAACAGTCGCCACTATCCCCCAGTGTTCTGTTTTCACGCTGTGCAATTCTCTAACACCAAGCAAATCTGCAAGAATCCTAGCAGGAACCCAGCCCCCCCTTGCAATTGCGACAATCGCATCAACTTTAAAATCGCTAGCTTTTATTTTTCTTGCAAGTTCCCTACAAAGCCTCTCGATATCATTCCAGTTGTAGACGTGACATTTAAACATCGGAAACCTTTATGTTGTGAGAATTAATATTTTTTGTCTTGCATTTGCAAAGATTTAAAAATCGTCAGTGCAACAAATTTCAAGCCCGGGTGGTGTAGCCCGGCCCAACATGTGGGCCTGTCGAGCCCACGCCCCGGGTTCAAATCCCGGCCCGGGCGCTATTGAACTCTTCATGATTAAACTCGGGAGCTTTTGCGTTGGCTCAATCTTCTTTAAAGGTCAAAAGGTTTATAAATTGCTTTTTGCAGTTTGAATTGTTGCCGGGGTTGCCGAGTCCGGCTAAGGCGGTAGACTCGAGATCTACTGGGCTTTGCCCGCGTGGGTTCAAATCCCACCCCCGGCGTACTTTTCTGAAAACATTTTGTGCAGTTCAAATGTTTATGTCATAGCCGGCAGCCGAAAGAGGGGCTATAAGCGTCTCGCGGATGCCCATGTACTTCCTTTCCTCAAACAGGGGTTTGCAGTCCTTTATGTCTTTTTCCCCATTCAAAAGCTTAACGGCAAAGGCCATGCAGGTCTGCTCACCGCATTTCTTGCAGTTTGTTTTGGGTAGATAGTTGTATACATCGAGAACACCAACAAAGGTCTTCTGCACGGCTTGCTTATGTCGATCTCGTTCCTCTTCTCCCAGGCAAGCCTAGCCTTGTCTTCGAGCTCCTTAAGAATGCTCAGAGCTTCTTCCCTGTCGCTTATCATCGTCATCGTCACAAAACCGTCACCGTGGATGGTTATAATCCTCTGCCCCTTCTTGAAGCTGATCCATCCTTCCTTCGCATTGTAGCTTGCATTGGGGAGCACTCTGGCGAGATAGGGGGCCACTTCCTTGAGATTCTCCACATCAATTCTCCCTATAACGCGGTACTTGCTCGGATCTGCTATGCATGGAAGAAGATCCTTTATCTCCATTTTTATCACTTCTTTAGCGCTTTAACTATCTCGCTTTCGGACGGGATTCTCCCTTGGACCACGATTTTTCCGTCAACGATCACGGCAGGAGTTGCCATGATCCCAAGCTCGACCGCTCTCTTCATGTCGGTTACGTATTCCACCTTTGCGTTTATCTTCTCCCTCTCCACGACCTTCTTAACAAGCTCCAAAGTTGCCTTGCATCTCGCACAGCCTGGTCCTACAACCTTCACCTCCATACTATCACCCCCAAAAAACCAGCCCGCAAGGGCTGCTAATAAAACTATAAGAGAGACGTAAACCGCTGCCCTGCGAACTCCAAAAAGCTTAGCTATTGCAAGCATGTTCAGCAAACTAATACCTGGACCTGCCAAAAGCAAAGCAATTGCAGCTCCTTTTCCCATTCCGAGTTCCATAAGCATTTTCACAAACGGGGCCTCGGTTAGTGTTGCGAAATAGCTCAGGGCTCCGATTATTGAGGCCAGAAAGCTCTGCTACAAGCCTTCTCCGCCCAAGTATGTTGAAACCAGTTCGGTTTCTTTCAGCAATTCCCCTACAACTCCCACGACGAAGACGCCGATTAAAAGCAGCGGTATTATCTGCTTAACGAAAAACCAGGTTTCCATGAACCATAGCTTGAGCTCCTCCTTTTCAAAAGCTCTGAAAGCATAAGCCAAGGCCAAAGCGATGAGTGGTGCAAAGATGGCGACCTTGAATTCGTAGCTTCTGCCCACTCCGCGATAGTTCGGAATCAGAAGGCTGATGATCAGCAGAAGGAGCAGATAAACGGCCCTTTTTTCCAAGATTTTACCGCTGAATGAAACTCTTTCCTCGCTGGCGATTTTTTTGTCGAATATGACAAAAAGGGTTATTCCAATGACAAAAGATGTTAAAATAGCGGTTAAAAGCCTTGCAAGTGCCATTTCAACTCCGAGAATTGCTCCCGTATATACAAGAGCAAGGATATTTGCCGCCGGTGCCGTCCAGAGAATTATCATCGCGGTGGAGGTTGCTCTTGTCTTGTGATAGATCCCGCTAGCAATAGGTATCACCGTGCAGGAGCAAACTGCAAGAAGGAACGAGGAGAAGATTGCGACCGGAAATGATTTCAGCTTCGAAGCGCTAGTTCAGAGATAGCTGAGAAGGACTTCTTTGTTCACCATCGCCATTATTGCTCCGGCTATCAGAAACGCTGGTACTAAGCACGTGAGCACGTGCAAGGCCACGTATTCAGCAAGCGCCGAAATACCTGCGTTTATGAGTTTTAAAGCTTCCAGTTCAGCTCCTTGTGGCATAAAGCTTCGCCCTGAGCTTAAGAGCAACGTTAACGAGGCTTATCAGTACGGGGACTTCAATTAAAGGACCTATAACCGTTGCGAAGGTCTGATCACTCTGAATGCCCCATATCGCTATCGCGACCGCTATAGCCAGCTCGAAGTCGTTGCTCGCTGCCGTGAAAGCAACGGCTGTTGTCTTCGGATAATCAACGCCAAGTTTGTAGGCTATGAAGAATGTTGCAAACCACATGATCAGGAAATACAGCGCAAGCGGAATGGCAACCCTAAGGACATTGTAGGGAAGCTCGACGATGTATTCCCCTTTCAGCGAGAACATCACGACAATCGTGAAAAGCAAGCGACTGGAGTTATCGGGCTGATCTTCGGTGCCAAAACGTTTTCAAACCAATTCCTGCCTTTGAACCTGAAGCTTGCATACCTTGTTACCACACCGCCAATGAACGGGATACCAAGATATATGAAGACTGTCTTGGCAGCATCTAAGATGCTAACTTCCGCATTCACACCTTCTGCAAGCCCCAAATTCGTGAGAGCCAGAGTTATGAAGATGTAGATATACACCGCATAGAACAGTATCTGAAAGATTGCGTTAAATGCAACCAACCCGACAGCGAGCTCCCTGTCACCTTCTGCAAGCTCGTGCCAGACTATCACCATTGCTATGCATCTCGCTAGACCAACAAGGATAACTCCCATCATGAACCCGGGCATGTCCCTGAGGAGGGCTATTGCTAGCAGAAACATAACTACTGGCCCCACGATCCAGTTCTGCGTAAGAGAAAAGCCAAGAAGTTTAAGATTTCGAAATACCAACCCCATCTCTTCGTATTCGTATTTAACCTTCGCAAGCGGCGGATACATCATCAGAATAAGGCCGATGGCTATCGGGATGGAAGTTGTGTCGACGCTCATCGCTGCCAGAATGGCTGAGATATCAGGATATACGTAGCCTAAAGCAATTCTGAGGATTATTGCGAGAAATATCCAGAGAGTGAGATACTTCTCAATTAAACCCAGCCTCTTTTTCTCCATTCAATCACCTCTGGAAAATCGACTTTAATATCGGGGTCAGTCTTTCAACTGCAATCTTTTCGATGACTTCTGCCTTGATGAAGATGAGACAGCAGATTTTCTGATTTTCGTCGCAGGCTGAGAGAATCGCAAGCTTATCTCCAGCTTTCAGCTCTGCCTTTTCCCTGAGCTCCTTTGGCAAAATTATCTGTCCCCGCTGATCTATGCTAACCAGGGCTTCGAGATTGCAAACCTTGCATTCCATGTAATCAGTTTTTTCTGATTTTTTAAAATTTTCTGATTTTTCCAATTTTTGAGAACCTCAACTCTAACCAAATCAGGCCTTTTCTTTCAGCTTTCGAGTCATGCAATATATGCCTATAGACACTTATCTCTCTATATATAATTGTATTAGTTAGTATTAAATGTATATGACCGTAAAATTTTTATGCTTTTGGAGCGTGAGGCGACGAAGCGGAGGTGGAAAGATGGAGAGAGTTCAGAAAAATTCGGCTTATCTGAATGCGATGTCCACAACCGGAACGAGAACGAGAGTTAGAGATGTGAATCCGCAGAGCGGAATGTGCCCGATCTGCATAAGCGACTGCCCCTTTATCTGCGAGATAGCCCTGTCGACATTCAGGGCAAACGAGGCCCTATACCCGGAGACGAGATACTTTGGCGAAAGTACCGCTTCATCTCTGAAGGACTACGGCTTGGATTGGTCGCACTTCAATCTGCTTGCGAGGCTTAGGGGTGCAGAAGGAATTGCTCCCGACCCGGACGTGGCAATCTTTCCAAACGTAAACTTGGAATCGAAGATCGGAAAGACAAGGGTGAAGCTCCCGCTGGCCATGGGTGCCTTTGGATCTACAGATGTTGCAAGAAAATACTGGGACGGGCTTGCTGTTGGAGCGGCGCTTGCTGGATGCATCCTAATCATTGGCGAAAATGTCTGCGGAGTCGATCCAAAGTCGGAGTTTAAGAACGGAAAGGTCGTTAGATCGCCAGAAATGGAGAGAAGGGTGAAGAAATTCAGGGAGTTCTGGGACGGAAAGTATGGGGACATAGTTGTGCAAGTAAACGTCGAAGACAGTCGCTTTGGCGTTTACGAATACGCCGTCTCGAAGCTCGAAGTCGACACCGTGGAGATAAAATGGGGACAGGGAGCTAAAGCGATAGGTGGAGAGATAAGAGTGAGGGATTTGCAGAGAGCGATAGAACTGAAGAAGAGGGGATACATTGTTCTTCCCGATCCAGAGGATCCGACCGTTCAGCAGGCCTTTAAAGATGGAATAATTGATGGCTTTGAAAGGCACAGCCGTGTAGGAATGCCGACGGAGAAGTCATTGGTCGAATTTGTTGAAGAGATAAGGGATTTAGGAGCTAAGAGCGTGACTTTAAAGACAGGGGCTTACCGCCCAGCCGATGTTGCCTAGCAAATGAGGGCTGCTAGCGAAGCTGAGGTTGATTACATAACCTTCGATGGAGCAGGCGGCGGAACCGGAATGAGCCCAGTACCCATGATGAATGAAATGGGAATTCCAACGGTATACCTCGAAGCCCTTGTGCTAAAGGCAGCGAGAATCCTGAAGGAGAAGCACAAATACGTTCCAGACATTAGCATTGCCGGTGGCTTCATAAACGAAACGCAGATTGTTAAAGCAATTGCAATGAGCAACTTTGGAGACGGACCAATGATTAAGACTGTAACAACCGCAAGAGCGCCACTGACTGCTGTAATGAAGTCAGAATACTTTGTAAAGCTCGCAAAAGAAGGAAAATTGCCAAAGAGCTTTACTGAGGTATACGGAGACAAGCCTGAGAAGTTCTTTGCCTTGAGTGGCGAATTCAAGGCCAAATTTGGAGAAAAGCTCGGAAATGAGATTCCATGGAGTGCAGTTGGGCTTTACAGCTACCTCTACAGAATAAGCGTTGGCATGAAGCAGCTGCTCGCGGGAATGAGAAAGTTCAGGCTGGACTTAGTCAGCAGAGAAGATCTCGCGGCGTTGTCACCGCTTGCAAGCGAAGTTACCGGAATACCCATGATTCACAAGGTCGATGAAAAGGTCTTTGAAAGCATTCTTTCTTAAATCTATTTTGCTTTAAATTTTTCTTTCGCAATTTGCACAGCAGAGCGAAATTTCTGAGTATTTTCTTCACAAACAAAAAATACAACAAAAAATAATTTATTCGACCTCTATCTTCTTTCCTCCACCAGCCTTCTTGGTCAGCTGACCTCCTCCCCGCCCTGAAAGGTTCATAAGTTCCCCGCATCTATTCGGGAATACATCTGTCATCTGCGGGGCAGACGGGGTGGCCAGAGATTCCCCAGATATGGATTATTTGGACATTCTATTCAGACTTTCTATTTATTTAGGCTTTTCTATCATCCCCGCCCTGAAGGGCGAGGCTTTCGGTTGTAACCTCAAGGATTGGAGATCTTGCCGCCAATAAAATTTAGAGAATAAATTAAAAAATTTGAAAATCTGAAATCTAATTCTTCCTCCTGAGCAGATAAGCCGCTACAAGAAGTCCTGCAATTGCGAAGATAACTTCGAAGCCCGGAATGAACGGTTTCACAGGAGCGGTCGTAGCTGTTGTCGACGTTGCTTCGCAACTGTGTAAAGACTGGGGTGTAGGCACTGGAGTTTCAATGGGCCTGGTAATTGCAGCGAAGTAGCTGAAGCCCTGCGTTTCTGCTTCATAGTAGTTGTAATTGTTACGCTTCTGCTCCTCTTTGCCCTGAAGGGCGAAGAGGAGGTCAGGCAAGAATTAAACCTCTTTCAATTCATCTATAAATCTTCTATAAAAATTCCAAACCCTCTCGTTCATTACATGAAGCTCAAAAATGCTCCATTTTCTCGCTATTTCTGTCTTAAATTTCAAAATTTTTTCTATCTTCTCGCAATCTGTGACGATTGCAACATCTATGTCAGATAGGGTTGGATGCCAGTCTTTTCGCAAAACAGAACCAAAAATGAAGACTTTGCAGGATCCAAAATACTGAAAAGCTATTTCCTTAATTTCTTCTGCGATCTCATCCAGTTTTTCAAGTATCTCCAAGTTCTTCTTTTTTTCCTCGATCAGTCTATCGACAACCACTTCTCAAACCTCCTTTTAAATTCTTCAAGCGACCTCATCATTTCTTCAATTTCCTTCTTCGAGTAAATCCTAGGAAAATATCTTGAAAGTATGTATGCATCCTCGATGTCTTTCAGCACAATCTCTTTTTCTTCGTAGAATTCTTTAAAGGACTCATCAAGCTTTCCAAGCTCCTGAAAAAGTTTTGTTAGACTGTGAACTCGAGGGAAATAACCGAGCTCTTTTGCGAGAATGAACTTGATGTAGAGTTGCAGTGCCTGTTCGATGTGAAAACCAGCTAAATCGTAAACCCCCTTCTCGGCAAAATATCTGGCTGCATCCTCAAATTTTCTGGCCTTTTCTGCAAAAACCCTAATTTCTTCTTTCACGTATCGAATTATTAACAAACATTAATAAAGCTTGCTCTGACCTCTTCCCCTGAAGGGCGATGCTTAAAAAATTTTATGTTGTTCTATAGCCTCTTTGCAAGAGTCCTTTCATGTATCTTTATTGCCGCAATCGTAAATGTTATTAAAAACGCTAAAAGTGCCAGAAAGTCCAATGCCAATCCATAAAAACCTCTGTTTATGAAAAGCAACCTAACAATATCTGTGAAGTATGTTAACGGAGAAAAAGAGGCAATGATTCTTCCCCATGGAGGGAGCTCTTCTATGGGAATGAAAACCCCGCTTATGAAGACAAGTGGAAACTTGACGAGAGATGAGAGCATCATTGTCGTGGCCGGGACGTCCGTAGGCGGATAGGCTGATAGCAGCACACTCAGAGCAGCAAAACACAGATTTGCGATTATCAGTGCTAGAAGCAGAATTATGAAGTTTAATAGCTGAATTCCGAAGAACAATGTCAATACTAGTGGAATTACCGAAATGGCGAATCCAAAAATAAAAGACGAAAGCATGTCACCGACTACAATTGTCCACATGGCAACTGGGCAGCATAAAAGCCTCTCGAGGGTTTTTGAACGGGTTTCCCAGGGAACAATTGATGGACCCACGGCCGTGGCGGTAAAAAATGCTGTCATGCCAATAAGACCCGGCAAAACGTCTTCAAGCGGTACGTTACGTCCGATCAGGTAGGCTAAAGCTAGGAACAGGGGAAATATAAGCCCGAATGTTACAACCGGACCCTTCAAGTAGTAGATCTTGATGTTCTTTCTGCTCACGACGAGGGAACACATAAACTGTTCTACAAAGTTGCTCACAGAACCACCTCTTTCCTTTTTGTGAGTTTTAGGAAAACATCTTCCAGCGAAGGCATCATTGTGTTTAAACTTATAATGCGCAGATCGTTCTTCTTGGCGTACTCGACGAGAAAACATATCACCGCGGATGGGTCTGGAGTGTATATGCGCACCTTATTGCCTGCAGGCACCGCCTTGACCACGTTTGGGTTTTCGGAAAATATCCCTGCTTCTACGGTCTTGTTGAAAGCCACTTCGATGTACTGGAGGTCCATGCTCTGAGCCCTTAGGTTTTCGGGAGTGTCTATAGCCGCGATCTTGCCATGGTTTATTATTGCTATTCTGTGGCAAAGCTGGTTCGCTTCTTCCATGTTGTGGGTTGATAGAAAAACAGTTTTTCCTTCCCCGTTGTACTGGACTATTTTTTCCCGCAGGAGTCTTGCACTCTCAACATCAAGCCCTGAAGTGGGTTCGTCAAGGAAAAGTACTTCCGGATCGTTAGCCAATGCCATGCACAACAAAAGCCTCTGTTTCATGCCTTTAGAAAGGAATTTGACGAGTTTGTCTCTAACATCGTACAATCCAAACTCCTTTAAAAGTTTTGTGGCATTCTCTTTAATTTTTTTACCGGAAGGCCATATAGTTTGCCTATCAACATCAGGTTTTCCCAAACGGTGAGATCCACATAAGCGTTTGAGACTTCTGGAACCACTCCGATGCGTTTCTTCACTTCTATAGGATTTTTCAAAACATCGTAGCCTGCAACGAATGCTTTGCCCCCATCAGGCTTTATGAGAGTGGTTAAAATCCTGATAGTTGTTGTCTTTCCAGCTCCGTTTGGTCCGAGAAAACCAAAAATTTCACCTTCTTTAACTTCAAAGCTTATACGATTCACTGCGGTAAAATTTCCATAAAGCTTCGTTAAATCCCGAACCTCGATCGCGTATCCCATATACAACGCTCACCTTTTTCCAAAATTTTCATAGTAGAAGCTTAAAAGGTCTTCAAACAGCTTCTTACGCTTGATCATAAACCGAGCCAGTATCAAGCTTGTGGCATCCGCAACTTCTTTCCTCGATCTCCTTTAGTAGCTGATAAAATCCGCATTATTAGGAACTGTATCCACCCTCTTTCCGGATACTCATGCCAGCATCCACAATTTCCCGTTTCACACATCAATAAATCTAACACTGTTAGATATATAAGTGTTATGCATCTAAAAATAATGACAAACTGATTACCCTAAACCTCTTTTAATGTTTTTTGAATGCCAAAAATTTTTTTAACATACTCTTCTGCGTGCAGATATGCCACAATAAGAATCGGCTGCATCAAAGGCACCAGCGCCGGTGTCAGAGCTGATTTAGGATCCAGAGCGGAAACCGCAATTGCAGCCGCAACAGACTGGTTTTTTGTGATGGAAATCAGCGCTACAGCCTGGTGATCTTCGTAGGATATGCGAAGAATCCTGCTGAGAATCAAGGAGAAAGAAAGCAAACCCAGAATTAAGATTGCCTGATATGCTAGGATTAGCACTGAAACTGCAGAATTCGTAATTATGTTCAAGTACTGATTAAACACAAGCACAAAGACCAGCGCAAGCATCGAGAGCATGGTTGCAAGCGAAAGA
>Ga0078972_1001316_pt1 | contig 94087 bp, 74 predicted proteins | sample YelNatPaOPGAMG01_FD_67568 | JGI IMG/M metagenome (GOLD analysis project Ga0078972, IMG submission 67568) | Hot spring thermophilic microbial communities from Obsidian Pool, Yellowstone National Park, USA - OP-RAMG-01 (SPADES assembly) (version 2) | ecosystem: Environmental > Aquatic > Thermal... | reverse complement strand
TCTCTCTCTCTCTCTACAGCTTGGCAAATTGGATTAAACACAAAATGGGGTTCAAGCAACGGAATTATTCCCTGCTTCGCAACATTAGAAAAGGAATTCCGGCACCAACGCCAAAACATTTCCAAATTCTGCTGAAATCCAGATAGCAATATACAAAAAAGGAAAATAAAATTTCAAAATTTTTTCAAACTTTTTAGAAAAATTAGATTGCCAAGAGAAGAGGCATCAGCACAATGTTCAATCAAACAGATTAATTCAGACATCGGATGTTTCTAAAACATCCGATGTCTTTTTGCAGGGCGAGCACTGTTTGTTCCAGGCGAATTTCACCGGACGAGGTGTTTCCCAGACATCGGATGTCTGACAGACATCCGATGTCTAACCGTGATGAATTCTGTTTGTGAGAACAATCCCAAAATGGTGTTTCCGAGGTTCCAGCGAGGTAGGGGCGACCGGCCGGTCGCCCCTACAAGTATTTTCAAACATCCGATGTCTTTTGGAATAGGGGTACGAACAAGGGATTTTTGGTCAAGTCACCAAATAATTTAACAACGTGTAGGGGGAATAATCATTCGCCCCTACAAATATTTGTGAACGAGCCTTATTGGGATTTCAGTATAAGATAAATTTCCCTTGCATTTTTAAGGCTCTGCAATGTAATATATTCCGTTGCCTATCGACTTTATTTATTTTGATTTGTGGCTATGGCTTTGAAGAAAATTTATCCTTATGTAAAGCAACATCGAGTAAAAATCGCTTGGGGATTTTTGTTCGTTACGATTTCGAACATCTTGGCTACGATTGTCCCAAAATTTGTTGGCAAAGCCATCGACATAATTTCCAGCGGGAGGTTCGATATTTCGCTTGTGCTGTGGCAAATCTTCTGGATTTTGGCTTTGACCGCAGCCAGCGGAATTTTTATGTTCTTGACTCGCCAGATGATTATTGTTGTATCCCGTCAAATAGAATTTCAACTTCGAAAGGATTTCATTGCCAAACTTTCGCGTCTGCCTTTTTCGTTTTTTACCGAAAACTCTTCGGGTCAACTCATTTCGCTTGCCACGAACGACATCTCTGCTGCAAGGGAATTTCTTGGTCCTGCGGTGATGTATACCGCAAACACAATTTCCACATTCCTTTTCGCATTGTTTTTTATGCTTTCACTCGATGTTCCGATGACTTTGCTTTCGATTTTACCTTTGCCTTTGATTACTTTGACAACATACAGGATTGGCAAAAAAATTCATCTAAATTTCAAGAGTGTTCAAGAGGAATTTTCAAAACTGACCACGCAAGCACAGGAGACATTTTCGGCAATAAGGTTGGTCAAAGCATTTGTCCGCGAAAGTTTCGAACAAACTCGATTTGCATCACTTAGCGAGACATACAAGCGAAAATATATGCGTTTGGAATTTTACCAATCCTTGATGATTCCGCTGTTGATTGTGCTCATTGGTATCTCGCAACTTATTGTTTTAGGCTACGGTGGGCTGCAAGTTATTAACAAGGCTATGACGCTTGGCGAAGTGACCCAATTTTTTGTTTACATAAACCTTTTGATATGGCCTGTGGCGGCGATTGGATGGGTGACGAACCTCATTCAGCGTGCTTCGGCTTCGATAGACCGTATTTGGACTGTTTTCGAAATTCCCGATAATGGCTTTAGCAGGCAAATTGCAAAAAGCGAGCACATTTCGGGGGAAATTGTATTCGCCGATGTTTGGTTCCGATACAAAGACGACTTGCCTTGGGTTGTTCAAAGCCTGAATTTAGAAATTCCCGCTGGCTCTGCAGTTGGAATTGTTGGCACGGTTGGCAGCGGAAAGAGTACTTTAGTCAAGCTTTTGGGGAAAATCTACTTGCCAAGCCGTGGGCAGATTTCGATTTGCGGCATATCTTTGAATGAAATTCCCGACGCTGAATTGCGTCGAATTATGGCGATTGTCCCACAGGAGCCCTTCCTCTTTTCCGATACCATTGCCGAAAATATTCGATTGGGCAAGCCCGATGCCACAGACGAAGAAGTGCTTCGTTCACTAATTCTCGCTGGGATGGAAAGCGATTTAAAGGCTTTTCCCAATGGAATTCAAACGATTGTTGGCGAAAGGGGAATCACGCTCTCGGGCGGACAAAAGCAAAGGGTAGCTCTTGCAAGGGCGTTCATAGCCCGTCCGAAGATTTTGGTGCTCGACGACCCATTTGCTTCGGTCGACTCGGCAACAGAACATTTGATTTTGCAAAACCTGATGACTGAATTTGCATCGACCACAAAGATTATTATTTCGACGAGAATTTCCGCTGTCAAAGATTGCCGGTGGATTGTATTTTTGGAAAATGGGAAAATCGAAGAGCAAGGCACGCACGAAGCCCTTTTGAAAGCGAACAAAAAATATGCTCAACTTTACGAAATCCAAAGAATAACAGAGGAAATCGAATCCAGCAGATGAAAAAAAATGAGTGAATTAATTACCGAAATATATTAATTAGTGATATTATTAGTGCCAAGGATGAAACTATTAAGGATATTATAATTAGTTTACGCAAGTTTTTAATGGTTTTATGACCTGCTATTTTATTCTCGTTAAAATTATCTTGAAAAACTTGAATGTTATGGGAGATTAGTTCTAACTTAGTTTGTAAATCTTCATTAACTTTTGCCAAATTTTCTTGATTTTGTTGTGTGCTTTTAGAAATAACATTGTTTAAATCACTTATTGAATCCTCCAATTGGCTATACACCTGCTCAAAATTAGATTTTGTAGTATCATAGAAAGAAGAAATTGAATTTTGAAGTTCATTTAAAGATTTTTGAAATTGTGAGTCCGATGACGTAATTTGTTGAACGAGCACATTCCTAAAATCATCCAATCTTTGATTGTAATAGTTTCGAAAGCTATTTAGTTTTTCGTCAAATGCATATAAAGAATTTGAAACTTCTGCTGAGTGGTTCTTAAAGAAACTTCTAATCTCTTGATTTAAGCTTTCTGAACTTTTGTATAGATTGGATATTTCATCTGAAATTCTTTGGGTCTCGTTGGTAATTTTTTCGGGGTCTAATTGACTTATTTGATCTAATAAATTAATAATGCTTTCAATATTTAATTCCAAATCATTGATGAGTTCTCTTAAATTATCGTTGAGTGACAATAAAGTTTCATTTTCTTTTTGTTTCTGTTCAACTTCGGTTCTAAGATTTTTAAGAAAATCCAAGATTTGGTTTGCTTGTTCAATTATTTCCTCAAATGTTAGCTTTCCATTTTCCATTTTTTATCTCAATTAATGTTCAACATATTCTTGATTTTTATAATAGTAAGTCCAAGGACAAAATAGGAAGGGATTGTACATAATGGCGTTGGAAGTTTGTTTATCATTTCTTTTGCTACCATCTCACGGGGAAATCTTTTTAAAATTTCTTTAATTAATTCTTCTAAATATTCCAATTTTTCTGATTGTATTTTCGAATTAGCGATTAGACAAATGACACTAATTGCAAATTTAATTTCATTATCCCTCATGATATTTTGGTTTTCTGCTAAATTTAGAGCACGCTCAAAATCCTTTTTTGCAGTTTGGAAATCTGGATTTTCGCTAAGCAATTCAGAAATTACACCTAACATAACAAAACCTGGGTAATCTGGAAAAGACTCTAAAAATCTAATCACCTCTACTCGTAACTTTTCAGCCTCTTTGGTTGATGTAATCCTGTCCATAAGTTCATTAATTTTGTTCCGTTTATCTATATTATAAACCGATTCAATTAATAAAGTAATACCGCCATCTTTTGATTCACTTACCTTTTCTAAAAATTCATAATAATTAGTTTCTAAGTAATTGATTATTTTTTTTCGGATACACTCACCATTTTGACATTTAGTAAATGTTTTAATCGATTCTATTAGAGCTATCCGTCTCCCCTTCTCTATATTATCATAAATTTTTTCTATAAGTTTGCGTAAAACATTTTCAATAAACTTATTATCATTGGGGGAATCATTTTCAATTTCAATTATTTCTTTCTCTGCTAAATCTTTGGTTTGCGGGAAAAATTCTATAAAGTGATTTCTTATTTTTTCTCTACTGAATTCGCCTGTTTGGATTGTAAACTCACGGTTTGAAAAGTCAAAGGTATAGTCTTTTACAATTGCTAATATTTGAAGACGGTATAATGCTTTTTCAAATCTAGATTTTAAATCCTCTTCTTTTTCATCTTTATTTCTGGGAGAGAAAACCTCTCTTATTGTTAATGTTATTTCCCCTTCCTTAAACCTGCCACCCAATTTTCTAACAATCTTGTCCAATAAGTTTTTTACATCGTCAAGTTCATCTTGAATTCCCCTAAAAGATTTAAAATGGAAATAAAGTATCCTGTCTACATCATCCCGTTCTTCAAATTCACTCTCATAGATCTGTCTGAGTTCTAGAAGAGATTTTTCGGGAGAAAGCATTTTGTCATTTCTTTCGTCCCAATCATTTGAAGCAATGACATAGCAAATTGAATTTTGGCCATCTCTTCCAGCCCTACCTGCCTCTTGATAATATGTTTCGATTGATGGAGGTATATTATAATGAATAATATAACGAATATTTGGTTTGTCTATTCCCATTCCAAAAGCTTTTGTTGTAACCAAGAGGGGCGTTCGATTTTGTATGAACTCTTTCGTTACCTTCTTCTTATGTTCCGAGTAGTTGTTATCTTTCCATTCTTTGGGTTTATCACCAGAATAATAATCAACCCTAATATGTAAATCGTTTTCGATAAATTTCTTTATTTGTACCACACCATAATCACCATCAACATGAGGACAAAAGATTAATCCCGAATAAGTTTTTTCTCCTTTAGATTCATAAAAAGATTCAGCCTTTTTATTGAATTTCTGAGGAAGTTTAGTTGTAAGGAGACTTTTAAGTACCCTTCTTTTCTCATCAGACTGACAATGTTCTATCAAAAAATCAAGTTCAACCCTGTCAAATGTATCAGGTGAGACAACGGATTCTAAATCAGTTATGTTCAAAATTCTTTTAATATCATTAAGAACAGCCCATGAAGCAGTCCCAGTTAGTCCAAGCAACGGGGGTGGTTGTTTGTCTAAGAAGTAATTGCATAATTCCTTTGCCAAGCTACCAACGCGCAAATAGGATGGGCGGAAATCATGACCCCATTCCGAAACACAATGCACTTCGTCAATAACAATTAAACAAAATCTAAAACTAGTAGTTGTTCCCCTTAAATATTCTCTAAATTCTTTGTTTTGAAAGCGTTCAGGTACAACAAAAAAGAAATAGAATTGCCCACTCTCAAATAAGTTTAAAATCGTTTTCTTTTCATCCTGTGATAAATCGGTGTGTATTGAACCACACCTATCGATACCCCGAATTTTTAAATTATAAATTTGGTCTTCTATTAATGAAATTAAAGGGTCAATAACTAATGTAAACCCCGGAAGTAATAAAGAAGAAAGTTGGTATATCAAAGACTTCCCAGAACCAGTTGGTAACAATACCAAAGTGTCTTTGCCTTTTAAAATCCGTTCTATAGCTTTATATTGCCCCTCCTTGAAATTCTCGTGTCTAAAAATATATTTGAGAAAATATAACAGTAAATTTTCATCGGGTTGAACATTCCAATCTTTAAGTTCTTCGGATTCAGGAATTAAAAAGATTTGACTTATTTCAAAATTGAAAGGCGTAAAAATATCTTGTATATAAACAGTATTTCGTGATATTGTACCAGCAAAAGAAAGATTAAGAAATTTATCTTCTCCATCTATAGAAGAACTATTGAATATTTCACAAGAAGGTGGGTCTAAAATGAATTTTTCGCCAAAATGCAATTTGATGACATTATTCAAAAGTTCAAAAAAATCTTCAACGGACTTTCGCAAAATAAACAATGATTCTTCTGAATCAAAAATCCCAATTTTGTTCAAATCTGTAAAGATTACAAAATTTTTAGTATCGTTTATGTTTATCAGTGAATGCCTTAATGCAACCAACAAAGCAATCTGTATCTGATATGCAAATTTAATGGCAAATATAAACTTGTTGGTAATCGGCTTGGTTTCTTGACGGTTAAAATGATTCCTTCCATCAAAGATTAATTTCCTTATTTTGTCGAAATTTTCATTACTAACATCTGATGCTTCTATCCTAACAACTTTAAAATCATTTTGTTTAAGTGCTTCGTCTCTTTCTTTATCCGCCTGTTGATGGTGAGTGTGTTGCTTGCCATCGATTTCAATAACAATACCTTTTTCCCCAAAGTGAGCAGATAAATGGGGGTGGAAATAAACGAAATCAACTCTTGCGTCTCGTGCACTACCTGGAACTAAACAATTATATTTTACTTGTGGAATTAGAGAACCCTCGAACTCATTGGTGAACCAATTATAAAAGACTTTTTCTACTTCGTGATCAAAATTATCATATGATTGATTTTCTGAGATTAAAAAAATACTATTTAGAGCCTCACCCAAAGATTCACTACTTTCTAAATCATCAAAGTTGAATTCGGTCCTAAAACTCTCTTCAATCTTTGGGGAAATTAAAGTAAATCTACCACGTGTTAAAATCTTTTCTGCTACACATAAAGAAAATTTTTGAATAGGGCTTAGTTCCTCTATATAGTCCTTTTCAGGATAGTCTATTCTAAATTGGGGCACTAAATTTTGTACCGCCTCATCATCAAAGCCGCGGTTTCTAATTAGTGAAAAAGGTAGTGCAATACTTTCGAAAAAATAAGTAGAATAGTTTGGTAACCTTCCACAAGCAGAAAACTTATTCTGTTTATTTTTCTCTCTTGCTTGGCTAACTGCTTTGGTTTGATTAAAAGAAGAAGAATCTTGGTTTTTAACATAGATGACATCATCAAATTTTTTATTGTAATTTTTCTTGAGTCGAATTTCAAAAATTGAATTTTTTGGTATAACTACTGGTTCATAAATCTCTGTATAGTCGCCTAAACTGAGCCATTGAGGTGGGGACTCTATTTCTTTTGCTCTTAGAAAAGCAACTAATTGCTGAAAATAACAAACACTTATATACCAATAAAAAGGCCCAGTCAAGATTTCACTTGGGATTTGACTTTTCTCTATAAGTTCAAAATAAAAATGTGGCGTATAAAGTGTTGATTTATATTTTTTAATTTCCATTCCGGTGATTTTCAGATAACAAAATCCACTATTAGAATAATTTCCAATATACAAACCCAAACCTGGTAATGGTAATGATTTTTCTAATTCATTCCAGTCTGGTAGGTCACTTCCTTTGAGGCGTGGATATGGAGCCTCATTCCTCTGCTCCCAAAAGTTTTTTCCCCAATCTGTGGCTAAAACAATTGCCTTTTGTTTCATATTTCATTCAATTTTAGTTGCCAACTTTTTTACAAAGAAAAATTTTTACTATGAAATCAAAGCATTAAGTGCCTTATTCAATTCTTCAACAAATTTCCTAATGTTACTTTCGAATATCAATATTCTTGATTGTCCCATTTTTGGGTCGTTTACTGTTATCGACAAATATTTCGAACCATTTTTCGCAATTTTAACCTCGAAAGAGAATATTCGTTTACTTAATACAATATTATTAGAATAAAGACTTGGTGAATTTTTTTCCATAAAACCTCTCATATTAAAATTGGAAATTACAAAAATTTTTTCTTTTCAAACAAAATTTATCAATGAACTTGTATTTCAATCGGCTACGACGCGGCGGGGGGCAGAACGGCGACCATATTTGTCTATTGCAACCACATTGAAGACGAAAGGCTTGTTCGGGTCGCGTGGTTTCACTTGGAAAAATTGCTTCCGCGATGGTGGACTCCCGGGCAAATCTTGCAGTTTGCCACGCAAATCCAAATACTTTTCGGCGACGTTACCGTCTAATTCCAGCTGGACAATTTCGTTCCGCTCGCGGTTCATCATTCCAAAGGCTTGGGTGACTATTTCGATTGTTGTGGGACTGGTTCGAACAATATCAACAATTTTTGGCAATGGAAAGTTCAAAACATATATTGTATAACTTTGCCCAAACAGATTGTTGTTCACATATCGTTCGAGCGATAGCCGTTTGCCGGTATCGCTCAACGATGGAGTGTAGGTGAGTTCTGCCCCGCCAAGCGAGGAAGCACAAATTCTGTCGCCATCGCGGATAATTGTTTTCAACTCGCCTTGTATCAGAGGGAATTTGGGGTCGACATTTATCGTCTGCCCGGGGTAAACATATTCGGGGAATTCGGGCTTTTCGATTTGTTGTGGAGTAACTGTGAAGGATGTCGAAAATTCCTGCCCATCGAATTTTCTGCGGGCTTTGACTTCGACCATCAGCTTGCCGAAACTTGGAGTTCTACCTGCAACAACAACAAATTCTGGCGCGATTTGGGTTATCTGGGCTGTTCCGCCATTATTTTCGGGTTCACGCCGGACATTGAGTTCCACCTTTGCATCGGTTGCAAGGTTGATATTTGTACCAACAATTGTATTTGTCCATTGCTGGTAAGCAATTTGCGAAATAGTCGGGCTGGTTGCGGACAGCAGAATTTTCCCAATTCCAAAACCTGTGGGCAATTGCAAGGGTTGTTGTTCGTTCGGGGCTAGTGGCAAATTTGTCTTTTGCGGGGTGCCCGAGGCAATGGTTTGCTCGCCTGTGAGAGCATTCATCAAAACAATAAGCAAAGAGAATTGCGTTGTGGCTTTGTATGTGAATTTCTCTGGGAATTTGCCGCCAAAGGCTTTTTTGCTTTTAGCAGTAGCAACAACTTTCACAAGATAAGTCGAGTTGAAATTTTCAAGGTATTGGGGTCGCCAATAGAATATCGCTGCTTTCTTTTCGGGAATTTCTACCACGCGGAAATACTTTGCCGAATAGTTTTTGTCCGGGCGAAGCGTAACCGTTCGGTTCGTCGCCTGTTCTTCAATCGTAAATTCAAACTGAATGTCCTCGAAATCGCCAGTGTAGAAAATAACATTCGACGAGTCTATTTTGGTTATTCTATATCCATTTGGTTCAACAATTACATTGCATACAAGCGCAGATTTTTCGGGGATAAGTGTAAAGGCGCTTTCGAAATCGCCGAGCACATCGTTGCCATTGCGTCCGCCGGGTTTGAAACTGCTGTCGGGCAAAATAAATACCAGCGCAGCAAGGTAAAGGATAAAGTATATTTCAACTATTCGACGCTTTCGCTTGCTACTTTGCATCTTTGTTGTTCATAATATTCGTGAAGAACTTTTCTAATTCCTTTCGGACGGCGATTTCAATTTCTTCTTGTGCCAGTTGTGCAGTCGCTTGGTTCAATTTATCCAAAGATTCTTTGAACTGTTGCAGAGATTTATTTGTTTCTTGCATAATTTCCAGAAGTTTTGGGCTTGGGGAGATTATCTGTCGGGTCATTTCGTTCGATTCCCGCAAAAGGGTAAGGATTTCGGTTTGCTGGATAAGCAGGTTTTTCACATTATCGCCAAGGGATTCGAGTTTGGAGACAGCGGTGGCAAAATCTGTTGCGATTTCGCCTATTTCGTAAAGAAGTTCTTTCTGTGGGTCATCTTCGGATTTATCGACGGGGAGCGCGTCTTCGCTTGGTGTGAACAACATTACAATAAACATAAACAAAAGCATCATAGCCTCGAAAGCGACGCCAGCAATAACGATACTGTCGCTGACGGTCGATGAAAACCGACGAATACCAATCAAGACCAAAAGAATTGCAGCACCAAGATAGACAAAAGAATTAATGGTGGAAAAATAAAAGCGATTTACAATCTCCTCCATCCAAAGAGCAGTTCCACGGAAAAAGCCCAAAGGGTGGAGCACTTGAACTTCTTGCTTGGTGTAGCGGGAAATTTCCCTTTCAGTGGTGCAAATCCGCCAAGTCAAAGTCAAAATAGCCAAGTTCGACATCTGCTTTTGGTAGCGAAGTTCCTGATATATTGCATACAGCAACTTCCTGCCCTCGACGCTCGACAATGTTCCAATCTGTTCCATTATAACATTTTGATTTCTCAACAATTAAGCATTGTAAATTACAAAATTTCTTTCAATGAATTGATATGAAAAAAATTATTAAACATTGAGAGCATAGAGATTCACACAGAGCCACAAAGATTCCTTCGCTCCGAGTTCCTCTGCGGTGAAATTATCCAGACATCCAATGTTTCGCAAACATCGGTTGTCTGCTTGCAGCAAAATACATTTACTCTTCCCTTCGGCTCGTTGCTATTTCCTACACGGATTTAAATTCGAGTTGACGCTCTAAATTCGTTCGTTCGGAAAGTACATCTTCGATAACATTTATGTAATATTTTTCGAAAATGTCCCAAGTGAAGTTTTGTTTGATATATTCTCTCGCATTTTTTCTGATGTGGTCATACTTTTTAGGATTTTTGTGAATATCCACGATTGTGTTAATCCATTCTTCGGGGGAGTCGGCAACAAGGAAAACGTTGTCGTCTTTCTTTGCTATTGGGAAAGCAGAAAAAGATGTAGTTACCACAAGCGAACCAACCGCCATAGCTTCGAGTATTTTATTTTGTATGCCAGCGCCAATTTGCATCGGTGCGATATTGCAAAGGCTGGATTTGAGCATAACATAAGGGTCTTCGACATAGCCACGAACAACAATTCTCGACGACAGCTTTTGGAGATTGAGAATTTCTTTCGTCGGGAAAGCTCCAATTATTTGGAATTTTATCTCCTCGGGCAAATGGAAGAAGACATTTTTCACGAACCAAAGCACTGCTTCGACATTCGAGCGGTAATCCATTTTCCCGAAAAATGTAATATAGTTGGAATATCGTGGGTCAATGTTATCGTAATTCAACAGAATGTCGTTGACGCCGTGAGGAATCCAAACAGCATTTGGTGCGTTCAGGAATTCAATTTCTCTTTTGTTAAACAGCAAGGCACGGTCGAAAATGCGAAGCATCTTCTTTTCGTAACGAAGCAAAAGAGGATGTTCAACGAAGTAAATCATTTTCCAAAACAACGATGTGGCTTTTTTATATGAATTTTTGTAATTAAATGCAAAACTATCTGCCATATCGAGGATTTTGGGCAGATTTTTGTCCCGTGCATATTCTGCAGTTCTAACCCAGCAAGCGATTATCAAATCGGCATCTTTGGCTTTTTCGTCGATGTATTTTTTTACTTCGGGAAAGTAAAAGAAGTTCACTTGAAGTGGCTTGAAATTGATTAAAGTTCGAAGAGTACTTCGATAGAATTTCCACATAGGATACTTAAAAATTCTGTACGACGTGGTATTTTCTGTCAAAAACCTTTCGGTTTCGGCAAGATAATTTTCGTATGAAATTGTTACAACATCCAAGTCGTAATGTTTGTGCAAAATCTTAATGAGATTGTGGTTCTTTATTCTATCGCCACCAATCAAAGGGAACGGGAACCTTGGAATAATCAACAATATCCTCGTCCGCATAAATCCTTAACTTGCATTTAACAATGAAAAAACACAAAATTAACAATCATTTAATTGCCAAAGAAATAGTTAAACTTCATTAGTTGAGATTTCGAAAATCACTCCATCTTTCATTCGTGCAATTCTTTCTGCCGCAGATGCCACTTTTGAACTGTGCGTAGCGACAACAAAAGTGATAGAGAATTCCTTACGCAGTCTGGAAATCAAATCGAGTATTTGTTCGGTGTTTTTAGAATCGAGATTGCCCGTGGGTTCATCGGCGAAAACAATTTCGGGTCGGTTGATTAATGCTCGGGCAAAAGCAACTCGCTGTTGTTCCCCTCCCGAAAGCTCCGCAGGTTTGTTCTCGAACCTTTGCTCGAAGCCGACCGTTGCAAGCAAGTCTTTGGCTTTTGCCAATGCCACTTTTTCCTTTTCCCCAGCGATGATTAAAGGAAGAGCAACATTTTCCAACGCTGTGAATTCGGGAAGTAAGTGATGGAACTGAAACACAAAGCCAATTTTCTGGTTCCGGAGTTTTGCCAACTCGTCGTTGCTTTTGTTCTGTGTTTCAATCTCTTTGCCTTCGAGGAAATATCTAACACTGCCCTTGTCGGGTTTATCCAGCGTTCCCAAAATGTGGAGTAAAGTGGTTTTGCCAACTCCCGAGGGTCCCATAAGGCAGAAGAATTCGCCTCGAAAAACCTCGATGCTAACTCCTTTCAGCACCTCAATCTTGTTTTTGCCATCCTTTTGGAACGATTTCCAAATATTTTTTGCTTCGAGAATTCTTTCCATAAGATTATGCTAAGCCCACTTCCTTGATAGACTTCAACATCCTCTCCCATGTTATTTCGATATCGTTATCTATTCCAATCGACATTCTAACCAAACCCGGGGAAAGACCAATTTGCTGTTGTTCTTCGGGAGGTATTTCGCTCGAAGTGCTCAATCCGGGAGCGCTGAATAACGTTTTGTAGAAGCCCAAACTAACAGCAAAATAACCGACTTTGTTCTCTTGCATTTTTAGCATCAGTTCGTTCGCTTTTTCGGGAGTTTTGCAATCGAATGTGACCATTCCCCCAAAGCCATATTCCCGATTCATTAGTCTTTTCATAAGTTCGTGCTGTGGATGGATTTCGAGCCCGGGATAGAAAACCCTGAATCCAAGTTCTTTTAATTTGGTTGCAATGAACATCGCATTGTGGCTGTGTTGTTTCATTCGAATGTGCAAAGTCCTTAAGTTCTTTAAGATTCCAGCTGCACGAATTGAATCCATAGTTGGACCTAAAAGCATAGCAGAACCATTATGAACATCTTTGAGTGATGTAACAAAATCGTGGGTGGCACAAATTGCTCCGCCAACGCAGTCGCTGGCACCATTGATGAATTTCGTAAGGCTATGGACTACGATGTCGGCGCCAAGTTTGTGTGGTTGCAGTATCATCGGGCTAAATGTGTTGTCGACAATAAGCGTTAGATTATTCTCTTTGGCAATTTTGCTCAACTCGGGAATATTGGCAACTTCGAGCAGTGGATTGCTTATCGATTCTGTGTAAATAATTTTTGTTTTGGGGGTGATTTTGGACTTAACAGCGTCTAAGTCGAGGATATTAACAAAAGTCGTGTTGATATCGAATTTCGGCAAGTAATTTTTCAGCAGAGCATAAGTTCCGCCGTAGATTGTTCGACTGGAAATAATTTCATCGCCCGAAGAGCAAATTTGTAGAATAGCACAACTAATCGCCGCCATTCCCGAGGCGGTGATTTGCGCGTATTCAGTGCCTTCGAGCAGTGCCATAGATTGGGCAAGATAGTGGACTGTTGGGTTCAAATGACGAGAGTAAAGGAAACAACCTTCGACTTCGTGTTCGAAAAGCTCTTGCATCTTTTCGGCAGATAAAAAAGTAAAAGTGGAGGCGTCTTCGATAGAAGGATTTACACCTCCATATTCACCAAATACCCAGTAATCCTGGATTTTCATCGCTGGGTCGTCTTTCATCGCTTCTTCCTTGTTTTATTGAACTTACTCATTTATGTAGCCTCTTTCTTTCAGCTCCTTTAAGATATCTTGTTCTATCTGCTTCTTCATTTTTAGCAATTCTTTTATGAATTCCTTATGGTTTTCGAGTAGTTTTTTCATTTCTGGCAAATGAAATTCTAATTCGTATCTTTCAAGGTATTCTTCAATTGTTTCATTTGGTCGTTTACTTTCGACTTGAGGTCTTAAATCGTATTTTTGTTGAAGTTTGTTATATTTTTTATTTAACTTTTCAATGAGTTTTTCAAAGTCTTTCGACAACTTATTAAGTTGCTTTTCCAGTTCTTTTAAATCTTTTTCTTTGATTTTTTGCTTTTGTGCCCCCTCGAAGTATTTCTTCATCAAATTAATAGATTTATTCCAATACGCTTTTATGGAATCAATATATTCAACATAGAAATTAGCAAGTTCTTTGAAACTATTTAAATAGAAGATTGAAGTATCGATAAAGCTTTTGATATTAAATTTAAATTTCATTAGGTTCGAATCGATTGGATATCGTTTAAAAATGCTATCCATCTCGGGTTTGAACCGAAATATTATTGAATCGGGGCGAATGAACTCGATTACGAGTGTATCGGGATAATATGGTATCTTGAGTCGATTATTTTTTATTAAAGAGTCTGGGAAATAGAGCATTTTTAATGAATCAAGGTTTAATGGTTTTGTTGATTTTAGAATTGAATCGTAATATCTTTGGTAAGGTGATTCCTTGAAAAAGGGCTTTATTTTTTGAAATAATTCAGTTTCGATATTCTCTGAATGTTTCAACATCGAGTCTGCTTGTTGAATTAATATGTCGAGCGAATCCATTCTCTCCAAAAAATATTCAAATTTCGGGATAGAAGTGTCGATTCGTTCCCGCATCAACTTTTGGGCAAGGTCGTAATATTCTTGGGCTTCTTTTGGGTCGAAGTGTTGGGTGAACGACTTGGCTATGTCTAAATATATTTTTGCCGAATCGTATTGAAATTCGAACCTTTCCCAAAGGCTATCGGGAATAGGTTGCAAAAGGAACCTTAATTTGGGAATAATATCAACGCGGGCAACATTTGCAATCTCATCGGCACCAATCGTTAGAATTATATCGTTAACAATGGGCTTCGGGGTTTGAGTTTGCTGAGCGGAAGCGAAAGTCACAGCGAATAAAAAAGAAAGACAAAAAATTCCCAATGCTATGGCTTTCATTTACATAACTCCCAAATGGTTTAACAAAATTTGCGTTCCAATGAGAATTAAAACAATGCCCGCAAGGATTTGTGCATTCCTTTGGAAATGAACAGCAAGGGTTTCGCCAATGAAAATACCCAAATAAGTGCCAGCGCCCGCAACAATACCAATGATTAATGCCATTAGGAGAATTTGCCCATCGAGCAAAGCAAGACCAAAACCAACAGCCAACGCATCAAGGCTTGTAGAAATAGAAAGGGCAATAAGTTTCCATCCTCGTGTTATATCCTCCTTGATTTCTTTCGACTTGGTGCTTTCGAGAATCATTTTGATACCAAGAGCCGAAAGAATTATAAACGCAACCCAATGGTCATAATTTTGTAAAAGTTTGGAAGTCTTTTCGCCCAGAAACCATCCAATAATTGGCATAATAAATTGGAAAAGCCCAAAGTGGAAAGAGAGGCGAAATCTTTGCCGCCTTGTTGTTTTGCGGAAATATGCACCAGCAGACACAGCCACCGAAAAGGCATCGAACGCCAATGCAACGGCAACTAAAATCGAAACAATTATTAAAATCTTAATATCCATAGTAAATCAAAAATATAAAATTAAAAAAAGAAAATAACCCCTTAAAATTCAGAAATTTTTAATATTTTAAAAGTTTAAAATCATTCAAAAGGAATTTTGTTTTTTAATTTGGGTTAAAAAATGGGAGCGACCAAAGAACAAAAGCCAGATGTAAATAAGATAGCCGAAGAGAAACTTCGTGCTGTCTCTTTGGCAATCGAACAAATCGAAAAGCAGTTTGGCAAGGGCGCAATAATGCGACTTAACGATAAGAATGTGGTCCAAGTTGATGCAATCTCGACAGGATGTTTGTCGCTCGATGCAGCCATAGGGATTGGCGGAGTTCCGCGTGGACGGATTACCGAAATCTTTGGTCCAGAGTCGTCGGGCAAGACCACAGTCTGCTTGCATATAATTGCCGAGGCGCAGAAAAACGGTGGGCTCGCTGCTTTTGTCGATACAGAACACGCACTCGATGTTAACTATGCACAGAAACTTGGCGTCGATTTGAGTTCGCTTTTGCTATCGCAACCGGAATTTGGCGAGCAGGCGCTCGAAATAGTCGAAACTCTTGCCCGAAGCAATGCAATAGATGTTATTGTTATCGATTCTGTTGCTGCATTGACACCGCGAGTGGAAATCGAAGGCGATATGGGCGATGCCCAGATGGGCGTCCAGGCTCGGTTGATGTCCCAAGCTATGCGTAAATTGAATGCTGTTATAGCCAAATCGAACACTTGCGTAGTCTTTACGAATCAATTGAGAAGTAGGCTTGGCGTTGTTTATGGTAGCCCCGAAACAACTACTGGTGGAAATGCCTTGAAGTTCTATGCTTCTGTGCGTATCGACATTCGTCGGAAAGATATAATCAAAGACGGACAGGAAATTATCGGGAATCGGGTGAAAGCCAAAATTGTCAAAAACAAAGTTGCTCCGCCATTTAAAGAAGTTGAGTTCGATATACTCTATAACGAAGGAATTTCCAAAATCAATGATATAATTGAACTTGCCACAAATTTTGAATTGATTACCAAAACTGGCTCATGGTTCACTCTAAATGGCGAAAGGATTCAAGGGCGAGAGGGCTTGCGTAAATATTTGCTCGAAAATCCCGAAATCTACAAAAATCTGGAAACTAAAGTTCGTGAATTGTTAAACTTGCCACGATAATAAATTTGCTGGAAGTTGTTTCTTTAAAGACAGCGAAGGATGGGAAAAGTTGCATCTTGCAATTGAACACCAACGAGGTTTTCAACCTTTCGCTTGATGTTGTAGCAAAGTTTAAGATTTTCAAAGGAAAAAAGTTAACCCAAGATGAGTTAAATGCTCTAATCAAAGAGCAAAAAATTATTGAAGCAAAAAATACCGCTCTGAACTATGTTTCGTTCAAACCCAGAACACGGCATCAGGTTCAACAAAAGCTTGCCAAAGCAAAATTCGACCCCGAAGTGATCGATACTGCAATAAAGTTTCTCGAAGATTTTGGCTATCTGGACGACTACAAGTTTGCAAAAGAATTTGCGGATAACTCAATTAAGACAAAAAAGGCAAGCATCCTGAAAATCAAAAATGATTTATTTGCAAAAGGTGTCGACAAGGAGATTATCGAGAGCGTCCTTTCTGAACTTCAAGATTCCGAAGTTGAACTGGAAAATGCTCTTTCTTTAGCCAAGAAAAAACTTAGGATTATTTCCCAAAGCAAGAAGCAAAAGAATCCGCTCGAATCCGTTGGTCAATATCTTTTCCGAAAAGGTTACGATTGGGACACCATCAGCCGTGTTCTCGAAGCATTAAGAAACGAAATCGGAAACAGTTGATATATCAGATGTTTCAAACTTTTGTGGTGTTGTTCAAATTCCAAAGTTAGACATCCATAAGGGGCTAAAATGCTTGTTCAATCGGAAAGACATCGGATGTTTTAGAAACATCCGATGTCTGGTGAACCTTGTTCAGATGGAGGGTAAAAGGTAGAACGAATATGTGAACATAGTGCTGTTGCCCCTTGCGAGATGGAAGACATCCGATGTTTGAGAAACATCGGATGTCTGGTTTAAATTCAACCACAAGGTGTTGAAATACTTGTTCCTTCTTGAAAGACATCGGATGTTTTAGAAACATCCGATGTCTGGTGAACCTTGGAATGGCAAAAGGTTAAGAAAAATTGTGAACAAGAAGCTGTTACCTTTTGTTCAGCACTATGTCATTATGACTATGTCATTATGCCTCTTGCCCCCTCGCGATAAATTTTAAATTACCAATCGGCTAATCAAGTAAAGAACGATTATGAGAGCAACGCCGGTGATAATACTCCATGTTATAAGCTTTTTTTCGATTGGCAAGAGTGGTTCGTATTCTATCTTGTTTATCTCTTCCGAGATTTTTGGTTTTTCGTCCATAGTTTTACTCCAAAATTATAATTAACCTGAAATTGTTGGTGGTAGAACTCCGTGGAAAAAGAGCCAAGCAATTAGCAGAGCCACCCAAATGATGAATCCGAACAGCGCAATGACGTAAATTGCAGCGAGTTTCCCAATCCCTTCTTCCCAAAGCTTGCGAAAATTCGAGACCAGCCCAATTGTGAAGAATGTCAAAACGAAAAACAATGTTCGGAAAACGTTCGCCTGATTTGTCGATTGCACTCCAACTCCGGGAAGGGTTTTAGTTTCGGTAATAGTTACTACCTTTTCTGTCTTAGTTGTTGGGTCGATTTGCACAACATTTTTGGTTTCAACTTTTGTGGTTTTAACAAATTCTGGGTTCGAAAGCCCGATGACAAGAAAAATCAAAAACGTAAGGATATAACCCAGAACAAATTTTGGGAATCGTTCCCAGATTTGGCGGGCAGGAACCTTTTGGTTGCTATTCGCTCCGCGGTTTTCAATAAATTTCGTCCAAATGTAAGCAAGGATGAAAGCCCAAATGCCTATGAAAACATCGATAAACACTTTGACATTTGTTGCAGTGTTCAGAACCCAATCTTTTTGGAAGAGCACACCATTTTCGGCGGCTTTGGCAACAACGAGTGCATCGGCAACGGCGCCGCTTGCAGTTGCGGCTCCATCGGTTTTGACTGCCAGCCCCATCCACGCTCCGGCAACCAATGGTTCGTGCCAAAGAAATTGCTGAGCCAAAAATGGCAAAACCAGAAGTTCGACGACTGCGAAAATCACAACCAGCGACGATACCATAATCGGCACAACTGGACGAGCCTTTATCGCTGCCCCTGTTGCTATTGCTGCGCTAACTCCGCAAATGGAAATGCCCGACGCTAATGGGGCAGACCATTCCCGACTGAATTTGAAGTATTTCCGTGCAATGTAATACACAACAGACCAGAAAATCAAATATGCAGCGAGAATTGCACATAACCCGAGAAATACAATTGAAAAAGCCAAGCTCGAATTTTCAATCGCTTTGATTCCAATTCCAGCGCCCATAATGACAATTGCAGTTTTGACGTAAAGTTCGGGAGTTATGGCAGGTTTTAACATTTCGGCAAATTTTGGGGACACGTTGCCTATGAAAAGTCCAAGAAGAAGAGCTATGATAAATCCTGCTTCGCCAGTAAGTTTAAGCGACCAGCTTATGCCATATTTTTTCATCTCGGCAGGCGTAGTAGCGGCGATGTTTGCGAAATTTCCAACAACCCAACAAGCAAAGCTAAGAATGAAGACCGTGGTAAAAGCCCAGAAGAATTCTTTCGGGCTGCCTCCAAGCATCCAGTTGCCAATTCCAACGATGACGAGCATAAAAAGATAAGTAAGAAAAATGGAAAGCACGGGGGAAAGCCCTGTGTAAGATTTCGAAACGGGAGAGAACGCATTCGATAGCGAAACCCAGGTGCTGGTTTTAACGCCCCACCCAAGCAGGTCGATATTGAATACCACGCCGAGCGAAAGGATAAAAACAATAAGACCAAGCCAAAGCGATAACCAATCCTCGCTTAGTAGCGGTTTTCTTTGGTTCATCGTGAACCCTCCTTTGTTTATGTTAAACACCGGTGCTTCCGAAACCCCCATCCCCGCGTTCTGTTTCGGGCAAATCCTCGGTTTCTTCCCACTCAACCCTTTCGTAGCGGGTAACCACAAGTTGAGCAATTCTATCGCCACGCTGAACATAGAAATCTTCCTTACCAAAGTTCGCAAGGATGATTTTAATCTCGCCACGATAATCGCTGTCAATCGTTCCGGGGGAGTTTAGTGCAAAGATGCCATACTTCAAAGCCAAACCGCTTCGCGTTCGCACTTGGCATTCATAGCCGTGTGGAAGTGCTATTGCCAGATTCGTTGGGATAAGCACAATTCCCCCCGGCGGAATTTTAACAGGCTCTTCCACAGCGGCTCGAATATCCATACCTGCTGAGCCATCGGACTGATACCTTGGCAACTCTATGTCAGCAAATTTTTCGCTTACCCTTTTTATTTTAATTTTCATCAAATTTCCCTAAGTTAAAAGAACTTTTGTAACACAAAGTTTTTGTTTATTTCCAAAACCATTTTAAAAAAGTTAAACAATGTTTTAACATTTCCTTTATTCAACATCACCTTCACCCAAAACTACTGTTCCATATTCACCAGAGTACATCCTTTTATTATTTGAGTTAAATTCGTACTTTACATCAAGCAATAAGGATTCTATTGATAATATTTTATAATGTTTACACTTGTAAATATGATTTCTGCCACTTTCGCCGGCGACATAAATTTCAAAAGATAAAATTAAATGAAGGGCATCGTGAGTAACCTTAAACTCATCGGAAGGTGAGAAATAAAAACTTCTTTGAGTTGATTCTATATTTTCTATGTTATAAGTTTTACACTCTAAATAGTAAGGATTGTTATTATACCAAAATAATATGTCTGGATACCCAGTTGTTTTTTTATGCCCATTTGGTCCAATAGGTATATCTGCTTTTAATCCAACTGAATTTAGTGCTTCCCTAACATACTTTTCTATATCGTTTCCTACTTCATTTGGTCTTGGTCTTAAAATTCCTGTTTTATTTATTTCTTTTCCTGCATTCAAAGCAGCCTGTTTCAATGATTTCAAAACTTCTTGATGATCTGGTTTTGCAAAATCAAAAGACAAAACTTTTTTCCCAGTCATTGCTTCAATAACAAGATTAAATGGTAAATCACTTAATGGCTGAAGCATTCGTTTTATAATATTTTCAAGTCTTTTGGTATATTCATTCTTGTTCATCATAATTTTCCTTTTTTAAAAATTAAAATATTTTCTTTTTTCATAACATTATAAAGCCCAAATATTATTTTATTAATATTTTTTACTAGTTTAAATCCGATGCTTTCCATAAATTCAATAGTAAATTCAACCGTTTTTATTTCCTGCCCTTGATACGTAGCATTACCAATAATTATAACAGCATATTTATCAGGTTTTAGCACTCTAAACATTTCTTTATATGATTTTTTCATATCATCATTGTATAGATACACTCTATTTATACCATTACCTCTAACTCCAATAAACTCATCTCTTATTTTTAAAACATCGTATCCCAAATCTTTAAGTGAATGTATATCGTTTTGAACATAATCCAGTGCGATAGAATAAGGCGGAGATGTGATTATTCCATCTACGGAATTATCTTGTAAAGTTAAACTTCTTGCATCTCCAATTTCAATTTTTATTTTTCCCAATCTTAAATTTAATTTCTCTTTTATCAGCATATAATCTTTTACAGATGCCAACATTAATTCAATATTTTTTAAGAAGGAATTAGAAAAATCGCGATTTCGGCGCGAATTATCGCTTATAGCAAGTAATCTTGCTAAAATATAAAAATTCTTTACTCTTTCATTACTTGTTAATTTTTCTAAAAAATTATAATAATTTTCGTTTGTTTGGAATAAGTTCGGAGCTACATTTGCCGTTATTTCATTTTTAATCCTTTTTATCTCATCAAAAACATAAATTGATTCGGTCTTAACACGCCCCTGAATAACACAAAGTGGGGAAATATCCACGCCAATGAAATTTACTCCCAAAAGTTGTGATTCCAAGGCAGTAGTCCCGCTTCCAGAAAAAGGGTCAAGGACTGTATCTCCTTCTTTTAATCCTATAATATTTATCAATGCTCTAATCATTTGGGGATGAAATTTTCCTTTATATGGGTAAAACCAATGTGTTAAATATTGATTAACTGAACGAGTTTGATTCTTTTGAATTATTTGAAAATAATCAGTAAATTGCCCCGCAACAGTCTTGTAATATGACCCTTTTTTCCTTATTTTTTCTATTTGCTTATCTGATTTATTTAGGATTTTAAATTCCCTTAAACCATTTGTTACTTCAAAATCAATACCTAAAGCCTTTAACTCTAATTCAGCTAGTGAAAGTTCATAGATAAATTGTACATTATCTAATAAAGTTAAATCAACATTGGAATTTTTATTATCTATATAATCGTATTCAAATGTCCCAAAATTGTTCTCAGCTCGTTCTATCATTATTTCACCTTTTGTTTTGTAACTTTTTATCTCCATTATAGACTTTACCTTTTAAATTTAATTGCTAATTACATTAAATTTTTCCCCACATCATTTAAATTATCACCCAAAATTCTAAATCTGCAATTTTAAATAAATTTTGTAACCATTGCAACAAATTTTCGGCAATTCTTTTATGGTATTGGTATTTCGATTGTAAATTTCGTCCCTTCGTTCAATTTCGATTCCACACTTATCTGCCCGCCAAGTAAGTCGACGGAATTTTTGACAATCGAAAGCCCAAGCCCCGTCCCTGCTATCAATTTTGTGTTTTTCCCGCGGTAAAAAGGCTCGAATACCAAAGGCAGTTCTTCTTCGGGAATTCCAATCCCATTGTCGGCAATAACTAACTTAATGGAATCCTTGCGTACCTCGACTTCTATTTCGACCACCGGCTCCGACCTTGAATATTTTATCGCATTAGAAATCAAATTCGATAAAATAAGTTGTAACAATCGCTGTTCAACTTTTGCTTCTTGAACCTTGAATTTTGTTTTACTAACGATTTTTGCTTTGTCGTGATAGTAAAGTTCAAAATCACGAAGAACGCCTTCGAAATAAGGCTTTACTTTTACTGTTTCGAAATTCACTCGCTCGCTGGCTCTACTGAGCCGATTGTAAAGAATTACATTATCGAGCATTGTTGCCATATCTTCAACTGCTCGGGCGATTCTGCGATATTGCATATCTCTTTGTTCAGGAGTAAGGCGGTCGTAATGCTTTTGCAAAATTTCAGCCGAAAGCAGAACTGCTTGCAACGGCGTCCTATATTCGTGCGAAATCATCGATATAAAGTTTGAACGAAGCTCATTGATTTCCACTTGCTTCTGTAAAGTGTTTGTCAATTCTTTTTGGAAATATATTCTTTCGATGTTAGTCGATAGCATCATTGTCAACTGGTTAAGAGCCGAGACAACTTCATCGGAAAATGTTTTTTCCGAATGCGAAAAGGTCAAAATGCCAATAACTTTTTCGGTGGCATACAAAGGAAAGAGAGCAAGATTTTTGCTCGATAAATTTTCAAGTCCATTGATTAACCTTTCAGTCTGAGCTTTTTCGATGATTAGTGGCTCCCTTTCCGTAAATACTTTTCCAAAATAGGAATTGACAAACTTTTCCAAAGGAATGTTTACTTCCAAAATGGTTTGGCTTTCGAGGTTAACAAGTTCAATTTGCTTAATCGTTGGGATATTGGTTTTGCTGTCTGTGTCGATAAAGACCATTTCTTCCGCACCAGAAATTTGCAAGGCAATTGGGAAAACAACTTCGAACAATGTTGTTTGCTCGGAAATAGTAACAACCAAATTTGCCACCGAAGCTAACCGCGAGTTGACTTCTGCCAAAAATTGCAGTTTCTTTTCGGATTCTTTTTGGGATGTAATATCGTCGAAAGATATAATTGCCCCATAGATTTCGCCCTTGTCGTCGTGTAATGGTGCGAATTTTTTCCGGATGATTATTTCTTTCCCATCCTTTCGAGTTAAACGCTGCTCGATAGGAACAGACTGTTCCCTAACCATCGCAAGCATTTCATCTAAATTAGTGTAATCTGTGCAAAGTGGACAAGCGTCTCCAAGAACCTCCTCGGATGAAAATCCAGTTAGAGCTTCGGCTTTTTGGTTCCAGAATGTTACTTTTGAGTTCTTGTCGATAGTAGCAATACCAACTGGGGCAGTTTCGAGAATCAATTTGTTGAGATTCAAAGCATTTTGCAATTCTCGTTCGTAATTAATTCTATCGGTTATATCAATGAGAATACCAACGACGGCAGTTTCCCGAAGTGCATCGAATTGAATGGGCGAACGAATGGAAACATAAGTTTGCTCAACACCGTTGGGGAAGGCCTTTTTCAACTCAAAGGTTTGCATTTTGCCAGTGGTCAAAATTTCCTCGTCCTTCTCTTTAAGTATTTTAACGATTTCGGGCGATAAACTATCTTCAATTGTCCTACCGATAATTTCCTCCTTGGGCTTTTCGGCAAAACGAGCAAATGATTCATTGCAATAACGATATTTCCCGCTGTTTAAGTCTCGATAGTATATCGGATATGGAATGGACTCAATAAGTGTTTCGAAAAGTTTAATTTGAAGATTTAATTTATCGGCGAGCAGTTTTCGTTCCAATCCAATGGAAATTTGCTCTGCAATAGTATTAAGATAATAAATATTCGATTTGGAAAGAGCCTCGGGTTGATGATAAGAATAGATTGCAATAATCCCAATCTGAGTCGTATAGGTTCCCAAAGGTAAAACAAGGAGTTTGGCTGGGTCGGGATACTTTGGGTTCCCAAACAAGTTCTTCAAGTCCTCGCCCTCAAAGATTTCGACTTTCTGGCTCCGAAATGCTTTCGTAAACGGATTTGAATTATCGTTTAAATCGATATATTTAAACCGAGTTCCAAATCGGTCGAAATGGACGAGAACGTTCAGTCGTTCCTCGCTTTCATCTTTAAGTGCGAAAAGATAATTTGGCACAGATATCAAGTATCGTAAAGCTTTTTCGATGCTTTCGGCGATAAGGTAAATGTTCTTTTCTTCGTAAAATATCCTGAATATTGAGAATAGTGCACTCATAAAGTTTTTGTTTTCGTATTCTTCGGTCACATCTCGCAAAATTGCATTGATTGTCTCGTTTTCCGAAAGCAAAAAGTCGCCACTAAGAGACTTCGGAACGCCATATTTCGAGGTTAACTCTAAAAGAACATTGAGTATCTTCCCTTTTTCTTTTATCGGATTTACCAATCTATCGAAAATTTCTGCCTTTGAGAGCAACTTTTTGAAATCGACCCCAACAAGCTCTTCGGGAGAATAACCAAGAACAGCAGAGACCGATGGGGATGCAATCAGAATTTGCCCATCCAAGTTGATTTGTAGAACTATTTCAGTTATGCCCTCGAACAAGTTCCTGTATCGTTTTTCGCTCTGTTCCAAGTTCCTTTTGTATGTTACTTCATCGGTAACATCAATTATAACGCCTTCGAAAGCCTGTTGGTTCGTTTCGGCGTCATAAAATGCTCTGCCGAAATCTTGCACAAATAAATGTTTTCCATCTTTTCGGATTAACTCAAACTCTGCTTTTATATATTCTTTTTGGCTTTTCTGGTGTTCTGCCAAAACATTTTTCCTTTGTTCAGGATTCGGATAGTAATCGAAAGCACTGGTTTGGAATAATTCTTCTTTCGATTTACATCCGAGCAAACGAACAAGTTCATTATTTGCAAATAAGAAATCTCCTTTTGAATTTGTGCGATAAACAGGAACGGGGAGGGAATCCAAAAAGCTTTGGTATGTTGCTTTACTTTTTTGAAGAGCAATTTCGAGTTTCTTCCGTTCTTCGATTTCTTCTTCAAGTTCCGAATTAATCTTTTCCAAATTTTTTAGGGCATTTTCCAATTCATTAGTCCGCTTTCGAAGTTCATCAATCACACCTTGTAATTCCGTTATATCCTTAACAATAAAGCCAATTAAGAAATCATCTTCCTCCAAATCAACTTTAAACACATTTTCAATAAAATAAAAAACTTCTCCGGTTCGAAAAATCAATTTCCCCCAAATTGGTTGCTTAATGTTGGAAAAATCACCGCTGATAATTATTTCTTTTATTTTTTCTTTATGCTTTTCCTTTTGTTCATCAGAGAAATCCAAATTTTTCGAAGTAACTTCAAAAATATCCTGACCGTTAACATTTTCATTTTCAACTCGAAACCAATTTTTAAATGCGGGATTGCAGTGGACAATTTTCGAATTTCTATCTACAAGAGCAACCGGGTCGCTCATAAAATTAACAAGCGCGATAAATTTTCTTTCCGAAGCCCGTAAAGCTCGATAGTAATTGAAATATTCTGTAATTTCATAAAATGTTAAAAGAAGAGCAAACTTCTCTTTAAGTCTGAGTATTGATATAGTTGTATCGAGATAAATTTGTTTTTCTGGTGACAAAGAGTACCTTAAAATACCATATTTGATTTGGGTGTCGGAATTGATGGAAGAAATATTCTGTATCAGATTTTCAACGTCTTTGTTCAAAAGAGAAGGAAAAATTTGAAAAATATTATTTGAACCGTTTTCTTTCAATCCCAAAATTTCTTTCGCTTTTCGATTAGAATCTTGTATGTTGCCCTCTAAATCTGTTACGACAAAGCCTGTTGTAACAGTATCAAGAAGAGCGGAAAAGCAATTTTGCGTTTCGTTTAGTTCTTCTGCAACAGATTTGCAATTCTTTGCCAGAGCCGAAGAAACAAAGAAAAGCACAAGGCAAAAACCAAACAAAATTAGCGGAATAAGATATGGGTATGCAGAAATAAAACTTTGTGAAGTGGAAAGAAAATAGTCGAAGAAGAGATAAACTCCAATCAATACTGCAAAGATGAATGAAACTCTGGCAATGGTTTTGTAAATATTCACTTTTTCCATAAAGAATTTCAATAATCAAATTGAAAATTTACAAAAATTTGAATTAAGAAAAACAAATGAAAATAAAAAACTTGTTAATTTTGTAATTTAATTAGTGAGGTATTATGAACAATAATAAGGGAATAGTTGAAAGGTTTACACTTTGCCAGTTCCAACCCACCCAACCGCGGTAAACATACCGATTCAAAATATCAGGTTAATCAAGAAATTCGGGTCGCAGAAGTAAGATTGGTTGATGAGAATGGGAAAATGCTTGGCATTTTTCCAACTCGTGAAGCGCTGAAAATTGCAAACGAACGTGAACTCGACCTTGTTCTTATCGCTCCGCAAGCAAACCCGCCAGTCGCTCGGATTGTCAACTACGGGAAATTCATTTTCGAACAGCAGAAGAAGGAAAAGCAACAACGGAAGCAACAAGCACAGCAACAGTTGAAAGAAATCCGTTTCAAATGGCGAACCGATACCCACGATTTCAATTTCAAAGTGCGCCACGCACGAGAGTTCCTGCTCGAAGGGAACAAGGTGAAAGGGACGGTGATTTTTCGGGGACGGGAAATTATGCATCAGGAGATTGGCGAGGAGCTTTTGAACCGATTTGTCGAAGCTTTGAGCGATATAAGCAAAGTCGACCAAACCGTTAAGTCCGAAGGCAAAAGAATGTTTGTAATATTAGCCCCCGACAAAGCCAAAATCCAGCAATACGAGCGACAAAAGAAACAACAACCCGAAGAATAGGGATTAATACACCTAAACATATTCCCTTTCTGCTTCGTTTGAATTTCGGGAATAGGGTTTGTCGACTTATGATGCACCAAACAGTGCATCAAGTTGTGCTTTGCTGTGCCTATAAACTATCGGCTTACTACACAAGTGATTTACGCAGACATCAGATGTTTCGCAAACATCCGATGTCGGTTCTTTTATAAAAATGTACACCTCCACTCAGTACAATCCATTACGAGAAGGAAGATTTGGATAAGTCGGTATCGGTTATGAATGCGCGGGGGCGTCGTCTCTTTTTGATTATGCGGTAAATGATGAAACCAATTGATGCGAGAAAGATTAGGGTCAGGAAAAATTTGGAATAGTCGAAAGATGGCGGATAATACGAAATTGTGCCGTCGGGGTTTTCCACGCGAACGGGCTGGGTATAGTAGAAAGCCGGATGGAAAGGCAAATACCAAAGCCAAGAGGTGTGCCCCATCAAGTAGCCCATCATCAGTCCGCTGGCAAAATCGCCGTAGTGGTTAACCACAACATTCTGCGGAAGTTTGGGGAGTTCCCGCGATGTAATCACTTTGCGAGGGATTCCGTACTTGCTGGCAATGTTTGAACGATTTAGCATCGAAGAGACCGAGCCACCAAAGCTTTTTGCTCGCGGAGTAGCGTCGAAGGTCTTGCTCCGCAAAGGTGTAGTGGTTTTGGGTGAAGTTCCGGGCAGGCTATACGAGCGAGTTCCTCCGAAAGAGCGCGTTCCACCAAAGCTTTTGCCGAAACTACGTGTGCTTCCGAAACTTCGCGTGCCTCCAAAACTTCGCCCGCCCTTTGCCAAAAGCTCTTCGGCAGGGAAGCCATATATGAGCAAACTTAATGTAATTAGCCATATAAGAATTTTCAATTTTTTCATTAGAAAATCTCCTCTGTCTTTATAACATCCCCGGGATAGCGAAATGTAAAAGTTGCTTTGAACACAGCACCTTCCACCGGTTTCACCTTTTTGAAGACCGAAGCAATGCCACTTTTATTTTTCGCTGGCGATTTGATATGCACAAAAAGATTTACCAAGCCATCGAGTGGTTCCTCGTCGTAATAAACCGTTGTGTTTTCGATATCACCATCGCTTTCAATTGTCAAAAGATGAAGTTGGCGGGCTTCTTCTTCGGTGAACGCAGGCTCTCGGAATATGACATTGTCGAGATAATCAACAAAGGGATTCTTAAGATATTCAACACCATCGCTCCCAGTATAAGAAATTACGGCATCGAAGGTGCCGTCTTCGTCCAAATTTAGAAACAGCTCGCTAATACCGGCAAGTTGTTGTCCATTGTAATACACCGCCGTCATTTCTATTGTTCCATTGCTCTCTATCGATAGAACTGCCATATTTTACCTAAATTTTTGAAATATAAAATTAGAAAATAAATGTTAAACTTTTGTCAAAAATCGTCCTCGACCTTTTCATATTTTTGGAAGATGTAGCGGAATTTCCATCCTTCGTGCGACCAGTATTTATAAGTGGAAAAAATGCACGACGAAAGGAGTATTGCCATCAAGGAAACAGTTATCATCGTAATTATCTTTTTTGGCTTAAGTAATAAAATTCCTATGAATACTAACAGAAGTGGGAAAAGTTTAAGATTTAAAGAAAATGGATGGTAATAATAAGGATTCAGGTCGAGAAGGAAGAAAATTCCTAACGAGATAAAAAACACGCTGACAAATAGTTTAAAGGGTGTCATTTAGCGTTCCTTCTTTTTTTGTTTCCTTTTGTTTTCCCGAAGGATATAAAAGAATAAGCAAGCCAATAGTAATCAAAAGAATCGGTAAGGCAAGCTTATCGGACCACCAGTAGACCACATTGTTCAAAGTAGCGTATATACCTATGATTATCAGTATTACAGCAAAAACTTCACGATACTTGTTTGATTTTTGTGCCTCGGCTTGGGTTTGTGGTAGTGGAGTTGTATCGGGAGCTTCGGTTTTGTCTTCTGCCGAAGGTTTAGGGACATTGACAATTGATTTTCGGGGTATTGCAATCCAAAGAATTAGATACAGCAAAATACTTGTGCCCCAGATTAGTGCAGTTGCTACGAAGATTATTCGAATAATAACAACATCGATATCGAAGTATTCAGCAAGCCCCGCACAAACTCCCCCGATAACCTTTTCACTATCATTTCGGTATAATCGTTTTGCCATTTTTTTATCCTTATTTATACACAATTATTTACGAAGCAAATAAAAATAAGTTTCATTTCAATGCAAAACAGCAAAAGGCAAAATTATTTTCCCTTTCGAGTGAGTTGGAGTTATTTCAAGGAAATAAACACCATTACCGAGATGATTAACATCAAAAATTCTCTCATTTCCATTCATATAAATTGGAACAAGGGTTTCTGAGTTTCCAAAAAGGTCGTAAACAGCAATATTCGATATCTCGTAATTTGTCCTAATTGTGACAAAGCTACTTGCTGGATTGGGCGAAAGAATAATTTCCTGTTCATTGGGAAGATTCTCAACCGAGGAAGTGCCAGTTCTAATTTGCACATCGTCGATATACCAACCATCGTCGGTGCCAAGTGTCCCGCTAACGAGCCGAAATCGAAGGAACAAGAAATCCGTGCCTAATTTCTGTTGCAAATCGGATATGTTCAACGAGAAGATTTCCTCCCGCCAATCGTTTTGGTCGAGCATTTTATCTTTCCAGTATGGATAGCTTTCCATATTGAACGCACCAAGTTGGACGAATTGCCCGTTCTTGTTAACCAGCTCAACGTAACCAGTATCTGTTCGGTGTATAATCGCAGAATGTTGGAATGAAATGTTTACTTGGCTCGCAACATTTGGGGAAATTTTAAATGGCAAAAGACCAAGAATCATCTCGGTTCGATTCGGATAATTCCCTTGCGGAGAGTCGGTGATGCAACTGGGCGGAGAGTGAAAGAAAGTCGAAGTATAATTCCAACCATTGTATTTCAAATACTTACGTGGTGAAGTATTGGAAAAATCGTCGCTGTAAATTTTCGTTTCATCATCAATCGAAAATACGTTGCCTTTGAAAACTACAAACTCATTGGAGAATGTGCTTTGGTTCTGGTCGGAATCAACAGCCTTTACTTTTACTTTGTAAAAGCCTTCTTTTTGGACATCGAAGTTGAAGCAGTAAACTTTTCCCGTATCCTTTGGGTCAATATCGACTTGGAACAGCAGGTTGTCTTCGTCGTAAACCAATAACCTACGAAGATTGACAAGTGGAGTTGTAGAATCGGCACGGCGACTGGGCAATTGGACGCAAATTTGTTCGGTGCTACCTTCGACATCAATTGTCGAAAGGATTTGCGGTGCCAATGGATTGCGTGCCCCGCCAGCATAAGCACTTGCAAAAACTTCAACGCTAGTGTCGGTAGGAGTGACGCTGGCAATGGAGTAGTTGTATAATTTGTAGGCGGTCAAGCCCGTATCTTTATAGGTATTTACATTTGCTGGAAGAATTGCAATAGGAGTACCTTCGCGTTTCAGTTGAAAAGTCAATTTCGAGGTGTCGAGTGGATGCCCAAAAACTTTTGTTTTGGGGGTCGTCCAAGTCAACAAAATTGCTTTTGGCTCATCGGGAAGTGTCTTTGCAATGAAATTTTCAGGGGGATTGGGACAATTCAAACTAATGTATGCTGTGTAGACATCGCTATCGTAAATGTTTTTAATGGCATTTCGCATATCGACCCAAGATGGGTAGATTTTCCCATCGAAAAATGCACAACCGCTGTAATCCCCCGCAAAGGAATTATCGGCGAAGGGATTCAACCGCAAGTCGCTTGCAATGTCCGACACTGGGCGGTCAATCCAATTCTTTCCGCCGTCGCTCGAATAACTTACCCAGCATTCGGTAAGTAAATTCTGGGGGTCACGTCTGCTATCCAGATACATAATTGCCAAATCGCCATTCTTCGGGTCCAAGGCAATCCATTGCCAAAACTGGTCGTTCGTTGTATCCGAATGAACAATTTTGGGTTCGCTCCAAGAATTTCCACCATCGGTTGAGTAAGAAAAATAAACATTCGGCGGGTTATCGGCAGACCAACAAAGATAAAGATAACCATTCCGTTCGCCACCAGTATAGTCGCAAACAATGGATGGATATGCTTCGGCTCGAACTTTCTCCTTAACAGTATGCCGGTAGCCCTGTTGGGGAATCAACTTTGCTTTGCCGAAAGGATTGTATCGGATAATTATTCGGGGCTCGGAAAAAGTTGCACCACCATCGCTCGAGCGGGCAAAGCCGATGCCTTTCTCTATTCCATCGTTCCAGACAACATAGACTTCGCCGTTCGGACCAATTGTTGCAAGCGGAAAGCTTTGTCCAAAAGTAGTATCTTCGGATGTTCCCGGTTTTCGTGGGCTAATTGGAATAGGTTTAGACCAAGTTTTACCTCTGTCGGTAGAGCGGGAAATAACGATTTGAGTCGATGAATCGCGGGGAATCACTCGTTTCCAAGGAACATAAAGAGTGCCACGATAAGGTGAATTCGGGCTGTTGTCAACAGTTATGTAATATTTATCTTCGAAGGCAGAATCGAGAGTTTGAACTCCACGATGAACAATAATTGGAATGTGGGCATCCCAAGTTTTACCGTCGTCGGTTGTGCGAGCAAGAAAGACACCATTTTCGCCATAGAGCAAGCCTGTATCGCTTACATTTCCAAAGCCCCCGTAAACGAGGTAACCAATGCCATCGTATGAATACGCTACCGATGGGTCGTTCGAGGAACGCCAGTTTGGAAAGGGCCTTCCCAACTTTTTGTTTTTCCAAGACTTTCCGGCGTCGGTGGAAAAATAGACCCAAGTTGCCGAAGTATCGCGATAATCGACAGCGCTGGCGATAAGAACTCGTGGATTTACGGGGTTAACAGCAATCGAGGATTCATTTTGCATTTGGAATTGTCCCGTTTCGTCCACCGTCGTCGAAATGTTGTAAAACAAAGGGTTAGTCGTTGGTTCTGCCAACGGGATAAGGGGCAGTTCTTTAATTTGTTGTTCAGGAGTTGGATGGGCAATTTCCATCATTCTTCGGAAGAACTCGCGTGGGTCTTCACTGCGAAGAGTTTGAAGGACTAAAACAAATATCACCAAAAGTCTAATAATGTTTTTCATTTCTTTACTCAATAAATCATAAATTTGAAAATTTTGAGTAATAAAATTAATAAATTTTTATGAATGAAAAGATTAAAAGCGAATTTGTGATAGATTTTCGAAAGCATTTAAGCAGGGAATTCTATTTGCAACCAACCGAATGGGTTGCAAGAAATCTGATTGGAAAAGTTTTGGTCCGAAAAGTCGAAAATCAATATGTTGCAGCGATGATAGTAGAAACCGAAGCATATTTAAGCGAGAACGACTTTGCAAGCCATTCTGCCGTTGGAAGAACAAATCGAAATAAAGCAATGTTCGAGCGTGGCGGCATTGTTTATGTTTATAAAATCTATGGTGTTCATCACTGTGTAAATTTTGTCACCGAAGTCGAGGGGAAAGGATGTGCAGTATTGATTCGTGCTGGTTTTCCGCTTGTTGGGATTGAATTGTTCGAGCAGCTTGGTAGTAATCGTAGAATTGAGAGGCTTTTAAGCGGACCGGGAAATTTTGCACGGGGCTTTCGGTTTTCACTCGCTGACAACGGGAAAAGCCTTGTTAGCGAAGATTTGTTTGTACAGGAGTTCCAAAATTTCAGCGACGGGGAGATTGGCATTTCCCCAAGAATCGGGATAGTGAAGTCGAAGGAGTTACCCTTGCGGTTTTACCTTCGTGGATGCAAATCCGTTTCCGTTAATCCAAGGAAATAAATTCCAACAAAAATTTAAAATTTCAACTATTCTAAATCACACTATCATATTTAAAAAGCACTTGCTTTGAATAGAATTTTGTTAAATTTGCAGTTGATTAATTATTTGAAAATTTTAATCATTGATATGGCAACATCATTAGGCATAGAAAACCCAGATAGCTTTATAGACTTGAATTACACTATGAAAAAGATGGATGCACTTTTGCGAGGGAAGGATAGAATAAAAATCATCAGGAGCCAACAGTTTATCAAATTGTTGCATTTCGCTATTGCAATGAACCTATACAAAAGGTTAAATATTCCAGCCGAAAACATTTTTTTAGAAGTTAAGTTAAAAAATAAGAATGTTGACATTGCAATCATTAACGGTGAAAAACTAAATTATGTTATAACTGTTCGAAGTCAAATGTTTTCGGTAAAAAAGAACTTCACAAATAACATAAATTCATTGCAAGGCGAACTGGTTAGTTTGAAGACTCTTTATCCCGGCTTATATGTGGGGCTGATTTATTTGTTAAAAGGGTTAGATGAAAATGAGCAATGTTTAATAGATTATTATAAGGAACAAATACCCAGAAAGCTTTTTCCAATGATAAATACCTATAATTCGACTAATCAGACTTTTGATTCAGCGGCAATACTTTTGTATGAGTCTTTTCTTGATGATGATTTCAATTCTCGTTGCCCAGTCCCCGATATTTTTAATGTATATAATTTTGAAGTGTTTCTTAATGACTTTAAGGAACATTATTTCTCTCAAAAACCTGTTGCACGGCGAAGCTTGTTGCAATTGATAGAAGAAAGCAATACATTGAAAGAGTTCTTGGGAAAAACATAAAAATTTTCCAACGATGGATTATTTATTTAAGACATATTCACCAGAAAAATTATATGGAAAGGTTTATACGCCAAGCTTTATTGTTAAAACAATTTTAGATGAAGTAGGTTTTAAGGGTGAAAATATCATTGGCAAATACATTTTGGAACCTTCCTGCGGGAATGGAAGCTTTTTAAAGGAAATTGTCGAAAGAATTTGTTTGTTTTCCAATAGAGAAAATATCGAAAAGAACTTAAAGTATGTTTATGCATTTGATATTGACGAACAAGCAATAGAAGAAGCCAAAAATTCCTTGAATCGCATAGTCAAATCCTTCTTCCCCGATTTAGATAATTTCGAGTGGAATATTTTTAAGTTTAATGCATTACATTTAGTAGATTTATTGAATGTATTGGGCTACGAAAAGGTTTTGAATTTACCATCTTTCGATTACATTGTTGGGAACCCACCTTATGTAAGAATTCAACATTTAAAGCCAAAGGAAAGAGTATATTTACAAACTCATTTTAAATTTTGCAAAAAAGGCTCAACAGATTTATTTATTGCTTTTTTCGAACTTGCTTGGAATTTGCTGAAGCCTGATGGTATTTGCGGATATATTACTCCAAATACATATTTTTACACAGAAACTGCACAAACGTTACGCAATTTTTTGGTTAAAAATAAGGCTTTGATTAAAATTATAGATTTCAATGACTTGCAATTGTTTAAAAATAAAAGCACCTATTCTGCAATTACAATTTTTGGTAAACAAAAAAGGAACATTTTTGTCTATCAATTTTACGAAAATGAAAAAAAATTTTATGAAAAAACAATTGAAATAGCAAGTCTAAACAACTCGAAAAGGTGGGTTTTTAATTTTACTGCAAGCAATCGGGATTCATCAAGGATGGTCCGTCTTTCAAACATTGCTTCGATTCATACTGGACTAACGACCCTGTGCGATAAGTTTTACATACTCGATTTTCATCATCAAATTGATGAGAAATTAAGTTTGGTTTATTCCCGACTTTCTGGATTTATTACCATTGAAAATGAAATTTTAAAGCCGATACTCAAAGCTTCCCGTCCCAGCAAATGGGACACCAAAAAAGAAATGATAATTTTCCCATATTCAGAAATTGATAATAAAATGGAAATTATCCCCGAAGATATTTTAAAGGATAAATTCCCAAAAGCTTATTCATATTTTCTTGCCCACAAAGAATTGTTGCTTCAAAGGGACCGAGCCAAACCCAACCCAGTTGCTTGGTATGCTTTTGGAAGAAATCAAAATTTAAAGAATTCTTTTGGTGAAAAGATTATTTTTTCAAACATAATGAAAGTGCCCAATTTTATTTATGTTGCAGACCCCAAATTTACTTTCTATTCGGGCTACTGTATAAAATTAAACACCGATATTATTTCTTATGAAGAACTTTTGCAACAACTGAATTCTGAACGGATGCACAATTTTGTCCTCTCCCGAAGCCGTTCATTCCGCGACGGTTGGAAAGCATATAGCAAAAAGGTTCTCGAAGATTTTGAAATTTACTTACCTTAATGTACTATTCCCTTCTGAAAGGAACGAACCAAGTTTCGCCAAGTGTGATTTCTAAAATCATCCTTCCGAAATACTCTTTGGGCAGTTGGGAAATTTGTGGAATACGGCCACCGAAAACAAATCCGGCGTTCAAGGTTGCCGAGCCTACTATTGGAAACTCAAAGCCGAAGGTAAATGCATATTCATCGATTGACTTGCCGTCGATTTTGGCATACAATCGTTTGTAGTATGCCCCAAGGTTATACGTTGTCCGCTGGGCAAAGGAAGCGAAAAGCGAGCGACTTCCAAGAAAGGAAACACCAAAAGAAACTTTTGGTTCAGCTTGGAATTCCACCCGTGGGGGTAAATTGTATGCGACCTTTTTGAAATCTCTTTGGACGAAATCGGCCGTTATAAGTGTTCTACCATTTCGATAAGAAAAACCGAAGCCGTAGGCAGTCGGAATTTCGGCTTTGCTTTCAGTTGTAAACGTTGTGTCGAGCGTAAGTTCATAATAATTGCGGATGTAGCTTTTAAGATTTGCTTTGTGATGTGTTTCGGTGAACCAACCAATCAATAGATTTTCGAGTGGCTTAACTGCAAGACCGAATCGAAAGCCCATACCGAGGAAGTAATCGTTTCGTTCCGTGATAGCACTCGATGCATAACTCCCTGTGACAAGTGTGCGATTATATGAATTGATTGTTCCAAAATTCCCGAGCAGAGAAGCGCCAAGATAGAGGAAACTTATCGGACGGAAAGAGGCACCAATGAATGCTTGCGAAAGTCCCCCGCTCCCTTGATATTGATTATCGACGTAAAGCTGGTAGCCTTCGATTTCGACTATGCTTTTCTTCGATATCAAGTAGTTTACAGTGGTATAAGTATTAAAGCCAAAAACAATACTGGCGCCTTTTGCGGTGTCGATTGCAAGGGCATAGGAAATTCCATCGACTTTGCCGTTATTTTGGAAAAGATGGGAGTTTTCGGTTTGAACCAGATTTTGATTGAATCTGTAACCCGCTCGAATACGGGTTTGCGAAATGAACCCCCACATTGCGGGATTAAGCAGATTGATGGAATTTTCCTTTGGCACAGCAATTGCGCTTCCACCAAGTGCATCGTAAACAGCGCTACTATTGTGAATTATATCACCAAATCCATAGATTGAATAGTTCGACCCGCCTTGGGCGTAACCGTTGAACTCGCTAAATAGAAAAATTAAAGATGTTAATAATAAAATTTTGGCTTTCATCTCGCAAATCGTTTTGAATAAATAATTTTCAACTTAGGTCTTTTCCTTGGGTCAGGAGCATCAAAGCCATAAAATGCAATTCTATTCAATGAACGAACATCGTTCCAATAGTATGAGTAAAAGTAAAGGTCGCCTTTTCGTGTGTCTTTCAGCCATAACTCAATCGGAGTCGATACTTTTTGAAAATATACTTTATCGCCTTGGCGTTTGCCATAGAACGAAACCTTTGGAACACTATCCAAAGATGCATCTGCGAAGTATCCACCTGTAAAAACCGTATCCAGTCCAAAGTTCCCATACAATGTATTTCCGGGGTCAATGGTCAATTCGAGTTCAGCATAATGAATTGCCGAAAGAAGCGGGATGTGTGAGACGTCGAAACCGATTTTGACACGATAAGAATAGCCACTTTGGATAACAAATTTTGTTGTATCGATAGGTGGAACTTTGACAACAGAGGCGTCGATAGCAGAATGGATATACCAAACTCTGTAGCTTCCGTCTTTGTGGCGGTAATTCACGACGATTTTTGGGTGCGGCGGTTCTTTTTCGGCAATGTATTGAGCGTTGATTTGGTGGATAATATTACAACTCGGGTCGGGAGCCAAAAGAATTCCCCAGATTGGAATTGTATCTTTATTTTTCCGAAGCCAGTCGATTATGAAATCTTTTTGGAGTGAAACATAAATATCGGGCATTGAGTCCTTCAATTCAATTCTGCCGGAAAATGAACCAATTGGAACTGGCTCGACTCTGCTGTTCGGCTGCCAATCGTTGAATAATGAATCCCAAGTAACTTGATTCGACCAGTATTCTTTTATCAAGAAAACTTTGAAAGAGAAATTTGGAGTAACACTATCGCCCAAAACATAGCGAGAAAATGGAAAAGCGATACGAACAGAATCGATTTGGTCGGCAGTTAACCAAGCAGCCAATGTATCGGGCAAATTTGTTTCTTTAAATCGGAACATTGCACCTGCACGGTAGCCGTTGTATGCACCAATGAATACTGCTCCGGCATTAAAAATTTTGGCAAAGACATATTTGGATTCGCCACCACGGAAAAAATTAACCGTATCCGATGAAACAGGAATTACCGAGGTAGTATCGTAAAGCAAATTGTAGGTAATTTCGGTTGGTTTCTCGTTGCATCCCGAAAAGAAAGCCAAAGCCACAAGCAAAGGAAACAGAAAACACCAAAACTTTTTATTATTGTTCATAGTTGTCGAATTAAAAGAAATATTAACGGAAGAAAAGGCAATTTATGTTTTAATGAGGCTACGGTAAATTTCGACATATTGCTCTGCTGTTTCTTTCCATTGAAATTGTTTATTCAAGCAATTATGGGTGATACGTTGCCAAAGTTCTTTGTTGCGATAAGCTTCGAGTGCCTCTTTGAGCTTTTTGGCAAGAGCCGTTGGAGTTGGTTCATCGAAAACAAAGCCAATACCTTCGCCCGTGGCGGGATTGAAAGGCTCAATCGTGTCGATGAGCCCGCCAGTGGCTCGCACTACTGGTACAGTGCCATAAACAACCGAATACATCGCATTATATCCACAGGGTTCGTATATCGAAGGCATTAGGAAAATGTCTGCCCCAGCCTCAATTTTATGGGCTAATTGTTCATCATATACATTCTTCAGTATGAATTTACCGGGGTATTTCTCTGTTAATTTTTGCAATCTTTTGGTCAAATCGGGAGCACCAGTGCCTAACAACACAAGTATTATATCTTCCTTCATTATCTTATCCATTGCTTCGATAAGAAGCTTAATCCCCTTGTGTGGTTCAAGATGCGATATCATTCCGACCAAAGGCGTTTCGATTTTAACTTCCAGACCCAAAGTCTTCAAAAGGTCTTCTTTGTTGCATTTTTTATAGGACTCAAAATCGCTATTGTTTAGTTGGCAAGCAATGTCGTCATCGAACCGAGGGTTCCATTGCCAGGGGTCTAATCCATTCAGTATGCCGGCGAAACTATTATTCTTCTGAATTAGAATTTTATTCAAACCATTAGTATGAGTTTCGTCTTGCAAAACTTCTTTGGCATATGTTGGCGAAACCGTTGTTACATAATCAGCATAAATCAAGCCGGCTTTAAGAAAATTGAATTTTCCGTTGTGTATGAAATTCTCCTTGACCTCTGCCGGAAGCCCAATTTTATCGAACGTTGACTCGGGGAATTCCCCCTGATTTGCAAAATTGTGGACTGTAAGAATAAACTTGGTTTTTTTGAATTTGTTTGGGTATAAAATTTTTGCAATTGCTGGAACAATCGCAGTTTGCCAGTCGTTGCAATGGAGAATTTCGGGAAACCAATTTAGCAGCAAGCAAGTGGTGATAACAGATTGGGAAAAAAGGATGAAGCGTTCGTCGTTGTCAGGGAAAGGTTTACCGTCTTGTGGATTATGGTAAATCGCCTTCCTTTGGTCGAAGTAATAGGAATTCGTTGTGATGTAAGATTGAACCTTGTATTTGGGGTTGTTAATCGAAGATGATTTGACAGTAATAAGTTCGTCTCTACCAGCAATTTTAATTGGTATGTCCTGTAACCTTTTGATAAAATGGATTTGATACTTTCGTTCAGAGATGTTACCATAGCGGGGCATCATCACACGAACATCGTGACCAAGTGCTCGAAGTGCAAGTGTTAAAGAATAGGAAAAATCGGCAACGCCACCAAATTTGACATAAGGAAAAACCTCACTCGCTGCAAAAAGAACGGTTATCGCTTTCGCCATTTTAAATTAAAATTTCTTAAATTACAAAATTACGAAAAAATATTTTTCGTTTTTTTATTTTTTTGTTAAATTTCCAATTGTTTTTCTTTAAATGATTGCCAAAAAATTTAATACAGTGGTGAACTTCGCTTTTCGATTTTTAAGTCTCGCAGAACGGAAGATTTTATACCAAATCGGAAGTAGAAGCCAGTAAATGTTCCATAGGGATACCAAGTGAAGGTCAAATCCCAGCAATGCAGGTCTTTGTTGATTCGAACAATTGGCGAGACGATTTCTCGCTTTATAGCATCGTATTGTGTTGAAAGAAATATATTCCAAGTTGGAGTTAGTTTCAAAGCGAGGTCAAGATTAAAATTCAGCGATGACGATTTTTGGTTGATGATTTCGTGGTTGTAGTTATAAGTAACATCAATGGAAAGATTCCAGTTTGCTTTAAAAGGCTGGTAGCCATTGGAATTTTCGCCCCAGAAGTCAAATGGTTGCTCTTCGTAGTTACGGCGAAGGGTAAATCTTTCGCCCAAAGAAATAGAATCCATAGACTTTGCTTCGACGGATTGAACCGAAGGCAGTTGCCCGCCACCAATTTTCGTGTTTAGGTTCAAAGAGAATCGAGTGAGTCGAACAAGTCCCTTGCCCGCTTCTATCAAAAATCTATTTACTTTGTGATATGTTTGTTTGCCCGACGCATCGGTTGTAGCATCTTGGTCATAAAGTGTCAGTCCCAACGAAGCATTGAAGTTAATCTTCGGGATAGTAGTTGAATAGAAAGAAATGGAGATGTCGGAAAACTTTAAGGAATCGGCGACGAAATTGTAACTGCCCGAAATATTGGCATTCAAGATGTCGATGGCTTTGTCCTCGCCCGTGTCCAAAGGATTATATTTAACCGAGAAGTTGTTTTGAATGCTGTAAGAGAGCAATTGATAGCGAGAACGTGAAGCCAAGCCACCACCATCTTTTTCGAATCGAGAGTAAACAACCTCTTGCTTGGTTTTTGGGTCGAAATACTTACCATAAAAGCCAAATTTTGGGTCGGAAAGGTTAGGGGTATACGAAAATTGAATATTTGGGGAAACAGTATGCCTAATGAATTTAATTCCCCAGAAGTTTGGAGCCAAGATTCCATAAAGTTTGGTAGAAGCATTGACTCCGAGCGAATAAGTATATTCCGAGAAGAAACCTTTTTCGGTTTCTGTCGCCACCGATGAATCTGCTGGATTGATTTGTTTGTTTACTCTGCGAAAGTAGTTGTTCAGCGAGAACGAAAAGAAAGGTGTGAAGCTGAAATAACTAATCTTGGGCAACTGGAAGGAAATGCTCGGAGTGTGCGAAATCTTTGTCGAAAAATCATAAACAAAAATTGAATCGACAAGTCTTTTCGACTTTGTGTGGTTCGTTCGCATTGAATATTGGAAAGAGAAGTTACGCAAAAATTCGACATTTGGGAATAGCGAACGAAAAGGGTTAAGCGTTGGAACAGTGTAACTGATGTTTGGCGATTCAGTATATTCATTTGTTAAAATGTTTTGGGAGCGAGAATATGCAACGGAAAGAGAAGTCCCATCTTCAAAACTTTTGGAATAAGAAGCATTCGAAGTCAAATCTTGCGTTTGCCTTGCCAACAAATCTATTGATGTATTACGGAAGTAATCTTGCGAGTAGAAGCGAAGGTCTGCATTGAAAGTTTCGAATGGATTAATCCTATGGTTATGTTGCAAACTGAACGACCAAGTTTTTTGATAAGGGTCATCGTAACTTAAGCGAACACGACCATAAGAAAGTTCAAGATTCCCCGAAAAAGTATTCCGATACTTCCATTGCGTGAAGTTCTTGGTTAGGAAGCCACCTTTGGAATAAAAATCCAACGAAAAGCGAGTATCGTAGTAGTCGCTAAGAGCCAAGTATAGTCCTAGATTTTCGATAGTTACACCACGTTTTGGCGAAAAGAAAAACGACGGAACAATTAAGCCCGATTGCCTTCCGCTTTTGCTCGGGAAATAAAGTCCGACGGGAAGAATGAAAATTGGTATGTCTTCGACATAAAAGATGAGTGGGTCGATGTAAACACTTTCCCCAGCGACTACTTTCATCTTTGGCGAGCCGAAGTAGTAGTGGGGATGTGGAGCATTGCAAGTAGTGTAACATCCGTTTTGAACGAAATACTCCTGCTCGCTTATTTTTTTGATTCGGTCGCCAAAGTAATATCCTTCGCCTATTTGAGTTTCCCCAAGCGAAATAGTTCCTTGCTTGGTTTTGAAATTGTAGAGGATTTTTTCACCATAATAAACTTCCCGATTATCGGTAAAAGCGGGGAAGCCAAAAGTTTTGCCTTCGTTGTTTTTCGTTCCTTGTGCTTTCAAAAGTGATTCATCAAAGAAAAATTCGATTATCTCGGCTTCCAACTTTTGTGTCTTGTATTCAACTTTCGCTTTGCCACGCATATAAAGATGCTTTTCTTTAACATTTAGCCGAATAGAATCCGTTGCCGAAAACTTGATAACATCGTCAATAGTTGTTTTGCTCGGGATTGTGTCAACAATTACGCTGTCCTGCTTCGGTTTTGGTGGCAAAGGTTCCTCTTGTTTAATCAGAGTATCTGGGGGTGGAAGCAATAGAGTATCTTTGCCACTCTTTTTCTCTTGTATTTTCCTTCTTGGTGCAGGCTCCAAGGGAGGCTGAAATGTATTCAGAGCTATGCTTGATGTCCCTGTGTTAGTTCCAATAACTTTGCCATTGCTAAATGAAAATTCGTTGCTATTCTTTCCTTCTTTTTCAATCTTTGTTTGAGCAATTAATTCCTGCAACGGAATTAACAAAACCAAAATTATGATTATTGAAAGAACGGGTAGGTAATTGTGGAGTAGTGGGAATAATCTTTCTGTTCCATTAATAGAATAATTAATTACTTTTCTTTCGCTTTGCATTAGTTTTTCCCACTCACACATAAATAACTAATTCGTCGTCAATTTCACATCTTTATAGTCAAATTTTTCTACATTATTCAAATCGGAATACTTCGACGGATTTAGGAATATTGAAAGAAAAGGATTTTGTCGTGTCCACATTAAAATCGATTTGGTCAATAATCAAACTCACTGTGCCTTTTCTTTCTTCGAGTTGCAAAAGAATTTTTTTGGGCAGTGTGTAATTACCAATTGTTTGGTATTCGGGGAAAAGAATGTTGAGTATAATTTTATCTTCCAGATTCTTTTGTTGAAACTGAACCAGTTGTGAATTTTCCATAAGGAAGAAGTTTACAATCTCCCCCGATTTGCGGGAATATAGCACCTTGTTGCCATCTTTTCGCTGCTCTACCAAAGAATCAGTTGGCAAAATCAGTTGTCCTTTGAATAAACGGACTATATCGACAAAACTCAAAGGAATTCGGGACGATTTGTAGATATTTTCGCTCGTTGGAATTCCAGTTATTGCCCAATTATTGAATACATCATAATATTCAAAAAATTCTTTGTTCGAAAAAGCCTTGACGAGCAAGACAGCCATTGGACCATAGAAAGATATTCCAGCCGAATCCTCGCCTACGATTTTAGCTACAAATTGTGCCGAAAAACTTAGTTCGGGCAAAGAGATGTTTATCGTCCCTTTCGCTTGGAACGATGCCGCTGCTAAATCGCTCGTTGAGTTTGCCCCTTTAACTGGTTGACTCTCCAAAGCGAAACTCGACAACACATAAAACAAAATCACCAACCACATCTCCACTATAACTACTAAATATTTCAAAAAATGTTTCGTAAATTACTTTTTAAATTTACAAATTTATACATAATGTGGCTATGATTTACATAACAAGGCGCGAAGTTTTCTCGGCTGCTCACCGCTTATATAATCCTGAGTTTTCCGACGAAGAGAACGAAAGAATCTACGACAAGTGCAACAACCCAAATTGGCACGGACACAACTATGTCCTCGAAGTCACAGTTTGCGGCGAACCTGACATTCGAACAGGGTATCTAATCGATTTGAAGGAACTCAAAAAAGTTATTCGTGAAGCAATTATATCCAAAGTTGACCATAAGAACTTGAATTTGGATGTGGATTTCCTTCACGGCGTAATCCCAACTCTCGAAAATCTTGCTGTTGCATTTTGGAAAGAACTCGAAAACAAATTCTCTTCGTGCAAACTTTATAAAATAAAACTTTACGAAACAGAAAATAATGTTGTTGAGTATTTTGGAGAAAGTTAGTTAAACGCAGTGATTAAAAATGGACAGTTATTTCGAAAACGAAGAACTTGATGAATTCGAAAGCATACCCGACGAAATTCTTTCGACTTTTCCCGATAAGAACCAATGGGGCGAGTTGTTGTTCGATGCTAATGGGAATATGCCTTTAACCCCCGAGGAACAGGAAGTGATGATTCAAAGGCTTGAGCAGAAATTTATCGAGGTGATGGACATATTGCGAATTTCCCGACGCGACCCAAATTCCAATCGAACACCAATGCGTATTGCCCGAATGCTTGTCAAGGAGCTTTTCGCAGGCCGTTACCAAGAACCGCCGAAAAGCACTGTTTTCCCAAACCGAAAGAAAGTCAACGAATTAATTATCAGCAAAGGAATAACGGTGATGAGCGTTTGCTCTCACCATTGGCAGCCGATTTCTGGCGATTGTGCCATTGGATATATTCCGAACAAATATGTGCTGGGAATTAGCAAACTAACACGCATTGTCGATTGGTTTTGCCGTCGGGGGCAAATCCAAGAAGAACTTGGCGAGCAAATCGCCGACTACATTGAAAGCCTCATAAAGCCAAAGGCTTTGGGCGTTGTCATCCGTGCCCGTCATTATTGTATGATTGCTCGTGGGGTCAAAGGGAACGAGGAAAATTCGCTTATGATTACTTCGGTTATGCGGGGATATTTGCTGACGGACTTAAATCTCCGCAACGAATTCCTGAATTTGATTGGAATGGGATATGTGAAGTAAATGATTATCCCATCGTTAGATTACGAAAAGCAGTATTGGAGCCAAGGCATTTTAGTTGCTGGGGTTGACGAGGCTGGGCGGGGTGCTTTGGCAGGTCCTGTTGTTGCCGCTGGGGTAATTTTTCCAATCGACTTCGAACCCAGCTTCGATGTTTTCGATTCCAAAACAATTAACGCGAAGAAACGCGAAAAACTTTATGAACAGATTCTTGAAAATTGCCTTGCCTACTCTGTCAAAATGATTTCACCCGAGGTGATCGATAGCAAGAACATATTGAAAGCGACTTTCGACGCAATGGATGAAGTACTTGGCGAACTATCCAAATTCGAGCCTTTTGCTTTAATCGATGGCAATCGCTACAAGGGCAAATTCGCTGCAAAAACCATAGTCGATGGCGATGCTTTGTGTTTTTCCATTGCTTCGGCTTCGATAATTGCAAAAGTTGAGCGGGACCGCTGGATGCTCCAAGTTGCACACGCCGAGTATCCCCAGTATGGTTTCAACAAGCACAAAGGTTACGGAACCAAGCAACACATTGAAAACATCTTGAAGTACAGCCCCTCGCCCTTGCACCGAAAATCTTTCCTCAAGAAAATCCTAAGCAAAAATCTTCACCCCCAAATTGCAATGGTGGAGGTTTAGAAAAATCGATTCCTCACCTTTTTGCTTTTAAAAATCGTAACTTACTGTTCCAACTCTGCAATTTCTTCCTCTTCGGCAATTGGTTTTACAAGCAAGTGTTCTGGCAAGAAGAATTTATTCGCAATCAAGGTTGGAATGACTGCACTTGCAATTACTACAGCAACTAAATATGAATACTGGTCCTTCGAAATTATACCGTGTGTAAGTCCATACATTGCAGAAATTGTTCCAAAAGTAAGCCCTGTCGACATTAATAAAGTATAATACCAAGTTTCCCTTCTGTGATTATTTCTAAATCTTTTGATTACAGGTTGCAAACCGAATATTTTCGAAAGGACTTTTCCCAAAAATAAAACAAAAAATATCAGTGGAGCTGCGAAGACCGAAGGAATAGAAACCAATGCACCAGCACGAAGAAAATAAAAAGGGGTTAAGAAACCAATTGTTAGTGTTCTTATTCGGCGAATGAAAAAATTATCCTTGCTTATTGTTCCTGCCAAGACCATTCCTGTTATATATGCTGGAAGCACCGCTTCGCTTCTTGACCAAAGTGCAAGAGAACCAAGCCCAAATAACAAAAATAATATCCACTTGGTCCTAATAGCAGCAGTTTTATTGCCAAATGTGCGAGTTAGATACGAAGTAATTGATGGGAGAATGAAAATGGAGATAACTAACACAAATATAAAAACGATAGTTTTATAATCGAAAGGTGCAAATATCAAGCCAAGAGCAATAACTGTTCCAAGGTCATTTATAAAACAGGAACTTAAAATTCCTTTACCAAATTCTGTTTTGTTGAAGCCATACTCGAGCATAACAGCGTAGACAACAGCCATTGAGGTTGTCGACAAAGCAATTCCTGCCAACAAACTTGCTTGCAAACTCCATCCAAGAACGAATTTTGCGAGCAAGGCACAACCCGCAAACGGGGCTAAAAAGCCAATAAGTCCGATAACCAAAGATTCCTTCGTCTTGGATTTCAACGATTCGGGGTCGAGTTCTGCTCCTGCCAAAAATGTTAACAAAATGGCACCCGAACTTGCAACAAACTTAATCCATTCCGCATCAGGTTTTAATAGGTCGTATCCCCAAAAATATGTAAAAAGATAGCTCGCGAGTGCACCAATGCAAATTTCCATCAATGCCATCGAAATCTTAAATTGTGCTGCTAAAATTGTTGCCAAAATTGCAAGTGCAAACCAAATTGTTGCGATGAAATAAGTTTCAAACATATCTCTACCTCATAACTTGTTGATAAATACTTCCAATATTAGAAGTCATCAGCCAAGAGGCATTTATATGGGAGACTTCATTCCCAAAAAATTGCCTTAACGAGTGGAATTAATTTTTATTTTTAAAATTTTCCCTATGTATTCAAATTATTATCAATAAATTTTGGAAATTACCTCTACAAAGCCTTTTAGACATCGGATGTTTCGCAAACATCCGATGTCAGCAAAATTGTATGGGCGACTGGCCGGTCGCTCCTACGAAGCGCAGGGTAAAGGGTCGAACAGGAAGGAACACGGGGCGAAATAATTATTTGCCCCCTACGAGATATTATAATCCCAAAACCGATTTCGTTTCCCAAACAGAATTCATTTTGGTTAGACATCGGATGTCTGCCAGACATCCGATGTCTGAAATTCCCTTGTTCGATGAAATGCATCTGGAACAAACAGCGTTCGCCTTGCAAAAAGACATCGGATGTTTCGCAAACATCCGATGTCAGCAAAATTGTATGGGCGACTGGCCGGACTCCTATACTGAATAATCTGGAAATGATAAATTACCAATTTACACTTGCTTGGTTGGAACAAATTGAGTAATTAACAATAATTATTTGCCCCTACTTGTCAGTTTTCTTGCGGGACAATTTTGGGGTAAATGTAAACACAATCAATAGCACTGCAGAAGAAATTACAAAATTCAATGGCAAACTAAGATTTGGAGAGATTAAAGCAGTGCCAAGAAATGCCAAAAGCGAACCAAAAAGATTTGCCGAAGAGGCAAATCCCATTATGCTTCCAACTTTTTCAGGGTCGACAATTTTCCCCAAATATGTGTAGAGCAAAGGCACTAACCCCGCCAAGCAGATTCCAACCACAACTCGAAGTGGAATAATCAAAAGGTAATTGAAGGATACGGCGTGAAGGAACATTGCAAGCGAAAGAATCAAACTGGACTTGCGAATCAAATTGCCAATTTCCTTGCGGTCGCTCCATTTCCCCCAAATAGGTGCAAAAACAATGTTGAAAACACCTGCGACGCCAACTACTATTCCTGTAAGCGTGCTTAAAATTGCCTTTGGTGCTCCAAGATATTCTAAATAGAAAGGCATTAAAGGAAAAGTCATAAATATGCCAATTTGCCCTAAAATAATCATAATCATCGGATAGCGAAGTGAAGGGGTCGAAGCGACTTGCCGAAAAGTTTTAAATACACCCTCGGTGTGTTCGTTGTGTATTTTGTTTATCTCTTTTACAAAGGCGGAAATCAAAATTGCAGAGATAATCGAAAGCATTGCAACCAAAAAGAACACAACTCGGAAGCCAAACAGGTCGGACACAAAACCGCCAACCAAAGGTCCAACAATACTCCCCGCCGAATGTGAACTTTGCAGGAAACCGACAGCATAGCCTTTTCGGTCCGATGGTGTATTTGCAACAGTAAAACCCAGATTCGCTGCGATGAACCCGCTTGTTGCTCCTTGGAAAACACGCAGCAGGAAAAGTTGCCAAACATCGCGAGCAAAACCCATCAGAAACATAGCAAGCGAAAGCCCAAGAATTGCCCGGATTATCATAAGCTTCCTGCCGTAGCGGTCGCCAAGATTCCCCCAAATTGGAACAAATATCACTGAAAGAAAGTAGGGTCCGGCAAAAACCATTCCGCTCCAAAACCTTTCTGCACTTTCGCCCGAGACTCCAAGTTCACGAATGTAAAGCGGAAGGAAAGGCACGCAAGCATTCATCCCCGCCATCACTATAAATTGCGATAAGGCAAGAAAGAAAAGATTTCGCTCCCAATCTTCTTTAAGACTTATTTTTATCGGAATCAAACTCAATGCTTTCATCAGCCGAAAATGTGTTTGAATGGAGTTTCCTTATTTTAAACAACTCCAAAAACATTTCAAAAGAATCCCGAATAGGATTAACCTTTGTCCTTCTATCGTTATACCATTCCACAGGAACTTGTTCGATTCGTAGCCCCAATTTCTTGGCTAAATACAAGATTTCAACATCGAAACTAAAGCCATCGATTTTAGTCTTTGGGAAAATTAATTCCGCAGCCTTCGAAGTAAAGCCCTTAAATCCGCATTGGGTGTCGTCGATTCCTTTCATAACAAAAGCCTTGACAAACTTATTGAATGTTTTCCCCATAAATTCACGATAGAAAGGTTGATGCATTTTGATAAGACTTGGGTCTATCGCCCGACTTCCGATGCAAACATCTGCACCAAGATTGATTTTTTCGATGAGCTTGAAAATCTCGTGAATTGGGGTCGAAAGGTCTGCATCCGAAAATACCCGAATATCGCCCTTTGCCGAAAGCATACCTGTTCGAACTGCGGCACCTTTCCCCCGATTCGGCTTATAACTTATGACATTTATCTCTGGGGAAAACTTTTCGAGTTCAGCCAAAGTATTGTCGGTGGAACCATCATCGACAACAACAATTTCGTATCGAAAATTATGCATTCGGAAAAAATCCAGAACCTTTTCCAACGAACGGGAAATCCTTTCTTCTTCGTTATATACGGGAATTATCAAGGAAATTAATTTCTCATCCATTAAACTATCGAAAATGTAAAATCCTTAAAGATAAAAAATACAAAATTAATCCATTTTTTTTCAACCTTTTTCGTTTTTTTCAAATACATAATAAAATTGCAAAGTGGAACATTTTGAACTTGAAGATTTTGATTACGATTTGCCGAAGGAGAAGATAGCTCTTTACCCGGCGGTAGAAAGAGACCATAGCAAACTGCTCCTTTTCGACAAGGAAAGAAAAATAAAGCATTTGCTCTTTTATCAAATACCCGAGTTGATACCCTCGGGGAGCCTACTTGTTCGTAACATATCGAAAGTCATTCCAGCTCGATTGTTTTTCCAAAAGCCAACTGGCGGAAGAGTGGAAATTTTTCTCCTTGAACCAGTCTCTCCGTCGCCAGACCCACAAATTGCTTTAAGTTCAAAAAATGCTTGCACTTGGAAAACTTTGCTTCGGGGCAGAAATTTAAAAGCGGGATTAGAACTTTTCCCCCTAAACAGTCAGATGCACGAGGGCAATCTTGTCGCAAAAATTCAAGAAAAGAACCCTGAAAGGACATTGGTTGAGTTTCGCTGGAGCGAGGATATCGACTTTGCTACTTTAATCACTTCTTTGGGGCGAATTCCTTTGCCCCCATACATCACCAGAGCCGACGAGGATATCGACAAAATCCGCTACCAAACGATTTATAGCAAAGTTCCCGGCTCGGTTGCCTCCCACACAGCCGGACTTCATTTTACCCAAAGTGTTCTCGAAAAACTGAAAGCTAATAGTGTCGATTTCGCCGATATTTCCTTACACATTGGGCTTGGCACTTTTAAGCCAATCGAAACAAGGAATATTTTCGAGCACAAAATGCATTCCGAGCAATTCCACATTGAGTTGACCACGCTGAAAAAGATTTTGTCCTTTTTTAGAAATAGAACTTCTCGGCGTATTTGTTTAGCCGTTGGAACAACCAGCGTCCGAACGCTTGAATCAATTTATTGGCTTGTGCAAAAATTAGTTACACAAAAAGATAAAACATTAACTTTGCCAATAGACATTGAGCAGTTTATTTGGAGGAATTATAGCCCATTGTTAAATCCTGCCGAATCGCTGGAATTTCTAATCGAAACTTTGGAAAAGCAACAGCTTAGCTCAATTTATGGTTCAACTCAACTGTTCATTACCCCCGGATACAGAATAAAATTTTTCGATGCCTTGATAACAAATTTTCATCTGCCCCGAAGCACATTGCTTTTGCTTATTTATTCTTTTGTTGGTAAAGATTGGAAGAGAATTTACACCGAAGCTTTGAACAACAATTATAGATTTTTAAGTTATGGCGATTCGTCTTTACTTTTTAAAGTTGTGGAGTGATATTAGAGAAAATGGATAAATTGTTCCCCAAAATAATTGACCCTTTGCTTCTGCTCGATGCCTATCGAAGCGGGTTCTTCCCTATGGCAGACCCCGATACAGGCAAAATCCATTGGTTTTCGCCCGACCCTCGTGCAATTTTCCCAATTTATAGTTTAAAGCCTTCCCACTCCACAAGACAAATCCTTAAGAAAAATATATTTGAAATAAAATTCGACACAAATTTTGAAAAAGTTATCCTTGAATGTGCAAATCGTCCAGACTCTTGGATTAACGAAGTAATCATAAACTCCTACATTAATCTTCATTGGATGGGCTTTGCCCACTCAGTCGAAGCATACATCGATGGCAAACTTGTTGGCGGACTTTACGGCGTTTCGATTAATGCCGCCTTCTTCGGAGAATCGATGTTTTCCAGAGTTAGCAATGCTTCGAAGGTTGCCTTCTATCATCTTGTTGAACATTTAAAAGCAAAAAACTTTATCCTTTTGGATTCACAATTCATCAATCCTCATACCCAAATGCTTGGTGCAATCGAAATTCCTCGCCACCAGTACCTACAAGTTCTTAAATTTGCTGTATCGCAGACCTCAGTAAAATTTTAAGACCCCGAAACGATGAAAATATAATTTTCCAGACATCGGATGTTTCAAAAATGTCCGATGTCTGATTAAACTTCGGTTTGATTTAATTCCAGCATATTAAATATCTCCCCAAACAAAAGTTTAAAAATAATATAATTTTTTCATCGTTTACTTTAATTGATAATTTTGATGGAACTATGTCTAAAGTTTTATCGAACGAAAGAGTAACTCCAAGGCTATTTAAAAATAACCTGCTCGAAGCCTTTTCGAAGGTAAGTTGGTATGTGCCTATGCTGTTGTATCTTCCTGTGGTGGCTGTTTCGCTTTATTTTTCTTTTTCAAGTATTAAATTTGGATTGGTTTTTCTCTTCTTTGTTGCTGGGATTTTTGCTTGGACATTTGTTGAGTATCTTTTGCATCGGTTTGTCTTCCATTACGAACCTAAAAGCGAGCTGGGACAGCGCATTCATTTCATCTTTCACGGCGTGCACCACAGTTACCCGCGCGACCCACTAAGGCTTGTGATGCCACCTTCGGTTAGCATTCCGCTTGCATTTTTCTTCTTCTACCTCTTCAAATCCATATTCCCCGACCCAACTCATTTGCCGTTTTTTGCTGGCTTTGTATTGGGTTACGTAATTTACGACACAATTCACTATGCAGTCCACCATTTCCCAATACGGAATAAATTGTTGCTGAAAATCAAGACGCACCATATGAAACACCACTATAAATCCGAAAATTCCCGCTTCGGCGTCAGTTCCCCACTTTGGGACATAATTTTCGGAACAAATTCGAAAAGTTAAAATGCTTTTGAACCTTCTATTATTTTGTGTTATTCTGGCTTTTCAATCATCAAATTGAAAAGTTCTGAAAAAGAGTGTTATCTCCCGCCCATCAACGGCTCTAACACTGTTATTCCCTTTATTTTCTTGTGTGCTTTGCAGTATTCCGAAATCTTCTTGTCCAAAACCACCTTGCCTGCCTTCGAGGAACTATGCAGTAGTCTGGGTTCCGTCCCTTCGACGCAACAAATACCAACGTGGCTGTAATCAAGTCCACCAGAGTCGAGCACGAAAAAGATAATATCGCCCGATTTCAACTTCGATTCGATTTTAGAGACATTTGCCGTCGGGATGTAGTAATATGTTCTTTCGGAAATCTCCTGCTCAACTTGCTTGATTTTTTCAATCTGCTCGGGCTGGTTCTTCAATCCTGAATACAAATCGGGTTTCGCAGACATATAGTTCACATCAAAGCGAATTGGCACACCGCCCAATTCCTTTGTCCTATCTCGAACAATTCCTTTGGCAATATTGTCCCAAATCCAATCTGCGGAGTAGTGCAAACGAGAAGCATAATCAATCACCTTGCCCCCTCGATAACGCGAGCGTTGCACTTCCCGAAGCAGGTCGGCAAATTCTGTTCGCCCCGTTTTGGTAATTCGAGCCAGAGCAAGTGTAATTTCGAAAAATGTTACACAATCGAATCCTGCGAAAGTTACAACGCATTGCTCATCTTTCCCCCTTTCGAGTGAACCCGCCAGATAGGGAAAGCTGAGAAATTTTTTCCCAATATGACAAACCAGTTCACCAAACGGCATATCTTGCAGGTTCTCTTGCCGAAGTTCAGCCACAAACTTTTCGAAAAATTTGGTTTCTCTATCCTGAACTTTTAAAGGTTCAACATTGATTAAAGCGAAAACTAATGCAAAAAGTAAGAATTTTCGCACCATTATTTCCTAACATAAATTAATACAAAAATTCCGAAAAGAGCGAAAACGAAATTTGCAATCCATCCGCCAAAAGCGGGATGCAACGATGTTGTGTAAACAAGAATTTGACCAATCTCGGTAAAAAATAGATAAAGGAACGAGAAAGTCATCGCCCCAGCAATTTGCAATGCAATTCCGCCGCGTCGCTTTATCGAAGCAAAAGGAACAGCAAAAAGCACCAATATCGTGCAAGAGAAAGGAAAAGCATAGCCCGAATAGTAGCGAATCATTTGCCGTCGAACGTCCCTGCCCCCTTTCGAAAGCAAATCGAGGTACTCTCGAAGCTCGGTAAAATTCATTTCCTCGACTTTTTTCTGCAATTTCAACAACTCATTATGCTTTATCCTTAATTGAAAGAAAACCGAATCAGCTACATTAATTTCGGGGACAGGGCGGAGGAAATCACGAACCAAAACATCGTAGAAAACCCAACGGCTGTTTTTTGCATCCCAACGAAAAGATTTTGCTTCGATGCGTTTGGTGATTCGTGGTTTTTCGGGCGAAGTAAATTCCTCGACGAAAATATATTGCCCTTTTAACTCCTCGGGGTCGTAGTATTGGAACGACACATTTCGCGTTGGATTGTCCCGAAAGAAAAAGTTGTAAATTGTTGCCGTTCCTTCTTCCTTTTTTAAGTATTTTTTTTCGATAATAAATTTCTTTTCGTTTGAACGGGGAACGACCCAACCATTGAAATAGAGCAAAGCGAAACTCAAAGCAAGATTTATGATGAAGAACGGAATGATTAGTTGATAAAGGCTTAATCCACCCGATTTCATTGCCATAATTTCATTCAACGAGGACATCCTCCCTACCGAAAAAAGTATTGCAACCAGCACAGAAATCGGAGTAACAAGCTTGATTACTTCGGGAGTAAAATAAACATAGTAGCGAAAAATTATTTCCCTTGTTGCGTTATTATCTATAAAATCATCGAGATTTTCTATCATATTTACAATGATAAAAATCAAAATCAATGCCAGAAGGGCAAAAATCAAAATTTGGAAAAACTGTCGCAAAACATATCTAATAATAATCATAGAGCCTTATACAAAAAAGCAAAATTAATGAAAAGATATTCAAACCGCTATAACTTTTTAATTTTGCTTTTTGTTGGCATAGATTTTGTGATATTTTATCGATTTATTGACAAAGATTAGACTTTATGCAGAGTAAATATGATTATACGATAATTGGAATCGACGGTGGGGGGACGCGGACACGAGCAATACTAAAACGAGGGGACGAAATCCTTTCGCAAACTACTGCTGGAACTACTCGCGTAGGCTCCGTTGGCGTGGGCGAATCTTGCGAGCGTTTGCTCACGATAATCACAGACCTTTGCGACCAAGCCGAACTGGACACAAGCGAAGTCGATATTGTTGTTGCAGGTTTGGCTGGCGTTTGGCTCGACGAAGAAAAGCAACGCTCGACCCATCTTTTGAAAACTCTGGCTCGAACACAGAACATTCCTTTGAGCGATGTCATCATCACCAGCGATGCCGAAATTGCTGTCGAAGGGGCTTTCGGCGGGAACAATGGCATTGTCCTTATCGTTGGCACTGGCTCGATTGCCATTGGCAAGATTGGCAAGGATAAGTTCGTTCGTTGCGGTGGATGGGGAATTGAACTCGACGACGAGGGTAGCGGGGCTTGGATTGGTCGCGAAGGGCTGACCGCAGTCGTGCGCGCTCTCGATGGCAGAGGCAAACCCACTATGCTGACAAATATGTTAGCCGATTTTAACCCTCTGATTGACATAAACAACCCCAGAACGATTGTCAAAGCCTATGCCGAGCGAACATTTGAATACCAAATGCTTACTCCGACGGTTATGCGGTGTGCCGAACTCGGCGACGAGGTCTGTATGGACATCATCAACCGGTCTTCTTTGCACCTTGTTGAATTGCTTAATGCACTTTCCCCCTATTTTAAATCGAAGCAAGTCGATGTTGCTCTTCTTGGCGGGATTGTGGAGTCGAAAAGCCTGCTCGGCAGGATGCTCGAAAGCGAAATCCGCAAGGATAAACGATACCGAATTGTTAAACCATTGGGAACCCCGTTGGATGGAGCAATCCTAATTGGCAATCGCATTCTGGACAATTTGGAATAGGGCAATTGCTGTAATATGATAAATGAAAAAAGAAATCAAAAAATTTTTAAAAAAAAATTTGGAAATTTGAATTTTTTTTTGTATATTGCAATTTGAACTTTAGCAGATTTTGAAAATGTTTTGGCAATGGTGCCGTAAAGTGTTTTCTAATCTTGCGATGCGGGGAATAGTTCCGTTGTCCGAAGTTCCTTTTGTGTTTAATTCTGTTTGCCTGACTGGAGAGAGAGAGAGAGAGAGAGAGAGTATATTCAGAAATCAAGCTCCGAAATAGATGTTCCCGAAGGAAGCGTGCACTCGATGGTTGCGTTCTGCTTGCCCGCCCTCCACCTGTTTGTATCATCAACCTGACGAATTAAACAATGCACCGCGTCCGCTTGTTCCCAATTCGCTTTAAAAATTTTCTTAAACAAATTCAAAAAATTATGTTTAACAAATTTTAAAGGAGAAAAAATGAAAAAGATACTTGGAATTTTATTTGTGGTTTTTTCTTTCATTCTTTTAAATCAAACTGATTTAAACTCAAGGAGTGAGTTTAAAGCACCGCCTGGTCATATCTGGTCAACTCCAAATGGGCAAGATAGACAAGACGGAACACCAAAAGCAAAAGCAGTACAGCATGAAAATGGTTCTGTTTCTATTGGTGGGGGATGCGACCAAACCGCGGGAACTTGCTGGGAACTTGCTGAGGATAAAACTTTACTGATAATTTATGATTTGGTAATTCACCCAGGCCCGGGAGAAGATTTAATTTTCGTTCCTATACCCGATACCTTATCTTCACCTCCACAACATTAAAAATTTTATCTCCCTGCTTGGAAATTTATTCCAAGCAGGGTATTATTAAATTAATTGAGGTTTAAAATGAAAACAAAAAATGTATTTTTTATTCTTATTTTCTTAATCAACTTACTTTCGATAAAAGTTTTGGGTAAAATTGAACTGGACACTTTAGTTTTGGTTAGGTCAATAATGCTTGAGGAAAATGAAGCGGCTATTTTAACAGAAGTATCAAATGTTTCAACTGACTCCAGCTCCTCAAGAATTTTAGTAAGTGATTTCGAAGGTCATTCTATAATTTTATATGATGCTATGAATGGAAAAGTTATTAGATGCTTAGAAGCCCCGTTTGAATTAAGCGATTCCATACCCGGTAAATGTCAGTATTGGAATAAGGAGAAAGAGTATGTAAGAAAAGAAAAAGTTATCTTTAAAAATGGAAGAAAGCTTGACGAAAATTTTGTAAATAGATTTTTAAGGAATGAATTGTATTGCGGTTTTTTTATTTCTAATAACGAAATATGGGCAAGTGCTTACATCAAAAGTTTGGTCAAACCGAAAAATACCGATACAGTGGAGGGAGCCCACATTAGCCAAGCTACAAGTATTTTAAGGTACGATATAAATAACAACAGAATAACCCAACTAATTTGCTTTAATGAGGTTTTTTATGCTTTTGCCTGGCCCTATCATTTTGCTGTTCCGGTTACATTAGATAGTATTTTTATTATTACGGTTAATTATCCCCATTATCGGAACAAACAGTTCGACTCTCTTTGGATAATAGCTTCTTTTAGTTTAAACGGGGAATTGCAAAAGCTTGTGGCAAAACTTCCAAAAGAATATCTTGAAACCAAATTAGGATATTCTTTGCTTTTTAAACCAAAATTCTATTTTAATAGCAAGAAAGAACTAATAAGTATATTCCCTTATGCAGAAAGAATTTTTAACCTTACAAAAGATACTTATATTGAATTACAGGAACTAAACCCATCAAATAAGATTTTCCTGGATAGTTTAAAAGAAAATCCGACTTTGGTAGATACATTTCTAAAAAGGTATCCACATTTTCTTCCAAATACATTAAAAGATATTTTTTTGAAACAGAATGATTGTTTTGTTGTTGTTATTTTACAAGTTTCAGAGGCTGAACCTGGAAAAACACAGGTATATTGGATTATTCAAGAGTATGACGAAAAGGGGAATTTAACTAAACAATACAAGATTAAGAATTTTGACGAGCACGGGTATATTCATTATATATATTATGATAAAGCTAAAGATGAATTTTTAATTTTTAAATTATTAAAAGAAAAAGGATGGTTTATTGATTTTTATAAAAGAGGGAGTTAAAATGTTAATGTTTATTAAACTGGTGTTTTTAAACTTAATTATTTTCTCTTTTGGTTCAATTTCTCTCGTAAATGATAATGAAGTTCTGAATAGAATAAAGGAAAAGATAAGCTATCAAAATGATGAGTTTATATTCCTTAACTTTATGAATATTGGAGATTGTTCTAAATACCTTAATTTAACATTTTCGGCTTATGATTGTGTTTCAAAAAGGTTTAAAGAATTGGATTTACCTTTCTCTTCTAAATTCATAGTCGTTGTAGGTTGTAACAGAGAAATAGAAATTAACCGTTTTAAAAAAATTTATAATTGGGATGGGTTGTGTTTTTTTAATCCCGGAAATGTGAAAGAAAAGTTAAATTTACCCCCAGACACCTGGTTAGCTGTATTCAAAAATGATACTTGTCTTATAAACTTTTCTCTTGAAGCAAAAGTAACTTGCGATACATTGTTCAATGCTTTAAAGAATTATATATCAAATCGTTAATCTAAATGCCAACAATGCGTATTATTTTTTTCTATTTTTTTCTCTTACTCCCCATTCCCTTGCTTTCGCAATTTCGGGCATCTTTAACCTTTTCCCAATCGTTGGCAAGGGATTGGAAGCAGGGGGAAACGCAAAGCTTTGAATTGAACCATTCGTTGAACTTCTCGAAGGTGTTTCGGCTCGATACTTTGCGACTGAATGTGGCTGTTCGCTGGGCTATCGGCGTGCAGTATTTCAAAGCCGAAAATATTGGTCAACCATATATTTTGCCAACCGATAACGAATTGTTTGCCGAAGGCAGTTACGACATTCGCCAACGAACTGGCTTGCAATACAAGGAAAATGTCCGCATAGGCTTGGTGTATGGGATGTAGGAGCGACGGACCGGTCGCCCTTACAATTATTTACCAGACATCGGATGTTTGCGAAACATCCGATGTCTTTTTACATTGGGGCGAATAATTATTCGCCCTTACAACAAAACACAATCCCTAACCATCTACACCATCATCATCGCTATCGTAAGGGGAGACCTATGTTTAAACCCCGAAAATGCTTTGGTGGATTTAATTGAGTTATCATCTAAATTTTTATTGAAATAGTTGCTTTGGTTCAATTAAAAAATCTCTTTAATCCATCCGACATTATCTTAATTGCTTAACTGCGAAGGCAAACAAAAAGATGATGGATTGCAACAGAATTATTGTCGAGCCTGTGGGCAAATCCCACAAAATCGAAATGATTATGCCTAAAATCGAACTAATTATCCCCAAGATGATGCTTAGAATAGTCATTTGAGCAAATGTTTTGGACAAAAGTTTTGCAGCGGCTGGCGGAATGACCAAAAATGAAGCAACAAGAAAAATTCCTACCAATTTGACTGAAATTACAATCGAAAGTGCAATCAGAACAGAGAGCAAGTAATCGTCGAACCGAACATTAATCCTATCGACCATTGCCAATTCATAATCGAATGTGGCGTAAGTCCATCTTTTCCAGAAAATTATTGCTAAAAGAATTGTTGCAAGCCCAAAAAAGTAAGATATGAGCAAGTCTTTGTCCGAAACAAGCAAAATTGAGCCAAAAAGGTAAGAAAAAGCGTCGGAGATGTATCTTTTGTTCAATGTTATGAACAATATTCCAAGAGCAACACTAATGGCAAAAAATATCCCAATTGTAGTATCGATTTCCAATGCGGTTCGCTCTTTCAGGTAAGTCAGGGCGATTGCGACCAACAATGTAAAAGGCAAAGCAACAAAGAACGGCTCGAATTGTAGCAAAAGCCCAAGTGCTATCCCGCCAAAGGTAACGTGGGCGAGTCCATCGCCGAGAAAACTCATTTTCCGCTGGACGACAAAGTTCCCGTAAAATCCACCCAGAAAACCAACTACAACCCCAGCCAAGATTGCTTTGATAACGAAATGGTGTTGAAATATCTCAAGCATTTTTATCTATGATAAATTGCATTGTGTGTTCGTGTCCAATATGTCCAAATGTTTTCTTCAAATTTTCTTCGGTAAATGCTTTTTTGGGAGAATCGAAAGCAATAAGTCGCTTATTCAAAAGGATTACCTTATTCGAGTGGTGAAAAGCATACTCCCAATCGTGAGTTACCATCAAAATTGTGGTGTTAAACATCTTTTGCTGTTCTTCTAAAATTTTGCTAAAATCGACTTCGGCAACGGAATCAATTCCAGTTGCGGGTTCATCGAGAATCAAAAGTTTTGGTTTTCGGATTATGCTTCGTGCAAGGTAAACTCTTTGAAGTTCACCGCCTGAAAGTTTGGTTAAAGGTCGCTCGGCTAAGTTTTCTATTCCAGTTTTCGCAAGAGCCTCCAAAGCCAAGTTCCTGATTTCTTTCGTGATAACAAATTTCCATTTTCCAGTCAAGCCCGTTGCAACCAGTTCAATAACTTTTGCAGGGAATGTCCTATCGAGGTTCTTGATTTGTGGAACGTAGCCAATTTCGTGAAAATCGAGTTCTTTCGGGGGTTTCGAAAACACTTCGACTTTGCCATTCGTTGGCTCAACAAGTCCTAATATCGCTTTGAGTAAAGTAGTTTTCCCGCCGCCATTCGGTCCGACAATAGTTACAAATTCGTTCTTATTTATCGAAAATGTAATATCTCGAATTACACAGTATTTTCCGTAAAATACCGTAAGAGAGTCAACATTTATTGCTATTTCGTTCATTTTAGTGCTTCGACAAGTGTTTTTGCATTTTTTAAAATTAATTCAGAGTAGGATTTTATTTCCCCAGAACCAAGAGGGTCAAGTTCGTAGAGTTCGACTCCAGCCATTTCGGCAACAGTTTTTGCTGTGTAATTATTCAGTTGAGGTTCCGAAAAAATTGCTTTGGTTTTGGTCTCTTGGATTTTTTGAACAAGTTTGGAAATTTGTGAAGGGGTTGGCTCGCTCCCAGGAATCTCTTCGATGCTTCCCCCATAGTTAAAGCCATATCTACTGATTAAGTAAAGGAATGAAGGATGATAAAGAAAAACATAACGATTTTTCACAGGGGCTAAAAGTTCCTGCAATTCTTTGTCGAGTTCAATCAGTTTGTTCTTGAAATTCTGTGCATTTTGAATGAATTTGTTACTACTCTGAGGGAAATATGTTGCCAGAACATTTGTCAAAGTATCTACCAGCGAATAGACGGTCATCGGGTCGGTCCAAAAATGAGGGTCAAGGGTTTTGCCGTCGGGCATAATTTTTACTTTATCTTTTGGCAGAAGGCTAATCAATGCAATTTTGTTTTGAATGTTTTTGATCAACCAGCCTTCGAGTTCGTTGGAAGCATAGAAAACAACTTTTGAATTTTCCAGTTTTTGGATGTCCGAAACCTTTGGTTCGAACAAATGGGGCGAAATTCCCGGCGGAACTAAGCAATGAACAATTCCCGTGTCGCCTGTTATTTCCTGTATAATTAATTTTAATGGATAATTACTGGCGACAATATAATCCTTTCTTTCCTCAATCTGATTTCTACTACAAGAGAACAATAAGACCAAAAGTAGAAAAAAAATTTTTCTCATATATTTTCCAAAATTGAAGAAATTTTTTCTCTAATCTGGGCGATAGTTGGTAATCCTTTGATGTAAACTCTGCAGGACAATGAAGCAAGAGGCGGAATCGGCATTCCTTCGAAATCTTTGCCATTAATCAAAAGGGTTGGCGAGCCACGAAATCCATATTTACGAGCCAACTCCTCGGTTTCTATGAGAACTTCATTGTACTCAACTCCATCCAAATCCTTTATTGCTTCTTTAACTCGACGAATCATTTCATCGGAATTAGGACAACCACGAAAATACTGAACTTCGACACGAACCATATCGTCCCTCCAAAATTTTAAATAACGATTAAAAGAATTTTTTAATGTTGCTTAAATTTATTTTGGATTTTCCCAAATGATGTTCAAATCTCTTGGAATTTCACTCAGCAAAGAAATCAATCGAAGTGTTTGGGATTTCATCTTGCCATATTTTTCCAAAATTTCACCAGCTCGAGCATAATTTCCTTCGGCTTCGATTGTCAAAACTTCACGGGCTAATTCCCTTATTGCATCGAAAAACTTTTTGGTGTCGATTCTAATCTTATCCTTTTCGTATTTAATTACTCCATTCTCTTCCAAAAAGTTAAGTTGAATCAAATTGGCTTTGGAGTGTGCCTCTTCCGCACCAAAACGAATAGAACGGAAAAGACCTACGATGTAGGTTACCTTCGCTTTTTCCAATTGTGCGGAATCGATGAGCTTCTTATCGAGCAGATGAGTAAAATTATAAATTCCAAGCACATCGGCTTTGCACTCTTCGATTGCTGAATATCGCTCTTTCAATGCTTTGCGAACAGGCAAAGAATCGTTGCCATAAACAAATCCCCGCCCCAAAGTGTGGGAAACCTCGTGCAAGGTTACGAAGCTTGTGAATGCCTTTTTGTCGACAAGTCCAATCAGTTTTGGGTCGAGAATCTTTTGGGCAATTGGCAAAAGTATTTTGTCGAACTTCGCTTCCATAATGTTTTTGAACATCGACTTCTTCCCGCCTTTGAGTTCGTGGACGCGTGGGTCGTTTGGCAACGAATTGGCAATTGTTTTTGTTCCTGCTTGGCAATCACCACCAAAAAAGACGACATTCATTATTTGCAGAACATTCCCTTTGCCCGCTGTTTCTCGAATGTATTTCTTATCGTATGGCAGATTATGTTCGAAATAATCGAGATTGTTTTCAAACATATCCAATTCTTTGGTTCCTTCCTCATCTTTAATCATTACAATGGCTTCGTAAGCAGTTTTGTAATTAAATAGTGCATCGGTATAATTTTCAATTGGTCCAATAACCACATCAATTTTGGAATCTTTTATGTCCATCCAAGCCAAGTCGCTTTCGAAATAGTCATCGGTTCTAATGGCTTTGGCACGCAGTTGCAAATACTTTTTTAAGCTTTCGTTATCGCAATATTTCGCTGCTTCTTCCAATAAATCTGCAATCTTTTGGGTTTCGGGATATGCAATATGGTATGGAATTGCCTTCAATTTGTTGCCATCACGAACAACTATGGTGTATTGGCTTTCGAGTTCCTCCTTTTGCGAAGGATGGGCTTCGACATACTTTTCGAACTCTTCTTTTGTCAAGTCGGAGGGATAGAAGTTAGCTCCCAAGGGCTTATAATCGAAGCCAGAGCCAACAAATCTTTTCCCGCCCTCGACCAAATCGTAGGGTCCATAGAAAATATTCACAAGCGCAAGTATTTCTTTTGCTTCCTTGCTGGTCAGTTTCCCCAGCGAATCTCTTACGGCAATTGCATCGGGGGAAGTCTGCTTCCAGAAAATCTCATCGGCAAGCTTTCCTGCTTCGATAAGTAATCGCACGACTTTTTGTTCCCGTTCAGTCAAATTGCTCAGATTGGGCTTGATTGTAATGGGCGCAAATTCTCTTAACCTTTGGCGGACAAAGGACATATCGACCGACTTTTCCATTTTTTTATCTTTTGCTTCAAGATAGAAAATTAAAATTAGCCCGAATGCAAGGAAAATTAACAACTTTTTCATATACTTTTTAAAAATATTACAAAATTTTATACGATTTTAATTTTTTAAAAAAAGCAAAACTATGAAGAATTTTAAAATTTATTTGCTAATCTTCCCTGCATTGTTTTTGTCCTTGTCCCATCTTAGCGCAAAGCTTTTGATGAAACCTTACTTGCAGGCAGTAACAGACAGCTCTATAATAATTATGGCAGAAACCGACACACAGGACCCCGTCGTTGTCCAATTTGGCGAATCGCCTTTGGACAGAGTTTCGACAACTGCATTCATAAAGGTTGCCGAAGACCGCCGAGAGCAAACCTATGTCCATCGCATTCCGCTAACCAATCTTTCGCCCGCAAAAGTTTATAAGTACAGAACCATTCATTTAAAAGATACATCCGAAATATTCGAATTTCATACGAGCGTTCCCAAAGGAGTTCCATTCCGCTTTGCAATTATGGGCGACAATCGGTCCAATCCCGAAGTGCATTCACGGATAGCACTCAAAATGGCTCGGCACAAACCATATTTTTCGATTTACACAGGCGACCTTTGCTATTCTGGCAAATATTTCGAATGGAAAAAAGAATTTTTCACCCCCGAAGAACAGGAATTAATAGCCCGTGTGCCCTTCTTCAATTCCTTGGGAAATCACGAAGCCCAAACCGAATTGACAAAAGTATTTCTCCAAGCTCCGCAATCCAAATCCAACAATGAATATTATTATTCCTTCGATTATGGCGATGTTCATTTCTTGGTATTGAATACAGAAGAAAATATACAGCCCGGCTCTGCACAATGGAAATTCGCCGAAGAAGATTTAGCAAATACTACCCGAAAATGGAAGATTGTTGTGTTTCACATCCCCGCATACTCTTGGGGCGGACATAATGGCAACAAAAATATGCAGGAATTGACCTCAAAAATCCTCGAAAAGTACGGGGTCGATATTGTTCTTAATGGTCATAATCATTTCTACCAGCGAAGCTTCGTTAATGGCATTTATCACATCGTTTGTGCTGGCGGTGGAGCACCTTTTTACACCCCAAAAGAATCTCCTTTCGTGCAAAAATCGGTGAAAGATTACCACTACGGCATTGCCGATGTAACCCCAAATTCTCTTAAAATCACATTCTACGACCTTCGCGGTAATATAATCGATGAATTGACTTTGAATAAGTAGGGATTTGATTTCCCAATGTTTGATTAAATTGTTTTTTCGAGGTCCACAAATCTTAGATTTTCTGATTGAAAAGAGTAAACAAAAGCAAAGAGAAAGAGTTTTTTAACATTGAGCACAAAGTTAGGTCGAGAATATCGTTTGACAATTTTTACAAACTTGCCTTTTATGCGCGCAAATATTTCCACGAATTAATTTCCGAAGGTGGACAGGGCAAAGACATACTCGAAATTGGTTGTGGAACAGGCTCATATACTTTTACTTTCAGCCCGTATGCTAAAAAAATTGTTGGTATCGACATTTCTGATACTGCAATTGAAATTGCAAACCAAAGAGCAAGAGAGCTGAACCAGAACAATGTAGAGTTTTTCGTGATGGATTCAGAAAACACAGCTTTTCCCGAAGATTCCTTCGATTTGGTTTTTGGAAATGCAATTGTGCATCATCTAAATATCGACCAAGCTATGAAGGAGTTAGTTAGAGTGTTAAAACCGGATGGCACGGCAATTTTCCTCGAGCCACTTGGTAACAATCCCTTCATTGTTTTGTTCAGGAAACTCACGCCTAAATATCGCTCACCCGATGAACACCCGCTAAAACCGAAAGATTTATCCTTTATCCAAAGCTTTTTTAATTACTCACACATAAAATACTTCTGCCTATTTTCGTTCCTTGCTTTTCCATTCGTTAAAACCAAGGTTTTCCCGCAGATTTTGAGCTTTTTGAATAAATTCGACCAAACAATTTTCAATCTATTCCCATTTCTGAAAAAATTCTCTTGGATTACAGTCATTATGCTAAAAAACCCTGCGAAGAAGAGCAAAATTATGGAGTGAATGGTTTTGCGTGAAATATGACAATTTGTTAGACATCGGATGTTTCAAAAACATCCGATGCGTTGATAACAAGCTCATTCAGCCATCCGACAACATTTTAAATTCCGTGAAATAGCAAAAAATAGCAAGAGATTTGCGGAATACCCAAAAGTTAAAATTACTTTACCACTTCCCAATAAATTATTTTGCGGAGTTCGTTAATCCATTCAAGGTAGAGTTTGTTTTGTTTGAATGTGGTGAAGAACTGCTCCAATTCTTTGAAATCTGTTTGGGGCGAAGGTTTGTGGGGAGGTATAACTCTCTTTTTATAAATTATGTGATAAGATTCGTTGGGATGTGTTTTGTAAAGGGTTGGGGCGGAAACATTGCCAACAGAAAGTGTATCGACAATGGAGCGCAAGTTTTCGGGCAAATCTTTTACAGGGAACCGACCCAAAAAACCGCTTGCTCCACGTGTTTCGACTTCGTCCGAATACTTTTTCGCAAGTTCTTCGAATGGAACACCCCGGTAGAACAAAGTCCGCAAGGAGTCGAGAAATCGCTTGGCGTTCTCGATTTCGACTTTCGTGGGTGTGATTTTGAAAAGTATGTGTCGAACAAGTACGGAGTCCTTTGTTTTTCCAAGAAGCTGAACTATGTGGAATCCCAGCGGAGTTTCTATTGGCGGCGAAACTTCCTTGAACTGCAAATTGAAAGCTACCCTTTCGAATTCAGGGAAAAGCCTGCCGCGAGCGACCCACCCCAATTCGCCATCGGAGTTAATTGTAGTTAAATCGTCGCTATACGTACGCACAAATCGAGCAAAGTCGCCAGTTTGAACAATCGAATCGCGCACTCTTTTCGCCAATTCATACTTCTGGCGGCGAAGTTCATCGGGCGCACTTATATCTTTGACAATATGATATAGCTCGACCTGCTCGGGTATTGTTGGCAATGAGTCTTTATATTGCTCATAAAGTTCGTTTATTTCACGCTCCGTTACCTTCACATTCCCGAACTTCTTTTCCTTCATCTTTTCGATAAGGAGGAACTTCTTGATTTCGTCCCGAAACTCGGCTTTCAATCGAGGGATGGACATACCATAGAGGTCTTCGATGCGTTTTTCCGAGCCGTAGCGTTCTATCAATGCATTGAGTTGAAACTGCCAGCGCTGGTCTATTTCTTCATCCGATACGGTTATAGAATCTTCTTTTGCTTTGATTAACACAAGTTTTTCGTTTATCAATTGGTCAAGAATGTATTGGAATACCTTGGGGTCTTCGGGGTTAATCGTTGGGTCTTGCTGAGCCAACAGATATGCTTGGCTTTGGACATCGGACTTCATTATCATCTCGTCGCCAACAATGGCAACGATTTTGTCTATTGTTTCGCCTTCGGTTTGAGAAAACGCTATGCTAAAGGAAAAAAGTATTATTGCAAGAACAACTTTAATAAATTTCATTTATTTTTTTCTTGCTTTTTCAAAGTATTAACAACCGAAAGGAGCTTCTGCTCGTAAATTTTAACAGGAATGACTTTTTGCAAACTTGAAAGCCAATTGTCGAGAAGTCTTTTTTGCAAAATTTCTTGGACATCGGTAGCAAAATCGGGGATGGCTTCCTCGAATGTTTTCTCCCGTTCTGGTTCGAACTTGTTGACCCGAACAATGGAATACCCACCATCGGAATTAATCGGTCCGACAATACTACCAGCAGTTGCGTTCATCTCGTAAAGTTTTTGGGCAAGCCTGCTCTCTTTTGTTGTAATTCGACCAAGATAGCCTTTCTTTTCCCGCAAGTTTGCCCTTTGGGTAAATTGGCTTGCCAGTTGCTCAAAGTCCTCGCCCTTCTTTGTAATCCTCTCGTAAATTTCCTTTGCAAGAGAATCGCTAAGAACGAAAATTTCGTTTACATCGTAGGCGGGATAGGTTTTGTAACGCGATTTATTCTTTTCCCAATAATCACGAGCAAGAGTAGTATCGAACTTCAACTTGTCCCAAACTTCCATTGCTTCGACCTTGAAGAGAAGAATGCCATCGCGAAATTCTTTAATCATAGTGGCGAATTCGGGGCTTTGGCTTTCCAGATTTTCAGTTGCTTTATCGATTACTACCGGGTACACAATTCGGTTTATGGCATTAGTTAATCCTGCTCGATTAAGTGCAGTTGTTCGAAATTCGTTCCGTTTACGCAGGGCATAAACAAAATCTCCAACCGTATAGGTATTGTTCAGGATTTTAAACAATACTTCCTTTTCGAGTTCTGGAGGAATATTTTTAAACCAAGCAGTGTCGAGAACTGTTCGGGTTGTGTCGACAGAGGACAAAAACTTTGCAAAAACATTTTCATCAATAGAAAAGCCATAGGATTTTTGCAATTTTTCGACAAGTTCCTTTTTGTCTGTTTCGAAATACAATCGCTTATAAATTCGCTTTAAATCTTCGCGGTCTTCGTCAACACTGAATTTTGTTGTGCTATCCCTGCGGATAATGTAGAAGCCATACTCGGTGCGAACAGGACGAGAAACTTCGCCATCTTTAAGCGAAAACAGAGCTTCTTCGAAACTTGTCGAGAAAAATTTGCCCGAAGGTTCTAATCCACTTGAACGAGAATACCATCCACCGAAATCCCCCCCACGCATAGAACTCGATGGGTCGTCGGAATTTTCCTCTGCAAGACGGGCAAAATCAACTCCCGCTTTGATAAGTGTGTAAATGCTATCGGCTTTCTTAAATGCTGCGACAGAATCGCGGTCGGGGCTGATTGCAATAAGTATATGTCTGCCTTTGACTTTGACTCGTGGTTCCAGTCTATTCAACTTAATGATAAAGTATCCAAATTTATTTTTGACAGGGTATGGATAAAACTCACCGGGTTTTAACGAAAAGATTATATCTTCGAAGGGTCGTTGAGCTTTTCCTCCTGTAATGTAATACAAAATCAAACCGCCATTCTCTGCCGACCCTTTGTCCTGTGATGAGTCTTTTGCCAACTTGGCAAAATCGGCACCATTTTTAAGCATCTCGATTAATCTCATCGCCCTTCGATAGGTTGGCATTGTATCGGGATTATCCGATGGGAATTGAACAAAAATGTAGGAAACTTGTGCTTCCCATTTACGATAGCCGAGCATTTTTTCGACATTGGGTTCGACAAGGTTCTTTTCGAAGAAAAAGGTTTCTGCCAATAATCTTCGATTGTTTTTAATTTCCTCGACTACCGAAGAGTCCTTGTCCAATCCTCGCCGCAAAGCATCATTTACTTTGAGTCTGTATTTGAGAAAAAGATTAACGAAATCGAGCAGACTATCCTTTGGCAGTTGGTACATTGGGGAACTCTTTTTGGCAAGATTCTTGGAATAAGCTTTTTCGAGGTCAAGGTAGGTTATATTTTCGTTCCCAACAGTAGCAACAACAGTTTCTTTAATGTCTTTTTCCTTTGTAGCTGGTTTCTTGCCCGCTTTCGATGGTTTTTGAGCATCTAATATATTAACAAAAAGAAAATTGAAAAAGATAAACGACACCACGAACAAAGCCAATCTTTTCATAGTTCCGACCAATTAAAAAAATGCAAATTAATAAAAAACACCTAAATTTATTGTAGTTTTGTATTCTGATAAATACTTAAAGATGGATGTTTTAAATAAAATACTTGACTTATTGATGTTCCGCATAGGGACGGAGCAAACCGAGAACGGGAAAGTTACGCCAATTGTAACTCTTGGCTCGATTGCGTGGGGCATTTTGCTTAGGAGTGCAATTGTGATTTTCCTTAGTTTCTTGTTTATGAGCCTCATTGAAAATCGAAAAATTTGGTGGATTTCCTTCTTGGTGCTGTGGGCTTTCGCTGCCTATCCCGGATGGAAGCAATATCTGTTCTATAAAAAACATCTTCAAGATGTATCGGAATCGACACTTTGCGGGAAGTGTGTGCATTTCGACGAAACCGGGCAACTTTGCAAGCTCTACGACGAACACATCTCCGAAGGCTATGTGCCCTGCGGTGGTGTCGATTGGGAGCCTAAACCTTTTGAACAAGACGAAAATGATTGAAATAAAAAATTTTAGTTTTCGTTAATATTTTTTAAAAGTGGATTTAAAAAATGGTTTTGCCAATTTATAATGCTTTTCACCCTGTTCTGAAGCAGAAAACTTCGGATGTGGAAAACATTGATGAAAGCATTATCCAATTAGTCAACGATATGTACGAAACGATGGACTTTGCCGAAGGTATTGGCTTGGCTGCAAACCAAGTTGGGCGTTCCATTTCCATTGTTACGGTCAATGATATTTACGATGAGGACGACAGATTGATACATCCCAAAAAAGCCTATATCAATCCTGTGATTACTTCATTCAGCGACGAAATGGATGATTTCAACGAGGGATGCCTTTCGGTTCCCGAACTTCGAGAGACCGTTACCCGACCGAAGGAAATTCAAGTTCGGTACATTGATATAAATGGCAACGAAAGGAGCGAAAGCATCGATGGTTTGCTGGCTCGTGTCCTCCAACACGAAATTGACCATCTAAATGGCATACTCTTTTTCGAAAGAATCTCCCCAATTCGCCGAACGCTTATTCAAAACAAGCTGAAAAAAATCAAAAAGGGCTTGATAGTTCCCAATTATCCTATGGTTTTGCCCACTGGCAAACTCATTGGCGAACTCACAGAGACTTGATTCAATCAAAGCCTATTGGGGAAAGCTGGAATCTGATTTTAAATTTAGGATTTGGTCATATTAGAACTTTGTTTTTCCTCAAATAATTGTATAACTAATTTATCGTTTTCTTCTTCTAACTTTTCAATTTCTTTTTCATTGCCTTGGGCTTTGAGTTGGTGGCATTGTTTGGAAATTTCAGCGAGCCGTTGGTGGAGCGGATTTTTGGGGTCGAATTTTGGAATGCCGACGTGCTCCATTACCGAAGGAGTTCCAAAGCCCCGACCGGCAGAAGAAAATGATTTGATAAATTCCCGAACAGGTTTTGAATTGATGATTGCACATAGATAATGAGCTTCCGATTCGGTGTCGGTAGAGAAAAAAGTAACAGTCTCAAGAGGTATTATAGTTTTATAACCGTATAAGGTTTTATGTTGATTAACCACAGCAGAAACTAAGTCGTTTGACATTCGTTTCCACACAACTTTATAGTTTGAAAAAGTGTACTCTCCAAAAAGCCGTTGCCCATAAAAAGGACCGCCCAATTTCTCATGAAAATGTTTATAAAGAGCTCTTTGGAGGAGGATATTTTTAAAATTAGTCAGATAACTGAAAGTTCTCGGCCATTTCGTTTTCATTTCTTTTTCAGAATAAGGAATTTGAGATGCAGAATGCGTTATTAACACGTATATTTGAGGGAATGCATCCCATCTTTGAATATCTGAACCACGCAATGCCGGATAAACTAAATCTTGTTCGATTTGAGCTTCTGTTTTTGGGATTTTAGTTTTTACTTTTTCGGTGAAGTTCTCAACCAATAAATTTCCATTAGAGAATACATATTTTATTTCGAGCCAAAAAATTCCATAAGGAGAGATTAAAGCACCGGCGTGAGCTTTATAATAATTTTTACCCTCAATAATAGAAGTTTTTAGTCCCTTTGCTTGTGTTTGCCAAGTTCCTGTTTCTGAACCAATAGGTTTAGCAATAAATATTTTTTTGGAAAGCAAAGGTTTTACTTCCTTCAGGGATTTTTCTGGAGCAATTCTCCCTGCATCCTTTTTCTTTACCCAAACAGTATAAGGCACGGGGTACTCAGTTTTTTCTCCTTTCCTAAGAACAATTGCAGCGGTCTTATTGTTTGCCCCTTCAAAGGGTTGGATAGAAGCTAAATCGTGGGCTTTCAATACCTTAAGATGTAACCCATCGCCAAGTTGAAATCTTCTGAAGCCTTCACCGGCACCTTTCGACTTAAAAACTTCTTGAGTTATTAAAAATCCTAATTTCGCACCCTCTTTTAAATAATAATCTGCAGAGGCATAGACAAAGAGCATTGAAAAATCTCTTCTGCCACGAATGAGAACATTCCGTGCTTTTCCAATTTTGGTTAACCCATAACTTTCCCATAAAATTTGCGTTGCTTCTCTGTATTCTTTTGATAAATACTGCCACATAACCCACGGCGGATTGCCAACCACAAAATCAAATTTTCCGGCGAACATTGGTGCAAAAGCATTTTTTAAAAACCGCGCCCAAATCCCGTTTTTGTTTTGTTTTTCGAGTTCTAATATTTGGTTATAAAAATTCTCTACTATTTGCTCATTGTTTTGGAAAACTAATCCTTCTTTTTTGAATCTTACCATTGCTTCATCAACAGAGTATTGAATTTTTACCATTTCCTCAATAAGCGGTACAGCACGTGCGAGCAAAAATCCACCATCTCTTACCCATTCTGCTGGAATTTGGAATTTTCCAATAGAAGTTGAAACTTCCAAAAATTCCCCATAGAGATTCCCTATTGTTCTTGTTGGGGTCAGAACTGAATCGCAAAGATAAATTGGAATTTCTATTGTCCCTCCTCTCTCTAAAATTACATTTACTAAATCACCCAGAGCGAAAAGATAATTGGTGCGCGCGGCAATAACAGCCATTGGGTTTAAATCGAAGCCCCAGATGTTTGCTTTTATACTTTTTGCTATTTCTAAATCTGGTCGCCCATTTTCTCTTCCCCATTTTATAGCCTTTTGAATTGCTAAAACTAAAAATGTTCCTGAACCGCAAGCTGGGTCTAAAAATCTTTTGGCATTGTCTCCATCATAACCTACTTCATTTAGCAATAATTCTGCTAACCAATCGGGTGTGTAATATTCACCAAGTCCGTGGCGGACTTCTTTGGGAACAAGATATTGATAAAGTTTTTTAAGTAAGTCGCAAGTTGGCGAAGGGTCTAAAGTACTCGTGGCTGGTTCAAATTCCGAAAGAGTGCGGGCAATTTCTCTAATTGCATCTTTTAATTCCGGTGATTCAAAAGTATCAAGATACCATCGGAAAAAGTCGCCTTCCAAAAAGTTGGTGATTCCTTTTCTGGAATACATTCCGCCATTTTCTATATCTTCAAGTTGACTCTTAAGTTCATCATCCGGTATATGAGTCAGGCGAGAAGTTAGAGAGGAAGTAAAAGTGGTCTCGCGCAAGTTCAAAAGTTCCGCAGCGATAAGTTTCATTAAAAAAGCGAAATAAGTATGAATAGAAAATAAAAGTTCTTGGAAGTCGATTTCTTTCCCAAGCTTATAAACTCGCAGGAGTGTTTGCGACTCTTTTTCTTTGTTGCCGCTATTAAAGTGCTCGCCGTAAATTATACCAAATAACCTTTTCCATTCATAGAAAAACACTTCGCGGGGTCTATTCTTTTCTCCTTGTTTTCCCCAGTATTCTAAAGCATTAGCAAAAGCACGAACTGCTTTTTGTCCTACTTCGCTTTTGGGTCCGAATTTTTGAGCCAAATTTTCGGCAGTAAGCGGCAGGCGGGACAAAGCGCGCAGATGGATTAAAAAGGTTTTTGCGGTTTCAAGATTAAAATCGTAGGCGCCATCTTTTGGTTCTTTGATTAATTGATTTTGATAATTTTTTACAAAGAAAATTCGTTCACCATCAAACCCTATACCCACAAATTGATTTAAGTTAGTTCCCTTTGATTCAGCAGTAATGTAATTAACTAACTGTTGGTAAGCGTGTTCAATGTTGTTTTTGGAAGAAAACGCCCCGGGTCGTTCATATTCGATTATTAACTGCCCATGCATTGCGTCCGAACGCCCGCAATATACTGATTTCTCATACTTTGGAATTAATTGAATTCCTAATTCTTTTTTTATTGGGTCTAAAAATCTTTCGAAGCGAACTCTTAAATCTTCTTCTGTTTGGGATTCCCGAAGCATCTCTTTTGTTTCGGCGACAAGTTGGTCTGCCAAATTCACAAGTGATTTTTGGCTTACCTCGTTATTATTTTGCATATCTTCTTTTGTCATAACATTAATAGTTCTTAATCCTAATTTTTTAGTTGTTATCTCGATACCTTGGCGAAGCCTTATTAATACATTTCGTCTAAAATTTTTTCATAAAAATTGTTATTCATAATCTATCACAATTCATTTTTTCGACATTTCGTTATGTAAAAAATCAAGTAAAATTTTATTCAAAAATCCCAAAATAACAAAATTTTTTAAACTAAATGTATCTTTGGCTTTTTTCGATTAAATTATTCCCCCAAGCTTTTGATTTTCTTTCGTCTTCATCTAATTAACTATTTTTTAACAAATTACACTTAATTTTGTTCATTAAAGGAGTGCTAATGGAAACAAAAAAGGGCGGACAAGCTATCGACGAGCCTGTGATAGCGATAGTCGATGATGAGGACGACATTCTCGAACTGGTGAGTTTGCATCTGCGGCGCCATAATTTTGCTGCTCGTGAATTTCGCGATGTTTCGAGTTTCTATCGTTATCTGCAAACGGAAATTCCCGACCTTATCATTTTGGATTTGATGTTGCCCGATGCCGATGGGATGGAAGTGTGTAAGTTCCTCAAAAACGACGACAACTTCAAGCATATTCCAATTATTATCCTGACTGCAAAGGGCGACGAGATGGAAAAGGTCTTGGGATTGGAACTTGGAGCCGATGATTACGTCACCAAGCCGTTTTCCCCCCGCGAACTTGTTGCAAGAGTAAAGGCTGTACTCCGCCGCGACCAAAAAGAAGAGCAGCCAAATGTGATAATCTTCGGGAACATACTGAAAGTCGACTTTCGGAAGTTCGAAGTGTTTGTCGAAAACAAAAAGGTGGAACTTACGCCGAGCGAATTCAAAATCTTGTCGTTGCTGTTGAAACGGAAGGGATGGGCTTTTTCGCGAGAAGCAATCCTCGAAGAGCTCGGCGGTAACGAAAAAGGCGTGCTCGACCGTACGGTCGACGTCCATATCAAAAATCTACGGGAAAAGTTGGGCTCGGCTGGCAAGTTCATCAAAAACGTTCGTGGTTTTGGATACAAGATTTCCGAAGACTGATGAGAAAATACTCCACGCTGGTCTTTTCGACTTTCGTAGCAATTACCTTCGCTTTTGCACTAATGCTGGCATATCAAACATTATCATCCTTCAAGGATTTTTTCTTCAAGTTTCAACTCAATGAATTGAGAAAATTCAACGCAATTATTGCAAGTAATCTAAAAGGAATCATTGTATCAGGAAACTTTGACCAAAAGGAAATCGACAGGTTCGTGAAGTCAGTAGATTCTTTGCTGAATCTACGAATTACACTTGTCGCTCCCGACGGCAAGGTCTTTGCTGAATCTCGTTCGGATGCCTTTTTGCTCGAAAATCATCGCAACCGTCCCGAAATCCAACAAGCTATCAACGATGGCGAAGGTTGGTCGATTCGTTTCAGCAAAACCTTGAACACGGATTACATCTACTTTGCAAAGAAAATTTATCTTCCCGATAGCAACTACCTTATTTTGCGAGTAAGTTTGCCAAAGGGCAATCTGAATACTTTTTTTCTCGACCTTCAACGCAATATAACAATAATTTTCGTTATCTTGTTCGGAAGCGTTGTTTTGCTTTCCTATATACTCTCGAAACAACTGACGAAGCCAATTATCGAAGTAATGGAAGCATCGAAAAAGGTGGCTTCGGGCAGGTTCGATATTCAATTGGACGAGCGGGGCGAAACGGAACTTGCTTTGCTAAAACGCAACTTCAACGAGATGGTTTCGGAAATGAAAAGAAGCTTCGAAGAACTTACCGAACAGCGAAACTTTATGAAGAACTTGGTTGAATCAATCGACCAAGCACTTGCAATTATCAATCCCGACTGCTCGATAAGTTTTGCAAACCAAAACTACAAGAACATAATACTCGACGATTCCCACTCTGTAAGTTTCAAAGATGAAAGAATTTCCGAGCAAATCAAATCGGCTTTCGAAAACAAAAGCAATAGTTCAATCGAAATCGAAATAGACAATAAGGCATATATTTCTACAGTAAAAGTTCTGGGTTCGGGGAATCAAATTTTACATCTCCTTTACGACATATCGATGCTTAAAAAAGTTGAAAACATAAAGAAGGATTTTGTAGCGAATGTTTCGCACGAACTGCGAACTCCTTTGACCGCAATTAAAGGATATATCGAAACTTTGGAAGAGGAAGTTCCTTTTGAACAACTGCGTTATGTCGAAACAATCAAAAAAAATACAGAAAGGATTATTCATATTGTCGACGATTTGTTGACCTTGATGTCGTTGGAAGACGCTTCCTCGAAGTTAATTGTTGGCGAGGTTGATTTAAACGAACTGATAAATCAAATAATACCAACTTTTAAACACAAATTGGAAGAGAAAAACTTAAAAATCGAAGTCATTTGCGAGCCCGATTTTCCAAAAATTTACGCCGATGCTTTCAGATTGGAACAAGTTTTTATAAATCTGGTCGACAATGCAATTAAATATTCCGAAAAAGGAACGATAAGAATCGAACTTAGCCGAAAGGATGAGGATACAGTAAAAATCATCGTCAGCGACGAAGGCATTGGTATTCCATTGGAACACCAAGACAGAATCTTCGAACGCTTTTATACTGTCGACAAATCCCACTCCCGTCGGCAAGGGGGCACTGGATTGGGGCTTTCCATAGTCAAGCATATTATCCTTCTCCACGATGGAAACATCCAAGTTTCGAGCGAACCCGGCAAAGGCACCAAATTTATAATTCACCTTCCTATTAGTTAAAAATTATTGAAATTTTTTTCGACAATAAAACTTCAAAAAAATTTGTTTTTTCTTAAAAAATAATTAATTTAGATTAGTTTGTTTAACAAATGTTTTTAATTTTGAAATTTATGAAAAATAAAAAATTTTAGAAAAAAGGAGCGAAAAGATGAGAAAATTTACTCCTGTTGGAACTTTCACTGCATTGATAACACCTTTTACGAACAAAGGTGAAGTCGATTTCAAAGCCTTGCGACGCTTGATTGATTTCCAAATCAACAACGGGGTCGATGGCATAGTTGTAACTGCAACGACGGGCGAAAGCGCCACTCTTTCGTTAAAGGAAAAGCAGGCTATTATTATCGAAGCTGTGGAATACACAAATGGGCGGGTTCCGGTTATTGCTGGAACTGGAACTAACGAAACCGAACTGACTTTGAATCTGACAATTTTTGCAAAGGAACACGGAGCAGATGCTTGCTTGCTTGTCGCTCCATACTACAACAAGCCCAATCAGGAAGGGCTTTACGAACACTTCCGACTCGTTGCCACCAACGTGGAAATTCCCATCATTATTTACAATGTTCCCGGGCGAACTGGGGTGAACATTTCTGCCGATACACAAATCCGTCTTGCCAAGGATTGCCCAAACATTGTTGCCACCAAAGAGGCTTCGGGCAATTTGGAACAAATTATGAAAATCATCAAAAATGCTCCCGAAAACTTTTCTGTTCTTTCGGGCGACGACTCCCTCACTTTACCTATCATCGCAGTTGGTGGAAAAGGAGTAGTGTCGGTCATTTCAAACTACGCACCAAAGGAATTTTCGAAAATGGTTAAACTTGCCCTCGAAGGCAAATTCGAAAAGGCACGGGAAATTCATTACAAACTCCTCGAACTTATGGAATTGAACTTCATCGAGCCGAACCCAATCCCCGTAAAGTATGCGATGTCGCTGCTTGGCTACACGAAAGAAGTTTATCGTCTACCGCTTCTCCCGATGAATTTCGAGGGACGCAAGAAAATGCGAAATGCCTTGAAAAGGGCAAGGATTATTTCTTAAATTGCCCTTATGGGCTTTGCCTCGAGAACTTATTGAATTGTTAGCAATTAAATCTTTGGTTAAAGATACAAAATCCACTCTTTCTTTCAATTTTATTTCTTTAACTTTTCCCGCAAATATTTTTCCCTTTTTTGAAAAACATTTAAGATTTAAAATAAATCACATTTCCGAAACAAATTGCAATTTTTGAGCGGTCAAAGGGCAAATAGATGTGTCGATTCGTGCAATCTCGCAGAAATCGTATGTTTCAAAAACATCCGATGTCTTTATGCAGGGCGACCGCTTTTTTGTTCATAAACGCATTTCACCCAACGAGGAGTTAGTAGACATCGGATGTCTGCCAGACATCCGATGTCTTTTGGTAATAAATCTCGTTTGGGTAAGAGAAACGGGTTTTCGATTATATTATCTTGTAGGGGCAAATGATTATTTGCCCCTACAAAGAAAATAATTACCTCTTGATTGGGTACGGAGGAACCTTTGGAATTTGTGGCTTGGTGTTGGTCCTTAATTCTTCGAGGATTACCTCGATGGCTTTGTCGAGTTGCTGGTCAAATCCTTGGTATTCCAGAGCGGGGTCGTTATCGACTTCAATGTCGGGGGTTAACCCTTCGCCTTCGAGAATCCATTTACCATTTGCTCCAAAATTGGCAAATTCTGGTTTCATCAGGTAACCTCCATCGAGGAAAGGCAAGGAACCGCGAATACCAATCACACCGCCCCAGGTGCGCTTTCCAATAACTTTCCCTATGCCAAGTGTTTTAAATTGATATGGGAAAAGGTCGCCGTCCGATGCCGAAAGTTCATTGACAAGGCAAACCATAGGACCGGTCATCACAGCATCGGGATTGGTTTGAACAACTTCCTGATTTCGGGCATTTTTGGCAACCACAAGAATCCTGCGGAGCCTTTCGATTATCATTGGCGACACATTCCCGCCACCATTGAACCTATCGTCGATTATCAAACCTTCTTTTCGAACTTGCGGATAGAAATACTTTACAAATTCGTTCAGTCCATTGTCCAATCCCATATCGGGAATATGAATGTATCCAATTTTTCCGCTTGTCTTCTTTTCGACATAGTTCCGATTGTACTCAACCCAATCCAGATAACGAAGCCCTGCTTCGCTCGAAATGGTTTTCACTATATACACCCTTCCACCCTTAAGGGAAGGAATACTGTTGACCTTGATTTTAACAAACTTGTTGCTCTTGTTCAGAAGAGCTCTGTAGGGGGTCATTTCCTTCGAAAGTGGAACTCCATCTATTTCGACCAGATAGTCTCCTTCCTTGACATTTATTCCGGGTTCGGTTAACGGGCTACGGGTATTCTCCTCCCAATTTCTTCCGCGATAAATCTTTTTGATCTTGTAAAATCCCGATGCTTCGTGGAATTCATAATCTGCTCCAAGCAAACCAATGGGCACAGGTTCGACCTTCGGCATATCTCCACCGCCAACATAAGCGTGCCCGACATTGAGCTCTCCAATCATCTCGCCAATGATATAAGTTAAATCATAACGATGTCGGCAATATGGAAGCAGTTCGGCGTACTTTTCTTTCATTGCTTTCCAATCGACCCCATGCATGTTGGGGTCGTAGAAGAAATCCCGCATCTGACGCCAGCTTTCGTCGAATATTTGCTGCCACTCGGCTTTGGGGTCGACATAGACCACCATATCCTGCAAATTGAGTTTGCCCTTGTCCGTTCCAATTTTATCCTTCAAATCGGTAATGTAGTAATCCTTGTCTTTCTTAAAAATAATCTTTTTGCCATCGGAGGATATTTCGTACAAATGAAAGTCGCCAACTTCGGTTTCCTTTCGGGTCTCAAAGTCGAACACGTAAAATTTGGGTGCTTCGCTTGAACTGGAACGAACGTAGTACAATTTATTTCCAATGGAACGAAGATTTCGATATTCACCATTTGGGACGGGAAAATCGAAAACTCTGTCTATAATTCCATCGAAATCAATATTAACTTTCACTTTGCTTTTATCTTTGTCGGTTTGTTCTTTCGAATCCTTTGCCTTCTTATCCTTCTCTTTCGTTTCTGCTTCCGATTTGGGCTTATCTTCTTGTTTCGGTTTATCATCATCGAAAGTAATAGGCGAGGTGAATGATTTTTGCAAGGTTACGCCATAGATTTTGCTCATATCGCGGTATTGGAAGTTCCACTCGAATGCTCCAACAGTTGCCTTAAAGGTTCGATCGGAAACAAAGAACAGATATTTTCCATCGGATGAAAATTCTGGTGCGTAGCTTGCAAAAAATTCGCTTGTAACTTGGTGGGTTTCGCCAGTTTCGACCGAATACACATAAATAACGGGGAAGTCGTTTTCGAGATAATCCACAAATGCAACCCAACGGCTATCGGGCGACCAAGTGAAATCGGTTATTTCCCAAACTTTGGACTTGCGAATTGGTGTTATTTTCTTCGTTTCAATATCAATAATGTAAAGTTCCATTAATTTATCGGTGCAAAGTAGCTTTTTGCTGTCGGGCGACCATTTCAAAAAGTAGCGATAAGTTTTCGCATCATTGGTAAGTTGAATTTCGCCGGTTCCGTCGGGTTTGGAAATATAAACCTCTGTCTCGCCACTTTTGTCACTGATGTAAGCAATCCATTCACCATTGGGACTCCAAACAGGGGCTCGGTCGTGAACATTTGGTGTATTGGTAATATTGCGGGTGAGTCCCTTTTCGGCTGGAACTGTGAAAATTTCCCCACGAGCAGAAAACAACCCACGAGAACCATCGGGCGAAATATCGAAAGATAGAATCTGCTCTTTTACATTCTTAAAGCGGGGTCGAAGGTCGGGAAAATCTTCTGCAATTTCAATTGTTACTTTTTCATACTTGTCTGTATTTGGGTCGAGCAGGTAAATATAACCACCATTTTCGAAAGCAATGTAATCTGTTCCAACCGAAGGAAATTTAACGTCATATTTGTCGAAATTGGTAATCTTCTTGGTTTGTTTGGTGTTCAAGTCGTAGCAGAAAATGTTCATAGTGTGGTCGCGGTCGGAAAGGAAGTAGATTTTATCCTTGAACCACATAGGAATAATATCTTGTGCGGGATTATTTGTAATGTTTTCAATCTTTTTTGTGTTAAAATCATAAATCCAGATGTCATCGGCTTGGCCGCCACGATACCTTTTCCAAGTACGGAATTCGCGAAACACACGGTTATAAGCCAACTTTTTGCCATCGGGTGAAAGCGAAGCAAAGCCTGCTCTTGGCAAAGGAAGTTCTTCGGGAAGTCCGCCATCTATTGAAACAAGGAAAAGTTTACCGCTCCACGAATGCCACCAATTTGAACGAGAACGATAAAGAACTTTGCTTCCATCGGGTGTCCATCCCATAATAATTTTGTCTGGACCCATTCGCTCTGGGACATAGGGCAAATCCATAGAATAAGTAAGCCGCTTGGGTTCGCCCCCTTCGGATGGGATAATGTAAACATCGCGATTTCCGTCGTATTCGCCCGAAAATGCAATGTATTTGCCATCGGGAGAGAATCTTGGGAACAATTCCAATCCTTCGGAAGTTGTAATTCTGCGAGCCAAGCCTCCATTTTTACTCACAACGTAAAGGTCGCCAGCGTAAACGAATACGATTTTGTCTTTCGATGCGTTGGGGAATCGAAGCAAACGCGCCTCTTCGGCAAATGATAATTCGAACAACAAAAAGAAAAATAAAACCAGTGCAAACGCTTTTTTCATCATTTTAATACCCTTTTATAACATAACATTGACATTTACAAGCATTTTCTTTATCTTTTCCAGTTCTTCGTCGGAGAACTTATTCCGTCGAAGTTGCAATTGTTTAAGATTAACTAATCGCTTTATATCTTCGGGAAGGGATTTTAAGTAATTGTTGTTTGCCGAAAGAACCTGCAAGTTGCCCAGATTGAAGAATTCGGGCGGAAACTCTTCTAGTTGATTGAGATTTAGATTGAGATTAGTAAGTTTCGTCAGGTTCCCAATTTCTTTTGGTAGCGACTTGAGATTGTTATTCGACAAATCCAATTGTTTCAAACCTGTAAGTTTGCAAAGATTGGGGGGCAATTCGCTCAAGCCACAATTGTTCAATTTTAGGCTCTCGAGATTAGTTAGATTTTCGATACCTTTTAGGTCAACATTTTTCACATTGCTTAAATTTAGAACACGCAATGTTTTGATTTCATAAATTTCGACGGGGAACTTTTCGCCCTTGTTGTCGTTAAGAATCAAAGTAGAGAGGACTTTGAAACCATCGGAACTTCGAGGGAACGAAGAGATAAAGTTCCCACCAATGTCGAGCGTAACCAATGCTTTTAAATTTGCAATCTGTGGGTGAATATATTTTATCCGATTATTGTTGATTTTCAAGAAATTCAAGAAATCGAGCGAGGCAAGTTCTTTGCCTAATGTATCAATCTCGTTGTTGGAAATAAAAAGTCTTCGGAGACCGGTAAATTTCGAGATAGAGCCGTTAATTTTTTTGATTTTGTTATTCGAAATGTTCAATGTGCCCAATTTCGAAGGATTTGGAATTTCGGGGAACTGTTCCAATTGGTTAAAACTCAAATCAAGGTTCTCGAGCTCGGGCATATCCAGATTTTGAAGCTTTGTTATTTTATTTTTCGACAAATTTAGATTTTTGAGCTTAGGCAGAGTGATTAATTTTTCGGGGAAGGACGCAATCATATTTTCCGAAAGCTCGAGGGATTCCAGATTTGGAAGGGCTTTCAAAACTTCGGGGAACTTCGTCAATTTGTTCTTATTCATCCTCAAAACTCTTAGGTTCTGAAGTTTCGCAATTTCTTGCGGAAGTGATGTAATTTGATTGTTCGACAAGTCGAGAATTTCGAGCTTCTGGAATTTTTCGATTGTTGGTGGAATTTCGGAAATGTTTTTGCCAACAAGGATTAAACTTTTCAGCTCGGAGGCTTGTTCCATTGCTTCGTCGAATGAATTAAACCGCTGTTGCTGAATTGGATGGAATCTCTTTTTATTCGCTGTGTCGGTCTTGGAAACCTCATTTTGTGCATAAATATTTGTTACAATTGCAAAAGAAAAGAACAATAACCACAAATTTCTAACCATATCGACCACCTCCAAATGCAAATGACTAAAACGATAGAGAATTGTAAATATTATTCTTTATTCTTAGGAGGTTTTCTTTCAACAGCAAGTTTTCTTTCGAAATACCGAGCAATTCTGATAAATGGTAATCCTAAAAGTAAGTACAGGACAGCTGTAATAATACCAGTGCCAAGATAATCGTAGTATGTGGAAGCAATTTGGTTGTAAACTTTTGTTAATTCAACCATAGTAATCACCGACACAAGGCTGGAATCCTTCAGAAGCGAAATAAAATCGTTTGTTACAGGAGGTATAACAATACGAATTGTTTGGGGGAAAATAACATAGCGGATAGCTTGGAATTTACTCATACCCAAAGAAATTGCAGCTTCCATTTGCCCTTTGGGAATTGCAAAGAAGCCCGAACGATAAACTTCTGCCTCGTATGCTGCATAATTCAAGCCAAGTCCAAGAACCGCAGCCAGAAATGGCGACAACTTTATCCCTATCGATGGTAGGGCATAGAAAATCAAATATAATTGTATTAAAAGTGGTGTCCCTCGAATAATTTCGATGTATGCAACTGCGAACCAAGAGAGTATTTTCCCGCCATAAATTCGAAGCAATGCGATAATCAGACCAGCGAAAATTGCCAATAGCATTGCAACAAAAGACAAACCTAAGGTAATCAACGCTGCTTCGAAAAATACAGGCATAAATTTCAAATACAATTCTATCCGCTCGGTAAATCGGCTCTTTTGGCTTACGCTTTCGACAAAGTATTGGTATTTCTTTGGAGGTACATTTGTTGGGGCGAAGTCATTCAGGTAAGTTTCCATCATAAAGTTCCATAGGTTCCAGCTGTCGAGTATCTCCCGAAGTTTTCCGTTCCTTTGGATTACATCTATTGCATAGTTTAATTCTTGCAGTAAAAGTGTATCCTCTTTCCGAACAGCAATACCATAAGATATTTCGCCTATCGGTTGCCCTACCATTTCAAATTCTGGGTTCACTGCTGTATAATATATCGCAATAGGAGCATCGACCAGAACAGCATCGATGCGACCATTTTTCATATCGACAAAAGCATTGACCTCGCCTTCGTATGTCAGAACATTTATTCCGCCTTTGGCTCGGAGAATCCTTTCTGCGAGTGAATTTTTTAGAGCCCCAACTTTACGACCAACCAAATCGGACAAACTTTTGATGTAGTTTACACCTTTCAACACAACAAGTTGTTCGTGGGTTATATAATATGGCTTTGTAAAGTTGACTTCCTTCTTCCTATCCTCTGTGATTTCCAAGCCGTTTATTGCAATGTCGTAATCACCGCGATAAAGTCCGGGAATAAGCCCATCCCATTGATTTTGTACAAAATGAGTTTGAACACCAAGAACATCGGCAATAGCATTAACGATGTCAACTTCGAATCCGATTATGTTCGAAGGGATTTTCGGGTCTTGGAAAATATACGGGGCGTTGCTTTCGGCATCGGCAGCCCAACGAAGCACCTTGAATTCTTTACCAAGGGATGAGAACGCAGGGTCTAAAAAGATTAACAAAAAGCACAATGATACTTTTAACAATTTTCTCATTATTATTCTCGAAATAAACGAACATAAGCTTCTGTTCGGGGGTCCGATGGATGGTCGAAAATTTTATCTGGTGAACCGATTTCGATAATTTCGCCATTTTCCATATAAATTACAAAGTCCGAAGCAGAGCGGGCGAAGCTCATAGCGTGGGTTACAATAATCTGGGTCATACCTTCGCGGTCGAGGTCCCGCATAACGTTCAAAACTTCGCCAACGAGTTCGGGGTCCAAAGCAGAGGTGGGCTCGTCGTAAAGCATAATCTCGGGGTTCATTGCAAGCGAGCGTGCAATAGCCACCCTTTGGGACTGCCCCCCCGAAAGCTGGTAAGGATAACGATTTTCGTAGCCCTTCAAACCGACTTTCTCAAGAAGTTCGCGGGCTCTTTCGATTGCTTTCTCTTTTGGTTCTTTCTTCACAACAACAGGAGCGAGGATAATGTTTTCCAAAACAGTAAGATGAGGAAAAAGGTCCAGAGTTTGGAAAAGCATCCCGACTTTTTGCCTAATCTTGCGTGCTTTGGTTTGGAAATCGTTTTCCTCCTTTGCGTTTGATTGAGGTTTTTCCCCGTTCACGCGGGAGATCTCAATGTCGTCGACACGAAGATAACCTTTGTCGAACACTTCAAGGCAATTTATGCAGCGCAACAAAGTAGTCTTTCCGCATCCCGAACGCCCAATGATCGAGACCAACTCCCCTTTTTGAACAGAAAAAGAAATATCCTTCAATATTACAGTCTGGTCCTTCTTTTTTGTTAGATTCCTTACCTCTAAAATTCCGCCAATCAATTTCTAACTTACCAAAAAATCAAACTTTTAAATTAAGTTTTTTTATTGGTTTAAACAAAATATTAATATAATTTTTATATTTCGAAGTCCAAAATTCAGGAGCTATCTTTATTAATAGGCTCAAAAACTGAATTGTTACTTCTCTTAAAGGTTTTATCTATAATGAGAAATAAAAAAGGGACTGCCCTTTGCAGACAGCCCCTTTTTTGATTGCATTAAGTTCCAGAATTTTATCGGATAATTATTATCGGGAAACGAATATTAATCCTTCCTGTGTTAAGTTCAAAGTAGTAAACACCAACAGGGACCGAAGCCAAGTCGACAATCATCTTGCCATTGTGGAATTCGATATTGTAAAGATTGCTGTTCAACCTTTGCCCAAGAGAATTAAATATGTTGACAATTTGTGGCGTTGTTTCTAAGCCAGAGGGAAGTATGATTGTTAGCAAGTCTCCAACGATGTAGTGGTTAACATCCTTTTCGGGGGTGTAATCTACTTTGACGATAACTGTATCGACGGATACCTTAATTGGTTGAGTTGAGTCGGAACCACAAGTGCCAGAAACTTTGCACATATAGGTACCAGCATCGGGCGATGCAGCACTTTGAATCATATAAATATTACTTGTGGCTCCAAGTATTTTCTCGCCATCTTTGAACCATTGGTAATTCAATTTGTCTCCTTGAGCATAGGCAAAAAGGAGCAACATCGAACCTTTCTTGACCGTTGTGTCGGAAGTATGATGAATCATTTTTGTCCGTGGAATGAAGTCAATGTTAAATACGGGAGTTTCGACAGTTGCAGGGCAAGGACCCGAAACAATTGCCTTGTATGGACCTTTTTTGTCTTGATTGATATTTCGAATAACTAAAACCGTGTCGGTGGCACCGGAAATTGGAGAGCCATTAAACATCCACTGGTATTTTAAATTTGAACCACGAGCTTTAACAGAAAGTACAACGGAGTCGCCCTCGCAAACTTTTGTATCTTCGGGAATGCTTTTAGATTCAAGAATTGTTGGAAGCTCGTAAATTCTAAATGGGGTGGACAAGGCGGCAATAGTTCCGCGCTTGTGAGAGATTCTCAGCCAGACACTATCGGCAAAGAATGTGGGAGGAATAAACCAATTGTAGCTTAAGCCCTTAACGTTGGTTGCAAGATTCTCCCATTGCGGATTCAAATTGGTTTTAATTTCGATGTTGAAAGTATCGGTTGCAGAAAATGTTTCGGACGACCATTTGATATTCAGATTAGAATTTGGGCAAATCTTTTCGCTACCAACAGGGTAATCGATTCTTAAATCGGAATATGAAAATTTAAGTAGCATAATATCATTTCCACCACCGTAACCCGTTCCTTTAATGGGATTTATTTGTGTTAAATTTTTTGAATTTGTAATTCCAGCGATGTAATAATCCCCTACGGGGGTCAAAACCAGTGCCGAGGCGCTGTCGTCATCCAGAGTGCCATAAATATCGCTGAATGAAACGCTACTTCCGTCATTTGCCATTTTGACGAAATAAATATCGTATTTTCCAATCTTCTTCCCTGTGGGATTGTTCACAATTGGGAAGTTAGTAGAGTTAGTTGTGCCAAGAATATGAATTATGTTATTGGATAAAATCAACGATTTTGGATAATCATTGCCTGAACCGCCTAAATAAGTTGAGAAAAGAAGGTCTTGGCGTCTTCGGGTATTTCCCCATTGGTCTTTGGATTCGATAATATTACTTAGAGAGGCAACAAAAGTTTCAACATTGCCTTTATGGGAAGTTTGGAAAGCATTTTGCGAGATAGGGAACTGAGGAGTAGTTGATTCTTTATAGGTAATACCCGAGAAGATAATCTTTTGGTCGGCGGTATAAGTTACAGCAAGTCCAATGTCGTCGGCAGTGCCACCAAAAAATGTTGAATACTCTAATTTACCTTCGCCCAAAATTTTTATAGCAAATGCATCCCAGCCTCCATTAAAAGTTCTGTCATAGGGAGAATCAAGCAAATTTCCCCATCGATCTGTTCGGTATGGTACCATTGGAAAGTCGCCCGATTTGGTGGTTCCAGTTAGAAATATATTCCCCGATTCGCTTACAGCCATAGCATAGGGGAAATCATCGTCGCCACCTCCGATGTAAGTACAGTAGTCAACAAGTTGACCTGAGGAGGAAACTTTGAAAATGAAAATATCCTTTCGCCCTTTGAGTTTGGTTTGGTAAGCACCACCAGTAACAGGCAAATTGGTGGATTCAGTGTAACCGCAGACAATAAAACCTTTGTCCGGAGCAAGTTGAGCAGCAGTTGCTATATCATCTTTGTTCCCACCGCCATAAGTTGAATAAACCAAGCTGGAAATGTCGGGAGTGAATTTTGTAATGAAAATATCGTAGAGACCATTTATTGTTTGACTCAACGAATTTTTGAGCGGGAAATCGGCGGAGTTTGTTGAACCACCTATGTACACATTGCCTTGGTCATCAATAGACATACCCACGGGATAATCTGTTCCACCACCGCCAAAGAAGGTGCAATAAAGCAAATCACGATTAGCATTTTGGATATTAAACTTGCATATAAAAATGTCTCGAAGGTCGTTGTAGCTTTCGTCGTAGGAACCAACAGTTGAGGGGAAATTCACAGATTCAGTCCAACCAGTTGCCAGCAGGATGCCAGTAGAAATTTCCTGCATCGCAACAATTTGTTCGTTTCCGCTGCCCCCAAAGTAACTCATCATAACGATTGGGTCGATGATTAATTCTTTCGCAGGGTCATAATCCCCGAGTGCAAAAGTGAAAAGATTTTCGCCAATTTGTTTGAAATTGCATTTTATTTCCGCAGGAATGCCATTCTCTAATTGGTATGCAAGCAAGTTGCCGTTGACAACTTCTCCGAAACGAGTGTAAAAACGGATGGTTTTGCCATCGGATTGGATTCCAAGAGCACCATCGAGCCGAATTACAATGTCCGTAGGTTTCCCACCGGGTTTGACAATAAAATCGTATCGTGGGTTATCCGATTGAAACTTAACCTTCAGGTCGATATTTTGGTAAACATCTAAAAAAGTAACTTCCTGATAGCCTTCGACATCACGCACCCATTTCGATGGAACATTCCCTTTAAGAAAGGCGAGCTTCCATTGGCTTGGGTTCGAACATTTTGTTCTATTGAATGTGCCACCGGAAATGGTCATTTTAACAAGATGCCCTTCTTTAATTGTTCCTGCATCGATGTTCTTCAAGTTGTAATAATCGAAATTTAAACCATCTTTTGTAATGAATAGATTATATCCTTGATTTTGCGAAAGAAATAGTACTCTGCTGTCCCATTGTCCACGATTCGGAATATAATATCCTTTGGTAAAGGGAAAGACATCGAAGTTTGCAACGAATAACCATCCTACGATTAGGAATAAAGCGGCAATTTTGTTTTTCATAAATCCTCCAAATTTAACCTCAATTATAATTTATTCATTTAAAATCAAATACTAAAATAATATTTTTTCAATCATTTTAAACATTTAAATAACTAAACTTTTTTATAAAAGTTACAGTTCCTTTTGAAAATCATCGAATTTGTACATTTGGTCGATTAAATCGGCAAATTTCTTTTCGACGACGTGTCTTCGGATGCTAAGTTTTGGGCTAAGTTCCCCATTATCGATGGAAAAGGTTTCGGTCAGCAAAGCGAATTTCCTCACTCTTTCAAATTTCGACAAGTCTTTTTGCAATCGGTCAATATCGTTTTTGATGATTTTAATGATTTTTTCGTTCGATACTAATTCGGAAATACTTGAATATTCAATGCCAATTGCTTCTGCCAATTTCTTTAACTCTTCGAAATTTGGCAAAATCAATGCTGTGTTGTATTCACGATTATCCCCGATAATTATGCATTGGTCAACATACTGGCTTTGGTTGATAATATTCTCGATAAGCTGCGGGGAGATATTTTTCCCGCCGCTGGTAACAAAGATGTACTTCTTTCTATCGGTAATTTTAAGATTTCCCCGTTCAGTAATGTAACCAATGTCCCCAGTGTATAGCCATCCATCCTCGTCGATAGCCTCGCTGGTAGCTTGCGTATCGTTCCAATAGCCGCGCATAACATTGGGACCACGCACCAAAATTTCGCCATCTTCGGTTATTTTGACTTCCACGTTTTCCAGAGGTTTGCCAACAGTTCCTATTTCCACATCATCTTCGCGAGTAACGGAAACAACAGGAGAGGCTTCGGTCAATCCATAACCTTCGTAAACTTTGTATCCAAGTGCCCAAAAAAAGTAATTTACATCGGGATGCAAGGGGGCTCCGCCCGAGACGAATCGCATATCTTCAACACCAAACTTTGCACGGATTTTCGAAAAAACAAGATTATTTGCAACTTCATACTTTTTCGCAGTTATGAACGAGGGCTTCTTCGATAATTTTTCTTCGACATACTTTTTCCCAATTTTACAAGCCCAGTCGAAAATTTTTCGTTTCAAAGCCGATTCTTTTGCCATTTGAGCATTAATCCTTTTCCTTATGATTTCAAGCAGTCGGGGAACTGTGGTCATCAATGTCGGCTTTATCTCTTTGATATTCAAACTGATGGCATCGATGGATTCTGCTATTGCAATCGTCGCTCCGCGGGAAAATGCCGCATATAGAACAGTGTGCTCGTATGCATGACACCAAGGTAAATACGAAAGAAAGACATCCCTCTCACCAAAATTAATAGTCTTTCCCGAGGCTTCAACATTCGACACGATATTGTTGTGGGTGAGGACAACACCTTTGGGGTTTCCCGTTGTTCCGCTTGTATAAATGAGCGTACAAATATCTTCGGGTTTAAGGCTGTTGAGTAGCGATTGGACAATTTCCTGCCGTCGAACTTGGTCCTTCGATGTTCGGCCAATTTGCGAAACTTCTTCGAACGACTTGATCGATAAGTCAAAATTTCCCTCGGATACTTTATCGAAGACTATGAAATGCCGTAAAGATGGAATATTGCTATGTACTTGATATATTTTATTTAATTGAAATTGATTTGAAACGACAATGCCGTAGGCTGAGCAGTCGTTTAAAATGAATTCAATTTGCTTCGCTGAGGTAGTCGGGAAAATTGGAACCGTAATAGCCCCAATTAGTGAAATTGCAACATCGGAGAATAACCATTCCAAACGATTCTCGGAAATCAAAGCAATTCGGTCGTTACGCTTGAAACCAAGAGAAAGAAGCCCAAGAGCAAAATTTTCGATTTTTTCCCAAAGTTCGTTATAATACAAGTCGAGCCAACTGCCATTGGCTTTGTACCGAAAAGCAACTTTGGTGTCCAAGTAATGTTGGCATACTGAATGAACTAAATTAGGCAAAGTATCGAACTTCACTTTAACCATTTCAAAAAAATTTAATTACATAAAATTCAAAATAAAAAAAATGTATGAAGGGAAAAAAAGAATTTTGGTTTAGAAGTAAAAAATAATTGGTAATTACTCGATTTATTCCACCAAAGCATTTTCGGGGTTGACATATAGTCTGCCCCTACGATGGTAATGATGATTAAATGGTTGGAAATTGTGTTTTGTTGTAGAGGCGAATAATTATTCGCCACTAAAAGACATTATAATCGCAAAACTGATTTCGTTCCCCAAATCGGATTCATCAAAGTTAGACATCGGATGTCTGCCAGACATCCGATGTCTGAAAAACCCCTTGTTTGGTGAAATGTGCCTGGGGCAAACTGCGCTCTCCCTACCAAAAGACATCGGATGTTTTTTGAAACATCCGATGTCTGAAAACCCTTGTAGGGGCGACCGGCCGGTCGCCCCTACTGAATAATCTGGAAATGAAAAATTAACAATTTACACTTGCTTGGTTGGAACAAATTGAGTTATTACCTAATTTTTTGTAAAAAAGTGTTTCGGAAATTAGAATGCGAAGACGAAACGGAAAATTTCGGACCATTTGGCTAGTTCAAGAACACGGTAGCCGAGAAATGTGCCGAAGCCAATTAGTGTTAGCCCGGCAAATTTGTGGATTCTTGCGATGAAACTTTCGGACATTCGGCTTTTGAACGAAACGAAAAGTTTAACAAGAAACATAAGCCAAAGGAAGTTCCCAACACCAAACCCAAGGGCAAAGGCAAAGTTACTTAGGATTCCGCTTTCGACAAAGCCAAACTTTTGCACATTAATTGCTACATACCCAAGGGAAGGCAAAAAGGTAGGATTCACTATATTTGTCAATGCTATTCCAATGCCAACGAAGAAAGGACCGCGTTCGTAAAGTCGTTCGATAAAAGAATATTTTTGGTTGTCTCCTTCGCTCGTGTTTACACGGGTGGATTTCAGATGGAGAAAACCAATGTAAATGATTGCCACAACGAAGGTCATTTGGACAGAAATTGTAATAAACGGATGCTTATCCGAAAAATTCGATGCCCAATCGATTAAAGCCGATGTTGCAACAATTGCAATAAAACAATAAATAAAATCCATAACTGCGGTTCCAAGCCCAGAAAGGAAACCGTGACGGGAACTATTGCTGAGTCCAAGCTTGATTGCAGTTAGAGCAGCGGGTCCGGGTGGCAAAGCCATCACCACCCCGACTATTATCCCCGTTAAAATCGACAGCATAAGTTCCCTCTATTTTGTATAAAATTTTTCACACTGTTAAATAAAATGCACACTAAATTAAGAATAAATTTTTAATATCCAAATCTTTTTTAAAAAATTCTTTTTCGGTTGGATAGTAAATTTTTTTTAAAAACAAGCCACGAGCTTGGGCTAATGGCGAAGGAAATGTTTTCTTTCCACTGGCAAGCGAAGCCGAAACTTCTTCGATACTTCGCCTGCCTCTTGCCACATCGAGCATTATCCCAACGAGGGAACGAACAAGCCCATAAACAAACCTGTTCGATTTAATTGTGTAAACAAAAAGGGAATCATCAAGTTGTTCCCAGCGGCTTGTTTCGATATTGCAAACGTAATTTTTTGTGGATGGGTTATTCTTTGCAAAGGAACGAAAATCGTGCTCACCGAGAAAAACCTTGGCACAGTTATTCAAAACATCGAGGTTCAATTCAAATGGAAAAAAAAGCGAGTAGTTACGCAGGAAAACACTTTTTTTCGTTGTTACAAAATATTGATATTCACGGGCAATAGCATCTTTGGTCGAATGGAACTCGCTTTCGATGATTTTTGCCTCGAGGATTTGAATATCGGGCGGTAAAACTGAATTGATGGCAGAGCAAAGTTTGCGTTCGGGAATGGGAAAATCTTCGTCGATTCTGCTGTGGGCGACTTGACCGAAAGCGTGCACACCAGCATCGGTTCGTCCCCCCGCAATAACAAAGACTTTACTACCCGAAACGCTTTCGATAGCCTTTTCGATTGTTTCTTGAACTGAATTGGCATTCTTTTGTCGTTGCCATCCCGAATAATTTGTGCCATCGTATTCAATTAAGAAGACGATGGTTCGCTTCATTTGTATCACTCAATAACTCCGGGGCGGTTCAAATCGTTGAATAGGGCAACGACTTCGTCCAAAGTCTTGCTGCCTAAATCGCCTTTTGTATGGCGGCGAACCGAAAGCGTTCGATTTTCGACCTCTTTGTTTCCAATAATCAAAGCAAAAGGTATTTTCTGGCTTTCGCTTTCCGCAATCTTTTTGTTAATTCTTTCGTTTCGTAAATCCAGATTAACACGGAAGCCTGCGGACTCAAGTTTTTCGGCAATTTCTTTGGCATAGGAATAATGTGCTTCCCCAATTGGTAAAATTGAAACTTGAACTGGGGCAATCCAAAATGGAAAATTGCCCGCAAAGTGCTCAATCAAAATCGAAAGGAAACGCTCCAACGAACCAGCAGGAGCCCGATGGATAATCACAGGTCTATGCGGCTGATTGTCGCTTCCGATGTATTCCAACTGGAACCGCTCAGGCATTACGTAATCAACTTGAACAGTGCCAAGTTGCCATTTCCGTCCAATTGCATCTTTCACGATAAAGTCAATTTTGGGTCCATAGAAAGCAGCTTCGCCTTCGGCAATCGTATATTCCAACTTAATCTCGTCGGCAACTTCTTTGATTTCCCGTTGGGCACGGTCCCAGAGTTCAAGGTTCCCGCCATATTTACTTGTGTCTTCGTCTCGGAACGAAAGCCGCGTTGTAAACTCCAACTTAAAGAGGCCAAAGAAAAATTGCATTAAATCGACGACGCCTTTGATTTCGTCTTTCAATTGCTCAACGGTGCAATATATGTGAGCATCGTCTTGGGTGAAGCCACGAACACGCGTAAGCCCTGTCAATTCTCCCGATTGTTCGTAACGGTAAACAGTCCCAAATTCAAACAATCGCAACGGCAAGTCTTTGTAACTTCGTGGCTTGCTAAGATATATCTGATGATGATGTGGACAATTCATCGGTTTCAAAATATACTCTTCGTCCTCTACTTTCATCGGTGGATATTGAGAATCTTTGTAATAGGGATAGTGCCCGGAAGTTTTGTAAAGTTCAAGATTACCGATGTGTGGAGTTATAACTTCGACATAACCCCGGCGGATTTGTTCCTTTCGCAGGAAATCTTCGAGGATTCTTCGTATGGTTGCTCCCTTGGGCAACCAAATTGGCAAACCACCACCAACTGCCGGGGTAATAAGGAAAAGTTCAAGTTCCTTGCCCAATTTCCGGTGGTCTCGCTTCTTGGCTTCTTCGAGCATCTTCAGGTATTCATCCATCATCGATTTCTTGGGGAAGGTAATCCCGTAGATTCTTGTCATCATATTCCTACTGCTATCGCCACGCCAATAAGCCCCAGCAACATTGAGCAGTTTTACATATTTAATTTTGGATGTATTTGGGATGTGAGTTCCTCGGCAAAGGTCGATAAAGTTCCCCTGCTTGTAAAATGTAATCTTTTCGCCTTTCAAACCTTCGAGCAATTCAAGTTTATACTCATCGCCAACTTTTTTGAAATGCTCGACTGCCTCTTCCCAAGAGATTTCAATTCTTTCATAATCGGCTTTGCGTTGGGCTAGTTCAAGCATTTTTTGTTCAATTCGTGGCAAGTCTTCATTTGTTATCTTTTTGCCATCGGGCAAAGCCACATCGTAATAGAATCCCCATTCAATTGCTGGACCGACGCCAAATTTTACCCCGGGGTATAGTTCCTGAATTGCTTCTGCCATCAAATGGGCAGAAGAGTGCCAGTATATTTCTTTTCCTTCTGGGTCGTCGAAGGTAACAAATCGAATAGTTCCGTCAGTGAAAATTTGGCGGGAAAGGTCGATTTTTTCACCATTGAAGAAGGCGCCAAGAGCTTCCTCCGCCAGTCGATTCGAAACCGAACGAGCTATATCGATTGCTCTTGTCCCTTCGGGATACTCCCTTACTTGTCCATCTGGAAATGTGATTTTCATCTTTAACCTATCTTACTATTAAAATTTTAAGTAATGCAAAAAAACGATTTAAGTGTTCATTTATTTATATCAAAGTTATTTGATTTTCCAAAAAAATAATTATCCAACTCATTCCGCAAGCAATCTGAATCTGCAAAAAGTTGTATCAGTTTGTTAAATGTATCTATGAAGTTCGTTTACAAATTCCTTAACCTTATCGTTTTCGACAAAGAACTTCGCAATTTTATTTTCTGCAAAACAAAGAAAGAAGATAATTTCCTTGAATTTCTTTTCGGTAATTTCGGCAAGTATCTTGGGCTCGAAATTTAAAGCAGTTACGATGTTAATCAACTTTTGATTTGAATCGAAACGCTCGACAAATTCAATTGCAAAAAGGTTGCTGTCGGCACTTTTCAACTCGAACTTGGTTTTCGCCAAAGTGTTTGTATTTTCGGGTTGTGCATTTTCGAAAAGATAGCAGGGCTCGGAGACCAATATCATCTTTGGTTGGGTTGTTGTTGTTTGAACGATATAAGTTTCGCCATTTTCGGGCTTGAACGCACTTCGATAAATGTACGAAGTTTGGGGCTTCATCTTAAAATAATCAATCATTGCAGGATGAATCAACTTCAATCCGTTCAACGAGGCAATTGTTGCATAGTCGAAAGAAAGATATGGAATTAGGCTTGTTGAGTCCACTATTTTCGGGTCTGCAGTTCGTATACCTTCGACATCGGTCCAAAAGATAACTTCTTTTGCGTCGAGTATGTTGGCAATCAATAGAGCGGTCAAGCTGGAACTTTCGAAGCCCATTGTGGTTATTATATCCTCGGTTGTGCTACCGATAAACCCTTGCGTGAACACCAAATTTGATTTTTCCAGCAAAGGCAAAAGCTTGGAAACAACCTCGCTACGAGTTTGCTCGTAAATTGGCTTCGCCATACCGTAGTTGCTATCGGTTTTGATAATCTGCTTTGCATCGCAAAATTCCGCATCGATTTCTTGCGATTTTAGGTAGGACGCAAGAATAGTGGTCGAAAAATACTCCCCGAAGGACAAGACCCTATCCAAAGTTCGCGGAGTCAATTCTTTGGTGACCGAAATCCCAAACAGAATTTTTTCGAACTCCTCGAACAAGCTGTTCAATTCCGATTTTGACTGAGCGGCAAGATTAGTCGAGCCAAGGCTCGAATCAACGAATTGAAGGAGATTTTGCTCGACAGTGCTAAACTTTTCCGTTGCCGCGGTAAGTCCCGAGTTTCGAGCCAAAAAAGCGATTTCACGGAGTTGCCGGCTAAGATTAGAAAAAGCCGAAAACACAATGACCGTTGGCTTCGGGCAATAATTCTGCACGATATTTTTCACGAGCGAAAGGTCTGCACTTGTCTTCAGAATCGCCCCGCCAATCTTCATTACCGCTATTTCCTTTTGCATTTCGCCTAAATCCATTTGCAGATTATAAAATTAACAATTTAACCGATATTTTCCATCGAATAATTATAAAAATTTTGCAAATCAAAAAGTTTAAAAAAGACATCGGATGTTTGCGAAACATTCGATGTCTGAATATGCTATGAGAAATTGCCAAAAATTTTACGAACTCTATTCGGCTTATTCTTGTTCACATAATTTTATTTATCAGAAAAACG
>Ga0078972_1001315_pt1 | contig 94096 bp, 76 predicted proteins | sample YelNatPaOPGAMG01_FD_67568 | JGI IMG/M metagenome (GOLD analysis project Ga0078972, IMG submission 67568) | Hot spring thermophilic microbial communities from Obsidian Pool, Yellowstone National Park, USA - OP-RAMG-01 (SPADES assembly) (version 2) | ecosystem: Environmental > Aquatic > Thermal... | reverse complement strand
ATCTCTTCCTGCCTCTCCTGCGACTCTCGCGTCCCCATACCCATGCCGGAATCTTAGCCACTCTCCTCCTTCAGCTCCAGGTTTTTCTGGCCTCCCGTGTCAGGACTTTAACCACAGGCTGCTAAGCCACTCGCGGGCAAAAACAAAAGGCGTCCTGCTTGCGGCAGGACGCCTTTTTGTTGTCTCGGCTGAGAGATGCGGGCAGCGTGGGTTACATGCACTCCAGAAAGCGCGGGAACAGCAAGGTGGAGTGATCCTGAAAAAGCCGCGTCATGTGCGTCAGCATGGAGCTGTATGCGGTCGCAGCGCGATGCGCGTTGACGCTGGCGGCCACCTGGGAATAAGTGGAAAGGTACTTCACGGTTGCCAGCAGCACGGCCACGCGAATTTGGATGGCATCGGCCCGCAGGCTTTCGAGCAGCTCTTCGGGAGCCTCGGCACCATGGTCAGTCGCGTAATCCACCAGACGAAGAAAGAGGCCGGCGTTACGAAACATGGCCCAAAGACCGGCGACGCCGTTGATCTTCTCCCACACATTTGAGGGAGTAGCAGTGATGCCATCCTCATAAAGATACCGGCGGGAAACACTATCGAAATTGAATTCGTTGTTGGAACGGAGCTGCGATGCAATCCAGTCCCAGTTGGAAGAACGCACACGGTCCTGTTTGCGCTTCCAATAGGTGTAATACACCAGCATGGTGGCCAGGACTAAAACGAGCAGCAAAGGTACAGGCATTCCAGAATCTCCTCGCGCTGCAACCCCGCGCGGTTACAACGGACAACTTCGCCAGATGCTAAAGATAGGGGAGAAGGAAGAAGGGAATACAGAATAGCCGCGGAGTTAATTCCTGGGCACCACTCACTTGGGTGCTGTGATATCTGCGCCTATATTAGCTCACACCAGATGCAAACTAGCAGAAATTCGTATCCGGCAGAGAGCCTTTTCAGGCACCCACAAGGTTGGAGTCTTGAGCGGCCAACCTAAAAAGACGCATCCGATGGCTGTGCCGGTTTTCCTCTCATTACCTAAGTAATAAACCCAGACGGGAACATCTCGAGATTGGACTCGTCTGCTGTGTCACTTGCTATCTCCCGCCCTGGTTGAAAAGTAAGCGTTTTGAGTATTTCCTCCGCGACAGGGAACGGTTCAGGGCGAGGTTTTAGTAGCCAGAGCATCAATGTTCCGGTACACTTCGGTAATCTTCTGAAGTAATGTATAGATGGCTGGTGAAAGACAGGCGCGACCAGCCCGGAGACTCCGCCATGAGCTTTGCAATGCGAGAGCAGTCTCTTCGCGAGCAGCAGATCAATCTCGAACTCACCGGAGGGGTGCGCAGCGCAGTCCGCTTTCCTCTGCACTTGCCCATTCGTGTGATTGCCAATGGCGAGGAATATTCAGGAGAATCAGAAAACTTCTCATCAGGCGGAGTTCTACTTCGCCTGGACAAGAAGATCGACGCTGGAACCAAGGTAGAGTTTCTTGTCGAGATACCGGCTGGTGTTCTTGGAATGCAGAGCACAGCGGCCATTCATTGCTCAGGAAGAGCCGTGCGTGTCTATGAGAAAGATGGCGCAGCTTATTGCGGGGTAGTGATCGACGAATACCGGTTCCAGTAACTTGCAGATAATGGATCAGATCATGGTGGACGGGAAAGAAAATACAGAAAACCTGAGCGTACAGAGCTCCGAGGAAGATGCGATACGGATCATTCTGGCGGATTCCCAGGCAATCTACCGCGTGGGCATGAGGAAGGTCTTCGCCCTCGAAGATGACCTGCGCGTGGTGGCTCAGGTGGATAGCATTGCGCATTTGCTGTCCAGCATTGAGAAGCATCCGGCGGATGTGCTGCTGCTGGAAGGCAGTTTGCTGGCAGGCACGACCAACGCCATTCCTGAAATTGTGAAGATGGTGCCCGAACTCAAGATTATTGTGCAGACGGCGGCCACTGACGAGGCCCACACGGTGGAGTTGTACCGGCGAGGCGTGCGTGGCATCATTCCCCGCTCGATTTCGCCAGATCTACTGGTGCGCTGTGTGCGCAAAATCGCCGCCGGTGAAACCTGGATCGATAACCAATCAGTGAACTGGGTGATCGAGGCTTACCGCTCACAGGCCTCGGCGCTGACGAATCCGCGCTCGCAGCCCCGGCTTTCACAAAAAGAGCTGGCGATTATCAGCTGCATCACGCAAGGCAAGCGCAACAAGGAGATTGCCTACCAGCTCGGCACCACGGAGCAGGTGGTGAAGAACTACCTGCGCAAGATTTATGACAAGCTCGGCGTCTCAGACCGCCTGGAGCTGGCGCTCTACTGCCTGCACCACCAGTTGCACAAGCGCGTGGGCGGCGATGACGGCCAGCCGGTCGAGATGCCTATCCCTTCCAAGTAGTGCTTGCGCTCTGCGCTTGAGGCTGTGGCTCTGATACTCTCTGTCAGAAGCCGCAGCCGCACATGTTCAAAACACTCCAGAAGCTCACCGTTCCTCAGCGCCATGCCTTCTTTGCCTGCTTTCTGGGCTGGTCGCTCGACGCCTTTGATTTCTTTCTGCTCGTGTTCTGCATTCCGGCTCTCGCGGCTGGATTTCATGCCCGCATTCCAGAGGTAGGGCTGGCCGTCACGCTGACGCTGGCCTTTCGTCCGGTGGGTGCGATTCTCTTCGGTTATCTGGCTGACCGCTTCGGACGCCGTCCCACGCTGATGCTCAACATCGCATGCTACTCCATCTTTGAGATTGCCTGCGCCTTTGCTGGATCGCTGCATACGCTGCTGATTCTGCGGGCGCTCTTTGGCATTGCGATGGGCGGGGAGTGGGGTGTAGGCGCGGCGCTGGCGCTCGAAACACTGCCGAGAGAAGGCCGGGGCTTTTTCTCGGGCGTGCTGCAGGAGGGCTACTCGGCCGGATATCTGCTGGCTTCGCTGGCCTTTGCCACCGTTTACCCGTGGCTGACGCATCTGCACTGGCATGGCCAGGTGGTGGGCTGGCGCGGACTGTTTCTGCTGGGCGCGCTGCCGGGGCTGCTGGTGTTCTACATCGGGTTTCGCGTGGAGGAATCGCCGGCCTGGGCTGAGAGCCGCGCACGGGGCGTCACAGGCCGCGAGGGAATGAACTGGCGCGGGGGCCTGCGGGCCTATGCGCCGACCTTTCTGTTTCTGATTTTGCTCATGGCCGGCTTCAATGCACTTTCTCACGGAACGCAGGATATTTATCCGACCTTTCTGCAAAAGCAGATGCACTTCTCGCCGCGCGTGACGGGCGATATCGGCATCGTCTACAACATCGGCGCGATTCTGGGCGGCATCCTCTTTGGATCGCTGTCAGAAAAACTCGGCCGCAAGAAGACCATTCTTCTGGCCGCGCTGCTGACGTTGCCGGCGATTCCGCTCTGGGCGCTCTCGCACTCGCCTTACACGCTGGCCGCGGGAGCGTTTGCCATGCAGTTTCTGGTGCAGGGCGCGTGGGGCGTGGTTCCGGCCTATCTCAGCGAACTCTCGCCGGGGCCGGTGCGGGCGACGTTCCCCGGGCTGGCCTACCAATTGGGCAATCTGCTGATGTCGTGGAATATTTTTTTGCAGGCGCGCATCGCCGAACAGCTTCACAGCTATGGAGCCATGCTGGCCGCGACGGTCGTGATCGTCGCCGTCTTTCTCGCCACGGTGACGGCCTTTGGGCGCGAGTCGCGCGGCGCAGAGCTGCGCGTGTGACGGGCTACTTTTTGCGGGCCAGCAGCAGTTGCTCGACGGCCCGCAGATCCTCTTCGGTATCGACGCCGATGGTGCTGCCCGGGGCCTCGGCCACGTAGATATCGATGCCGTTTTCAAGCAGCCGCAACTGTTCGAGCCGCTCAATCTCTTCGAGCCGCGAGGGCGGCAGCGTGGCAAAGCGCCGCAGCGCGGCTTTGCGATAGGCATACAGCCCCAGATGCTTGCGGTAGCCGGTGAAGCCAGCGGCGTCGCGGTCATAGGGGATGGCGGCGCGGGAAAAGTACAGGGCGCGGCCGTCAGCGGCGGTGACCACTTTGACGGCGTTGGGGTTTGCGATCTCATCTTCTGAGCAAGGCACCGACAAGGTGGTCACCTGCACGTCAGGCCGCTCAAAGGGAGCCAGCAGAGCCGTGAAGTGGGCCGGGGTCAGCATGGGCTCATCGCCCTGAATATTCACGTAGATGTCGGCATCGATCGACTGCGCCACCACAAAGACGCGATCGGTTCCGCTGGCGCAGTCCTCTGGCGTGAAGATGGCCGGCAGCCCCTTTTGGCGCGCGAACTCCATCACCTCTTCGGCATCGGTGGCGATGAGCACCTGCCGCAACTGGCCGCTGGCGCGCGCGGCGCGGTAGACCCAGGCGAGCATGGGCTCGCCGGCAATCTCACGCAGCACTTTGCGCGGCAGGCGCGTGGACCCGATGCGGGCAGGAATCACTCCAAGAACATTGAGGGCAGACACGATCGATAGCTCTCCAAATGGCAGTGTAAATGGGGCGCGCAATCGCGCTAAGTCTCGGGAGGATCAGCCGGCGGTTGCAAGAGATGCACCACAGAAAGTAACGTGGTTCGAGCGGCTGCTGCCGCCAAGAGAGAGGGTGTTCGTGAGCATCGACACTTCCGATGAATCGCTTGATTCCACTCTGCGCGAAGACCGCATTTTTCCACCGCCGGAGGAATTTTCCCGCGCGGCCTACGTCAAGAGCCTCGCGGAATATGAAGCGCTTTACCAGCGTTCGGTCGAAGACCCCGAGGGTTTCTGGGGCGACGTGGCCGGCGATCTGCACTGGTTTTCCCGCTGGAACAAGGTGCTCGAAGGCGAAGTGCCGTGGGTGAAGTGGTTTGCCGGCGGCAAGCTGAATCTCTGCTACAACTGCGTGGACCGGCATGTGGAAGAGGGCCGTCGCGACAAGGTTGCCATTCTGTGGGAAGGCGAGCCGGGCGATGTGCGCAAGCTGACCTTTGGCGAACTGCACCTGGAGGTGCAGCGCTTTGCCAACGCGCTCAAATCTCTGGGCATTCGCAAGGGAGACTGCGTTGCCATCTACATGGGCATGACGCCCGAGCTGGCGATTGCGGTGCTGGCCTGCGCCCGCATTGGCGCGGTGCATTCCGTCATCTTTGGCGGATTTGCCTCCAACGCTATCGTGGACCGCGTCAATGATGCGCACGCCGTCGCCGTTATCACCCAGGACACGGCATGGCGGCGCGGGGGCGAAGTCAAGCTGAAGGCCGCCGTGGATGAAGCCCTGCCCCACTGCCCCACCGTGCGCAACGTGGTGGTGTGCCGGCGCACGGGCAGCCGCGTCACCATGCAGGCTGGCCGCGATCACTGGTGGCATGACATGGTCAAGGATGTTCCGGCGCAGTGCCCGGCCGAGCATCAGGACTCGGAAGATCCGCTTTACATTCTTTACACCTCGGGCACCACGGGCAAACCCAAGGGTCTGGTGCACACCACCGGCGGCTATGCCGTGCAGACCTACCTGACGAGCAAGCTGATCTTTGATCTGCGCAAGGATGACGTGTTCTGGTGCACGGCCGATATTGGCTGGGTGACGGGTCACTCCTATGTGCTGTATGGCGCGCTGCAGAATGGCGTGACGACGGTGATGTATGAGGGTGCGCCGACATATCCGCAACCGGACCGCTTCTGGAAGATGATTGACGACCACAAGGTCACGATCTTTTACACCGCGCCCACGGCGATTCGCGCCTTCATGAAGCAGGGCGACGAGCACCCCAAGCGGCACAAGCTCGACAGCCTGCGGCTGCTGGGCACCGTCGGCGAGCCGATCAATCCTGAGGCGTGGATGTGGTATCGCAAGGTCATCGGTCGCGACCGCTGCCCAATTGTGGATACGTGGTGGCAGACCGAGACCGGCGCGATCATGCTCTCGCCCCTGCCGGGCGCTATCCCCACCAAGCCGGGCTCGGCGACGCGGCCTTTCCCGGGAATTGTGCCGGAAGTGGTTACAAAAGAAGGCAAGCCTGTTCCCGCGGGGCAGGGAGGCCTGCTGGTGATTCGCAAGCCGTGGCCCTCAATGGCCCGCACCATCTTCAATGATCCGGAGCGCTACGTGAAGACGTACTGGTCCGACATTCCCGGCTCCTACTTCACCGGCGATGGCGCGCGCATGGATGCGGACGGCTATTACTGGCTGATGGGCCGCGTCGATGACGTCATCAACGTCAGCGGCCACCGGCTGGGGACGATGGAAGTCGAGTCCGCTCTGGTGGCGCACCCCAAGGTGGCCGAGGCGGCTGTGGTGGGGCGTCCGCATGATCTGAAGGGGCAGGCGATCTCCGCCTTTGTGACGCTCGAAGAGGGCCACGAACCCTCTTCGGAACTCAAGGAAGAGCTGCGTGCCTGGGTCGCCAAGGAGATTGGCGCGCTGGCCCGGCCCGACGATGTGCGCTTTACCGATTCGCTGCCGAAGACCCGCTCGGGCAAGATTATGCGGCGTCTGCTGCGTGAGTTGGCGACGCATGGCGAGTTCAAGGGCGACACGACCACGCTCGAAGACTTCACGGTGCTGGCCAAGCTGCGCGAGCAGGATGAGTAGCCGTTACGCTGTGTACTGTGTACAGAAAAGCCCGGGCTTGCGCCTGGGCTTTTTGCTGTCTGAAAGAACGCGTTCTAAGCGGTAGAAGCTGTGGGCAGCACCGCGACATTGCGAGCGACGGTAAAGAAGAAGCTGCTCCCCTTGCCCACCTCGCTCTCAACCCAGATCTGCCCGCCATGCTGGCGCACGATGCGGCGGCAGATGGCGAGGCCCAGCCCGGTGCCTCCCATGGCGCGCGAGTCTGAGGCATCAACCTGCTGGAAGCGCTCAAAGATCAGACTGATCTTTTCCTGGGGAATGCCGCGGCCATGGTCGCGCACCTCAATGACGGCCTCGGCCTTGCCGCGCACGCTGGCTCGCACCAGCACGTCGGCTCCGGACGGAGAAAACTTGATGGCGTTGCTGATCAGGTTGCCCAGCGTCTGCAGAATGCGGTCGGCGTCCACCCACAGGTCCATAGGCTCGGCCTCGACGCGCAAGGTGATGTTGGCCTTCTGCGCGCTGGAGTGCTGTAGATCGACGGCACGCTGCAGCAGGTCGCGGGCCGGCATCTGCACATACTGCAGTTGCATTTTGCCGCTGCCCAGCCGCTCAAAGTCGAGAATGTCATTCACCAGGCGCACCAGGCGGTCGCAGTTGCCGATGGCCACGTCAAACATCTGCTGCACCTTCTCAGGACGGCGCTGCAATGCGCCCCCGGCAATGAGGCCCAGGGCCGCTCGCAAAGAGGTCAGCGGCGTGCGCAGCTCGTGGCTGACCGTAGAGATGAACTCGTCCTTCATGCGGTCCAGGCGCTGGCGCTCCGTAATGTCCTGGAAGGCGATCACGATACCGCTGACGCGCCCGTTGTCGACCAGCGGGCAGGCGACATATTCCACCGGGAAGCAGGTGCCGTCCTTGTGCCAGAAAACCTCATCGTCCACACGCATGGGGGAATCGAGCTGGCGCGCCTTGTAGATGGGGCACAAATCCACCGGATAGGGAGTGCCGTCGGCGCGGCTGTGATGCAGAAGCGCGTGCATGTCACGGCCGCTGACCTCATCCTCCTCATAGCCCACCATGTCGAGGGCCGCGCGATTCACAAAGGTGATGCGGCCTTCCATGTCCATGCCGAAGATGCCGTCGCCCACCGAGCCCAGAATGGACTCCCGCTGGCGGGTGAGGTTGCGCAGGCGGTGCTCGGCTTCATTCTTCTCGGTGACATCGACGCCGTGACCGAGCACGAACGGTTCCATGTCAGGGAAATGCACCAGCTTGTTGCGGTAGGTGATGACGCAGACACCGCCATCCTTGCGCTGCAGGCTCAACATGCCCTGATGTTCCCCGGTTTCGTTGATGGTCTTGAGATATTCCGACCAGCCGGGCCTGTGCTGCGGAGGGATAAGCTCGACAATCCTGCGGCCAACCATCTCCTCTGATGTGTAGCCCAGCGACTCGGCTGCGTGCGTGTTGATCGAGAGCAGGCGGCCTTCCACATCATGCGTGCAGACCATACCCAGAGAGCCTTCGACCAACTGGCGGTAGCGGGTCTCGCTGAGCCGCAAGGCATTTTGCGCTTCCACCTGCAGGGTCACATCCATGCCGGTGAGAATGACAAAATTCACCTCGCCGGTGGGGTCTGCCAGAGTGGTGCTTGCCCAGGCGATGCGGCGCATGCCTCCGCCGCGCGTCCTCCAGCGCATTTCCCATGTTTCCTGCAAGGCTCCCTGCCGCGCCTGCTCAAAGAGTTGCTGCGCGCGCTCGTGGTCCTCGGGTGAAAACATCTCGCGAATGAACGAGCGGCCTACCAGTTCGGCAAAGGAGTAGCCGGAGATCTCTTCGCACGAGCGATTGAAGCGCACAATGCGGCCCGAGGTATCCAGCACCAGCACCAGAGCACTCATGGTGTCGAGCACGGCGGAAACAAAGTTCCGCTCGACGGTCAAAGCCCGCTCGACGCGCTGGCGAGCGCGCGCGGAGCGGTCCTGGATGCGCGTGCGGTTGTAGTACTCCAGCCTTGTGACTATCTGGCGGCTCAGCGTTTCCACGATCCGCAGGTGGTCGGGGCGGAAGAAGTCTGTCTCATCCGAGAGCAGGGCCAGGGTGCCCAGCACGGCCCCGTGAGAATCCACCAGCGGCGCGCCTAGATAGGAGCGGCAGGCAATCGAGGGAGTCAGCGCGACAAAGCCATCGGTGAAGCGCGCATCGCGCCCGGTGTCCGGCACGAGAATGGATTGCCGCTGCGCCAGCACCAGCTCACAGGCGGTGGAGTAGCGACGCAGTTCGGATCCCTCAAAGCCGCGGTGCGACTTGAACCAGATGCGGTTGGCATCCATGAAGCCGATGTATCCATAAGGCGCACGCGTAAACTGGGAAGCCAGGTCCAGCAGCTCATCAAAGGCCGGGTCGGGCGGCGTGTCCAGAATTTCGTGCTGGAGCAACAGTTTGAGGCGTTCGGCCTCATCGTGCCCCATTGCGCTGAGGGTGGAGATCATCGGTCTTCAGTCGTTTCCGGCAGTTGTTAGTTGTTATTGTTTCAGAACCAGCCTTCCGGCTCCCTGCCCCGTTCGTGGGAGGAGTCTAGCAGCTTTGATCCCGAGTAAGTAACTGTTTTTACAGGTGTTGGTAACGCATCTCACAGACGCTGCCCGCACGCCCGGCACCGCCGCCGCGGCGTGACCCGGGGCACAGGCGCGGGACGTGCACGGCGCTGCCCTTGCTTCCAAAATCAGGCGAAAAATCCAGAATATGCTGGTATATTGAATGTTTGGGAGATGCGTGCGCCGGGCCGTCCCTGCGGCTGGCTGGTAAAGTGCGCCCCCTTCCACCGTTACAGTTGCACCTGAAAGGATTTTTCATCGTGGTTATGATTCGCCTGGCGCGCATGGGTGCGCGCAAGCAGCCTTACTACCGCATTGTTGTGATTGAGAAGCGCAGCGCGCGCAACGGCCGTTCGCTGGAAGTCGTGGGCACCTACAACCCCCGCACCAACCCGGCCTCAGTGGAGTTGAAGCGTGACCGCATCGACTACTGGACCAGCAAGGGCGCTCAGATGTCAGACCGCGTGGCCAAGCTGGTGCAGCAGAACCCGGCTCCCGCTGCCGCCTGATCTTTTCAGGTCCGCACAGCCTTCCTGAATCACAAAAACTGGAAATTTGTTTTGCCAGCCTGCCAATGCCTCTGCGAATATTCGCCTAGGCATGGCATGCGCTTTTGGCAGCCATATTAAGGGAGGCTGTGTATGACGGATCAGAATCGACCCGATAACATGCAGCAGCTGGTAACAGAAATCGCAAAAGCCCTGGTCGATGACCCTGCCGCTGTGGCAGTGGAAGCCCATGAGGACGACGAGAGCACAGTTCTGCGGCTGCGCGTCGCCCCCTCGGATGTCGGCAAGGTGATCGGCAAACAGGGCCGCACAGCCCGCTCCATGCGCACGATTCTCAGTGCCGTCAGCATGAAGCACCACCACCGCTATACCCTCGACATCATCGAAGAGGACCGGCCGGGCGCGGAGTGAGCACCATGCCGTCTTCGCCCTGGGTCACCCTCGCGCATATTGTTCGCCCGCAGGGCCGCCGGGGAGAAGTGATCGCTGAACTGCTCACAGACTTCCCCGAGAAGTTTGCCGAGCGGCGTCACGTCTTCCTCACCCGCGACGCCGCCTCAGACGCCGCGCCGCGCGAGGTGGAGCTGACCGGCTACCGGCTGGCGCAGAATCGTGTCGTGCTGCACTTTGCCGGCACTGACTCCATTGATGCCGCCGAAACGCTGCGCGGGCTGGATGTTGTCATTCCGGAGTCAGAACGCGCCCCGCTTGAGGAGGACGCCGCATACATCAGTGACCTGATCGGCTGCGAGGTGTGGGACGAGGCGGCAGGGCAGCGCATCGGAATCATTCAGGACGTGGACCGGCAGGCCTCGCACGTGGATTTGCTCGTCGTTGATTGTGAAAATGGGGAGCGGGCGGAGATCCCCTTCGTGAAGGCCTTTCTGGTCAAGCTTGATATGTCAGGCAAGCGCATTACGATGCGGCTGCCCGAAGGGCTGCTCGAAATCAACGCCAGCACCGCTACCGCACGCGAGCCGCGAGCACCAAGGCCCAGCAAACACAGCCTTCGCAAGCCAAAATCCGGCGCGGACGCCGCTCCACCAGATTCCCAGTGAGCCCTGGCATGCGCTTCGACATCCTCACCATCTTTCCCGACTTCTTCACCTCAGTCTTCAGCCACGGAGTGCTGCGGCGCGCCATCGCGCACGGGCAAGTATCGGTCGCCTGCCACGACCTGCGCGACTTTACCCACGACCGTCATCGCACGGTGGATGATCGCCCCTTCGGTGGCGGCGAAGGCATGGTGCTGAAACCGGAACCGATCACTGAAGCGCTCGAAGCGCTCGGCCTTGCGGCTAAGGGCAGCCGCGATCCGCAGCGCGAAGCCGTCGTGCTGCTCTCGGCGCAGGGCGTGAAGTTCACGCAGCGCGTGGCGCGCGACCTGGCCCGCATGGAGCGGCTGGTGCTGATCTGCGGGCGCTACGAGGGCGTGGATGAGCGCGTCAACGAGCTGCACTGCGATCTGGAGCTCTCCATTGGTGACTATGTGCTCTCGGGCGGAGAGCTGGGCGCGGCGGTGATTGTCGATGCCACCATGCGGCTGCTGCCAGGGGTGCTCGGCAACGAGGCCTCCAGCGCTTTTGAGAGCTTTGGCCCGACGCATGAAGAGTTGCATGGGCAGTTTTCACAGGAGGCGGGCGCACCACCACTCTCGATGCACGGCGCGGGAGGGTTGCTCGACTACCCGCATTACACGCGCCCGGCGGAGTTTCGCGGCCTGGCCGTGCCCGATGTGCTCGCAGGCGGCAATCATGATCAGATTCGACGCTGGCGGCGCGAACGGGCGCTCGAAAAGACGCTGCGCAACCGCCCCGATCTGCTCGAAGCGGCCGAGCTCAGCGACGAAGACCGGCGCTTTTTGCGGCAACTGCAAAAGGGCTGAGATTCGCCTTTTGCGCCTCATCGCCTAGCGAAGCCGCGGCGAATTGTAGCGATGAAAGTGCTTGTAGACGTAATGGCCAATCAGCCATCCCACTGAGCTGCCCACCAGCACATCCGTGGGGAAATGCTGCTGCCCGAGCACGCGCGTCAGGCTGATGGCGGATGCCGCCGAATACACGCCCACCTGCGCCCAGGGGTTGTGATACTCGCCCGCAATCACCGCCGCCGAGGACCATGCCAGCACGGCATGGGACGAGGGGAAGGATCCATCGATGCCAGCATCGCCCTCAAAGAAATGCCCGCGCGCATTGTGCAGGGCCGGTCGCTCGCGCCAGAAAACCAGCTTCATGCCCTGCTCGACGACCACGCCATCTACGAGCGCTTCCGCGCCCAGAATGCCGGTTTCGCGCGCGTGCGTGTCGCCCACAAAGTGCCCCCAGCCGTAGAATGCGACAGGAGCCGCGATCATGCCGCCGATGAGCGCATTCGACACGTTGACGTTGTCCTGATTGAACGTGGGATCATGGCTGACCACCGAGCTCATGGTGTGGTGGTCTGTGGCAATGCCCACGCCGGTGGCCACGGCCAGCGGCCCCAGCCACAGCAGATCACGGCGGGTCAGACGCGCCGGACTGGTCCAGATAGCCGCCTGTTGATGCAGCACCTGGCCAGGGGCATTTTGAACCGTGACCGCCGCATGCTGTTCCAGATGGCTGGCAGGCGCATCGGGCAGCGACGAAAAAACAGGAGCGCTGGCGGCCAGAGCAGCGGAACTGCACAGCAGGCTGCCGCAGCAGAGGGCCAGTAGAAGGCGGAGCTTGGGGAATAGGGGACGCAGGGGGATATATCTCCAATGGGGATCAAGTGCCAACTGATTCACGATAAATATTACAAGGCTGTGAATTCGCAACGGAAAGGGTGACATTATGGTCGTGGAACTCGACAAGGCAACACCTGCCGAGGCGATTGCGTCGATTCGGAGGTACAGCGAAGCCAACCTCCCGGAGCCGCTGGCCGAGCTAGGGGCCGGCCTGCTGCTGAACTTTCTTCTGGAAGAGATTGGGCCAGCCATCTACAACCGCGCCATTGCCGACGCCCAGGCCAGAATGCAGCAGAGAGTGGCCGATTTGAGCGGAGAACTGTACGCCGAAGAGTTCCCGTACTGGCGAAAAGTAGCGACGGGACAGAAGAAACGGCGCTAAGCACCCCGCAAACCGTCCATTTTCTTGTAAACTAAAAATTCTGAGTCAATTGTCAGGGAAGAACTATGTCTATTCATCCAGTCATGCAACGGCTTGCCGAGAAAATCAATCGTACCGACCTGCCCGCTTTTGTGCCGGGCGATACGGTGCGCGTGCAAGTCAAGATCAAGGAAGGCGAAAAAGAACGCCTTCAGGCCTTTGAGGGCGTTGTGATTGCCCGCAAGAATGGCGCGCAGGGAAGCTTTACAGTCCGCAAGATCAGCTTTGGCCAGGGCGTGGAGCGTATTTTCCCCTTTAACTCAAAGGTCATCGACAGCGTGGTCAAGGTTCGCTCGTCCAAGGTACGCCGCGCCAAGCTGTTCTACCTGCGCGGACTCCGCGGCAAAGCAGCCCGCCTCAAGGAAGTGGAGCGCAGCTAGCCCCTCAGCGGCCTGTGCCGCCTGCGGGACGCTTGTCTCCGGCTCATGTTTTCACCCAACGCCTCGGCCCCCAGCCGAGGCGTTTGTCTGCCCGGTCGCTGGGAGCGCGCTAAAGCACTAAACTGAAGACGTGCCTCCGCGTTCTGCCTCCAGTTCTGTTTCGCCCGCGACGCTCAAGCAACGCATGCTGCGCCAACTGGTCTGCGGCGACCGCTATGAGCGCCAGGCGCGGCGGCAGGGGGCAACCGCCATTGCGGGCGTAGACGAAGTGGGCCGGGGCGCGCTCTTTGGTCCCGTGGTTGCAGCCGCTGTGATTCTGCCGCCACGCATCGATCTCAAGGGCCTGCGCGACTCCAAACAACTGCGCGCCTCAGACCGCGAGCGGCTTGCCGACGAGGTGCGTGCCTGCGCCATCGCCCTGGCCATTGCAGAAGTGGACGCTGAGACCATCGACCGCATCAACATCTACCAGGCCACGCGCCTAGCCATGCTGCGCGCGGTGGAACAGTTGTGTCCCAAGCCGGATCACCTGCTCATTGACGCTATGCGCATTGACCACCCCTGCGCACAAACCAGCATCGTCTATGGCGATTCCCTCTCGCGGTCGATTGCCGCAGCCTCGGTGATCGCCAAGGTCTACCGTGACCGGCTGGTATGCGAGCTTCACGCGCTCTATCCCGAGTATGGACTGGACGCGCATAAGGGCTACGGCACGCCCCGGCACAAGGCCGCGCTGCTGCAGTATGGTCCCACTCCGTTGCACCGGAAGAGTTTTGCTCCCGTCACCCAGTCAAGACTGTTTTTGAACGAAGAATCTTCTGCCCAGGAGTCTGTGATTTGACCACTGCCGCCCGCCGCCTGCTTTGCATGACGGCCCACCCCGACGACGAAAGCGGCGCCTTTGGCGGCGCACTCATGCTGGCCCGCCAACAGGGATTTGAAACCACGCTGGTCTGCCTCACCGATGGCCAGGCAGCACATTTTCGCGAGGGCGCGGACGACAGTGAGGCGCTCGGCCAGAAGCGCCGCGCCGAGTTGAAGGCCGCCTGCGAGGTGCTCGACATTACGCGCCATGAGGTGCTCGATTATCCTGACGGCCAACTGGCACATGAAAAATTCTACGAACTGGTGGGCGATGTGGTGGCGCGCATCCGGCGATGGCGGCCACAGGTGGTGCTCACCTTTGGCGGCGATGGCGGCGTCAACCTGCATCGCGACCACATCATCGTTTCCATGGCGACGACTGCGGCTTTTCACTGGGCTGGACGACCTGAGTTTTTCCCCGAGCAGATTGGCGTTGCCTTTGCCGGCAAGCGGTTAAAACCTCATGCGCCGCAAAAACTCTACTACAGCAGCACGCCATTTGTTTCCGTGCGCGCGCGCCCTGAGTTGAATGGCTCGCCCACCGTGCCGTGGTCGTTGTCCCTGGAACTGGGCCCGCTCGGGGAACGAAAGTTCCAGGCATTTCTGCAGCACGAGACACAGCGCGGCGTGATTGCGCGCGTGGGTGAAAGCATTCGCGAACACTTCGAGCGCGAGCGCTATCTGCTCGCCGCCGCGCCGGGCCTGCTCCACATCACTGACGACGCGGGACTCTTCGAGGGCCTTCACGAAGACTGAGCGAAGCGTCGCAATCGAAAAAAGAAAAGCCGGAGAACTTCTCTCCGGCCTTTTTACGTGCAAACAAAGTGTGTTCTTACTTGATCGTGCCATTCAACGCGTTGGGGAAGAAGGCTCCACCTTTGCCGGCTGCGCCACCGCCGTACACGATGGAGAGCACCTGCGAGGTGGTTCGGGCGTAGGTGCGCGCAGTTGCGTCGGCATCGACGATAGTCGCCGCGCCGCTGCTGTCCACGCTGACACCCATGTCGTCGTTGTTGGAACCGTCGAGCTTGGCGCGCGTCATCGCAATCATCTGCGAAGCTTGCATCGCGCTCGTGCCTGCCTGGAAGATGCGTGTGCGGATGCTGGCCGCGTGGTAGGCTTCAACATTGTGAATACCCACGGCCTTGTCGAGATAAGTTTTGCTTGAGATTGCCGGAGCCGCGCCCTGATAGGCCGTAACGCCGACGTCTTCAAAGATGAACGCGCCCAGCAGGAAATTGGTCTGGCTCGCGAAGGGGTCAAAGCTCGACCCCAGCCCAGCGGCCTGAGCCAGCGCATTGAAGCTGTTCATCAGGTCGATGTTGGGCATCGCGACTGCAGAGGTGCTGAGGTTGGTCTGCAGAAACTTCACGTGGTTCTGCTCATCCATCGCCACCTCCATCGCGAAGTCCTGCGTAAAGGTATCGGTGAAATTCACCTTGGGATTCGCCTTCACCGTTACGCTTCCGCCGGCCGAGCCGTCGCCGCCCTTGGTGGAAATGCCAGCCGCCACATCAATAGTGGTGCCGGTGGTGGCCAGTGTGTAGTATTGCGCTTCGAGAAATTCGAGGTTCAACGCAAAGTTGAGAATGTCTGCGTCCGTGATGGTCTGGGCAAAGGCGCTGCGGGTCAGTGCCATTCCGGCGAGTGCAGCACCACCCAGCAGCATGGCCTTGCGTCGCGAGGCCCGCTTCTCTTCGAGCGCCTGCATGAGCTCTTTCTGATCGATCTGATCGATGTTTTCCATTGATCTCTCCTTAGGAAGCCGTGGCTGAGATAGTGCCGTTGAGGCCATTCGGGAAGAATCCACCCTTGCTGACCACTCCCGCCGAAGGGCTCAGGTACACAATGTGAAGCACCTGATCAGTCGTGCGGTCATAGGAGATAGAGCTGGAGTCTGCATTCACGATGGTGGTGGATGAGAGCGTCGTCTCGGCTCCGCCACCGGCGGACGCGCGCAGGGCTTGAATCTGCGTGGCTGCTGTCAACACCGATCCGCCGATCTGGGCAATCAGCGTGCGAATCTCGCCCGCGTGATAAGCCTCAGTGCCCAGAATGCCAGCCGCAGCCGCCAGATTAGCTGAGCTGCTCAGGAGCGTTGCTGCGCCGTGATAAGCGGTGACACCCACATCTTCAAAAACAAACGCGCCCAGCAGAAAATTGTCATCGCTGGAGAAGGGATCAAAGGTCGAGCCGATGCCCGCAGCCGAAGCCGCCGCGTTGAATGCGTTGGTAAAGTCGATGGCGGGACGATCCACCGCTGCCGAGCCCAACTGCTTGCGCAGAAACTGCACGTGCGCCTGCTCATCATTGGCAATTTCAAGGGCATACGCTTTCACGGCCGAAGACTGGAAGTTCACCTGCGAGCCGCCCGTCACATTCCCGGGATTCGCGCCAATGTCAGAAGAAGAAAGCCCCATGCCATAGGCCGCGCGCAGATAAAACTCCGCTTCGAGGTATTCGAGATTCAACGCAAAGTTGAAAATATCGGCGTCTGTGATCGACGAACTGGTGCCGCCACCGCCCCCGCTGTTCGTCGTGTTATTGGTCATATTGTTGGTCATGCTGTTTCCGCTGCTGCAGCCTGCAATTCCTGCTGCGGCAACCCCTGCGCTCACGCCGATCCCCGCAAGGAACTTACGGCGCGAAACGCTCCTTCGCTCAAGCAGCTCATCGAGCTTCTTCACGATTCTGACCTCCAGAAGAATGATGCTCCGGCGCTTTCTCCCGGGCTCACGGTTGCAATACGCGGGTCAGATGCCGAACGGATGGAATCTCACGAAAAAAAAGCTTCATTTCATCATGGGTTGATGTCACAGAAAGGAAGACCGGGATTCTATTCATAAAACACATGTCAAAGTATTGAGGAGCAGGCAACCCGGAGCGGCTTGGGAATCTCAACCGCTCCGCCACACTGAAAAATGGCGGATACTACTCTCGTAGCCATTCAGCGAACCTATGTTTTCTTCTCTGCGATTCAAGCTGTGGATCATACCTGCCGCACTGGGGCTTCTATTGCCCTTGCAGGCGCAGGCCGGGGCGCAAGAGACGAATCCAAGCGCTGTCATCAGAGTGCCCGTGGTCGTGCATGGCAAGCACGGAGAACTGCTGCCATACCTGACCGCATCTGACTTCACGCTGACCGACAATACGCATCCTCAGACCATTCAGTCTTTCGCGCCCGGCGCCAATCTGCCGCTCACGGTAGGCCTTTTGTTTGAGACAGGCCCTGGGCAGAGCAGCCCACTTCATGAAAAGGTGCATGCCAGCGAACAATTTCTAAGCCGTCTGCTGAGCAAGCACGCATCCGGCGGCGCACCCCGAGTGTTTGTCGTTCAATTCCACCGCGACATCGATCTGCTCGAAGATCCATCTGCCAGCGAGAGCAAGGCGCAACAGGCGCTCTCGCAGGTGGGTGAGGCACAGTTCCATGGCGACAGCAATGCAGAGACAGCCAGCGTCTCGCCCCCAAACAAGAGGCGTCATGCCAAAGCCTCAGGCGCGGCTCTCTATGAGGCGATTTATCTGGCCGCCCACAACGTGCTCGCACACCCAACCGGAAGAAAAGCAATCATCGTGCTCAGCGACGGCATTGACCGGGGCAGCAAGACCACGCTGAATGGCGCAGTGGAAGCTGCACAAAAAGCAGGGGTCGCCATCTATGCCATCTATTTCAAAGGTGGACGGCCGCCGATGGAGTTCCTTCCATCCAACCGCAACACGGGCAATCGTGGCTATCCCGGAAATTATCCGGGTAGCTACCCGGGAGATTATCCGGGGGACACCGGCAACCCGATGCCCGGTCCGTCTGGCGAGCGGCGTGTCGATGGCAGAAAAATGCTTGAGGAGCTTTGCAGTCGCACCGGCGGAGAGATGTTTGATAGCCGCAGGCAAGCCTTGCCGCAGATTTTCGTGGCCGTGATGCAGCAGCTGAATGAGGCCGACATTCTGCAATACACGCGCACGAAGGCAGCCACAGAGCCGGGCTTTCACCACATTCGGCTCAAGCCGAAACCAAAAGACGTGACGGTACAAATGACAGAGGGCTACTGGCTGGGCGACGAGTAACCGGCGGGACGAAAATACGCATCTCCGCCCATTCCGCGCGTATCCTGCGTCATTATGACGCAGCGGGAACGGCCTCTCTTCGACCTATACTGACGCTGAACCATGCATCGCTCCTTGCAGCAACCTTATATGAGCCACCCACGGTTACGTTTTCCAGTTCTTCTTATTTTTCTAATGGCCGCGGCTGTGCTCTCAGCTCAGGCCTCGATACTCATTCCTGTTAACGGGGTCGTGCATGATCCCTCGCATCGGCCCGTCCGCGGAGCGCGCGTCACGTTGAAAGCCGCGAACTCGGCGCTGCAATTCGCCCAGACGACCGCAGCCGATGGCATTTTTCACTTTGCCAGCGTGCCAGTGGGCGTCTACATCATCACAGTGAAGGCATCGGGCTTTGCCACACGGCAGCAGACGGTCACCCTCACGGCCAATAGTCAGCCTGTACTGCACTTTGCCCTGGCCGTTGCCACCGTCCAGCAATCCACTACCGTACATGCTGAGACTTCCGCGTTGAGCCCGGACTCGATGACGCCGACCACGCTCATCAGCCGCAAGACCATTGCGCAAACGCCCGGCGCAAGCCGCACCAACAGCCTTGCCATGATCACAGACTACGTGCCAGGTGCCTATGTGGTGCATGACATGCTGCACATACGCGGTGGCCATCAGTTGAGCTGGCTCATCGACGGCGTGGAAATTCCCAATACCAACATTGCCAGCAACATCGGCCCTGCCATCGACCCGAAAGACATTGACTACCTCGATGTGGAAAGAGGCAGCTACGAGGCCGACCTGGGTGACCGCACCTACGGCATGATGGATGTCGTGCCGCGCACTGGCTTCGAGTACGACCGGCAGGGCCAGCTTGTGCTGAGCGGCGGCAACTACGGCCAGACGAATGATCAGATCACACTCGGCAATCACACCGAGCGCTTTGCCTGGTACCTGAGCGCCAATGCTAACCGCAGCAGTTACGGACTCATGCCGCCTGTCGCGCACCCTTACCATGACGCTGAAAACGGCTACGGCGGATTCAACTCAATCATCTACAACCCGAACCCGAACAATCAGCTTCGCGTCGTCTCCCAGCTTCGCACCGACTACTATCAGATTCCCTACGATCCCAACCCGAACGACTACGAAAATCAGTTAGACCCGACCAGCCAGCTTCGCGATGGAGAGCATGAGACCGACGGCCTCGTTGCGCTCACCTGGGTGCATAGCTTCGATTTGCTGACCACTCTGAACGTGTCGCCCTTCTATCACTACAACCGCGCCAACTATCAACCGGGAAAGAATGATGCCCCCGCCGCCACTTCTTCCGACCAGACTGGCAATTACGGTGGCCTGCAGGCTTCGATTGCAACTGTGCTCGCGAAGAACTCGCTCAAAGCAGGCCTCTATAGCTATGTGCAGCATGAGAATGACTTCTTTGGCTCCACTTTCGCTGACGGCACACCGGCTGTGGCCGAGCGCAACCGCGTCACCGGCGGCATCGCGGAGTTTTATGCCGAAGACAGTTACAAACCCTCGCCATGGGTCACCTTCTTCGGCGGAGTGCGCGAGTCTTATTTCCGCGCGGACGTCACGGAGAACTACGTCTATCCCCGCGTGGGTGTGGCCGTCGAAATCCCTCGCCTGCACTGGATCTTCCGCGCCTTCTACGGGCGCTTTTACCAGCCGCCGCCACTGACCAGCGTCTCTGGACCACTGCTTCAATACGCGCAGGCCAGCAATACCAGCTTCGTGCCGCTTCATGGTGAGCGCGACGAAGAGCATCAGTTTGGCGTGACGATTCCCTTGCGGGGATGGACGCTCGCCGCGGACACCTTTGAGACGCGCGCCAACAACTTTCTGGATCACAGCAACATCGGCGAATCGAGCATCTTTATTCCAGTCACAATCAATGGCGCGCGGGTGCAGGCGTGGGAGCTGACGTTGCGCTCTCCGCAGATGTGGAAGTACGGACAGGTGCATCTGGCATACTCCAATCAGCTTGCACAACAGCGCGGCGCCATCACTGGAGGGCTGATCTGCTATCCGCCCAACTCACCCGATTGCGCTGCGTCGCAGGCTTACACGCCGCTTGACCACGACCAGCGCAACACGCTCAACGCCGGCTACAATGCGCATCTGCCAGGCCAGAGCTATGCGTCGATCAATGTGTATTACGGATCAGGCTTTACGAATGGCGTGCAGACGACACAGTATCCCGGAAACTATCTACCGCAGCACACGACCGTCGATCTGGCAGCCGGCAAGCATTTCGGCAGCAGGTATGAAGCGAGCATCACTGCGCTGAACGTCGGCGACAGCCGCGTGCTGCTCGACAACAGCCTGACCTTCGGCGGATTCCACTACAACGCACCACCTGAGGTTTACGGAGAATTCCGCTACAACTTCCACTTCTAAAAACAGATCTCCCCAGGCCTCAAATAAAGCCCGGGGAGTCTTTGGTTAGACGTCGGTCCAGTCGAGAATGACCTTGCCGGTCTCGCCGCTCATCATCGCGGCAAATCCCTTCTCAAACTCCCTGTGCGAGAAGCGGTGCGTGATCACGGGCGAAATATCGACGCCCGAGTCCACCAGCACTGACATCTTGTACCAGGTCTCATACATCTCGCGGCCATAGATGCCCTTAATGGTGATCATGTTGAAGATCACCTTGCGCCAGTCAATCTCCATGGGCTTGGCCGGAATGCCGAGCATGGCGATCTTGCCGCCGTGGCACATGTTCTCAATCATCTCCACAAAGCCGGCGCGGCTGCCCGACATCTCAAGCCCCACGTCGAAGCCTTCCTGCATGCCGAGCTGCTTTTGCGCCTCGGCCACCGGCGTCTTCGTGGGATCGATAGCGAGCGTTGCGCCCACGGAGCGCGCCAGCTCCAGGCGGAAGGGATTGAGATCGGTCACCACTACATGCCGTGCTCCGGCATGGCGCACGATGGGAATGGTCATCAGGCCAATCGGCCCGGCGCCGGTAATGAGCACGTCTTCGCCCAGCACAGGGAATGTGAGCGCTGTGTGCACGGCGTTGCCAAAGGGATCAAAAATCGCGGCAATCTCTTCTGACATGCCAGCATTGTGTCGCCAGATATTGGTCATGGGCAGCGAAATATATTCGGCAAATGCGCCCGGCCGGTTCACACCGACGCCCAGCGTGGCGGCGCAGAGATGACGGCGGCCGGCAAGGCAGTTGCGGCAGCGTCCACACACTACATGCCCTTCGCCCGAGACCAGGTCGCCCACCTTGAAGTCGTTGACGTTCGAGCCAATCGCCGCAATCTCGCCCACGAACTCATGGCCGATTGCCATGGGCACGGGGATGGTCTGCTGCGCCCACTCGTCCCAGTTGTAAATGTGCACATCGGTACCGCAGATGCCGGTGCGATGCACGCGGATGAGCACGTCATTGATGCCAATCTCAGGAACCGGAACATCTTCCAGCCACAATCCGCGCTCGGCGCGGCTCTTGACTAACGCTCGCATGGTCTCTCCCTTAGAGCAGAACTTATTAGCGTACGATATGCCGCGCGATTGTGCATGCCTCTGCCGCCAAAGCAAAGAGCCGGAGGATCTCTCCGGCTCTTTGCACTTCTCTCGAGAGGCAGCAGGCGTGTGGCTATTTCTTCTTTGCATTCAGCTCAAACATCTTGAGCTGCACATGCCAGGTGACAGACTGGCCCGGCTTGAGCGTCACCATGCCGGTATTGCGACCGTGCCACTCCTTGCCAAAGGGATCGGCAAAGTTAAACTGCTCCTCGACGACGGCAAACTTGGCCTTGGGCGGCGAATAGACCTGGATGGTACGAATCTGCGGCGAGAAGCCAATCTCGCTGATGCCGTAGTTCGAGGCCGGGTCCATGAGGGAAACCACCACCTTACCGTCCTTGCGATGAATGTTGGACCAGTTGTCGTCGAGATAGCCCTCGTCGAGCGGGCGGCCGCCCGGCACGTCGAAGTCAAAACGAGTTCCCTTCACCGGCGAGATTTTTCCTGTCGGAAAGACATCCTGATAGTTGTTCACCTCGGTGTGCATGTTCGCCGGCACATAGAGCCGCGCCTGCGCATGCTTGCCGCTCGGGATATTGAGATACGGATGCCAGGCCATCGAAATAGGCTCATCTTGCTTGCCTACATTTTTCGCCGTGATTTGCGCATCGACGGCATCGGCGGTCAAAGCAATCTGAAAGTGCAGGTCGGTCTTTGAGAGCCACTGGCCGCCAAAGGCATCCTTCATGTCCGCGGTCAGCGTTTCGCCATTGGCGGTCTTCTGCACCTGCACGTTGCTGGCCTGCTCTTTGAGGATGAGGCCGTGCATCGCGTGCTTGTCCTGGTCAAGATGAGCGCTGTTGTGCCAGTTTGCCGGCAGCACCAGCTTGTGGCCGCGCCAGTAGGTGGTGATAGTCTTGCCGTCGGGCGAGAGCTTGCCCAGAATCCGGTTCGGGTAAGGCACCAGGAAGGCGCCGCCGAAGGCAAAGCTGTCGTCGCCATAGGCGTCGCTTGCCGTGCCGTAATACTGCGTGTTCGCCACAGCCAAAGACGGTGCATGCAGCACGTGGAAAACACCCAGTCCCGGAAAGTAAGCCTGGATCTGGAAGACATTCATTCCGTGCCCGGGAAGAATGGTGGCGCCGAGAAACTGCGGCTGGTCGCCACTTTGCTGACGCTTGAGATGCACGACCGGTTCGCCATTGACTTCAGCAGGCTGTGCCGTGGAAACCGTGGAAGGCTTCGCCGAAGGACTCGCGGAAGCTGTGGTGGAGGACTTTTTCTGGCAGCCGGTAACGGCAATCAGCGCGGCCGCAGCCAGAGACAGCAGGCGGTAGGAACGGGACATCTTCACCTCGCAGCGGTAATCGTTTTCCCCAGACACCGGTTATAGTTTTCCGCCCATCGGGCTGTCAAACGAGCGGGGACGCTCTCAGGCCTTGCTCTTTCTCGTACGCTTTGGCACCTGCGGCAGAGTGCCCTTGGGAAATCCAGTCGACTCGCGCACCACCAGCTCCGTCGTGATCTTGTACTCCCTTTGCGGAGCAAGCGATGAGGAGCCCTCCACCTGCGCACGCAGTGCGGTGACCGCAGCGCGCGCCAGCTCAAAGCGCGACATCTGAATCGTGGACAGCGGAGGCGTGGTGACCTCCGCGATATGAATGTTGTCAAAGCCCATTACCGACATATCGTCGGGCACGCGCAGATTGGCGCGGTACATGTGATGCAGCACGCCGATGGCCGTCATGTCGTTCGAGCACATGATCGCCGTGGGGCACTCGTCAAAGGCCAGCAGCTTCTCGGCCGCGGCGACGCCACCCTCAAGCGTGTGATCGCCCTCCACAATCCATTCTGGATGCGGGGTGATGCCGCACTCCTTCAGCGACTTGGTAAAAGCCGCGAGGCGCGACTGCGCCGAGTGCAGGCGCAACGGGCCAGAGATGAATGAAATCTTGCGATGCCCCAGCGCCGCCAGGTGCTGCACTCCCTGACGGATGCCGTGCTGATAGTCCACCTTCAGCAGCGAGACCCCCGGGCTGGGTGGGCCCACATCAATGAACACCAGCGGAATATTGCGCTGCGCCAACTGATCGAGCAGCGGCTCTTCAATACCGAAGGTCATCACGGCCACGCCCTCGACCTTGCGCTCAAGCATACGGCGAATGCACTGGGCCATGCGCTTGGGATCATAGTTGGTGGAGCTGACCAGAATCTCATAGCCGCTCTCAATGGCGACATCTTCAAAGCCCTGAATCAGCTCAGGAAAGAAGGGATTGGTGATCTCTGAGATGATGAGGCCAAAGATTTTGCTACGGCCTGAGACCAGCGCCCGCGCCTGCGTGTTCGGAAAGTAGTTCAGCTCTTCAATCACTTCCCATACGCGCTTGGCGATCTTGGGATTGACCGTGGGCACATGATTGATCGTGCGGGAGACAGTGGCGATAGAGACGTTGGCGACCCGCGCGATGGTGCGGATGTCCATTCGCTTGTTCTGCTGGTCCGCTTCCGTTGCAGCCTTGGTTGACTTTCTCGGCATAGACCCCTGTCATCCCAAGTCAGAAGCGAGTCTCAAACGCTGGCATTAAAAACATGCTGAGAACATGATGCAGGCCCTTGTGAGCGTGCCGCCGTGCCTAGGAAATGTTTTCCATTCCCTTTCATGCTGCCATTTCTACCCATGCCTGACAACCTTTTCTGCCAAAGGCCAAACAGTTGGCGGCCAATATAAGTACCGGTAACGATTACTAGAAGCCGCGCCGGGGCAATCTGAACAAAGTGTGCCCGGACCCTCCCGAATCCATCCGGGAAAGCTCCGGGCACACCGTTCATCTTATTTGCCGTCTTACTTGAGCTTCATCACCAGGATGTTGATCGAGTAGGGCGCAAAGGTATGTTGCACGGTTGCGCCAAGCCCCTTGAGCGCACGCGTCTCGGGCACAATGTGATCTGGATGCTCTAGCGAATTGATGTCATGCGGACTCAGAGCCGAGAGCGTCACCAGCATTCCCTGCGGATCGATCTTGCCGTTCGCATCCAGGTGCAGCGTCAACGGCTGCGGCTTGGGAGCGGCATTCACGATCTTCAGGTACAGGTGATCTCCCGCGCGCGTAGCCGAATAGAAGCAGAGCGGTCCGGCTCCTTCCATGCTGGCCTTCACCACTTCATCGCCGCGGTATTTGCTGAAGAGCACCTGCGCGTAATAGCTCGGGGAAGCAAAGCTGTGCAGCGCATCATATCCAATCAGGTTGGTGCCCCACTGCGCGGCCATGGGATTCACATTCACCAACAGCGGCGCATAACTGGCCATGATGACCAGATCGCTGTTGCGCTCGAGGCCGGTCATCCAGGCCGCATCGCTCAGCGCCGCGTCAAAGTCGGGCGTGGGAGTGCCTTCAATCGTCGCCCACTCGCCCACAAAGATCTTCGGCCCTTTGCGGCTCACCTTGTCGTAGTGGGTCGTGTCAGTGAAGAAGCCATGCGGCGAACGGTAGAAGTGGTCGTCAATCACATCCGGCTGCACACCGCCCTTCACCGGGGTGGTCGCAATCAGTTGCAGATCGGGATAGGCCTTGCGAATCGCCGTGGCAAACTGCGCGAAGCGCGCGCTGTAGCTGCCCGAGTGATCAAAGAAATCCTCGTTGCCGATCTCGATATATTTCAGCGGAAACGGCGCGGGATGCCCGTCGCGGGCGCGTTCAGCCCCCCACTTGGTATCCGTGCCGCCGGTGACATACTGAATCTCTTCGATGGCATCCTGCACGTAAGGCGCGAGTGCCTTGCCTGGGTCCACATGCTGCCCATGCAGCGAATAGCCGGCATAGACGGCCAGCAGCGGTTGCATGTGCAGGTCCTGGCACCACTCCAGAAACTCAAGCAGCCCCATGCCGTCGCTCGACTGGTAGCCCCACGGGCTCGGATGCGTGGGACGGTCCACCAGCGGACCAATCGTCTTCTTCCAGTCGTACCAGTCTTTGATCTCGTTGCCTTCAAGATAGTTGCCGCCGGGGAAGCGCAGGAACGCAGGATGCAGCGCCGCCAGCTTCTTCATCAGGTCAATGCGGTCGCCGTTCTTCTGGTTCAGATAGGTGGGCGGAAACAGCGAAACCAGATTCATCCAGACCGTGCCCGGATGCGCGACGGAGATGCGGATGAAGTTGTTCTCTGACTCCGGCACATTGCCGGTGTGCAGGGTCGCGGTGTACTGCTTCCACTCTGCCGTGGGTGCGGGAAAGGTTGCACTGGCCAGCGTCTTGCCCGTGGCCTTGTTGACAATGCTGATCGTCACCGGCACCGCCGTGCCCGCTTCGCCCTTGAGATAAATCGACGCGTGATATGTGGTGTCGGGCCACACAGGCACGCCCCAATAACCGGGATTATCCAGACCGCCCGGATCACTCGCCGACGCTTTGCTCGCCGTCAGCTTCATGCTGTAAGGCAGCGCCTGGCTTGGCCCGGTTGTGTGGTCCACGGCCATGGCAATGCCCTGCTCGGCATTCTGCTCAAGCTGCCATGTCTTGATGAAGCTGTTGGTGGCATTGGCATGAAAGACGCGGTCTTTCACCAGCTCGGCATACAGGCCGCCGTCGTAGGAGTGGTTGATCTCCTCCGTCATGAGGCCGTACAGCGAAGGGCTGATGGCATGCACCTGCTGGTTGTAGTGCACGGTGAGCTCGGCCTGCGGCGACTGAGCCGCCGCCAGCGAAGGCAGCAACGTAAGCGCCAGCGGAATCGCAGCCAGCGAAAGACTATGACGAAATTTCATGCGTGACTCACCTCAAAAAATGCGCTGCGCAAAAGTGTATTGCAAGCGCCCTGTGACGGACGCCGGAAATCCCCGCCCGCTCAAGCCGTGACGTCATGGTAGAGCCGGTAGTTCTCGTGCCGAATCTGCGGAAACGACTTGAAGGTGACCGGCGCTACTGCCGACTCCACGCGCCAGGCGCGCCCTTGCTGCGCGGCCGCCAGCAGTTGCGCGCGCGTGAACCGGCTGCGCGGGCTGTTGATCGCCATCAGAGCCAGCGGGCCGCTGCGCAGCGCCACTGTATCCGGATGCTGCGCGTCTACAGGCTGCAGACTCAAGGGCCGGTCGATGGAGTACTCGATCCGGTCGCCATCCTTCCATTCCCGATGCAGGCGCGCAAAGGTGCCCGGCTTCACTTCCGCCTCGGCCTTGCGGCCATTCACCGTAATCGACGTTACCTTGCCAGCCCAGGCCGGCACGCGCAGCGCAATGGTAAAGGTCTGCGGATTGTCTCCGCGCACCTCGATCGCGATGTCGTTCTCATAGGGATAGTTCGTCTGCTGCTCGAGCGAGAAGCGCGCGCCGCCTACCTGAAACTTGGCGCGCGACGGCACAAACAGGTTGACGTAGAGGCCTTCCGGCGAATGGAAGTAGGAACTGATGCCGTAGTCCGCCGTGACCTGCGGGAACGTGCCCGAGCAGCAGGGCCATTGCTCGGGATAGTAATTCTTCGCCGCGTAGTTGTTGTAGTCGGAGTAGTAGAAGCTGAAGCCGCCCTGCTCCAGCGGCATGGCGCCCAGAATCGTGTTGTAGAGCACCTGCTCCATGCTGTCGCCATAGCGGCTGTCGCCGGTGATGCGCATCAGGTAGCGCGTGATTTTGAAGTGCCCATACGCGCCGCAGGGCGTTTCAAAGCTGGCATGCGTCTCCGTCAGGCTCTTATAAAGGCCGCCGCTGCCCGGCTCCACAAAGGTCTCATTCGGCCCCCAACCGCCGGTGGCAAAGCTCTGGTCCAGCACAAACTGAAATCCGTTGCGGGCCGCGCGCAGATGCTTTTCACTGCCCAGCACCAGGTACGCCTGCGAGGCCGAGCTCAAGGCATTCACGTGGCTGTAGGCATGCTTGTGCGGCAGCACGTTGTCGTCTTCCGCCAGCGGGTCGAAATAGTCCTTGTCCGCGAGAAAGCGCTCTGCCAGCCGCAGATAGCGCGGGTTGCCTGAGCGCTTGTAGGCAAGAAAAAGATTCTCGGGCAAGGTATAGCTTTCATCCCAGGTAAAGGCAATGTTCGGGTGCGGCCGCGACGCCATCTCGGGCCGCGTCAACGCGTCGGACGGCAGATACTGCATCACGGCATCCAGCGCCCGCGAGAGCGCGGGCAGCGCATTCTGGTCGCCCGCGAACTGATGCGCATCGATCAACCCGCAGTTGATCTTGTCAAAGGTGTAGCAGGGCAGCGGGTAGTCGACGTAAAACTTCGGCGAAATGGCCTCGGCAAATCCGCGCACCAGCCGATGCACCTTGGCTTTGGTGGGCTGGTCGCCGGTTGCGGCATAGGCACGCGACAGTCCTGACAGATATTGCCCAAACGAATGCCCCGGAATGTAGCCGGTCATGTTGTTCGGCGGATCAAATTCGTTTGAGAAGTTGTACCAGCCGCCCATCTGTGGCCCGGGAGCCGGCAGGCCCGCGCGCTTACGGAAGGGCTTGAGCAGCGCATCTTCATCCAGTGCCAGAAAAAAGGCATGATTGGCCAGGAACTGCGCGAGCATCGGCCCTTCCAGCAACTCCACGTCGCCATAGCTCAACTGCTCCAGCTGCGTCACGCCGCCATGCAGCGATGCCGCTGGCAACCCAAAAGCGCGTGGAGCCACTACTCCGGCTGCGGCCACCGCAGCGCTGCTCTTCAAAAATGTGCGTCGCGACAGATTCTCGCTCACCCGGCACCTCGATTCTTATGGGATGGACTACACGCCGCGCCCCGCGCAGACCAATCTCTGCGGTTTCTGAAGCGGGCAAACGCAGGCGTCCGAGCAATTCCCCTGCTCTGTTTGGGTAAATGTTTACCAACCTCGCCAAATGCCTGTCAAACGCTCCTCGTCTGTCCGGAAACAACCACAGGACTGCTAGACTGTTCCCAAAACGCCCTCGCCATCTTTTCATCCTGAATGCGGCGACGGTTGACAGGGCCAGTGGAGGCGTTTAACCTCGCATCGCCTGCGAGAAAATGTTTACCCAAATTCCCGAACCAACCCAGGAAGGTACAGTTTGACTCAGCAGCTCAAAGAACAAGTGCTCGAAGCCAATCTCGATCTCGTGCGCGAGGGCCTCGTCCAGTTTACCTTTGGTAACGCCAGCGGCATTGACCGCGCCACCGGACTCGTCGCCATCAAGCCCAGCGGAGTTCCCTACGAAAAGCTGCGTCCCGAAGACATGGTGGTCACCGACCTCTCCGGAAAGATCGTGGAAGGCAAGCTGAAACCATCTTCTGATCTCGACACCCACCTGCTCCTCTACCGCGAGTTCCCTGCCATCGGCGGTGTCGCCCACACCCATTCCATGTACGCCACCGTCTGGGCGCAGGCCGGCCGCGCCATTCCCGCCCTCGGCACGACCCATGCCGACTATTTCTATGGCGAGGTTCCTGTGACAGACGAGCTGACCGATGAGGAGATCGGCGGCGAATACGTCCACAACACCGGCGTAGCCATAGTGCGCCGTTTCCAGGGGCTCGATCCGTTGGCCGTTCCGGCCGTTCTGGTCGCCGGGCACGCGCCCTTTGCCTGGGGAAAAAACGCCCTCGAAGCAGCGCACCACGCTGCCCTGCTCGAGGCTGTGGCCCGCATGGCCTGGCACACCATGACGCTCAACCCGGAGTGCCGGGGAGTCTCCCAGGCGCTGCTCGACCGCCACTATTTTCGAAAGCATGGAGCCAAAGCCACGTATGGTCAATAGAAAATCCCTTTACTAGAGGTCAAACGTCACTCATCTCTGATACCTTTGGGAGCGTGATTTTGTTTCCGTCGCGCAGGCTGAGCAGGTGACATAAGAAGGCTTCCCAATCTGAACCAACACGGCGCTGAGACCATGCAAGAACACAGAAATTGCCAACATCTGTTCCCGGCGCGCTTTCACTTCGCTTCTATTTGAGGACCTCAGAACGTATGCACCCGCCCACCCATTCGCCGGTCAAAGACCTGGCACTGAGCAGAAAAAGAAGGCAGAACCTCCGGTTCATCTACTTTTTTGGTGCCTTTGGCGGCATCCTCTTCGGCTATGACATCGGCGTAATGACGGGCGCATTGCCCATTCTGCAGCAACGCTGGAACCTGCAGAGCAGCCCCTTGGCTCTGGGCCTGATCACTTCATCGGTAATGCTGGGGGCCATTCTTGGCGGCGCACTGGCCGGGCGCCTCGCCGACCGCTACGGTCGCCGCCGCCTGATTCTCGTCTCCTCCATCGTCTTCATCATCGGTGCGGCTCTCTCCGCCATTGCGCCGGCCAACGGCGTGGGCTTTTTGGTGGCCGCTCGCATCATCCTGGGCTGGGCGGTCGGCGCGGCCTCGGCCCTGGTACCGGCCTACCTGTCAGAGATGGCCCCGGCCGATCTCCGCGGACGTCTTTCGGGCCTCAATCAGGTCATGATCGTCTCGGGCATGCTGCTCTCTTATGTCGCGGACTACTTCCTCGACAACATCTCCGGGCCCCTGAGCTGGCGTCTCATGCTGGGCGCGGCCGTACTTCCGGCGGTAGTTCTCTTTCTCGGCACGCTGCGGCTGCCTGAGTCGCCCCGCTTCCTGGCCAGCCACGGTCTGGTGGAGAAGGCGCGAGAGGTGCTGCAGACCATCCGGCCCGAGCGCTGGCGCATTGAAGACGAATTGCAGGAGATTCAGCGTACCGTGCGCCACGAGCACGAGAAAGGCCAGGCACAGGGGCACTACAAGGCGTTTCTGCAACCGCAGTACCGTCCACTCGTGCTGGCCGGCCTGGGCGTCGCGGCGTTGCAGCAGTTTCAAGGCGCCAACGCCATCTTCTACTACCTGCCGCTCATTGTGCAGCGGCTCAGCGGAGCCTCAACCCACTCGGCACTGATGTGGCCTATGGTGGAAGGCGCAATTCTCGTGCTCGGCTCATTGTTCTTTCTGCTCGTGGCCGACCGCATTAACCGCCGCGCCCTGCTCACGATGGGCGGCATTATCATGGCGCTTTCGTTCATTGCGCCAGCGGTGCTTCATCTGCTGATGCCCTCACTCGGCGGCAATACCGTCGTCATATTCCTGAGCATCTACGTAGCGCTCTACTCCTTCACCTGGGCACCGCTGACGTGGGTGGTGGTGGGCGAGATCTTTCCGCTGGCAATTCGCGGCTCAGGCACCGGCCTGGCATCCTCTTTCAACTGGATTGGATCTTTTCTGGTAGGGCTGCTCTTCCCGGTCATGGCCGCGGCCATGTCAGAGTATTCCGTCTTTGCCATCTTCGGAGCCATTTGCCTGGTTGGCGTTCTCTTCATCCGCATCTGGGTTCCGGAAACGCGAGGCCTCACGCTCGAGCAGATCGAGGCCAGCCAGGAGGCCGTCTGACACCGCACTTTTTCACTTCTCCGTTTCACTTCAGCCTCCGCTCCCACAGCCGGAGCAGAGGCTTCATGGGCCTAGCGGACTCACTCACACTCTCCGCTTTTGCCCCCTCGAAAGCACCCGCCAACACAGACAACAAGGATAGTCACGTATGAAAAAGCAACTCACCTTCGGCTTAATCGTCGGCAACCGCGGATTCTTTCCCGATCACCTGGCCAAAGAGGGCCGCGATGAAATGCTCGCGGTGCTGGAAAAGGCCGGCCACCGCGTCATCGCCCTCTCACCCGAGCAGTCCAAGTTCGGCTCGGTCGAAACCCACGACGACGCCATTCGCTGCGCCGAGCTTTTCCGCAAGCATCGCGATGAAATCGACGGCATCATTGTCACGCTGCCTAACTTCGGCGACGAGCGCGGCGTTGCCGACTCCATCCGCCTTTCCACGCTCAAGGTGCCGGTGCTGGTGCAGGCTACGCCTGACCGCAGCGACAAGATGAAGATCTCGCATCGCCGCGACAGCTTCTGCGGCAAGATGTCGGCCTGCAACAACCTCATGCAGTACGGCATTCCCTACTCCATCACGGCAAAGCACACGGTGCAGCCGGACTCCGATGAGTTCCGTAAGGATCTGGACTGGTTCGCGAAGGTCTGCCGCGTGGTCGACGGCTTCCGCAACCTGCGCATCGCCGCCATTGGCGCGCGTCCCCAGGCCTTCAACACCGTGCGCTACAGCGAGCGGCTTCTGGAGCGCTCCGGCATCTCGGTGATCACGCTCGACCTCTCTGACATCTTTGGCGCAGTCAGCCGCCTCAAAGACAATGACGACAACGTGCAGCAGAAGCTGGCCGCCATCAAGGCCTACGTGCCCACGCAGAACATCCCCAGCGAAGCCCTGCTCAAGATGACCAAGCTCGGCGTAGCCATCGAGAAGTTCATGGCCGATCAGCACTGCACCGTAAGCGCCATCCAGTGCTGGACCTCGCTCGAAGAAAACTTCGGCGTCGTGCCCTGCACCATCATGAGCATGATGAGCGACAGCCTGCTGCCCTCGGCCTGCGAAACCGATGTGGTCGGCACCATCTCCATGTACGCGCTCGCACTCGCCAGCCAGACGCCCAGCGCGCTGCTCGACTGGAACAACAACTACGGCGACGATCCGGACAAGGCCGTCTGCTTCCACTGCTCCAACCTGCCCAAGCACTTCTTTGCCGACGTCATTATGGACTTCCAGGAGATCATCGCCGGCACCGTGGGCAAGGAAAACACCTACGGCACCTGCGTGGGACGCGTGAAGGCCGGCGACATGACCTACCTGCGCTTCTCCACCGACGACTACACAGGAGCCATTCGCGGCTACATCGGCCAAGGCGAGTTCACCAAGGATCCGCTCGAAACCTTCGGCGGCGCGGGCGTCTGCCGCATTCCGCGCATGCAGAAGCTGCTCAACTTCATCTGCGAAAACGGCTTTGAGCATCACGTGGCCGCCAACTTCTCCACCGTGGCTGACCCCGTGTATGAGGCGGCGAAGAAGTATCTCGGTTGGGAGATGTTCTACCACGAGCCCGGCGAGCATGACCGCGTGAGCATTCGCACCACCTAAACGTAACCCCCTGAATGTAACCGTAGAAAGAGCAAATCAGTGGCGATAGTTGCCGGAGTTGATTTCGGAACGCTGAGCGTTCGCGTGACGCTGGTTGACAGCACGCGCGGACGCCTTGGCACCGCATCCGTGGAATACCCATTGGCGCGACGCCGGGAGGACCCCGACTACGCCACGCAGTCCCATGCTGACCAGATGCGCGCGCTGGCCGAGGCCACGCGCCGCGTCTGCCAGCAGGCGGCTGTCAATGGCCAGGCAGTCGAAGCCATCGCCATCGACACCACCGGCTCCAGCGTCATCCCTGTGGATGCCGCGCTGCAGCCGCTCGACGACTACTACCTCTGGTGCGATCATCGCGCCCACAAAGAGGCGCGTGAAATCACCGAGCTGGCGCACCAGCAAAAGCTCGAAGCCATTGAATGGTGTGGCGGCGTTTACTCGCACGAGTGGGGCTTTGCAAAGCTCCTGCACTGGATGCGCCATAATCCCGCCAAGCGCGAACGCTTTGCCACCGCGCTCGAAAATTGCGACATGGTCGCCGCCACGCTCTGCGGAGTGCGCGATTCGCATTCCGTCAAGCGCAGCATTTGCGCCATGGGCCACAAGTGGCTCTGGAACCCCAAATGGGGCGGACTGCCCCCGCAGGAATTTCTCTCGAAACTCGATCCGCTCTTCGACGGTGTGCGCGCCAAGCTCGATGGCGAATATCTCACCTCAGACCATCTGGCCGGGCATCTCTCTGCCGAGTGGGCCACGGAGATGGGCCTCCGCGCCGGCATTCCCGTCCCCGTAGGCGCCTTTGACGCGCACTGGGACGCCATCGGCGCGGGATGCAAGGAAGGCGACGTCGTCAACGTGGTCGGCACCTCCACCTGCATCATCGCCATGCAGAGCAAAACCACTCTGGTGCCGGGCGTCTGCGGCGTCGTGCCGGGCAGCGTGCATCCTGCCTACACCGGCGTCGAGGCCGGACTCTCCGCCACCGGCGACATCTTTGAAGCCATTGCCAAACGCGCGGGCGTCAAGGTCTCTGAACTTTCGCGCGGACTCGAAACCTACCGCGCCGGGCAGACCGGGCTGCTGCGCCTCAGTTGGGACAACGGCGACCGTACTGTGCTCGTCAATCCTGAACTCGGCGGCGTGACACTCGGCTGGAACCTCATCCACACCGCCCAGGACGAGCTCTTCGCCGCCATTGAAGGCACCGCCATGCACACGCGCATCATTCTCGACCGCATGGCAGAACACGGCGTGCCGGTCGAGCGCGTCATCAACGCCGGCGGCATTCCGCAGAACAATGCCACGCTCAATCAGATTTATGCCGACGTGCTCGGCAAGCCGGTGCTGGTACCTGACGGTGTTCCTACCAGTCTTGGCTCAGGCATCTTCGCCTTCCTCGCTGCCGGAACATTCGCGAGCATTGAAGAAGCGCAGCAGTCCATCTGTCTGCCCTTCAAAACCTTCACGCCCAATGCCGAGGCCCACGGCGTCTACAACCGGCTCTTCGCGCTCTACCGCAAGCTCTACTTCGCGCTTGGCTCGCCCAACGCCGCTCCTGCGGCTATCGGCGACGTGCTGCCCGCGCTGCGCCAGATCGCCAAGGAGCAGGTCGGCTGATCTCTCTCTGCGCACACAAAAAAGCCCCGCATACGCTCTCGCGTGCGGGGCTTTTTCCATGCCTACTTCTTAGCTGAAGAGAAACTCCTTGCTCCGCAGATCCTTGATGGTGTCGCGCAGCTTGGCGGCCTTTTCAAACTCAAACTTCTTCGCGGCCTCGCGCATCTCGGTTTCTAGTTTCAAGATGTAGCTATCCAGTTGCTCCTGTGAACTGAACTCGGGCATCTCTTCTGACTCTTCTTCGAGGTCCGCATATTCAGCCTTCAGAATCTTTGCCAGCGACATATCTGCCGAGCGGATGATCGACATCGGCGTGATGCCATGCTCTTCGTTATAGGCGCGCTGCACGGTGCGACGGCGGTCTGTCTCATCCATCGCCTGCCGCATCGAATCGGTGATGCGATCGGCATACAGAATCGCGCGGCCATTCACATTACGGGCAGCGCGGCCAATGGTCTGAATCAGCGAACCGGCCGAGCGCAGGAAGCCTTCCTTGTCCGCGTCGAGAATCGCCACCAGCGAAACCTCCGGCAGATCAAGCCCTTCGCGCAGCAGGTTGATGCCCACCAGCACGTCATACTCGCCCTTGCGCAAATCGCGCAGCAGCTTCACGCGCTCCAGCGTCTCAATCTCTGAGTGCATGTAACGGCAGCGCACGCCCACCTCGCTGTAGTAGCCCGACAGGTCCTCGGCCATGCGCTTGGTGAGCGTCGTGACCAGCACGCGCTCGCTCTTGGCTACCCGGTCGCGAATCTCACCTAGCAGATCATCGATCTGCCCGCGAATCGGGCGAATCTCCACCTCGGGATCAATCAGTCCCGTCGGCCGGATAATCTGCTCCACCACCACACCGGCGGACTTCGTCAGCTCATAAGCGCCGGGCGTCGCCGACACGTATACAAGCTGGTGCGTGCGCGCCTCAAACTCCTCAAACTTCAGCGGACGATTGTCCATCGCCGACGGCAGCCGAAAGCCGTAATCCACCAGGTTCTGCTTGCGTGAGCGGTCGCCGTGCCACATGCCATGCAACTGCGGCACCGTGACATGCGACTCGTCGATGAACAGCAGAAAGTCACGCGGAAAATAATCCAGCAGCGTCGGCGGGGGCTCACCCGGCAGTCGGCCAGAGAAGTGTCGCGAATAATTCTCAATGCCGTGGCAATAGCCCATCGACTTGATCATCTCCAGATCAAAGCGCGTCCGCTGGTGAATGCGCTGCGCCTCGACCATGCGGCCCTGCGCCTCCAGCTCTTTCTCCCACGTGCCCAGCTCTTCCAGAATCGAATCCATCGCTGACTTCTTGCGCTCGGGCATCACCACATAGTGGCTCTTGGGGTAAATCGGCAGCCGCGAGTACTTCTGCTTCACTGTTCCAAACAGCGGATCAATCTGCGCCAGCGAATCAATCTCATCCCCGAACAACTCGATGCGAAAGGCATTCTCGTCGTAGGTGGGATACACCTCGATCACATCGCCGCGCACCCGGAAGGTTCCACGCCGGAAGTCGGCATCGTTGCGCTCGTACAGTATCTCCACCAACCTGCGCGTGATGTCTTCGCGGCGAATCTTCTGCCCCTTCTCAAGCAGCAGCAGCATGCCGTAATAGGCTTCCGGAGAGCCCAGGCCGTAGATGCATGAGACCGACGCCACAATGATGCAGTCCCGCCGCTCAAAGAGCGAGCGCGTGGCCGAGAGCCGCAGCTTATCCAGCTCTTCATTGATCGTCGCTTCCTTCTCAATGTAGAGATCGCCTGCGGGAATGTACGCTTCCGGCTGATAGTAGTCGTAGTACGACACAAAGTACTCGACCGCGTTGTTCGGGAAGAACTGCTTGAACTCGTGAAAGAGCTGCGCGGCCAGCGTCTTGTTATGCGCCAGAATCAGCGCCGGGCGGTTCAGCTCTTCAATCACCTTGGCCATCGTGAAGGTTTTGCCCGAGCCGGTCACCCCAAGCAGCACCTGGTGCTGCTCGCCCGAGGCAATACCGCCCACGAGTTCACGAATGGCGCGCACCTGGTCGCCCTTTGGCTGGTATTCACTGACGAGCTGAAATTCCATGCTCATAATTCGTCTTCACTCTCCTGCCGCAAAGGCGTCCATCAACTCCAGCGGAGTGTCCACCAGCACATCGGCGGGAATATTCTCAATCGTGTGCGGCGAAAGCCCATAGCGGCACCCCAATGACCAGGTGCCCGCACGTTGCGCCGTCAGCAGGTCCACATCCGAGTCGCCCACCATCAGCGTCTCCTCGGGCTTCACGCCCGCCTCCTGCATCAGCGCCAGCAGCCCTACAGGGTCAGGCTTTTTCGTCGCAAAGCTGTCTCCGCCATAGATGCGAAAGAAGTGTTCGCTCAAGCCCAGCGCCGCGCAAATCGCCAGCGACGGGCCAATCGGCTTGTTGGTCAGCACGGCCATCGCGCGCATTCCCGCGCCATTCGGCAACGCGCGCAGTTTCGCCAGCGACTCCATCACACCCTCATACACGTAGGTGTGGTCCAGCTTGTGCTCGCGATAGTAGTCCAAAAAGTGCTGCAGCGCGTCGTCCACCAGAGGCTCATCGTGCGGATCGCCCAGTGCGCGCCGCACCAGCATGCCCGCGCCGTCGCCAATGTAGCTCGCGATAATCTCCTCAGGCAGCGGCTGCCGGTGAAACTCCACCAGCATGGCGTTCACAGCATTGCAGAGGTCTTTTCGCGAATCAATCAGCGTTCCGTCGAGGTCAAAGACCACCAGACGAATCTGATCCACAGGCAGCGGTCGAAGCACAGAGAGCATATCTCCAGTGTAGCGGCAGGCTGCAAAACTGCGCGGCCCTCACCGCGTACATTCCGGCGTTACTTGAGATATGCTTCGGCCATGCCAAAATTTGCTTCTCTGCATGCGCTCAGCACGCTGCTTGGCGCGGCTCTCTGCCTCACGGCTGCTGCCCGCGCCGAGCAACCGCACTTCCCCACCAATGAAGACATGCGCCAGGTGCGCGCGCTCAGCCACCCCCTGCTTTCACCTGACGGCAAACAGGTGCTCGTCGCCGTCAATGACACCACGGCCAATGGCGGCAAGAGCCACCTCTGGCTCATCGACATTGCCACCAACACCGCGCGACAGCTCACCCAGTCACCCGCCAACGATGCGAAGGACACGCGGGGCGAGTTCGACGCCGCCTGGATGCCCGATGGCCGCAGCGTGCTCTTCCTCGCGCATCGCACAGACACCACGCAGCTCTTTCTCCTGCCCATGAATGGCGGCGAGGCGCATGCCTATGAGCTGAAGACCATACCCGCCGTCGATGAGTCACAGGAGCCCGGTGCAATTCCTCCCGTGAAGGACGCCAAACCGCAAAAGGCCACGCCGCTCCCCATCAGCGTCTCCAGCTTTTCCGTATCACCGGATGGCAAACTCATCGCCATCACCGCCCGCGACCCGCAAACGCCCGGAGAGAAAAAGCAAAAGCAGGAGAAGGCAGATGCCGTATGGGTGGATCACGATCCCCACGGCACGCGCCTCTATCTGCTCGACCCCGCCAGCGGCAAACTCACGGTCACCGCTGTTCCGCCCAACGTGCAAGGCGTCGCATGGAGCCACTCTGGCAGCCAGCTCGTCGCCTTTGCTTCCGGCATGAACGGCCTCGGGGAGTTGCATCCCGCCGGCAGCGCATGGCTCCTCAATATCTCCGACCCCGCTCATCCTGAAAAGCTCAGCGCCATTCCCGCAACGGTAGGCGGCGGCGCGTGGTCATGGCATGACCGGCGTTTCTACTTCCTCGCGCAATCGCAGGCCAACACGCCGCCCGGCTACAGCGATCTTTACGTACTCCACTTTGCCACTCATGCGGTGAAAGACCTCACCGCGTCCTTCCAGGGCTCCATCGGCTACGGCAATCCCATCGCCTCGTCCGCAGGAGCATTGCAAACGGTACAAAACGGCGTGCGGACCACGGTGCTCGCCGTCAGCGCACAGGGCAATCACCTGCTGCACTTCCCCACTCCTTCGGTCACGCAGCTCAACACCAATGCAAAGAACACGGGCTGGGTCTGGCTCGGTTCCGGCAGCACCACGCCCACGACGCTCTACTACGCGGCCAAGCTCAATGACACACCAGAAGCGCTGCACGCGCCTGCCATCCTGCCCGCCGCGTGGCCGCAGGTGCCCTCACACGTCGTCACCTGGAAGAATGACGGCCTCACCCTGCAGGGGCTGCTCTACCTGCCTCCGCAGGCCAGTTCCGCGCACAGGGTTCCGCTCATTGTCGATGTTCACGGCGGCCCCACCGGCGCGTGGCAAGACGATTACTTCGCCTTCAACGAGTTCCTGCTCGGCCACGGATGGGCCGTCTTTGAGCCCAACCCGCGCGGCAGCACCGGCTATGGCGCATCCTTCGTCGCAGCTAACCACAACGACCTGGGCGGCGGCGACTATCGCGACATCATGACCGGCGTCGATGCCGTGATTGCGCATAACCCTATCGATGCGAGCAAACTTGTGCTGATGGGTTACAGCTATGGCGGCGAGATGGCCGGCTTTGTCGAGGGCAAAACTACCCGCTTCAAAGCCATCATTGCCGGCGCTCCGGTCATTGATCAGGAAAGCGAATACGGTACCGAAAGCGGCTCCTGGTACGACCGCTGGTTTTACGGCTTGCCGTGGGAGCATGCTGCCGCAGCCTGGCGTCAGAGCCCGCTCTCCTTTGCCGCGCATGCCCATACGCCCATGCTGCTGCTGCAGGGCATGGCCGACACGACTGACCCGAAGGGCCAGAGCGAAGAAATGTATCGCGCACTGCGACAAATGGGCGTGCCCGTCGATCTGGTCGAGTATCCTCGGGACAATCATGGCCCGCTGGCGCGCGCCATCTTCGGCATGCCCAGCCCTGAACCGTGGCATGGCTATGATGGGCGTCAGCGCATCGTGAACTTCATCAACGCTGCATTCAAAAAGTAATTGGTTCAGCAAAACAGCAAAGGGGCAGGCCTCACGGCCTGCCCCTTTGCTGTTCTTCCATCGCGCGTCAGGAGCGCCGGCTCAGCGCGCGCCGCAGCACCACTTCCACGGCGGCCTTGACCTCAACGTACTGCGCCTCGGTGAGCTTACCTTCCACGCGTTCGGTCTCCAGCGCAAAGAGCTCTTCTTTCAACGCCTGCAGCAGCCCTGTCGTACCGGCAGGCGCAGCAGCAGGAGCGGCTGTCTGCTTCGCGGCGGCCGAGGGAGGCTGCGCGGCCCGCACCGTATCTTCCGCGGTCACCACGGTCGGCGTCAGCGGAGAAGGCTCCGGCTCCACCGGCGCGGCCGCGGTTCCGGCAGGCTGCCCACGCAGCATGAACGCCGCAGCCACCACCAGCAGCAGGCCAATCGCGCTCAAAATCCACCAGCGGTATTTATGCAGCGGTCCCGGCGTATCAATCGGCGTCCCCAGGCCGCCTCCGGGACGGTCGCCCTGCGAGGTAGCCGTATCCGGCATCCCCTGGCCACCTTGAGCCCCTTGCGCACTCTGGGCCGCCGCGCCGTTCTGCTGCGCGCCGGACTGGTCCTGCATGCTCCGCGGCATTGCCCCGGTTCCTGAAACCGTGAACGCAATCTTCTGCCCCGGCGCAATATTTTTGGCCACAAAGGTCTGCGCCGGCACTGACTGATCATGCACCGGCTGAAAGAGCCCACCCGCCTCCGGCGTAAAGGTCATGCTGTTGGGCAGCATCACGGCCACGTTGTCGGTCGGCAGCGACTCCTGCGGCGTGAAGGTCAGCTTGCCCGAATAGGGCAGCGAATAACTCACCGCAAAGCGCGTCTGGCCCGGACGCAACGGAAACACGAAGGCATAGTGGCCTTTTTCTCCCGTCGGGACGGGAGTCGCCGAAATCGGCATTCCCTGCGGGCCTGCTGCCTGTCCGCCATCAATCTGCGCGCCTGGCGGCAGGGTGAAGACATAGGCCTGATCGCTGTACTGCGTGCGAGGCGGCGTGGAATTGTTATCGACAAAAAAGCTCTCTATCACGTGCAGGCCCTGCGCATCGGTCTGCATCTGATACACATCATCTTCGGTCTTGATGCCTTTCACCTTCGCGGCCACGTCATACACGCTCACATCCACGTGCGTGCTGCCTGGCGGCACCGGCGCATAATACTCCGCTTTCTGGTGGTCCACGCGCACCAGATGCATGTCGCTGTCGGGCACCTGCAGTGTGTAACGGCCCTGGGCATCGGTCTTGGTCGAGGCGACCTCCTGCATGCCATTCGCCAGAGACAACAGCGTTACGGTATCCCCTGCATCCGGACGACCACTGGTCTTATTCGTCACAGTTCCTGTTACATTCACAGCCTGCGCCGCTAGAGGAAGCGCCAGGACAGCCAGCACAAGCCAGCGCGAAGCCTGAAGGGAGGTGCGTGTCGCGATCAATGGGAGTCTTCCTGTAGGTGAAATGGCAAGGCAATTAGCTATGACGTGAGGCCAGCCGCGCTTCCAGCAGATCAATCTCCGCCAGCACCTCAGCGGCTTCGTTTTCCAGTTGCGCGCGCTGCGCCGCATAGTCCTCTTCAGAGTACTTTCCGGCGCGGTTCTCAAAATTCAGATCGCGCAGGTTGTCATACAGCACGGTCTGGTGCTCGCGCAGATATTCCAGGCGCGTCTTCTGGCGCTGCACGGCCACGCGGCGCTCAGGATAAAAGACAAACACCATGCTGGCTACCAGCAGCAGTACGCAGGCAACAAGGCTCATAGGTCGGTCTCCTTCCGAATGCGGTCACGCAATTGATCAAAGTGCTGCACATTAGCAGGCGCGGGCACCGGAGCAGACCGCAGGCGCCACTTACGCACCAGCGCCATGACGCCAATGATCCCCAATACCAGCAGAAGCGGCGGCATCACCCACGCCACCACATTGAAACGCGTCAGCATGGGAGCAGCCAGCACCGTAGCGCCATACTCGGCCTGAAAAGCCTTGAAGACGGCCTGATCGCTCATCCCCTTGCCCACATCCTTGCGCAGTTCAGCAAGCATCACCGGCGAGTCAGGGCAGCTCTCATGATTGCAGTTGCCCAGAATCTCGTTGCATCCGCAAACGCACATGAGTTGCTGACTCAGGTTGCTCACGCGGCTCGCGTCGGTCGAGGCGCCCATCGAGAGCATTATGACGGCCGCAATGGCCGGAGCCACCAGGAACTGCAAGGCCCGCATTACTCGCTTCTTCATACGCCGGCCTTTCTCGCGGGTGCCAGCTCGTGTTCCGATTGCCGGGATCCACGCTCTACGGCACTGGTCGGCTGCGAATTCGGCACCAGCGCCAGCAGCGTGCCCAGCGCCACGATGATCACTCCAATCCAAATCCACATCACCAGCGGATTCAGAAAGGCGCGAATGATGGGCTGGCCCGTCTGATCGTCCTTGCCCGCATAAATTACATACAGGTCCCACAGCGGCGTCGAGCGATTCGCCACGATAGTCGACACCTGCTGGCTCGCTTCATAGAAGCGCTTCGAGGGATCAAGCTGCGTGATGAACTTGCCGTCCCGGTACACATTCAGCAGCGCATACTCGGTGTCATAGTTCGGGTTCGTGTCTTCGGAATAGTCCAGGCACTGCAACTGGTACGGCCCGACCGTCATGCTCTGTTTGTAGTTCAGTTCAGCTTCTTTGCTCTGGTTAAACGCCGAGCCTGCAAATCCGACAAAAATCACCACCACGCCAAAGTGAACCAGGTAACCGCCGTAGCGGCGCGTGTTGCGGCGCGTCAGTTGCACCACAGCCGCGAACAGATTCTTACCCGTGTGCCGCTGAATCACCCGCGCACCGCGCAGAAATTCCGACGCAATCGCCGTGGTCACCGCAGCCGCGAGCACAAACGTCACCCACGAATAAAACGGCCCCGTCTCTCCCTGAAAGATCACCCAGGGATGGACGCCCGCGAACATCACCGCAACGCCAAAAGCCGCCCCTACCGCCGCCGGCACAATGAAGTTCTTGCGAATGCTTCGCAGCGATGTGCTGCGCCAGGCCAGCAGCGGGCCAATGCCGGTCAAAAACAGCAGAAACAGTCCAATCGGCACCGCAACACGGTCATAGAACGGCGCGCTCACCGTCACCTTGTTGCCCTGCACAAACTCTGACAACACCGGAAACAGCGTGCCCCACAGCACCGTGAAGCAGGCGGCCAGCAGCACCACGTTGTTAAACAGAAAGCTCGACTCGCGCGATACCAGCGCTTCCAGCTTGTGGTCGCTCTTGAGGTGGTCGCGCTGCAGAATGTAGGTGAACAGGCACACCGCCATCACGATCACCAGGAAGACCCAGAACCATGTGCCGATCGAGGACTGTGCAAAGGCATGCACCGAGCTCACCAGGCCGCTGCGCGTCAGCAGCGTGCCCAGAATCGAGAGCATGAAGGTGGAGAAGATCAGCCACACATTCCAGCTCTTCATCATGCCACGCTTTTCCTGCATCATCACCGAGTGCAGAAAGGCCGTACCCGCAATCCACGGCATCAGCGAAGCGTTCTCCACCGGGTCCCAGCCCCAGTAGCCGCCCCAGCCCAGCACCTCATAGGCCCAGTGCATGCCCAGAAAGATGCCGCAGGTCAAAAACAGCCACGTCACCATCGTCCAGCGGCGTGTGATGTGAATCCACTTCTCGCCCGGATACCGCATCATCAGCGCACCCAGCGCAAAGGCAAACGGCACGCTGAAGCCCACATAGCCCAGGTACAGCATCGGCGGATGAATCACCATCTCCGGGTATTGCAGCAGCGGATTCAGCCCGAAGCCATCCGCGGGAACCGCCCCCTGCACCAGCGCAAACGGAGGCGCGGCAAAATTCACCACCATCAGAAAGAAGACCTGCACCGCCGCCAGAATGGTCGAGGCATAAGCCGAGAGCTTCACGTCCACCTTGTGCCGCAGGCGCACCACAAAGCCGTAACCGGCCAACAGCCAGGCCCACAGCAGCAGCGAGCCCTCCTGCCCTGACCACAGCGCGGCAAACTTGTAGGGGGCCGCCAGCGCGCGGTTGGAGTGGTGCAGGATGTAAGACACCGAGAAGTCGTTGGTGAAGGCCGCCCACACCAGCGCAAAGGCGGCGCAGCTCACGGCTACAAAGCTGGCGATGCCGGCGCGGCGGGCCGTCTCTGCCAGCTTTTCCGGGGAGATCCTGCCACGTCGTCCGGTGGCGAGTTGCCGAAGCGCAATACCCCCTGCAAGCAGGTTGTAAGCGCTCAGCGCGAGAGCGAGTAGGAGCGCGAAACTGCCAAATGTGGGCATGGTGGACTCAAGTGACATTCTTGCAGAGTGTAGCGTTCGGCTTCAAACGCGCAATGTGACGCACCGCACAGAACCGGCCAACTTTCCCGGTTCGTGCAACCGGATCTGCAGAATGAAAGAACCCACTAATTATGCACGCGCGACCGTGCAATCGGCGTCCATCGAAAGGTGGAGATTGCCCTTTAAGCTGTGCGGCCCATGGCGGCTTCCGGCAACTCGTTGGCGAGCCGAATTAATTCCTCAGGGGCCAGCGGCTTGAGGCGGAAGACGATATCAAGGCCGTCGTAGGCATCCACAGCATCGGGCAGGCCGCTCAGCACCAGCACAGGAACCGTGGGCAGCACAGCACGCAGGTTCTGCACAAATTCCGGGCCGTGCATGCCCGGCATGACGTGATCTGTGATCACCAGGCTCAACTGGGAAGAAAATCCCGCGTCTGCCAGCATCTCCAGGGCCACCGGTGCGCTGTTGGCCACCATCACCTGTTTTCCTGAGCGGCTGAGAACCGCCTTGCGAGTCATTGCCTGAATGTCGTTGTCATCTACCAGCAGTATGTTTGTCATGGCCTCAAAAGCATCCTGGGAAATTCGCAGCGTACACGGGCCCTTGGAATCTGTCTCTATGGTCGATGTGCTGTGCGCCCTGCGGGTTGCCCAGGCCGATGCGTTCGTCCGGCACCCCTGGCGCGCCCGCCTCTTCCCTGCGAAACAGATTTCCGCCCGCGCGCTGCTCTCTTTATCGGCAGCCGGGCCGGAATCCTTCCCTGCACGTATACAAAAAAAGCGGGACGGCATGCAAGCCGTCCCGCAATCGAAAAACGATTTTCTTCAGCGTTAGAAGGTGATCTTGCCGAACACCTGCAGCACGCGTCCACCCACGCCAGCCGACTGGAACGAGCCATACGGGCTGGTCGGCGGAGCAAGAATGCTGCCGCTGCTGCCAACAGAACCGGCGCCTACATCGTTGGAGGGCAGGCTGAAGTTCGGGTGGTTGAAGACGTTGAAGGCATAAGCGCCCAGTTTGAAGTTGACGTTCTTATAGGTCACGAACTGCTTGCTCAAAGCCCAATCTGAGTCCGCATAGTGCGGGCCATAGATCGAGTTGCGGCGGATATTGCCGAAACCGGTCTGTGTGGTCGGCGACTCAAACTGTGAAGTCGAGAAGCAGGGGGTATTGATGCCGTTTCCCGAGCAGCTGTGGGGCAGGGTCTGTCCTGGCGCCAGAGCCGCCAGAACCTGATCCTGGCCAGCCACAGGATAGAACGATCCCTGCACCAGTGCGCTGTCAACCACCGAGAAGGGCTGACCGCTGCGCCAGTACGTCTTGCCAGAGAAGAGCCAGCCACCGGCAAGCTCGTTGAAGAGCCAGCCATGGTTATGGAACTCCGGCTCCTGGTAGGTATAGTCCGCAACCAGGCTGTGGCGAATGTCGAAGTCGGCATTCGAGTAGTTCAGGGTGGCAATACCGCGAGGAGAAAGCTGCTCGTTGATCGACTCGCCGTTGTAATACTCACCCACGCCGTTCGACACATCGTCCAGCGCATGGCTGTAGGTATAGGTTACGTCGGCCGTGAGCCCGTGATTGTCGGCGTGCTTCCACGTCACCGAAAGGCCGTTGTAGTTGGAGTTCGCCTCGTTCTGAAGCTGCTCCACCGCGCCAAAGCGGCTGTCCGGTGCCGAGCTCGGCAGGCTGCCAAAGCCGTACGCATTCAGGAAAGGATTCTGAATGATCTCGTCATAGCCTTCATTGCCCGCGTAACCCACAATCAGCGCATTGCTGCGGTCGAACTGGCGCTGCACCTGCAGGTTCCACTCCAGATACTTGGGGCTGCGCCAGCGGTTCTGCGTCAGCACCATGCTCGGAGCCGAGAAAGGCACATTGATCGCGCCAAGCTCACTGGTGAGCTGCGGGGCCGTGGCGCCCGAGGCGAAACCCTTCTCCAGCAGGATGTCCGACTGCGTTGCATAGTATCCGGCACTAGTCGGGGAACTGGCATCGGCCACATCTCCCGATTGCACCGTTGCCGCGTACACATTCGGGAAGTTCTGCACAATGCTGTCCAGGAAAGTCGCCGGCGGAAGATCCGCGAAGAGGCCGACGCCGCCACGAACCACCGTGTGGCCGTCCCCGGTCACATCGTAGTTGAACCCGAAGCGCGGCTGAAAGATCACCGACTCGATATTCGGGAAAGCATGTGCCAGGTTGTCAGTGATGGCCGCATTGTAGGCGGCGCTGGTGTCGCTCTGCGGGAAGCTCCCGTTGTAGCGGGCAAAGCAATTGTTGTTGCACAACGGATTGCCCGTACGGTCAAAGCGCGCGCCCAGCGTCAGATGCAGCCGGGAAGTCGGCTGATACTGATCCTGCAGATAGGCTCCCAGGTTGTAGAGCGCCAGATACGCTGTCGGCTTGGTTGAGAAGTTCTGCAGATAAAGCGACTGCGCCGTCTTCGACGTTCCCGGAATCGGGTACGCAAGCACGCCATTCGCCACGTTCCGCATGTCCTGGAAGTCGTAGAAGCCGTTCTCAATCTCCTGCGAGTCGTAGTCCGAAATGTCGTCCCGGCGGAAGTTGTAACCGAACTGGAAGGTATTGCGGCCCTTCACCCAGGTCAGATCATCCACAAACTGGTACTGGGTGACATTCCGGCCCTGCGGAAAGTAGTACGGTGTGCCGAGCGCGCCCAGCGTGCCGCCACCATTCGTGGAGCCATCCGAGATCTGCCAGTACGTCGGGAAAGTCTGCAACGCCTGCTGCTGGTTGGCCGCGCCAAAAAATGCGGTATACCAGTTGGCGGCAAAGACAAACTGGTTCGTGAGGTTCGGAGTGAACGAATAAGTGTCGTTCAACTGCCCCTCATACTCCGGCTGCGACGAGATCGTGTTGAAGGCCGGATTCACAAAGCTCGTATACGTCGGCTGCGTGCCCCGGTCCATCTTGTAGCGGCCAAACACATGCTGCTTGCTGCTCACATTCCAGTCCACACGGCCCGTGAACAGCCATTCCTTGTTAATGGAAGAGGCTGTTCCCTGCGCTGCTTCTTCGCAAGGCGTATCGACGCCAAAGGTCTGCCCGTTGTAAGTGGTCCCGGCAAACCGGCCGCAACCCAGGTTCCCGGAGGAATCCTGCAGCGGACCATTGCCCGTGGTCACCGGCGTGGCGGCAGCCAGCGAAGGCGAAGTGTTGTAGAGATTGAAGGCCTGCTTGTAAAGCGGCACCGAGTCGTTCGGTATATGCGACAGCATGTAGTTCTGGAACGCCTGGGTCGGGAACACCGCATAACCGGAAGCCGGCAGCGCATAGCGCAGCCCTTCATAATCGGCAAAGAAGAACAATTTGTTGCGCAAAATCGGCCCGCCAATGTTGGCCGCCCATTCATTCGAGACCGCGCGGGGCCGTCCCTGGCCGGCGTTGTTGCGGAACCAGTCGTTTGCGTTCAGCACATCGCCGTTGTAGTAGTAGTTCGCTTCTCCATGAAACTGGTTGCTGCCCGACTTGGTGGTGTAGTTGATGATGGCGCCCGCTGCCCGGCCATACTGAGAGCTGTAGCCATTCAGCACCACGGAAGCCTCGGCGATTTCGCCCTGGCCAAGCGTCAGGTTGCTCGAACCCGAGTTGTTCAGGTTCAGAAACGGGTCCTCGTCGTCAAAACCATTCAGCACATAAAGATTCGAGGTTCCCGGAATACCGTCCGCGCTGAAGTTGCCATACGATCCGCCGGCATTCACCACCACGCCGGGAACCGTAAAGGCCACCGTCGTAATGTCGCCACCAGGGGCAGGCAGATTCTGAATCTGCTTCTCGGTGAAAGTTGTGATCAGCGCCGGAGACTGCGTATCCGTGAGCTGCGCCGCCTGGGCGGAGACCGTCACCGTGGTCGCCCCGGCATTGGGCGTCACCTGCAGGGTGATATTCGGCGTCTGGCCTACCAGTACGCTCACCGCCTGAGGAGTCGAGGCCAACCCCTGCGCCGAAGCTGTCACGTTATAGGTGTCTGGCTTCAGCAGCGCGGCCGTGAAGCGGCCCTCGGCGTTCGTCGAAACTTTGATCTTTGCGCCGGTCGCTGTATCCGTCAGCGTCACCTTGGCGTTTGGAACCACAGCGCCGGTCGTATCCGTCACAACACCGGTCAACGCGCCTGTGGTGGCATTCTGCGCGAATGCAGGCGTCGCTCCACCTACAAACAGGATTGGCGCGGCTCCCAACATCAGCCCAAGCGCCAGGGTTGCCCCTCTGAGCAACTTCCGATTCATCCAACTACCTCCATATCTCCCGCATCTCTTGTGTAGACACACCCGTGGGGAGTACTTCAACGTTGCTACCTCTGTATGCAATAAAGTTGCCATAGTAGTAACGTGACCAACATAGAAACATAAAGCGTTTGTTTCCATACGGTTAATAGGTGTTGAAAAGTTTGCCGCAGACTGCGGCCATTGCAATTGTTCCAAATTCTGTATTTTTCAATCGGACTACATACAGAATTCGGGATTTTCAAGCCGGGATTCTTTCCCTTCTTGGAGCCGCCCGGCACACCTCTACAATGACTTCAGTAGGCGATGCCTTGCGGACACGCCCTGAGAAGCGCCAAATCCTCGGCCTTCCAGTCGTGACTTCCAATCGCTTCTGTTTCCTGTAGAAATCTCCATCCCTGGCCGGTGAACCATGCGAACTCTTCTGCGCGCTCTGATCTTCCTGCTTCTGATCCTCTGGATCGGCGGAATGCTCTTCTTCCCCATCGTTGCAGCCACCGCCTTTGGCTCTCTGCCGGACGCGCACCTGGCGGGCACCGTGACTGGCAAATGCCTGCGCATTTTGCATCAGGAGGGGCTGATTTCGGGCGTTCTGCTGCTCATCCTGCTGGCTGCCGCGCAGCGTGTGCGGGCCTTTTCGCACAATGTCATCGCCCCCATGGTGCTGGTGGCCGTCATGATCGGTCTCACGGCCTACTCGCAATTTGTCATCATTCCTCACATGGAGACGGATCGCATCAGCGCCGGCGGAGCCATCGAGGCGGCTTCCCCGGCCAATCCCTATCGGAAGGACTTTGACCGCCTGCACGCCCTCTCCGTCAACGTCTTTGGCGGCGTGCTCATCTGTGGACTCGTCTCGGCCGTGGCCATCGCCTGGGCCTCGGGCAGCAAATCTCCCGCGGCCTGATCCACTCTGGCGGCATCTCCTCCTGCTAGGATGGAGGATTGTCTTTCAAGGCGTCGAGATGGCTTCTGCATCGCCGCGCCTGAGAGCTAACGTCGGAACGCTATGCTTCAATCCCTCATTCTCGGCACGATCGCGGCCTCAGCCAACCTGCTGGGCGGCATCATTCTGGTGCACCGCCGGTGGGAAGACCGCATGCTGCGCTACTTCATCGCTCTCGGCGCGGGCTTCATGATGTCGGTAGCGCTATTGGATATGCTGCCCGACAGCCTCAAGTTCTCCGCGCACTGGGCGCCGCTGCTCGTGCTTGCTGGTTATTGCTCCATCCATCTGGTCGAGCACACCATCACGTCCCACTTTCATCTCGGTGAGGAGACACACGCCGTCCACGCCCATACCGGAATCTCGGTGCTGGTCGGCCTCTCGGCGCATGCTTTTTTTGACGGTGTCGCCATCGCCTCGGGATTTGTCATCTCCAATATGCTGGGCTGGCTCATCTTCGGCGCTGTCATCCTGCACAAGATTCCCGTCGGATTCACCGTGGCCTCGGTCATGCTTGCCTCGGGGCGCACGCGCCGGGCCGCTCTGGGCGCTGCCCTCACCCTCGCCGTGGCCACCATCGCCGGCGTGCTGGTCATTGCTCTTGTGCCGCATTGGGTTTACGCCGGGTTGCCGCTCTCGGCTGGTGTGGCCATTTATGTCGCCGCCTCTGACCTGATCCCCGAAGTCAATCGCGAACCGGGTCTGCGCATGGCGCTCGTCTTCTTCCTCGGTGTGGGCCTGTTTCTGGCCATCCGCGCCATCGCGGCAGTTTAGGGCATCGCCTTCCCGGCCCATGAGAAAAGCCCGCAGCGGATGCGGGCTTTTTCTTCTGACTCCGCCAGCAAGCCTACGCCTGCCGCTCCTTCCATAGCCGGTAGAGTCCCCAGGCCGCCATGGTGCAGCAGTCCTCAATCGTGCCATCGAGCAGCATCTGTTCGAGGTCCGCAATCTTGACCTTCTTGAGCACCAGGTCATGCTCCTCCGGGTCAGGGTCCGTCTGGTCAAACCTGAGCCCCGTCGCCAGATACACAAACTGCCGCTGCTTAGTAAAGCCGTAGGCAATCCAGATCATCCCCAGCTTCGTCATAGTGTCGGCCACCAGCCCGGTCTCTTCGCGCAGTTCACCCCGGGCCAATTCCTCGGCGTCCACGTCCGGCGTCTCCCACCCGCCCTGCGGAAACTCCATGCACCGCGCTTGAATCGTGTACCGAAACTGCTCAATCAGGTACACCTCGTCGCCCTCGATCGGGATGATGACCGCGCAATCGTCCTTATCTACTACGGAGTAAATACCTTCCACGCCATTGCTGCGCTCGATGCGGTCTTCGCGCAGCCGCATCCAGTGGTTGCGATAGACTTCCCGGCTCTCCAGGGTCCGAATGCTCTTTTCCGTGCTCATGCTCCCATCCTAGCGGCAGCAGTCATGCGCCTCATCAAGGTTCTTTGAACTTCCTACCCCCAAATTTGCGCTCCCGGCTGCTTCTCCGCTTCCCGTTTGTCCCCCGAAATCGGTAATCTAGTGCCTGTGCACTACATCGATTTACTAGGTTGGAGGTTCCGCAGTGTTTCTAGGTCTTGATATTGGTACGGGCGGCACACGCGCCGTTCTCGTCAGTCCCACCGGCGAGCTGGTCGCCTCGGCCTCGGCCGAACACGAGAGCTTCCGCTCCCCTGAGCCCGGCTGGGCTGAGCAGGACCCCCACGACTGGTGGCGCGCCGCCCAGCAGGCCATTCGCGAGACGCTCGCCCAGGTGCCCGGCGCAAAAATTGAGGCCGTCGGTCTCACCGGCCAAATGCACGGCGCCGTCATGCTCGACAAGGATGGCAGCGTGCTGCGCCCCTCGCTCATCTGGTGCGACCAGCGCACGCAGCCGCAGTGCGACTGGCTGCATGAGCAGTTCGGCGGCGGCGAAGCGGGCCGCGAAAAGCTCATCGAGCTCACCGCCAATCCGGCGCTGCCCAACTTCACGCTCACCAAGCTGCTCTGGGTGCGCGACCACGAGCCCGAGATCTTCGCCCGCATCGCGCACGTGCTCTGCCCCAAGGACTACGTACGCTTCCGCATGACCGGCACCTACGCCATTGACGTGCAGGAGGCCTCAGGCACCCTGCTGCTCGACGTCGCCCATCGCCGCTGGTCGAGCGAGGTCGCGCGCGTCGCGGGCATTCCCGAGTCCTGGCTACCCGAGGTCTTCGAGTCTCCCGAGGTCTGCGCGCACATCTCCGCCGAAGCCGCGCAGCTTCTCGGCATTCCGCAGGGCACGCCAGTCGTCGCCGGAGCCGGCGACCAGGGCGCGGGCGCGGTTGGCATGGGCATCCTCGAGCCCGGCTCCGTCTCGGCCACCATCGGCACCTCGGGCGTCGTCTTCGCCGCCACAGCGGCTCCCACGCGCGACCCGCGCGGACGCCTGCATACCTTCTGCCATGCCGTCCCCGGCCGCTGGCACGTCATGGGCGTTACGCAGGCCGCCGGCCTCTCTCTCCGCTGGTTCCGTGACACCTTCTCGCCCTGCGTGGACTACAACGACTTCACCACAGGCGCGGCCAACATCCCCGCCGGCAGCGAGGGCCTGCTCTGGACGCCCTACCTGCTCGGCGAGCGCACGCCGCATCTTGATCCCGAAGCGCGCGCGGCCTTCGTCGGCATTCACGCCAACCACACCCGCGACCACTTTATCCGCGCGGTGATGGAAGGCGTCGCCTACTCGCTGCGCGACACCTTCACCCTCTTTGCCGAACTCGGCATCCCCGTCAAAGGCGTGCGCCTCGGCGGCGGCGGAGCGCGCGGCAAGCTCTGGCGTCAGATCCAGGCCGACATCTACAACCACACCATCGATGTGCTCACTGCCGAAGAGGGCGGAGCCTTTGGAGCCGCGCTGCTCGCGGGCGTCGGCGCGGGTGCGTGGGCCAATCTCGACGAAGCCTGCAAGGCCGGCATTCACGTCGCCCAGCAGATTCCGCCGCAACCAGCCGCCGTCGAGCGCTATGAGCGCGCCTACAAGGCCTTCCGCGCCGTCTATCCAGCGCTCAAAAACATCCACGCCTGAGCACTTCCCTTTGCGCCGGGCCGCACCATCGGCCCGGCGCAACTGACAACTGCTAACTGGGGACTGGCTGCCGTCTCCCTCACTGCACCGGCATGGGCGCGCGATACCCTTCCTTCGCCACCACTTCATACCGCAGCGGCCGGTGCTTCTGATTCACAATCGTCAGCGGCTGTCCTTCACTGTTCACCAGACGCACTTGAATGCGCCGGTAAGTGCCATCCAGCTTGCGGTCCGTGGGAATGTAACTGATTTCGTACTGATTGCGAATCTGGCCGTTGATGTCCGCGAAAATATCCGGCATCGCCGCCTCAAAGCGAGGCGCAAAGTACTGCCCGCCGGTCATCCGCGCAAACGCCTGCATCTGGTTATCCGCAATCAGAAATTTTGACTCCTGCAGCGGACTCATCCCCCCAAAGCCATCGGCCATCAGCCGCGCATAATGCCCCGTGCTGATCGCGAAGATCGTCACATCCGGCGTCTGCCGGATCTTCACGAGCACCTGGTCATAGTTGATCTTCGAGAAGCTGTCGATCCCCGACGCCACCAGGATGATGTACTTGCGCCCCTGGACGCGCGAGAGCCGGTCCAGCGTGGTGTAGAGCGCGTCATACAGATTCGTCTCCGTCCACGTCGGCATCGTCAGCGTGTCGAGCGCGTCCATCACCCGCGTCTTGTTTTGCGTGAAGTCAGTGAGCAGATGGGTGTGCATGTCAAAGGTCTCCACGGCAATCTCATCGTCAGGCCGCAGGTCTTCGGCAAAGGCATACGCCGCATTCTGCATGTCATAAATGAAGTTGTAGTTCGTCGCCGCAAACTCCAGCAGCAGCACCGCCGTGATCGGCGCCTGTACCTGCCGGAAGTGCGCAATCTCCTGCGGAACGCCATTCTCGAAAAGCTCGAAATTCTGTTTCCGCAGGTTCGCCACAAAATGGTGCGTTTTCGCAAGCACCACGCCCACATCCACATTCACCAGCGGAGCGTTCACCCGCAGCGCCAGATGCTGCAGGCCCGGCGGATTCTTCACCGTCTCCTCTGGCTCGCTCACCGGCGGCGCGGGCGGCGTCACCCTGCGCGGAATCGCGATCGCCCCGCTGTCCGCATCTGGACCGCCCAGCTCCGGCCCCGGCTGGTACGCGGGCGCTGCGGCAGCAGGAGCTTTCGCTGCCTCGGGCGGCCTCGGCTTTTTCTCCGGTTTCGCTTCAGGAGCCGTCACCGGCGGCGCACCGGGCGAGGCCGCCGGTGGGTCGTACTGGGCATGCAACGGCATCGCGGAGAGCAACAAACCCGCCAGCACAGTCACCATCCCCGGCAAAAATCGCTCCCGGCGCAGCATCGGTAAACTCCTCGCACGCATTCTTAGACGAGCCACCGCTTCCCGGCAAGGGTACAACCGGCTACTCTGTTGTTGTGACGCAGTATTTCACCAGATTCGCTTACCGCGCGGCCCTTGCCCTCTTCGGCCTTTCGCTCCTTTCCATGACTCCGGCCCGCGCCGCCCAAAGCCCCGCGCTGCCACCCCATCCGCCGGCAACCACCACGTTCTTCCCCTTGAGCCAGATTCACGCCGGCCTGCAGGGCGTCGCCTACACGGTCTTTCAAGGCACCCAGCCGCAGCCCATGGGCGTGGAGATTCTCGGCCTGCTGCACGATGCTCTCGGCCCGCATCAGGACATGATCCTCGTGCGCCTCGAAGGCAAGCAGCCCGACTATACCGGCGTTGTGGCCGGCATGAGCGGCAGCCCCGTCTATGTGGATGGCAAGCTCGTCGGCGCGCTCTCCTACCGCATCGGCCAGTTCAGCAAGGAGCCCATCGGCGGCGTCACCCCCATCCAGCAAATGCTCGAGGTCCGCGACCTCAAGCCAGCCTCGCCCGTCGCAGACATGCAACTGGCCAGCGACAACCTGCCCAGCAGCACCGGTCTCACCCCCACCGCGGCAGGCGGCGGCACGCTTGAGCCTATCGAGACCCCCCTCAACTTCAGCGGCTTCAGCCCGGCCGCGCTCCAGTTCTGGAAGCAGCACGCCCGCAGCCTCGGTATGACCGATGTCTCCGCGCTCGGCGGCGGCTCTGACAGCCATGCAAACGATCCCGGCCCGCTGCGCCCCGGCGACGCCGTGAGCGCGGTGATGGTCAGCGGCGACCTGCAAATCTCCGCCACCTGCACCGTCACTTATGTGGACGCGCACCACATGCTCGCCTGCGGCCACCCCATCTCGCAGTACGGCTCCGTCTCCATTCCCATGACTAAGGCCGAGGTCCTCGCCACGCTGCCCTCGCCCATGAACTCCTTCAAGATCATCAACACCACCCAGACCATCGGAGCCATCACCCAGGACCGCGCCTCGGCCATTCTCGGCGTCTTTGGCCAGCAGGCCCGCACCATCCCGGTCACGCTGCACATCGATGGCCCCGGTACGGCCACGCCGCAAACGCTGCATCTGCACATCATCGATCAGCCTCAGCTCACGCCGCTCGCCGTCATGGTCTCTGTCTATCAGGGCCTGATGCAGCAGAACAGCTACACCTCGCAGGCCAGCTATCACGTCACCGGAACCGTCCAGCTCGCCGGCTACCCGGCCCTGCATCTCGACAATCTCGTCGCGCCCACCAGCGGCTTTGCCGCCAATCTGCTCGCCGCTCTCACCGTCGGCGCGCGCTTCACGCAGATTTATGACAACGCCGGCCGCCGCACGCCCATCCAGAGGGTCGATCTGAACATCGAGCAGATTCCCGAGCGCCTCACCGCCTCGCTCATCGCCGCGCATGCTGACAAGTCCATCGTGCACGCCGGCGATACCGTCATGCTTGAGGCCTCTTTGCTGCCCTGGCATGGAGAGATTCGCAACCTCCGCATTCCCGTCACGCTGCCCACGTCACTGCCGCCCGGCCCCGTGCGCCTCTTTCTCAGCGATGGCCCCGCGCTTGATCAACTGCTGCAGCCCAACGCCGCCAACAAACAGCCCCTCAGCGTCGCCGCCACCATTGCGCAGCTCAACAGCGACCACCCCAGCGACCGCCTCTACGTCACGCTGCTCGCCCCGCAAACGCAGGCCGCGCTCGACGGACGCACCCTGCCCTCACTTCCCATCTCCATGGCCAACGTGCTTAACCCGCTCCGGCAGGACCACGCCCTCACCCTCCATGGCGAGTCGGCCATCCCAGTCACTTCCCTGCCCGTCCATGCCATGCTCAGCGGCAAACAGGTCATCACGCTCCAGGTAGTGGATTAGCAGGTGGTGGACTAGAGAAGCACCTGCGCCGGCACTCGGACCGCGCATTCCGATAAACTAGCCGCAGCATGATTCGCCGTCTGGCTCGCCTATCCCTCCTTGGCTTCGCGCTCATCTCGCTTGCTGCAACCCTCCACGCCCAGGGCACGCAACTCTGGACCGAGTCCAGCTATCAGGGCCTCGAAGGAGGTACGCCCCACGGCGCGGCCATCGCCAGCGACGGACGCCTGCTGCCCGGCCCCGCCAGCAAGCTGATCGACACCACATCCTCCACCTATGTGTGGAGCGTCGCGGCGGACAAACAGGGCAACGCCTATCTCGCCACCGGCTCGCCCGCCACCGTGCTCCGCGTCACTCCTGACGGCAAATCCACCACGCTCTTCACCACCAAGGACCTCAGCGTGCAGGCCATCGCCGTCGGTCCGCACGGCAGCGTCTATGCAGCCACCATGCCCTCCGGCAAGGTCTACAAACTCGCGCCCGATACCCCCAACCAATCCGCCGCCAAAGCCACGGTGGTCTTCGACTCCTCCAAAATCAAGGGAAATCCCAAATACATCTGGGCGCTCCAGTTCGGCCCGGATGGCGACCTCTACATCGCCACCGGCGCTCCGGCCGCTATCTACAAAGTCGCGCCCGGCGGCCAGCCCGCGCTCTTCTACCAGAGCGACGAGCCGCACATCCGCGCCCTCGCCTTCGCGCCCAACGGCGACCTGATCGCGGGCTCTGACGGCTCCGGCCTCGTCTATCGCATCAGCAAGAGCGGCAAGGCTTACGTCATCTACGACGCGCCCAAAAAGGAGATCACCTCCCTCGCCGTCGCGCCGAACGGCACCATCTACGCCGCAGGCGTCGGAGGCAAGGGCAAGAACACGCTTCCCCCGCTGCCGGCCAGCAGCGGCTCCGGCAGCACCGTCACCGCGACTATCACCATCGTCACGGCGGGCTCCGTACAGGCTGCCAGCAGCAACACGCTCATCCCTGACGGCACGCAGATTTATGAGATCGCCCCCAACGGCGCGCCCCACCTGCTCTGGAGCGGCCACAACGATGTCGTCTACGCCCTGCACTGGACCAAAGACGGCCTCATCGCCGCCAGCGGCAACAGCGGCCACATCTATCGCATTCACGAGAACGGCCAGTTTGAAGACATCGCTCACCTTGACGCCTCGCAGGCCACCAGCCTCGCCGTCACAAAGGATGGCCTCTACGTCGCCACTGCCAATGCCGGCAAACTCTACCGCCTGAGCAACGGCGCAGCGTCGCACAGCAGCTATGTCAGCGATGTCTTTGACGCCGGCGTCTTCGCCCAGTGGGGCCGCGCCGAGGTCGAGACCACCACCCCATCGCTCGTCCAGTTGTACGCGCGCACCGGCAATGTAGAAAATACCGCCCGCGCCTGGAGCGGCTGGCACACCGTCCCCCTCAATCAAGGCAATCTCGGCGTCGAAAACTCGCGCTTCCTGCAATGGAAGCTCGTCCTGCAGCCCGGAGCCAGCGTCAGCTCCGTCGGCATCAACTATCTGCCCGTCAATGTTGCCCCGGTCGTCGATGAAGTGGTCATCGCTCCCGGCGTGCGCGTCAACGCCGCAGCTCTGGAGCAGCAGGGCCCGCAGCAGGTCACCGTCAACTTCCCATCGCAGGAGCAGAACGACGCAAGCTCCGGCGGCGACTCCGCCAACGGCCCGCTCGCCGGCTTCCTTGACCGCGCCGACATCACTGTCCGCTGGCGCGCCCATGACGACAACGGCGACACGCTCGTCTACTCGCTCTACTACCGCGCGCCCGGCGAGCAGAACTGGATGCCCCTCAAGCGCCACACTCGCCGCACCTGGTTCACCTTTCCGGCATCGCTGCTTCCCAATGGCCGCTATCGCGTCATGGTCGTCGCCAGCGACGCGCCCTCGCACAATCCCGGCGAGGCCCTTACCGGCTCGCGCGTCAGCGACCAGTTCCTTGTGGACACCGCGCCCCCCGCCATCACCGCTCTGCGTGCACAGCGCGACGGCAACCGCCTGCACGTCACCTTCACCGCGACCGATCCGGTTTCTCCCGTCGTCAAGGCCGTCTTCTCACTCGACGCCGGCCGCTGGCAATACATCGAGCCCGTCGGACACATCTCCGACAACCTCACCGAGCACTATGACTTCTACGTGCCGCTGCCCAAAAACAAGCCCGCGGTCTCGCCCGAAGTTACTGATCCGAACGAGCATCTCATCACCGTGCGCGTTCATGACCGCAACGGCAACGCCGCCACCGCCAGCACGCTGGCGCACTAGTCTGTAGTTTGAGAACGAGAGACCGCCGCCTTGCGATTTGAGCTCTTCATCGCCGCCCGCTACCTGCGCGCCAAGCGCCGTCAGGCGGTCGTCGGCGTCATCACGGCCATCTCGGTCATGGGCGTCGCCGTGGGCGTCGCCTCGCTCATCATCGCGCTCTCCATCACCACCGGCATGCGCCGCGACCTGCAGGGCAGCCTGCTCAGCTCCACCGCCGACGTGGACCTCACCCGCACCATGAGCGACGGCATTGAGAACTGGGAGCCGCTGCTCCAGCGCCTGCGCAAGCTGCCGCACGTCACCGCCGCCGCGCCCGGCCTCTACGATCCAGTGCTCATCTCCCACGGCGTGCGCGGTACCGGAGCCATGCTCAAAGGCATCGTGCCCAAAGACGAGCGCACCGTCAGCAACCTGCTCTCTGACTTCACCCACGGCAGCGGCGCAGCGCTCTCTGACCCCGAGAGCAGCGCCACGCCGCCCATCGTGCTCGGCTCTGACCTGGCCGGCACCATCGGCGCCACCGTCGGCGACACCGTGCTCGTCACCAGCCCTCAGGGCGACCTCACGCCCTACGGACTCGTGCCGCGCTACCAGCGCTTTCAGGTCGCCGGCATCTTTCACTCCGGCTTCTATCAGTACGACTCCAGCTTCGGCTTCATCCGCCTCAAAGACGCCCAGGCGCTCTTCGGCGAGCCGGACGTGATCTCCATCATCTCCTTCAAAATCGACAATCTCTACCAAGCCCCGGCCATCGGCCAACAGATTGAGAAGGCCGCCGGCAAAGGCTTCTCTACCACCAACTGGATGGAGCAGAACCGCCAGCTCTTCGCCGCACTCCAGGAAGAGCAGATTGTCACCTTCATCATCATTGGCCTCATCGTCTGCGTGGCCGCGCTCAACATCCTCATCGCGCTCACCATGATGGTCATGGAAAAAACCAAGGACATCGCCGTACTCATGTCCATGGGTGTCGAGCCCGGCCAGGTGCGCCGCATCTTTCTGCTGCAGGGCCTGCTCATCAGCGTCATTGGAACCTTCTTCGGCCTCATCCTCGGCTACGCCATCTCGCTGCTCGGCCAGCATTACCACTTCATTCATTTGAACGCGCAAGTCTATTCGATTGACTACCTTCCGTTCGCTCCGCGCATCCTAGACGGTGTGGCAGTCACAGCCCTTTCGCTGGGAGTTTCACTCATCGCCACACTGTACCCATCCAGTTCGGCGGCGCGTGTTCTGCCAGCCGAAGCGCTGCGCTATGAATAATCGAACGTTCCGCCGCCGTTTCAGAAGTCTGTCCATCCTCTGTGCGCTGCTTTCCTTGCGCCGCACCCGGGCCGCGCCTACTCGTTTCTTACCCACGAGAGCATCATTGACCTCGCCTGGGACCCCGCCATCAAGCCCCTGCTCCTTGAGCGCTATCCGCACACCACGGCGGCCGGTCTGCGCATCGCGCACGGTTACGCCTACGGCGGCTCCACCATTCAGGACGCCGGCTATTACCCCTTCGGCAAGGATTTCTTCAGCGACCTCACCCATTACGTCCGCACCGGAGCCTTCGTCACCGCGCTCCTGCGCGACTCCCGCAATGTGGATGAGTTCGCCTTTGCTCTCGGCGCGCTCTCTCATTACGTGGGCGATGCCATCGGCCACAGCTACGCCGTCAATCCCGCCGTGGCCATCGAGTTCCCCGGCCTGCGCCATCAATACGGCAAGATCATCACCTACGAAGACAGCCCCCACAGCCACGTCCGCACCGAGTTTGCCTTTGACATTGACCAGCTCTCCAAAGACCGCTTCGCACCCACCGCCTACCTGCGCAGCGTAGGCATGTACGTGCCGCGGCGGCTCATGAATCAGGCCTTTTACGAGACCTACGGCCTCCCGCTGCGCAGCGTCCTCGGCAACGAGCGCATAGCCTTTCGCAGCTATCGCAGCTCCGTGCGCCAGTTCCTCACGCGCGTGGCTTATGCTGAGGTGCTGCTCCATCGCAGAGGCATGCCGCCCGACATGAACACGCCCCAGTTTCGCGAGTTCCAGGCACGCCTTAAGACCGCCAGTCAGGAGAACCACTGGCAGCGCTTCCGCACCCACCACATCGGCTTCAGCACCCGCTTCTACGCCTTCCTCATCCTGATTGTGCCCAAGGTCGGCTCGCTCTCTGACCTTTCCATTCGCGGCCCCAATCAGGCCACCGAGCAGCGCTACATCTACAGCGTCAACGACGCAGTAGACGAATACGATTTCCTCATCGGCACCATCGGCCGCGTCGGAGTCCGCAACTTCTCGCTGCCCAATCTCGACCTCGACACCGGCTTCCCGTCTTTTCCCGGCAGCTACGCCCTCACTGACAAGACCTACGCCAAACTCCTCGACCGCATCACCCGGCCCGGAGTCGCGCCCCACGTGCCCGAGGCCCTCAAAGACAGCGTGCTCGCCTACTACGCCAACCCCAACGCGCCCGACACGGTCAAAAAGCACCGCCGGGAGTGGCGTCGCGTCCAGGCCGACCTCGCCCTGCTTCGCCTGAAGCCCGCTCTGCCCGCTCACTTGGCCTACATCCGCAATCTTTCCGGGCAAAACATCTCCGGGGACAAAGCCGGTCCCGCTTTTTCAGAGCCTTCCACTCTCACCCAATAGAGCAGTTCAGGAAAGGGTGCAGCCCGGAACCACAGCCGCAAGCCGGCGCGACCAGCAGGGAGCGGCGGCACTAAAAAATGCAGAAATGTTCACCGTATTTCCTGAACTGCTCTCATCACGCTTCCCTTTTTCCGCCCCGGGGTGCTAGACGTAGTTATGGATTCGGTGAACTCTTCTTCCTTTGCACCACTGCCGCACCCCGCCATGCCGGCCGGCAGTCTGCGTCCAAAGGCCCCCCTCGCGCATCCATCTATTATCCAGTTGATTAACCTGCGCAAGGCCTACACCACCGGGCGCGGAGAACTGGTGCTGTTTGAAAACCTCGATCTTGAGGTTGCCGAGGGCGAAATGCTCGCAATCGTCGGCCAGTCTGGAGCAGGCAAGAGCACGCTGCTGCACATGATGGCTGCGCTCGATGCCCCCTCCAGTGGCAAGGTCTTCTGCGCCGGGGCTGAGGTCCAGCGGCTCAGCGGCAAAGAGGCCGCCCGCTTCCGCAACCGCCAGATCGGCTACGTTTGGCAGTTTCACTACCTGCTGCCCGAGTTTACGGCGATTGAGAACATCGCCATGCCACTGATGGCACGCGGAGAAACCAAGGCCGTCGCGCTCGAAAAAGCCGCTAAATGGCTCAATGAGGTGGAGTTGGCAGACCGCGCAACCCATCGCGCCGGCGAGCTTTCCGGCGGCGAACAGCAGCGCATCTCGCTCGCAAGGGCTTTGGTCACCGAGCCGCGCATTCTGCTCGCCGACGAACCCACCGGCGACCTCGATGCCAAAACCTCAGATGTGGTGTTTGCATTGATTGAGCGGCTGCATCGCGTGCACCGCCTGACTTCAGTGCTGGTCACGCACAACATGATGCTGGCCGCCCGATGTACCAGAACCCTGCGGCTCAATTCGGGCCGCCTGACCGTAATCTCGACAGAACCGGCCAACCAGCCGATAGTCTGACCTGACAGAGCAGCGCCGAAGGCGGACAATAGAGACAACGCCTTCGTTGTAATGGGTTGATCATTCAACCTTCCGGTCGTCCAACACTTTGGCCAACTATTTAGGCCCGGGACGACGAGCAGTCACGAAGAGTCTCGCGAATTCCGCAGCTGCGAACCACGACTCGCAGCCCATGGGTCCGGCGGGCTTCTTCTCTAGGGGGAACATGTTCGAACGCTATACAGAAAAAGCACGGCGCGTGATCTTTTTCGCACGGTATGAGGCCAGCCAGTTCGGCTCGCCTTATATCGAGACCGAGCACCTGCTGCTGGGTCTGCTGCGCGAGGACAAAGCGTTGACCAATCGCTTCCTGCGCTCCCATGCATCAGTGGAGTCGATTCGCAAACAGATTGAAGGCCACACCACCATTCGCGAAAAGGTCTCGACCTCGGTAGACCTGCCGCTCTCCAACGAATGCAAGCGCGTGCTCGCCTACGCCGCCGAAGAAGCCGAGCGGCTCTCGCACAAGCACATCGGCACCGAGCACCTGCTGCTCGGCCTGCTGCGCGAAGAAAAGTGCTTCGCCGCTGAGATCCTCCAGGAGCGCGGCCTCAAGCTCGTCGCCATTCGCGAAGAGCTGGCGCGCGCCACGCAGGAGAAAGCGCCGCCCACGCAGCGCAACCGCGAATCCAGCCTGCTGGCCGAGTTTTCGCGCGACCTCACCCAGGCCGCGGCTGACAATACGCTCGACCCGCTCATCGGCCGCGATCAGGAACTCGAACGCGTCGTCCAGATCCTCTGCCGCCGCACTAAAAACAACCCGGTGCTCATCGGCGAGCCCGGCGTCGGCAAAACTGCCATCGTCGAGGGGCTGGCCCAGCGCATCGCCGACGGCGATGTGCCCAGCTTTTTGGCTGACAAGCGCGTGCTCGCGCTCGACCTCTCACTGATCGTCGCAGGAACCAAGTACCGCGGCCAGTTTGAAGAGCGCCTCAAGACCATCATGAAAGAGCTGATGGAGAATCAGAACTCCATCATCTTCATCGATGAGCTGCACACGCTCGTCGGCGCGGGCTCGGCCGAGGGCTCGCTCGACGCAGCCAACATCCTCAAGCCCGCCCTCTCGCGCGGTGAAATCCAGTGCATCGGCGCCACCACGCCCGGCGAGTACCGCAAGTCCATCGAGAAAGACCGCTCCCTCGAACGGCGTTTCCAGGCCGTCAAGGTGCCGCCGCCCAACGAGGAAGATGCCATCAAGATCATCATGGGCATCAAGGACCGCTACGAAAAGTTCCACGCGGTCAGCTACACCGATGACTCCATCGAGTTCGCCGTGTCGCACTCCAATCGCTACATTCCTGACCGCTTCCTGCCCGACAAGGCCATCGACCTCATCGACGAGGCCGGCGCGCGCGTCAAGCTGCGCCAGACCTCGCTGCCCGAGGAGATCACCGAGGTGCAGAAGCGCATCAAGTTCATCGTCCACCGCATGGAGAACGCCATCGCGAACCACGAGTTCGAGAAGGCGCGCTTCTACTCTGACGAAGAACGCAAGGAGCGCGAAAACCTGCGCGCCCTCCGCGAAAAATACCACCTGGATGACTCCACCGCCGGCATCGTGAGCCGCGAAGACATTGAAGACGTCGTGAGCCGCTGGACCGGCGTGCCCATCACCTCCATCAAGGAAGAAGAGACGCAGAAGCTGCTGCGCGTCGAAGGCGAGCTGCACAAGCGCGTCATCTCGCAGGAGAAGGCCATCTCGGCCCTCGCCCGCGCCATCCGCCGCTCCCGTGCGGGCCTCAAGTCGCCGCACCGCCCCATCGGCTCGTTCCTCTTCCTCGGCCCCACCGGCGTCGGCAAAACCGAGGTCGCGCGCACCCTCGCGCAATTCCTCTTCGGCAGCGAGAAGTCCATCATCCGCTTCGACATGTCAGAGTTCATGGAAAAGCACTCTGTCTCGAAGCTCATCGGTTCGCCTCCGGGCTACGTCGGCTATGAGGAGGGCGGCCAGCTCACCGAGCGCGTCAAGCGTTCGCCCTACTCGGTCGTGCTGCTCGACGAAATCGAAAAGGCGCACCCGGATGTCTTCAACATCCTGTTGCAGGTCTTTGAGGATGGCCAGTTGACCGACGGCCTCGGCAACACGGTCGACTTCAAGAACACCATCATCATCATGACCTCCAACATCGGCGCGCGGCACCTGCAGCGCAAGCAGGGCCTCGGCTTCCAGAGCGACCGCGAAGAGCTCGTCATGGACAAGGTCGAAGATCTCGTCCGCAACGAGGTCAAGCGCACCTTCAATCCCGAGTTCCTCAACCGCATCGACGAGATCATCATCTTCCAGTCGCTCACCGATGCTGACCTCATCCAGATTCTTGAACTGCTCGTGCAGCAGCTCAACGCCAATCTGGCGCAGAAGGCCATCACCATCTCGGTCAACGAAGAGGCCAAGAAGTGGATCCTCGAGAAAACGCTCATCGACCGAAGCTACGGAGCGCGCCCCCTGCGCCGCGCCCTGCAGCGCTACGTCGAAGACCCGCTCTCCGAGGCCCTCATCGCCGGCCAGATCAGCGACCGTCCGGCCTTCCTCGAGGTCTACCTCGACAACAATCAGCTCTTCTATCGCCCCGTCGCGCGCGAGGGCGAAGATACCAAACCCGAAGGCGTCCTGCTCTACAGCTAACCGCCCTCTGAGTACGCAAAAAGGCCCGGCAACCGCCGGGCCTTTTCTTATTCTCCAAACTGACTTTACCGCGCTACGCCTTCACCGTCTTGCGAGCCGACTCCACCAGATCATCCACCACATCGCGGCCGCGCTTCACATACTCCTGCGCGCGCTCCTGCACTTCCTCTGCGGTCTCGCGCAGATAATCACCCGCGTCTTCCACATTGCGGCGAATCTGACGCCGTGTCCGCTCGCCGCTCTGCGGTGCGTACAGCAGCGCCACGCATGCACCGGCAACCACTCCCACGGAAAATGCTGTCCAGACCTTCACGCTGTTCATAGTCTTCTCCTTAGCTTGCATCGGTCGCGGAGGCAAACTGCTGTCAGCCCCGCAACCACGGATTTTTTCTTCTATTCAGATACACACACTGCTTCCCGGGTTGCCAAATAAAAAAGGCCGCCCCGGAGCATCCTCCGCAGCGGCCCTTTTTCCTACCAATCCTGCTAGCTCTTCGTCTGCAACTGCTGCGCCTGCAGCGTCACCAACTCAGAGAGATCCTTCTTCTCAAGCCCATGCACTTCCTTGTTGAACTCGTCCACCTTGCTCGACCAGTTCATTGAGCAGAACTTCGGCCCGCACATCGAGCAGAAGGCCGCGTCCTTGTAGTAGTCATCCGGCAGCGTCTCATCGTGCATGCTGCGCGCCGTCTCAGGATCGATCGAGAGCGCAAACTGCTTCTCCCAGTCAAAGGTGTAGCGCGCGTAGCTGATGGCGTCGTCGCGGTCACGCGCACCGGGCCGGTGCCGCGCAATGTCAGCGGCGTGGGCGGCAATCTTGTAGGCGATCATGCCGTCCTTCACATCCTTCTCGTTCGGCAGGCCCAGGTGCTCCTTGGGCGTCACATAGCAGAGCATCGAGGCGCCATGCCAGCCGATCAGCGCCGCGCCAATCGCCGACGTGATGTGGTCATAACCGGGAGCAATGTCGGTCACCAGCGGCCCCAGCGTGTAGAAGGGCGCGCCAAAGCAGTACTCCACTTCCTTGTCCACCTGCTCCTTGATCTTGTCCAGCGGCACATGCCCCGGCCCTTCGATCATCACCTGCACATCGCTCTGCCAGGCTTTCGCCGTCAGCTCGCCCAGCGTCTTCAACTCGGCATACTGCGCCTCGTCGGCGGCATCGGCCACACTGCCCGGACGCAGGCCATCGCCCAGCGAGAAGCTCACATCGTGCTTGGCCATCACCTTCACAATGCGATCAAAATTTTCATACAAAAAGTTCTGCTTGTGGTGATGCGTCATCCACTGCGCCAGAATCGCGCCGCCGCGGCTCACAATGCCCGTAATGCGCTTGGCCACCATCGGCACATACTGAATCAGCAGTCCCGCATGCACCGTGAAATAATCCACGCCCTGCTCGGCCTGCTCTTCAATCACTTCCAGATACACGTCGATGTTCAGGTCTTCGAGCCTCTTCACGCGGTTCAGCGCCTCATAAATCGGCACCGTGCCAATCGGCACCGGCGAGTGCCGCAAAATGGCGTCGCGGATCTCCGGAATGTTCCCGCCCGTCGACAGATCCATCACCGTATCGGCGCCAAACTGCACGGCCATGTGCAGCTTGCGCAGCTCTTCGTCGATATTCGACGTCACGGCCGAGTTGCCGATATTCGCATTCACCTTGCACTTTGAGGCGATGCCGATCGCCATCGGCTCCAGCTCCGGGTGATTGATGTTCGCCGGAATAATCAGCCGCCCGGCCGCGATCTCGTCGCGCACCAGTTCTGCCGAGATCTGCTCACGCTTGGCCACATAGGCCATCTCCTCGGTGATCAGCCCTTTGCGGGCAAAGTGCATCTGCGACATGTTGGTGTCGCCCGTGCGCAGGGCTTCGGCTTTGCGCTTTACGATCCATTCAGCGCGGGGTTTCAGAATCTCAAGTGTCGGATTGGAAGCCATGGTCACCTCTTCTCGAAGGGAGCGGAGTCTCTTGCGTCTCTCTTCAGGCAAATCTTTGCTGGATTATAAACGCCCGCGCCCGGCTTGCTCCTCCGGCGGGCTTTGTCTTTTCGATGCGGTCAGCGCGGAATCGTCTGCATTGCTCTTCTTCTCAAAATCAACGAATTCCTCCGCCCCTGTGACCCCAATCACAGTACCCGGGTCCCTTGGCGGGCGTAAAATGAGATTGCTATGAACACCAAAGGACAGACGTACAAGGTCGCCCTCGCCATCCTGGTCATCCTCGGCTCCATTGGCTACCTGGCCATCAGCGCCGAGCAGTCCAACAAGAGCTATTACGTGACCATCCAGGAACTCCAGACGATGGGCAACAAGGCCTACACGCGCCATCTCCGCGTCTCCGGGCAGGTTGTGCCGGGCAGCATCGAGCGTCAGGGTCCGAATGCAAACTTCACCCTCTACGAGCAGAACCGCAAGCTCCGCGTCGAGTACGTCGGCGAAGAGCCGCCGCCAGACACCTTCAAGGGCAACGCCCCCGCGCTCGCTGTCGGCACCTTTGGCCGCGACGGCGTCTTCCACGCCACTGAACTGCAGGCCAAGTGCGCCTCGCACTACGCTCCCGGCAAGCCGGGCGCAAAGCCGGGCATGCAGCCCGCCACGGCGTCTACGGCCACCGCATCGACTCAGGACGACACCACGGCCATGGCCGCCGCCCACCCGGTTGCCTCACACCCCGTGGCCCGCTAACCCAATCATGACCGTGGCCGGCAGCCCCGCAGCAGAGATGCGCCATTCCGCCCCCTCGGCGCCGGCCACCGCAGCGCCCCCTGCCGTGCGGCTCGATACCGTCTCCAGGCTCTACGGCACCTTTGCCGCGCTGCGCAAAATCACCCTCGAAATCGAAACCGCCCGCTGCTATGTCCTGCTGGGCGAAAACGGCGCCGGCAAGTCCACCCTGCTGCGCGTGCTCGCCGGGCTCATCCAGCCCAGCTACGGCACTGTGCGCGTCTTTGAGGGCATTGCCCCCGCTCAGGCGCGCGGACGCATCGGCTACATGAGCCACGCGCCCATGCTCTATGACCAGATGACCGGGCAGGAAAATCTCGCCTACTTCGCCGGCCTCTACCGCGGCCGCCACTGCCTCACCCCGGCCGAGGCGCTCACCGCCGTGGGCCTTGACCCCGCGCTCAAGCGCCCCATCGCGCAGTACTCGCAGGGCATGCGCCAGCGCGCCTCGCTCGCCCGCGTGCTCATCTCGCAGCCCGAGCTGCTGCTGCTCGACGAGCCATTCTCTAACATGGACGTCGCCAGCGCCCACCAGATGCTCGACCTGCTCCACACCATCCGCGCCGCCGGACGTACCATCGTGCTCACCACCCATCAGCGTGAGCTGGCCGAGCCGCTCGCCGACTCGCTGCTCATCATGCAGGCCGGCGCCGTGGCCCAGGTGCTCGACGGCCCCGCCCGGCGCTCGGGAGCCTCCGCATGAGAACCAACGCCGCGCGCTTTCTCGACACCCTCAAAATCCCCTATGAGCTGCGCGAATACCACCTCGCGCCCGAGGAATTCTCCGCCATCGCCGTCGCCGAAAAAATCGGCATGCCGCCCGAGCAGGTCTTCAAAACCCTGCTCTGCGTCACCCACGAGCGCAATCACGTCTTCGCCGTCGTCCCCGGCAACGAAGAGCTCGATTTCAAAAAGCTCGCCCAGGCCGCCGGCACCCGCAAAGCCGAGATGGCCGCCGTCAAAGACGTGCAGCCCCTCACCGGCTATGTGCGTGGCGGCGTCACCGTCTTCGGCGCAAAAAAGAGCTTCCCTGTCTTTGTGGACGAGACCATCGAGCTCTTTGACATCATCTCCGTCTCCGCCGGGGCGCGCGGCATTCAAATGCTGCTCTCGCCCACGGACTATCTCCGCGCCGCCGAGGCCACCGCCGTTCCGCTCACCAAGGATGTGCTGCCCGAGGCTGCCCGATGAAGCGCCCCTACGTGCTCGTGCATCTGGCCAAGGATCTCCGCATCGAGTGGCGCTCCAAAGACGCCGCCAACGCCATGCTCTTCTTCGCGCTGCTGGTCGTCGCCATCTTCAGCCTGGCCTTTGACCCCACCGATCCCGGCCTGCACAAGTTCACCGGAGCCATCCTCTGCGTGGCCATCATGTTTGCCGCCGTCAGCTCGCTCAACCAGGTCTGGGCGCGCGAGCTGCAAAATCAGGTGCTCGACGCGCAGCGCATGACCAACGCCGGCGCAAATGATCTGTTCATCGGCAAGGTGCTGGCCAATTTCCTTTTTCTCACCATCGTTGAGATCATCCTCGCGCCCTTTTTCGTCATCTTTTACAATCTGCGCGTCGTCGGCAATGCCTGGACGCTCGCCGTCATCATCCCCCTCGGCACCTGGGCGCTGGTGGTCAACGGAGTCTTCTTCGCCGCGCTCTCCATCCGCACCCGCAGCCGCGAGCTGCTGCTGCCGCTCATCCTGCTGCCCATCTTCATTCCGGCGCTGCTGGCCATGGTGGTCTCCACCAGCGCCGTCATCACCGGCGCATCCGACCCCGGCATCTGGATCAAGATGCTCGCCGTCTACGACATCATCTTCACCACGGTCTGCCTGCTGCTCTTTGACACCGTGCTGCACGCCGAGGGATAAAGCGCCGTCCGGTGAGCCACGTCACTGAAACTTCCCCGCCACGCTCCTATACTGGTGGGAAACTCGTCTCATAAAGGGAATGCTCCCCATGAAGAACCTTCGATGGCTCTGGCTGCTGGTGACCCTGGGCGTTCTGGCCGAGGGCTTCCGCGTCGCCATGTTTGTCGTCCCGCCCGATGCCGCGCAGGGCGATGTGCAGCGCATCTTCTACTACCACTTCGCATCCTGGTGCGGAATGGGCCTCTTCTATCTCATCAATCTGCTCGGCTCGGTCGCCTATCTGGCCTGGCGCAACAGCAAGCCCGCTACGGCCCTCAAAGCCGACTCGCTCGCCGTCACCTCGGCGGAGATCGGCGTCGTCTTCTGCACCGTCGGCCTCGTCACCGGTTCGCTCTGGGGCCGCGCCGTCTGGGGCATCTGGTGGACGTGGGATCCGCGCCTCACCTCGACCTTCGTGCTCTGGCTCATCTACATCGCTTATCTGCTGCTGCGCCGCCTCGCCGCCGGCCCGCAGATGCGCACCCTCGCCGCCGTCATGGCCATCTTCGGCTATGTCGATGTGCCCATCGTCTACATGTCCACCCGCTGGTGGCGCACCCAGCATCCGCAGCCTGTCTTCTTTGGAGGCCCCAACTCCGGCATCGCCTCCAGCATGATGCCCGCCGTCTGGTGGAACATGGCCGGATGGATGATGTGGGGCATATGGGTCGCTTCCCTGCGCTACCAGAGCATCCACAACGAACAACTCGCCGAGGAAGAAGACACCCGGCAATCCCTGGAGACCGCACTATGATGACCATCACCCCGATGGAACGCAGCCATCTCCACCTGGCCTATGAACTCACCTGGGTCATCCAGTTGCTCTATCTCGGCTACGTGCTCTTCCGCCTGCGCAAGAGCAAAAGCAAGAGCCTCTAGAAAACATACGGCAGCCTCGGGAACGCCCGATTCCTTCACGCATGAAGGGTACGGGCTTCAGCCCGTACATCAACGCCCACTCTAAGTCCGGGGCTTCAGCCCCTGCTGGAATTCCCACATCTCGGGTGGCGCACTCAAGCTTCTTTTGCTTGAGTGGGAAACAAAGCAATCTCCCCACACAATCCGGGTGCCCCACGTCCGTCCGTTCGGACGTGGGATCTCCACCCTCCACCCGCCTACGATGGGAGCGCCTGATAACACCAGGGAAGGTCTGACGAAGCCGCTATTTGAAGGGTTTCCTGCGCAACAAAACGTATCAGGGCACGACTTCAGTCGTGCCGTAACCAGCAATAAACAAGCGGGCTTCAGCCCCTGCCGAAATTCCCACATCTCGGGTGGCCCACTCAAGCTTCTTTTGCTTGAGTGGGAAACAAAGCCCTCACGCCTTTATGCCTGAAGGGTACGAGCTTCAACCCTTGAGGGAATCCGCTCTAGCCTCTTCATAAGGCGTGTGCGCCGGCAAAAAGACGCGAACCTCCGTCCCGCGACCTTCTCCCTCCTGGCTGCTCGCAATCTCGATCCGCCCGCCATGCCCTTCCACAAACTGCTTCGCCACAAAGAGCCCAATCCCGGTCCCCACCGCCGGCCGCATCGTGAAAAACGCCTCAAACACCCTCGGCAGCACCTCGGGAGCAATTCCAATCCCGGTATCGCCGACCGCCAGCTCGACCCCCTCTGCCGTATCCTCCACCGAAACCGAGAGCTGCCCGCCCCCCGGCATCGCATATATCGCATTCGTGATCAGGTTTGAGATCACCTGCATCATCTCTCCGCGCCGCAGCACAACCTTCCGCTCTGACGCAAACCGGCGCTCCACCCGGATGCCCGCCGCCATGCAGCGCGGCTCATAGATGGCCACGGCCTGCTCGGCAATCGCTGCCAGGCACACCGGCACCGCCGAGGCCAGTTCCCGGTAATAGCCCAGCGTCTGCTTGGCAATGTGTGAGACCCGGTTCAGTTCGCTCTCCGCGCTCGCCAGATAAGCCTGGCCCTCCTTGTCCGCAATCTTCGGCCGCAGCAGGTACAGCAGATTCATCACCGCTTCCAGAGGATTGTTGATCTCATGCGCAATCGTCGCCGCCATGCGGCCCGTCGCAGCAATCTTTTCCGCCTGCAGCAGAGACTGCTCCATCCGCCGCCGGTCTGAGATGTCGCGCAGAATCTTCGAGGCGCCAATCACCTTCCCGCTGGCATCGAGTAGCGGAGAAATCGAGATCGACACGTCAATCAGCCGCCCATCCCGCGTCTTCCGCACCGTTTCGAAGTGCTGCATCCGCTTTCCCGCCCGGATGTTGCTCAGAATCATCTCCTCGTCCTGGTGCAGCTCCTCTGGAATCAGCCGCAAAATCGAAGTCCCGATCATCTCCTCGGCCGTATAGCCAAACACCCGCGTCGCGGCCTCATTCCACGTGACAATCGTTCCATTCAGGTCCTTGCTCAAAATCACGTCATCCGATGAGGACACAATCGCCGCCAGCTCAGCCAGATGCTTCTCGCTCTGGCGCAACACCTCCTCGGCCGCTCGCAGATCAGTGATGTCCCGCACCGTCCCCAAAATCTTCGCCTGCCCGCCCACCGGGTCCGTGTGCGCATTTCCCCGCACCTCAATCCGCCGCAGCTCTCCGTCCGCGCGGTACATCAACCCCTCAAACTGCAGCGGAGCACCTTCCTGTAGCGTCCGCGCCACACCCTGCCGAAAGGCATCATGAAAGTCCCGATGCAAATAACGGCCCAGAAACTCCGCTCCATTCACGGGCCCTTCCCGTGCATCGCGGCCAAAAATCTCATACAGCCGCTCATTCTCCCAGACCGGCTGATCCGTGCCCGGGTCCCAGACAAAGACCCCCAGTTGCGCCGCCTCGGTCGCAATCTTCAGCCGCGCCTCGCTCTCCCGCAGCTTCCGCGTTGCTACCACGGTCTCCGTTATGTTCCGGAAGGCGTCATACACCCCCCGAATCCGGCCATTCTCATAAACCGGGCTGAGCGAATAGCTCCAGAAGTGATCCTGCATCACGCCGCCGCGCAAAATCGGAATCAGCATGTTGTCCCGCACCGCCGTCTTACCCTGGTACAGGCACGCTTCCATGTCCTCGCCCACCAGGTCCCAGGCCTCGGAAAAAACCTCGCGATACCCCTGCCCCAGCGCCTCAGGATGCTTCTGGCTCAACGTGGCAATCGCTGCGTCGTTATACAGAAAGACCATCTCGGCCCCCCACACGAGCACGGTGGGGAACGGAGAGTTCAGCATCAGATTCACCGTGGCCAGCAGCGTCTCAGACCACTGCTCCAGGGGGCCCAGCGGCGTGCCGCGCCAGTCATGTTCGCGGATGCGCCTGGCCATCTCGCTCGACCCGGCAATCAACAGGTTCGCGTTGCGTGCAGCTTCCACTTCATTCATTGAATCGAATAAATCATCTTGCATTTTTCAGATTGCAAAAATCATATAACCGGATGCCCGCTCCGTCCGCGCCTCAGACGTCATTTTGCGGCCAGTACGGCCGCCAGCCGGGGAGGCCGCCACCTTTCGCTTCGAGTAAACGAGAAAAAGCAACGAGGCCGACTGCCATCAGCCTCGTTGTCCGAGGAGGGGGTTGCTATGGTTTGACCGTGACTGCCCAAAAGGGCTGTTCACGATAAAGCAAACCCATTCCGTTTATTTAAGTTTCCCTCCCTGCCGGTTTTATTCGCGCCTATCCTCTACTTTCTCTACGCAATTCCCGCCTCTGGCGGTTGGCTGATTACGCTACACTCAAGGGATAAGGAAGGTTAAACCCCATGCTGGTCGTCATGAAGCCGCAGGCCACACCGGAAGAAATCCAGGCCGTCTGCGACCATATCCAACAACTTGGCTTTCGTCCTCACCCTCTGCCCGGCGCGCAGCGCACCGCCATCGGCATCACCGGCAACCAGGGCCAGATCGATCAGGGCAACATAGAAGAGCTCTCCGGCGTCGCCGAGGTCATCCGCGTCTCCAAGCCCTACAAGCTCGTCAGCCGCGACGTGAAGGAAGAGGACACCATCATCCGCTTCCCCGGCACCAACATCACCATCGGCGGACGCGATCTCGCCATGATCGCCGGCCCCTGCTCCATCGAGTCCCGCGAACAGGGCTTCGCCTGTGCCGAAGCCGTCGCCAAGGCCGGCGCGCAGTTCTTCCGTGGCGGAGCCTACAAGCCCCGCACCTCGCCCTACGCCTTCCAGGGCCTCGGCGAAGAAGCCCTCAAGATCATGGCCGAGATTCGCGACCGCTTCGGCCTCCGCATCGTCACCGAGGCCATCGACTCCGAGGCTCTCGAACTCGTTGCTGAATACGCTGACGTCATCCAGATCGGCGCGCGCAACATGCAGAACTACTCCCTGCTGCGCGCCGCAGGCCGCAAGCGCAAGCCCGTGCTGCTCAAGCGCGGCCTCTCGGCCACCCTTGAAGAATTCCTCATGGCCGCCGAGTACGTCATGAGCGAGGGCAACTACGAGGTCATCCTCTGCGAGCGCGGCATCCGCACCTTTACTGACCACACGCGCAATACTCTCGACCTCAGCATCGTGCCCGCTGTGCAGCGCCTGAGCCACTTGCCCATCATAGTTGACCCCAGCCATGGCACCGGCAAGCGCAACAAGGTCACCCCGCTCGCGCGCGCGGCCGTCGCCGTCGGCGCTGACGGCCTCATCGTCGAAGTCCACCACCAGCCCGACAAGGCGCTCTCCGACGGCATGCAGTCCATCTATCCCGAGCAGTACGAGCAGCTCTTCAACGAGTGCTCTCAGATTGCCGAAATCCTGCACCGCAACATCCCCCGCGGCGTCTCCGTAAAGGAAGACGCGGGAGCAGCACACCCTGCGGCTCACTAATCCAAATCACCCGGCCCCTCTGACGCCAGCCCATTCGGCGCCAGAGGGGCGGCTTTCCCGGGTCCCGGGCAACGGGTCTTCGTCGCCGAAGTGGTTTCCCGCACGCCGCCTCTGTCTGGCCTCGTCCCGGGCCGCGTCTCTGGCCGCGCTCCTGCTCCTGCCGCTGCTCGTTACCGGCTGCGCCAAAAAGGGCTTTCCCCACTACGCGGCCAACTTCCGCGAATACGCCTACATCACCAACGGCGGCAGCAACACCGTCACCGTGCTTGACGTCAAAAACCTGCGCCAGGACCGCGTCATCGCAGTCGGCCAGGATCCCGTCGATGTCGCCGCCAGCCCCACCCGCAACGAGGTCTACGTCGTCAACGCGGGCGCTCCCGGCTCCAACGGCTCGCTCTCGGTCATCGATGCGGAAACCAACCGCGTCACCGCCACCATCCAGCTCCAGCGCTCGCCGCGCTCCATTGACGTGGGCCCCTCGGGCCAGCGCGCCTACGTGACCAACAGCGGCTCCAACACCGTCTCGGTGCTCGACCTTCAGCACCGCCTGCTCCTCGGCGTTGTCCCCGTGGGCTCCGGCCCTGAGGAGGCCCGCATCTCGCCCGACGGCAACACCCTCGTCGTCACCAACCGCAAGAGCGGCACCGTCACCCTGATTGACCCGCACAGCCTCCAGGTCAGAAGCACCTTCAGCGGCTGCCCCCAGGCCAGCGACGCCGCCATCCTGCCGGACTCCTCCAAGGCCTTCATCGCCTGCACCGGCAGCCGCTACGTCATGGCCATCGCGCTCGCCCAACACCCCACCAAAGACCATCCCCACCGCCAGACCCAGCCTGACCGCGAACTCGCCATGCTCGAGGTCGGCCAGACCCCCACCCACCTCGCGCTCAAGCCCGACGGCGGCGAAATCTTCGTCTCCAACTTCGGCAGCGACACCATCTCCGAGATCGACACCAGCACCAACGAGGTCGGCGGAGCCTATCTGGTCGGCGCACACCCGGCCTACGGCATCGTCGGCAATGACGACTCCACTCTCTGGGTCAGCAACTTCAACGCCGACACCATCGGCGTCTACTCCATTGACGACGGCAAACTCGTCCACACCGTCCAGGTCGGCAACGGACCCACGGCCCTGGCCTTCTCCTCCGACGACTTCTGGCTCTTCGCCGTCGATGCCAGCTCCGGCGACGTCACCGTCGTCCGCACCCTGGCCTACACCCCCAGCGGCGCACCCATCGCCGGACAGATGTTCACCATCCTCCCCGCCGGCCGCAATCCCAACAGCATCGCCATCAAAACCTTCCTCGCCAAATAAACCGCCCGCGCCTACAGCCTGCCGGATGCCCCACCCAGGCGGGTGCCCCAGTTCTCAATCCTCAGTCCTCAGTTGCCAGTCCCAATCCTGAGAGAATCCTGGTGCCCCACATCTCGTAGAGATAAGAGATATGAGATATGGGATATGGGATCAGCACATAAACCCCACACGATGCGTCATTCTGAGCGAACCGGGGTCCCCGGCGTGCACAGCACGTTGGGGTGGTGAAGCGAAGAATCCCGGCGATGCCTCGCACACACTAAGCGCCTCAAGTTTCTCCCACCATGCCCATCCTCACTCCCCGGGTGGCCCACTCAAGCTTCTTTTGCTTGAGTGGGGAACAGGAGTAATCTAACTCCCATGCCAACCCGGCTTCTGCGATTTCATCATTCAGGACATTCGCATTTCATCACGTTTGCCTGCTGGCATCGCCGGTTGAATTTCCCTGATGCCGCAACGCGCTCTGTCTTCGAAACTGCGCTGGAGAGAATCCGCCGGGACTATCAGCTCTGCGTCTATGGATACGTTGTGATGCCTGACCATGTGCATTTGCTACTGAGCGAGCCGCGCCGCCAAACGCTGGCCGTTGCGATCAAATCGCTCAAGCAGGGCGTCTCGCGCAGACTGATCGGAGACGCGCCTCACTTCTGGCAAAAGCGCTACTACGACTTCAATGTTCACAATCAGGAAACATTCCGCGAAAAGCTGCGCTACATTCATCGCAACCCTGTTAGAAAGCAACTATGCGCGCGGCCGGAGGACTGGGAGTGGAGCAGCTTCCGGCACTACGCTACGGGCCACGAAGGAGTCGTCGAAATTGAGTCGGATCGGACGGCAAACAAGCGAGAAAGAGCAGCCGGACGACTGCCCTCACTCATCTATGACCCCACTCGCCTTTGAGGAAGCGGAGGATCACACTTGTCGAAAGCAGACGACGCTAGGAAACATCGATTGAGCAGGGCGGAGGAGATTTGTTTGCGCGGTCAAAGGCAACAGGATGCAGGCAATCTTGCCTCTGGCTTCAGGTTGTTACTTTCGGCGGCCAAAATGGGAGACCCCGTGGCACAGAACAATCTCGGATACACGTATGATGTCGGATTGGGGATCCGCCCAAACCGTGACGCCGCGATGTTCTGGTACATGAAGGCGTATCGCAGCAAATCTGGCGACGGGTTGGCGGCTAACAACATCGGTACGATCTTTCGGGATGAGCACAACGATCCGGAAGCAATTCGATGGTTCAAACGCGCGGTTCAATACGGAAATGCCGATGCGAACCTGGAACTCGCAAAAATCTACCTTAAGAACCCGAAGCTGCGCGATAAGGCTGTATCCGCACTAAACGCAATATTGAAGGCAACTCCTCCTATAGGAGTCGGGGAGGATACCCAGCGCGAAGCCAGGAAGCTGCTACGGAAAATAAAGATGATCCAAAACGTAAAAACTAAGCCGTTGGGAAGTTGAAAAATGGTGGCGGGTGGCGGGTGGCCCACTCAAGCCTCTTTTGCTTGAGTGGGGAACAAAAGTAATCCCATCCCCATGCCACCCCGGAAGAATATCTTCCCCCCCCCCGCGCACCCTCAAATCCCGCGCCGGAAATATCCCCCGATTGCGCTATCCTATAGATAAGGCGAAAGATACAAGCGAAAACTCTCCGGCCCGGAATAAATGTGAATTCAAATTCACATTTATAATCGACCTCAAACCACGCATTCAATTGAACTTATAGAAAATCATCCTGCGCAACCCAACACGAGCAGAAAAATATCCCCTGAATGTGATTCCAGATTCACATTTCCCCATCCCGGCAGCATCCTGCTGATAAAAAACCACTTACCCCCACATCGCGAGCCTACGCCCAACACACCCCGCTAAAAATGTGAATTTACATTCACATTTTCCAGCGCACAAAAAAGGGAGCCGCTCTGACCGGCTCCCTCGGGGAAGACTGCAAATACTACTCCTACATCTGCGGAGCCGGTGGCTGGCTAGCGCCCGGCGGAGGAGGGGGAGGCGGCATCGGTTCCCCACCGTGCGGGCCGTGAGGACCATGCGGATGGTGGCCATGATGATGCATGCGCTCCATGTGCTCGTGATAGATCACCTTCAGCTTCTGCCACTGCTCCGGCGTGAGCTGCCGCCGAATGCCCAGCAGCATCCGCCAGAACTCTTTCTCCAGATTCGCCCGCGCCTGCGCAATGGCATCGATCTGCGAGAGAATCTTGCCTTCGTTCGGCTGGTCGGCTCCGAGCATCGGCCCCAGCAACGCCTCCTGCTTCTCGAGCGTCGCGTGCAGGTCAATCAGCTTCAGCTTATGGTCCAGATAGATCTGGTCCATCTTCTTCTGCTGCTCCTGGCTCAGGCCCAGCTTCTGCACCATGTGGGGGTTATCCCACCAGCGCATCATTCGCATATGAAACGCATCCTGCATCGGGGGACGGTGCGGCGGCCTCATCTGCGCCCGGGCAGGTGCCAGCCCCGGCATCAGAAAGGCAGCCAGCAAGGCCAGCAGCCAAAGTTTCTTACTTCTCCACTCCATTGGTTTCCTCCACTGCTTTTGTGTTTTCGTGGGTGGTCGTGCTTGCCGTGGCCCCTTCGAGCGGTGCCATAGACTGCGGCACATTCTCGCTCAGGTCCTCGTCAATTTCTGTGAACAGGGCCGAATCGCTCACCTGCTTCGGAGTCGCGACCGGCTCATTCTCTACCGCTACCGGATTCTGCGCCGGCACAACAGCATGCTTGTCATTCTTGTTGGCCAGCACCAGTCCGGCCGTCAGCAGCAACAGCAGCAGCGCGGGAACAAGCCCCATCACCAGCCGGCGGCGCACCCCGGCGGCGTGAGCTGTTGAGCCGGCCCACCGGCGGCTCGGCATCCGCTCCGTCTCGTGCTCGGCCATGGCCGTCAGGGCCGCGCGAAAGTAGCCCAGCGGCTCGGCCAGCTCGCGCTCCATCTGCTCAATGGATTCAAGTTTGCGGTCACCGTGATCGCGATTTTGGTTTTGCATGCTCATGCTGCGTTTCCTGCCTTTTCCCGCACAGCGCGCAGGGCGCGGTACAGGTGCGATTTCACCGTGTTCTCATTCATGCCGGTCGCTTCCGCGATCTGCGGCAATTCCAATTCCTCAACAAAGCGCAGCAGAAAAACCGTCTTCTGATGAGGAGACAATCCCCGCACCGCGGTCCACACCCGGTTAACCTGCTCACGGGCCAGCAAGGAACGCTCCGGCGTGCTGCGCTCATCGGCCAGCCACTCGCTCACATCGAGCGCGTCCATATCTTCGGCGCGCGCCTTCTGCCAGAAGCGCATGCGCTTGCTGCGAATGTGGTCCCGGGCCAGGTTCACCGCAATCCGCGTCAGCCAGGTCATCAGGCTGCTCTCGCCCCGAAACTGGTGCCGGGCGCTCCAGGCCTTCAAAAAGCAGTCCTGCGTCAGCGACTCCGCCACATCGCGGTCGCCAAGCGTCGCGATCAGGTATCGAAAGATGCGCGGACGATAAAGCCGCACGACCTCATCGAAGTCGCCAATCTCGGCCGTTGCTGCACTCCAGGCCGCTGCGGGATAATCCACCGGTACGGTTCCTTCCATAGGTCTCTTCTCGCCGTCGTCCTTGGCCTTGCTCGTTACAGGGAGATAGACGGGCTTCCGGGCAGCGAGTTTACATGCGTCTACCCTGCATCCTGATTTTCCGCCGCTCCGCCAGAGCTGAACAGCTATAAAATGGAGATGGCGCCTGCAATTTCGCCCATCTTCCCCCGCTTCCTGTATTGACCGCTACCCGGCTCCCGATTACACTTAAATAGTTTGGCAGTTCTGCCCGGAAGTCTCCGTCCTGTCACGGAGCATGCCGGCCGGCTGAGTTCCCGCCTGGTCCGGCGCCAGCATGCCATCTGTCAATTTCAATGCGCGCTCCGCGGGAGCGTGGGAGGATTCTATGTACGCTGTCATCCGCACCGGCGGCAAACAGTATCGCGTCGCCCCAGGCGATGTGCTGAAGATTGAGACCGCTGCCGCGAAACAGGACGGGCAGATCGAGTTCAGTGAAGTCCTGGCGTTCTCCGGCGAGACCGGCTCCGTGGTCAAGCCCGGCGCAGCCAAGGTGCTGGCTTCGGTTGAAGGCGAAGGCCGCGGCGACAAAATCCTGGTCTTCCACTACAAGCGGAAGAAGCAGTACAAGAAGCTGCAGGGTCACCGCCAGAATTTCACCCAGATCCGGATCCAGGAGATCCAGATCGACGGCAACTCGTACCGGGCACAGTAATTTTCGCCGGCAGCAGTCCGGCACAAGGAATCGGAAATGGCACATAAAAAAGGATTAGGCAGTTCGAAAAACGGCCGCGACTCTAACGCGCAGCGGCTTGGCGTGAAGGCCTTTGGCGGCCAGGTGGTCACGGGTGGCTCCATCATCGTGCGTCAGCGCGGTACCCGCCTCAAGCCCGGCCTGAATGTGGGCCGTGGCAGCGATGACACGCTCTTCGCGCTCATCGACGGCAAGGTCAAGTTTGTGGACCGCGGCCGCATGGGACGCTTTGTGGCTGTTGAGCCGGTCGAAGCCGCACAGTAAATTCTCCATCTCAACCCAGATGCAAAGGCCAGCCTCCAATGGAGGCTGGCCTTTTGCATGATATTCGGGATCGTTGGACTAGCGATTCCGCTCCGCAGAGACGGATTCACGCTTCAATACGCGGAGCTTTTCGCTCCAGCGCACCAGCCTTGAATTCAGAGGAAGCAGGCGCGGCTCCGGAGCTTCTTCTTCTCCCGCGAAGCAGAAAATCCAGAAGACCAGGGTCGTCAGCACTACCAGGCTCTGAGCAATGATCTCGGCCGTCGAAATAGGCTTGGGCTTCCAGCAGCCCCAATCCAGAATCGCATGGGAAATAGCCAGAACCGCCAGCCCCAGGGCCACGTCCTGAAAGCGGGAGCGCGAAGACCGGCGCACCATGAACGTGAACGGAATCACAAACAACAGAACCACCGCCTGCGTGAGATAAAGCCCGTAAGCCACGACAGCGAGCTGCCCACTGTAAGGAACCGCACCCCAATTGGCCAGCACCCGATTGAGAATCACCAGAAAAGCCACGACCAGAAGCCACTGCAGACACAGCAGTACCAGGCGCTGCAGACCCACGAGCGTGGTGAGGATCTGAGCCAGAATGTCACGCATTGTGCCCAGCGCAAACAGGCTGGCGCCGATGGAACCCCACCAGAAAATCTGCGAGTGCAGCAGATCCAGCCAGAAAGCCTCCCGGCCCTCGGCACCGAGCATCAGCAGAGCAATCGGCGCAAGTACGGCGGCAGACGCCAGATGAACGGCAAGATACAGGCGGAATGAGCGGGAGCGCGAATCTATCGTCGAGCGGATATAGCTGTAAAACGCCACGAACCAGAGAATTGGCTGAAGGGTGTAGACCATGTTGAGCAAACAGGGATTTTCGAGCATTGCTCTGCCCTCAACGCAAGCCGGCAGGTCGCCGTTGCATCTTTCGGAATGGCACTACATCAGGGAGATCACAAGCGATCTGGAAGATTATGAACAAACTGGAAGACTGCAAGCAGCTCCTTCGTGCGACGAAGGAGCCGCCAAAGCTCAACCGGCTTTCGTGCTCGAGTTGGCTGCATCCAGTTGGTTGTTGCGGGCCAGTACGCGATCCACCACGCGCTCAACATCCTGCAGAAAGAATCCGGTGGAAGCTCCCATGGCCACCCGGGGAGTGCTATGCCCGAGCGCCTGTGCCACGTCATTCCAACGAATGAGCGGCGACTGCACCGGGATGATCGCAACTTCCCGCTCTTCCTGCCGCTCCGGCAACAAGAAGTAGGTCACCCATGTGACCAACACAAGGGTGGTCAGTATCTGAAGTATTGATTCCGGCACAGACCAGATTGTCGCCTTCTGCAACACGGTCAGAGCTGTGATGATGAAATCTGTAGCGGCCTGTATGCCGAGTCCCAGAGCAATACCAAAAAGCGGACTTCGGAAAGAGCGTCCTAGATTGTGGATTGTCAGTGAGATAAACGCGAGCAAACAAAGCTCAAGCACGGCCACCGACCGCACGCAGAGTTGGGCGATGTAGATTAGGGTGGCTGCAAAACTGTGCGTCGGGGTAATTTCCGAGCTGATCGCTATGAATACTGCAATTACCCCAGAAATGAGCATAATCCAGCGAAACGCGATCATGCCCAGCTTGCGAATCTCTGGCAGAGGCTTCATCAGCTCACTGTAAACTTCTCGGAGCACAAGGAAAGTCAGCACCGATGAAATCAGGTAAGCGGTCCAGTAAGCATAAAAATAGGTGTAATCAATATGCTTCTCTGTGATGCTGACCATCCGCGGGAGATACAGCAGAAACACTAAGACAACATCAGATGCAAGCCTAAAGACCAGAAAATTCCGCGTAGCAGGAAGTCTCTTCGAGTACTTCCCTTTGGCCAAAGCCAACAATACGGTGAGAATTAGCAAAGGCTCTAAGAAAACGAGAATTCTCTCGAGCAGAATCATTAAAGGACACCTCAGCCAAGCATATTGAGGATAGCCCACTTCTCTAATGATCACAACTGCTTGTTTCGGCTAAAACTCGCCTTTGGTGCTACTTTTGGGGTAGTACAAAGTACTAACGACTGGACTTGATACCACAACCGCTGGGAATGCACGTTGGGATAGGCACAAAACCCACCACCTGGCTGCTGGCCAGCTTGGCTTCGTTGGCGTTGACCTTGGCCGAGGAGACGCCCATATGGGCCGAGAGGGCGGAGGCGGCGAGGCCGGAGACGGCGATTCCAAGAACGAGGGCGCGAACGATGAGTTTCATAGTGGTAACTCCTTGAGCCTTTGTGAAAACTTTTAAGGTGACTTCCAACAAGAATGAGTTTATGCTAAAGAGGGGATAAGTCCAGTCATTGCAATTACTTTATTAAGTATCTACTGCTTTGGTTACGAGAGTCATCTATTGGCGCATCCCTAACCTTGACACTACGAATCCCGGCTATCCAGCCCGGCCCTCGACGCCAGACAGCTCCCCGCCTGAGGCGCAGACACCGCGAAGCTGTCCCCGTCAGCACGGGCTGTGTCTGCCTGACTCGCAGAGCCTGCATCGTCGGCGGCGGTTTTGACCGGGACTCTCCAGTGGGCTTCCAGCCTGTCCGCGAGTGGCCCCGACCCGCCTGGGCGGATTCCCGTCGGCCCGGAGGACCCCGGAGCGCTCACGGACGGCCGCCTCCGGGGTGCCGGAAGTGCCGGTTCCGTGCTATAATCAGAGACAGTACAAGGGCCGTAAATCTCTTTCCTTTCAACTACTTATTCCTTCGGGTAGAGACTCAGAGCCCTTGCCTTCCGGAGTTGCATGTCCACTAAAGAATTGGCTCCCGACACTCATACGCTCCCTTCCACGCATACCGCCCAGACGACTTACACCAGCGACAACATCAAGGTGCTGGAGGGTCTGGAGGCTGTGCGCCTGCGCCCTGCCATGTACATCGGTTCCACTGGCGAGATGGGGCTGCACCACCTGGTCTATGAGGTAGTAGACAACTCAGTGGACGAGGCGCTGGCCGGCTATGCGACACGCGTTGAAGTCACGATTCATGTGGACAACTCCATCACGGTGGTCGATGACGGGCGCGGCATTCCGGTAGATGAGAAGACACTGGACAACGGCGAGAAGATGCCAGCCGTGCAGGTGGTGCTGACCAAGCTGCATGCCGGAGGCAAATTCGACTCCTCTACCTATAAGGTTTCAGGCGGCCTGCACGGCGTGGGCGTCTCCTGCGTCAACGCACTGAGCGAAGAATTTGATGTAGAGATCTGGCGCGACGGCCACACCTGGGAGCAGGACTACGCACGCGGCATTCCTGTAAGCAAGCTGCGCCAGGCGGGCACTTCAAAGAAGCGTGGCACCAAGGTTCACTTTTTGCCTGACAGGACCATTTTTACGGTCACCGAGTACAACTACGACACGCTGGCGCAACGGCTGCGCGAACTGGCCTTTTTGAATAAGGGCCTGGAGATCTCGCTGGTGGATGAACGCACTGCCGACCCCAAGACGGGGCAGCCCAAGCGCAACGACTTCAAGTACGCTGGCGGCATTGCAGAGTTCATCAAGCACATCAACAAGGGCAAGCAAGTACTGCATGACAAGCCGATCGTGATGGAGGGTCTGCGCGACAACGTGGACATGGAGATCGCGCTGCAGTACAACGACAGCTACTCCGAAACGGTGTTCTGTTTTGCCAACAACATCAATACGGCCGATGGCGGCACGCATCTTTCCGGCTTCAAGACGGCTCTGACGCGCACCATCAACTCCGCAGGCCAGCAGCTTGGCTTGTTTAAGGATGTGAAGGAAAATCTCTCAGGGGACGACGTGCGCGAAGGACTGGTCGCCGTCATCAGCGTGAAGCTGCCGCAGCCTCAGTTTGAAGGCCAGACCAAGGGCAAGCTGAACTCTGATATTGCCGGCACCGTGCAGGCTCTGGTGAATGAGAAGCTTGGCATGTTCCTGGAGCAGAACCCGCCGGTCGCCAAGCGCATCATCAACAAGGCCATTGAAGCAGCCCGCGCGCGTGAAGCGGCTCGCAAGGCTCGCGACCTGACGCGCCGCAAGGGTGCGCTCGACGGTGGTGGACTGCCGGGCAAGCTGGCCGATTGCAGCGAACGCCAGCCGGACCGCTGCGAACTCTACCTGGTCGAGGGTGAATCCGCCGGCGGAACCGCGAAACAGGGCCGCGACCGGCGCTTTCAGGCGATTCTGCCGCTGAAGGGCAAAATTCTCAACGTAGAGAAAGCCCGGTATGACAAGATGCTGGGCCATGAGGAAATCCGCGCCATGATCACGGCGCTGGGTTGCGGCATTGGCAAGGAGGATTTCGACCCTGCCAAGCTGCGCTATGGCCGCATCATTCTGATGACCGATGCCGACGTGGATGGATCGCACATTCGCACGCTGCTGCTGACCTTCTTCTTCCGCCACATGACGGAGCTGATCAAGCGCGGTCATGTCTACATCGCGCAGCCACCTCTGTTCAAGATCAAGAAGGGCAAGTTTGAGCAGTACATCAAGGATGAGCGCGAGTTTGTGCGCGTGATGGTGAAGCGCGCCTCTGACGGCATGGTGGTGCGTTATGGTGCGGAAGGCTCAACGCTCGAAGGCGCGGCACTGACCAAGTTCATGGGGCAGCTCAATGAGTACCTTGGCTTCTTTGACAAGGTGAATAAGCGGCTGCGCAACGATGAAGTCGCCGGCATGTTTGCGCGTCTCTTTGCCCATGAAGGCAAGGAACCAGCCAAGCGAGCCGACTTTGAGGGGCCAGCCGACGCGCCTCCCGCAAAGCTGGTCGAGCTGCACGCAGAGTTGGAGAAAGTTCAGCGCAACTACCAGTTCAAGGCTCTGAACTCGCCGGTGTTCGATGAGGAGCACCAGACCTGGTCACTGAGCTTTGTGGATGCGCAGGGCTCAGAACGCCGCATTGATTGGACGCTGGCCTCCTCGCCGGAAACACGGCAGATGCTGTCGAAGTTTGCGCTGATTCGCGAGCAGCTTGAGCCGCCATTCGTTGTGGAGTATGCAACCAAAGCGACTGCCGCGCAAACGGAAGCGGAAGAGAGCGAAGCCGAGGCAAGCGAGGAGGCGGAGGCAAGCAAGCCGGCTCAAAAGCGAGGCGCACGCACGGCAGCCGAACCAGTCACCAAGCAAACGCCGCAAGAGCTCTTTGATTATGTGGTGGAGCAAGGCAAGCGCGACTATCAGGTGCAGCGCTACAAGGGGCTGGGCGAAATGACCTCATCCCAGTTGTGGGAGACCACGATGGACCCCGAACGGCGCACACTGCTGTCAGTGAAGCTCGAGGATATTGCGGAGACGGAAACCATCTTCACCACGCTGATGGGCGAGGATGTGGAAGCACGCCGCAAGTTCATTGAAGACAATGCGCTGGATGTAAAGAATCTGGACATCTAAGCTGATTGCAGCAGGATAAGCCTTCAATCCTCCACCGTTTTTGAAATGGAACGAAGAAAAGACCAGCCTGATCGGGCTGGTCTTTTTCTTGTATTGATGGCCCTGCGCGTAGTGCATGCCAATCTGCGAGGAGTCCATCTGCCGCCCAGTGTCTTTCTCGGGCGGCAGATGGCAATTACGACTTCGACAAGCGAGCTTAGGAAATGGGGTGCGTGTAATGGTTAGGCGCACCCGGCGTGGGCGCGCTTATGTAGACCTGCGTTCCAGGGGCGTGTGGACGAGTCAGCGGCGCAGCGAGCGTGATGCCTGAACCAGTGACCGCCGCACCCTCCGCATGGGCGTGTGCAAGCGGTGCCCGAAGGCGCAAAACGGGAGGGCCAAATCCATACGCCGCCGCGATCACGGCCGATTCCTGATTGGCTCCGCTGCCAATGGAAATTGTCTGGCCCTGATGGAAGGCTCGCACATTGGCCACGGGAACAATCGTTGCACCGGAAGAAACCGCTGTGCGCACGGTGGTGGCTCCGGGCGTACCTATCTTTGCGATCACCGCATTCTCAAGATTTGCTCCAGTACCGATGTGGACTGTCTGGCCGGGAGCGAATCCGTCCGTGCTGGTAATCTTGATCGTCCTGGCGCCGGCAGAAGTAGCCATCGGCATGATTGTCACCGGCGCAGTTACAAAATCTGCACAGTTACTATCGGTGTCCACACCGTTGGGGTAACGGCCGGTGCTGACGCCAGAATCCGGCGTGGGCGCATAGCAGCCCTCTTTTCCGAGACCGGAAGCGCCCTGATAACCTTCGGCGGCCCATGGATCGACCAGACCACCGTAGTTGAGGCTATCGACCACCAGGCCTTGCGCGTCTCTGAGCACAAGGCTGCCCTGACGAACAGTGATGATGCGACCGAACAAAGGCGAACGCGTCGTCAATGCAGGGCCGCCAAACCACTGATCCGGGGCGGGACCACCCTGATAACCGGCGGAAGTGTCTGCCACGTCGCGAACTACAGCGTGGATGGCGTGGTTGCTTGCCAGCGGCTCATTCAGCGTGATGCCCGTGCCCAACGCCTGAATAGGATCGTTGCTGATGTGCGCCACAGCGGTGGCAGGCTCAAAGCTGATGCCTGTGCCACGATCGCTGAAGGGAAGATTCGCAGAGTGATTGAACTTGAGCGGTGCCGCCAACTCAAGACCGGTACCGGGATCAATGACTTGCGCGCCCTTGGGGAAACTCTGGTGCAAGGCCGGATGAAAGGTGATGTGAGCGGCCATGGAAGTGGAATCACTCACCGCCGTCACGGTTACGGTCTGCTGATGAGCAGGAGTAGCAATGATCAATTGATGGCCGGCGGCAATTCCCTTTGCACCGAAGGCGTTGATTTGCGTGGCTCCAACCCTCGCGGCCTGCGTCAGGCGGGCACGAATGGCAGCCGTACCTACTTTTGTAACGGTGACGGTTTCAATTCCGTGGCCGGAGCTGTCAATGTCCAGCCGGATCTTGTCACCGGCAGAGATGTTCTCGACCGAAGTGACCTTGAGGTGGGTCGAGCCGGCGTGCGCCTCCGTGGCCAGATAAGCCTGAGTGCCAGGCTTGCCCACTGCGGTTACCGTGGCGATTTCATAGCGCTCGCGGCCCATGGGCACGCTTGGATAAGTAGAGCCATAGCCGAGCGCGATCTTCTGGCCGACCACGAAGCCATCCGTCCTCTGCACAGGCACGTTGGTGGAGCCGGCCGGAATCGTGATGCTTGGCCCATCCGGTAGTGGCTGCCAGAGCCGTGTTGGAATTCCGGCTGCCATGCCAAGCTGTGCGATGGTGCGCGACTCCTTGTGATCGCCTGCGCCAATCTCGATGTGATCTCCGGCCTTCATGCCGGTGATGCTTCTCACGTAGAGCGTTCGGCTGCCTGCGCGTGCCGAAGCCGCGAGACCCGAGTTTGCGAGACCGATCAGGTAATAGTGCCCCGCGGCCAGGGTGGTTCCTGCAGGAATTTTCACCGACGAGAAGATCGCCTGCTGACTGGGGTGCGCGGTGAGCGTCCAATGGGAAAGATTGATGCTGCGGGAACTGGCGTTGTAAAGCTCGATGAAGGAATTCGTATCGTTCGCGGGCGAGTTGGAGCCGATGCGGAATTCATTGATTCTGACCGGCAGAATATTGCGCACCTTCTCCACGCGCGACACCGAGTGCTGGCGATGACTGGCGGCGTCGGTCCAGCGCGCCGTACCGGTGAGATCTGCGTTCAGCAGCTTTGATCCTGATGTGACCTCAAAAGTGGCACTGACACTGGCGCCGGGAGCAACGGGCCCCGCAAAAACTGCCGTATGCCGGGAGCTGCCCGCAACTACGGCACTCCACTGCGAATCAGGCAGCGTGAGGCTCAGAGTAACTTTTGTGGCGGGCACATTGCTGGTGTTGGTAAAGGTCACCGTGGTGCTCTGCGATGAATGCGGCGAGAAGGTTTGCAATCCGGTGGGAGCGGCTGTGGCCGAGCTGGGTGCGATGCTGACGGGCAGCGCGCGATAATGCGCGGAAACGATGTTGGCCTGCAATTGCTGATCGGTGGCGTTGCTCGGGAAGGTGCCGGCGGCCGTCATGGCGCCCTCATAGAAGGTGCCTTGCGAGCCGTTGCTGTTGTCTCCACCGTTGCCGAGCAGGATAGCTCCCTGCTTGCGCATGGGGTCGTATTGCCAATCGACGCGCGGCCCGCTGAACATGACTTGCAGCGGACCATGCTGCGCATCGCCGCCCATGGACGTCCAGTGATGCGGCTCTCCCTTGGCAATGGCAGTGACGAAACGCCACTGAATGTTAGGCAGCTGCGGGCAGTGATTGGAGCCATCGGCATTCACGCAGCCGACGAGGTTATTCTCCTGATCCGTCATGACCCATGGGCCCGGAGGATTGCCGTGATACCAGTAAGGCGCGTCACCGAAATAGGCCGTCTCCATCGTGCCGGCATCGTCGTCACGGCTATCGATCTCCGCATTGCCAAAGTCATAGCAGCAGCCGGAGTTGAAGTGCTTGCCATTCACGACCCAGTACTCCCCCTCCGCCTGATCATCGACTGCGGTTCCGCGAGGATCGTCATCGCGCATCCCCATTCCCGGCTCGATGAAGACACCGTAGACCTTGTGGCCCATCACCATCACGGGAGCCATGTTCGCAAGTGGCAGATTGTCCATTCCGCCAAGAGCGGGACCGCTCCACCCGCCGCGAGGCGCCTGCGTGAGGTCGTTGTGCTCGGGAGATTGGTCGTAAATTCTGGTAATCCAGCAAAAAGTGTTGGCGCAGAACTGGTCCTGAGCGGCGGCATCCGCGTAGCCGGAACCAGAAGCTGAGGACGCCGAAGGCTGCACGACGCTAATGTTCAGAAACTTGCCGTCAGACTGGCGGCGGACCTGATAGAGCGGCCCATCATAAGAGGCATACATCGCGCGGGTGGTGCTGTAGGCGGCCACACAGGGATCTCCAGCGGCAGCGTAAACATCACAGGGCCCCTTGGGGCGATGCGAAGCCGGTCTGGTGGCGGCACCTGCCAGAGTGGCAGTGGCCAAGGCGAATACAACAGTGAACATTCGTAAATATTTGATCGTCATGCACTCTTATCCTGTCTGATTGCCGCACGCATTCCGGCGATGAACCAACGCGGCATCCAGAGCCGCAAGAACCGGGGCGAATTGGCCCCACTGAAATTTCCACTGCCTAAGGTATCCGGGCTCCCTCGTTAACATGCGACGGAGAGATGGCATTCTGCATTTCCCACGCATTTTAGAGTTACGAAATGAGGAAACGTTTCCCGCATGGGAGATTATCTTGCGACCACAATCGTTGTAAAGCGCTTTGTCTCAACATGACAGACGCTCCGCATTTGCGCCCTGACAACGGTCGCGTGAGCCGGCTCTCGCGGAAAGCCGGCTCTCGCTTATCCTCAGGCCACTCAGTAAGGCCGCACATTCTGCGTGACCAGCGGCCAATGATCGGTGCGGAACGGGCCGGCCGGCTGACCGGCTCCATTGAACAATGTCGCGACCGGGTCAGACTGCCAGGCATAACGTACCTGCATAGGGTGCGGCACCGCGGGCGAAGACACGATCACGCTTTTGCCTTGAATGCGCGCCCGAGCCCAATGCCATTGATGATCGGCGCCCGCAATCGAGAAGCCCTTCAATTCCCCGCCCTTGGCCACAAGACCACCATTCGCATGCTTGAAGCGCAGCCGGATCGCATGATGCAGGCGCTTGACGGAAGCCAGCACCGGGCCGGAGTCCACAACATGCTTGCCATAGTGCTGCGCCAGTGCGCAATCAGCCAGACGGTCGCCAACCGGCTTCTTATCGCCCGGATGCAGGCTGACAGGATCACCCGTGTCTATGGTGACCGCGAGGCAGGAGTGCGGCACCGTTGCGGCGACGATGGCCTGGGACTCCCGAATGTCAGCCCATGCATCGTCGGTGGGCTGGGCGCTGTGAGGTCCGAACCCAGGCAACTGCACGATGTAGAAGGGGAAGTCGCCCTGATCAAAGAGATTGCGCCAGCTCTCGATGATGGCGGGCAGCAGCTTGCGATATTCATAACCGCGCGGCGAGTTCTGCTCCCCCTGATACCAGACGGCGCCTGAAATGGAAAGCGGCGCGATCGGCACCAGCATGCCGTTGTAGAGCACGGCGGGCATCACGGGCCAGTTGGCAAAGTGAATGGGCATGGGATGAGGTGGCCGGGCATCGACGCTGATTTTGCCCTGCCATTCGCCAGCCAGCGGAATCGTAGTGTGATTGCCCAGCAGGAGATGAAACTCCGAACCTTTGTCGAGGAAGCCGCCATGGGGCTCGGTCTTGAAGATGCGAATCGCAATGAGATTTTTGCCGGGCTTCAGCACTCCGGGCGGAATGCGGTAGATGCGAGGATGCTCGACCCATGCGCTGCCGCCGACAGAGGTTCCATTCACGTAGACCGTATCCATGCGTTGTATTTCGCCCAGAAAAATCAGCGAAAGGCCGCTGGGCACAGGATTGGGCAGCGTGACCTCTTTACGAAACCAGGCCACCGCGGGAGTATCAGGAACGCCCAGCGCCGCGAATCCGCCGGGAAGTGGAACCGTCTTCCAGCCGGACGGATGATAAGCCGGCGAATACCACTTCTGCTTGAGCCCCGTATCGTAGTCGTCATACCAGGGCATGATGTAGTTGCCGTAGGGCTGCCCACCCTCCGCCGTCCACTCTGCCATTTTCTTGAGCGGGATATCGTAGTCGCCAAGTGGACGAAGGGCCGCTACGCTGGCCCAGCTTTCCCCCGCCGAACCGCCCACCGAGTCCACCACCAGACCGATGGGGATGTGCAGTTGCTGCTCCAGCTTCAGGCCAAAGTAAAAGCCCACGGCCGAAAGCCAATCCGCCGTTTTGGGAGTGACTACCTTCCAGCTTCCCTTCAGCGTGTACGTCGGGTGATAGGCGGTGTGATCGCCCACGGTGAAGTAGCGAATGTTAGGGTAATTTGCCTGCGCGGCCACCTTGGCGGCGTTATCGGTGAAGCGCAACGGCAGCTCCATGTTCGACTGGCCGCCGCAGATCCATACGTCGCCGACCATCACATTCTGAAACGTCGCGGTCTGATGCCCATCGGTGATTTTCATGGCGTAGGGGCCGCCCGTGGGCGGCGGAGCGATCTGCACCTGCCAGCGGCCATTCGCAGCCGCCACCCCGGTGGCATGCTTGCCGTCAATCTGCACCTGCACTGTGTCGCCGGGCTTTGACCAGCCCCAGATGGCATCCGGCTTGCCCCGCTGCAGCACCATGTTGTCACCAAAGATCGTGCTGACAAATGGCAGCGACTTCTCAGACCCTGTGCTATTGCCAAAGATCGAGTTATCCAGTGATACAGACTTGGCTGCTGAATTTTTAGGCGCGGCCTGCGGTGCAGTCTGAGCAAACAGACTGCAGCCCGGCGCAGCCGAAAGACTCAGGATGACAGCGGTGAGCAGGTGATTTCTAAAACGCGGCAAGTTGAGCCTCCTGGTGAGCTGAGTTCAGAGCAATGAAGGAGCAGAGGAGCGCGAAGAAAGATGCGCCGGAGCTAAGGTTAGCGATCCGGCGCATCAGTAGCCCGCAACTGAAGCCTTGGACTATTCGCCGGCTTTCTGACCAGCGCCTTGCGCCATCTGCTGCTTGACGATGGCTTCCGCAGCGTTGGCTTCCATGATCCAATCGGTGGCTGCTCCAATGGTGGTTTCATCTTCGTACCAGAGCATGCCGAAGTTGGTGATGCACTCCGGGAAGTCTGGATTGATGATGATGTAGCCCGGAATCATTCCGCCGGGGATGTAGCTGTTGTCGCCACGATTGTTGGAGTAGGTCTTGGGCTTCGACTGAGTGCCGATGCCTGCAATGTAAGAGACATTCGACGCCGGATGCGTGCCGAGCAGATAGTTGGCGGCGCGCAGCGTATATTGCGGCCCCACCAGATCAGGAAACGCCTCGTGCAGGAAGTACATCTGGATGCCGAACTCCGCCACCTGGCTGGAGCCTCCCCATGCGCCGCGCGAGGGCGGCACACCAAAGGGCGTGGCTGCCATTGCGCGGTTCATCTGCGGCATATAAGCCTCCAGTGCCTTGCGGAACTCTGCCTTGTAGCTTGCATCGAGATAGGGCAGCGCGCGTACGGCCGTCCAGCCCTGGAAGCCGATTTGCTGCAACATCTGCGGGAAGAGCTTCTCGACCCGCTGTTTGTAGGGCTGCGCGCCGTGGGTGGCAATCAGCAACTCAAGATCGGCCGGCCAGTCCATCGCGCCCATAAAGCGCCGGAATCGCGCGGGCATCGGTGGCATGGGACGCCCTTGCTGACTCTTCCAGAGTTTGATCGCGGCATCGAGGCTTTGCTTCGACAAGGAATCATTCCACCCCTTCAGCGCCTCAGAGGCCGCAGCCAGAGACGCAACCGCGGAGTAGTCCGCAGCCATATTGTCGTTGGTCCACGCCCAGCGGTCGTCGTTCTTGCCGGAGTAATCCCCCTTGATCTGGTTCGGTCCCAGCTTGGGATCGTAGATGCGTCCGTCGGTCTGGGACGCGCCATCGCCCACAAAGGTGTACTCCTTCAGGTTTGAAGAATGGATGCCCATCAACGGGTGGCCCACGGCATGCACCTGCGCCAGCGTTTGCAGCACTCCGTGCTCCACCTGCTCGACAACATCCGGAATTCCGTCGGGCTGATGCATCACGACATTGCGGGTCGTCTCGTTCACGCTCAACTCATCCCACTTGGGATGAAAGGTGATCTCGATGAGCGCCATCGTTCTGACGGTGCCCAACTGATCGAAAACATCGCTGTCATAGTCGCCGGCATCGAACCACCCGCCGATGTTCAGTCCCGGAATGTGCTGCCCGGGCTTGTAAGGGGAGTAGAGATTCGGCCCTGTGAAGTAGCCGTCAAATTCCTTGATATTTGGCGGGGCCTGCTCCGCGTCATCCATGTGCGCCAGACCGTGCCAGACGTGATAAACATCGCGTACACGGATGTGGTCCATCTGCTCGGCCATAAAGCAGTCGAGGCTCGTCTGCCAGGTACTGTCATAGATGTTCTTTGCGATGGGAAAGACGGCAGTCTTCTCGCCCGCGTATTCAATCTTATAGAGACCCGGCTGCTTGACGCTGGAGAAGTCGAACTTCACGTAGTGATAACGCAGCCATGGCATCGGCGCTGACACCTGCGCCTCATAAACTTTCTTGTAGGTTCCGTCGCTTGCAAGCCGGAGCAGTTCGGCACTCTTTGGCGCGTCAAAATTCGGATCAAGCTCGATGATGGCGACTTTGGAAAAGTCTGTCGCATAGCCGGCCTGGCTGTGCGCGATCATTGGCGGGCGCGTCCAGTTCGGAAGATAACTGGGCCGCACATGCCACACGACCGCATCTTTCGTTTTGCCTGCGGGAATCATGGTGCGCATGACAAACCAGCCATTCTGACCCTGGTTACGCCCGTCATAGAGAGCAATCTTTCCAGAATCAGACGTCACGCTGACGCGATTGAGCGGATCACCGGCAGCCAGCGTAATGCTCTGGCCGCTGGCAAAGGGCAGCGGCACCATGTACTTGCGCGCCTTGCGCCATTGCGAGATGTACCAGACAGGCTTGGGGTCGCCGGGCTTCGGCGGATAAGCGGTCATCTTGCTCTCGGGATACTGCGGCATCACGCCATATCTGCTGTTATCGACCACGTAGGATTTGTTTTCGTAGATCGACGGCAGAAACTCAAGATTGAAGCCGGCGCGACCCACGAGGTTGGCCGGCAGCGGCTTGTCGAGATTGACGCTCACGCGAAATCCACCGGGCTCTGCCGTAACCACCACCTGATAGCTGAGGTGATAGGCCGGGTAAGACATGCGCGCGGTGAGACGGTCGTTGGCTGCATCGGCCTGATGCGCGTCCACATGCGGAATCAGGCTCCACTGCTCCGGCGTCGGCGAGAGGCGCACACTGCCATTGGTCGCGACCCGGTGGCCATGCAGAATAATCTGCATGGCGGAATCTTTCTGATCAAAGAAGATCGGGCTGTAGGTGTCGTTGTAGAGCATGACGCTCACGCCGCGCCCCCGCAGATAGCCGTTGCTGGTGACCTTCAGATGCAGGTCTGCTCCAGATGCGGGCAGGCTGAGAAACAAACTAGTGAGCATCGACAGCAGCAGAACAGCGCGCGGACGAAAAGACATCTGCGTATCTCCAAACGGTAAAGGTTTTCGCGCACGAATCCTACGCGCGCGGCCGGTAAAGCGTCAAACTAAAGCGTTAAACTCCACATTTTGGCGAAAATGCGAGCCACATTCGGCAGAATGACGGATGTATCCTCGCGCAGGCTGCTTCATCCAATAAGGCATGGCACTTTCTGTCTCGGTTCTGGATCTGGTGAGCAGGCGGCCGCAAGAATCTGCTGCCAGCGCCATCGCGCGCTCGGTAGATTTGGCACGGCATGTGGAGCAGTGGGGATACCGGCGCTACTGGCTGGCGGAGCATCACTCCATTGACGGCCTGGCATGCTCGGCAACCTCGGTGCTCATTGGCCATGTTGCAGGTGCGACTCATACCATTCGCGTCGGCAGTGGCGGCGTGATGCTGCCCAACCACGCTCCACTGGTGGTGGCCGAGCAGTTTGGCACGCTGGAGGCACTCTACCCCGGCCGCATTGATCTGGGGCTGGGCCGCGCGCCGGGCGGCGATATGCACACCATGCGCGCATTGCGGCGCGATCTGCGCCAGAGCGGAGATGAATTCCCGGAGCTGCTGCAGGAGCTGCGGACCTATCTTGGCCCCGAACAGCCAGGACAGGTGGTCAAGGCCTATCCCGGGCAGAACAGTCAGGTGCCGGTCACGCTCCTGGGTTCCAGCGATTACAGTGCGCGATTGGCCGCGAGACTGGGCTTGCCCTTTGCATTCGCGGCGCACTTCGCGCCTGACATGCTGGAACACTCGGCCTATCTCTACCGCTCGCAGTTCCAACCCAGTGAGGTTCTGCAACGTCCCTGGCTGATGATTGGCGTTCCCGTCATGGTGGCCGAGACAGACGCTGCGGCCCGGCGGCTCTTCACAACTCCGCAGCAGCGCTTTCTGCGGCTCATTCGCAACCAGCCGGTGGAACTGCTGCCTCCCATGGACTCGCTCGATGGCATCTGGAACGAGTGGGAGAAAATCACGGTGGAGAATAAGCTGCGTGCGGCCATCGTCGGCTCAGAGGCAACCGTGGAAGAAGGTCTGAGAGGCTTGATACGCGCCACGGCAGCCGATGAGATCATCGCCGTGACGGATACCTGGGACCACGCCGACCGGCTGCAGTCTTTCCAGCGGCTGGCCACGGTCGCATCAGGAATCGCGGCGCCCGGCTCCGCGGAACTTGCCAGCGCACGATAGCAGCGTCAGAGCAATGCAGCTATTTCTGGCTCATCGGTCATCGCGCGTTTACGGAAAACATGATTCACTAGGAGCTCGTTGAAAATCGCTGGATTGCGGCGAATTTTCTGGTGATTTGGTTGTTTGCCGGATCAGAATCTGTTTGAACATCTGTTTGGGGCAGTGTTTACAGGTTGTTTTGGGGCTTC